>SDBT01002127.1_pt1 | contig 35408 bp, 60 predicted proteins | sample 2277101 | NCBI WGS metagenome assembly SDBT01 (sample SAMN10404973, study PRJNA504765) | marine sediment metagenome | isolation source: marine sediment core GS10_PC15, 103 cmbsf | place: Arctic Ocean: Southern Knipovich Ridge | collected 2010 | reverse complement strand
ATTTTAGCAGCAGCAATATATTAGATGTTCAATCAATCAGATTTGGAATAATTTAATAGTTAAACAGTGTTAAATTAAAATAAAATGTTATTTTTAATGAGAGGTTTAAAATGGGCGCTGCAAAAAATGATAATGATTCTGGGAATTGGTCACCAAAGGAAGTACAGCAAACCTTTATCATTCCAGCATTAAAGGAAGTAACGGACAAACATGACAAATTACAATCTTTATATGACAGACAAACCAGCACATTAAATGAAAAAGTTGGGGATAATAAAACAGATATTAATAACATTGGCCGTGAATTGCGTAAGCACAAAGAAGAAACAGGGGTCAAACTTGAATATCATGGAAAAAAAATTACGCTTATTCTTGGGAGAATGGCGGCCGCCAGTGCGGTTGCAGGTGTTGCGTGGTTATTGTTAAGTAATTATAAAACAATTTTACCGGGTTAATAAAAAGTGGCTAAAGCAGCAATAATGGCGGCAGATTCAAAATCGTATGAAAAGTATGATATTGTTCAAATTTTAATTGATAGTTGGAAATTCGGTAACAAAGAGTATTTACCAACTTTTTATTTATTTGATTTAGAGGGTAGCCTATTAGAAAAACTCCCCCTGCAAACATCATTATATAGTAAAACACTGGTAGACTTAGACGGTAAACCTTTAATGATAAAAAAAAGAAGATACTTATTTAATTTTGACACTAAATTAACTCAACTGGAAAGGGATAGTATTTTTAATTATAGCGAGGGTATAAAGCCGTTTACAATTTCCGCATCTGACATTGAGGAGAAAAAAGAATAATGGCTTCTTTAGTTGAGGAATCAATCGGCGTTGCAATGGATTTTACCACGCCCACATTATGGGAAGCGGCTATCCCTGCCGACATAACGCTAGCCACCGGAACAGATGAAATTTATCGGGGCATTATTCACGATACCAATGTGTACACTGATTTAGATTTTTTAATGGGGGGGACAGCAACCGCCGCTGGTAATTATACAGAATTAACTATAAATCCTGGCGATTCGCATTCTTTGGTTCGCGGTTCCGGCGTAGTATTAAAACCAACTGGAAGCCAGGCACAAGATGCAATAAGATTACAGAATGATTTTTCCAGGTTGTTTGGCCTTGAAATAGATTGCAGTGCAATGACAGTTAATAAATCTGGTTTGGTTTCCTCCGGTGTTGGTAGCGGGGCAACTCATTACATTGGGAATATTATGGTATATGACAACACAGCAGGGGCCGGGGGATCAACCAGGGGAATTGATATTTTTGATAATGAAATTACAGCATATCTTTTTGGGTGTATTGCTATGAATATCCACGCTTGCGGATTCGGATTGAGAAGAAATACATTGATTGAAGTTTATAATAGTTTAGCTTACAAAACCGCTTTAAGTACGCAGCAAGGATTTTTACACGCCATTGGTACGGCCCCTTTATTAAGGAATGTTGTTTCTTTGGAAAGCGGTGGAAATGATATTGACTCCGGAATGTCCGCATCCAGTACCAACAACACCGCTTCCGATACAACGACGGCGGGATCAAACTCAATTATAAACGCAAACCATATTGAGGAGTTTAGAAACACCGGGGACGGGTCCGAAGACGTACACCTGAGGCCGGGCGCGGGATCTGTAGATACCGGGGCGAGTTTTGGTTCATTAGGTATAACGCCGGAAATAAATTTTGACCCGGAGGGTGACGAAAGAGGCGGGCCGGGGGGTGATGACCCTTGGGATAGAGGACCAGACGAATTTGTTAATGAGTTCCCTCTAGTAACTTTGAATAATAAAGTAGGTGGACAAAATAGATTACAACTAAAAGGAGGGTTACAATAATGGCACAGTTTTTACCAGGGGACACCGATAAATCGGTTTTAGTTAAATTAGTTGACGAAGTTACAGGATTGGCGAAAATTAATTTAGAATTTGACTCAGCGGGCGGGACGGCTCAATTTATTAGAATTGGTGACGTACCAGTTGATATAACTTTGGCCACATTGTCCGCTATTGATGCCGCGCACTCAGACGGTGGCTTCCACAAAGTTGATGATGTAAAATCAAAGGGGCTTTATAGATTAGATTTACCCGATACCGCGCTCGCATTAGGTAAGGAATTCGTTGGCGTTTCGATCGAGTTCGACGGTGTAAAAGAGGAGAGTCTCGAGGTTACATTAGGGAGTTTAAGTAAATTTTCAAACGGTGCTGTTTATTTCGATAGCCTCGACGGGGTGGCCGGACAAGATTATCCTATTGGTGAGCATTTTAAACCCGGTAATAATATTGCGGACGTTGCGCAAATTGCCAAAGATAATAATATTCCAATAATTTATATCCGAGGTGTGGTTCCGGCCAATGTTGCGACGGGTACGAATTTAGTAAGTAAAACTCTTATTGGTATCGGGGGGGATGTTGGCGAACCAAAAGCAACGTTTAATATAAACGACTCTGGAACTCGAAATATGACCCATACGGAATTGGTTAATATTAATGTATCGGGTGCTCAAGGGTCAAACTCTGGGCAAGCAAGGATATTTAGAGATTGCACATTTAATTTTAATTGTGTTTTGAGATTAGAAAAAGACAGGTTTTATAATTGCGACCAATCCGTGGAAAACTCTAATTTAGTTTGGACGGTTGGCACCTCTGGAACCGAAGGGATATTCTTTTCTAATTGTTATTTTAGTGATTTTCAAGTAACACAAGCCGACGCGTTCCAAGGCGAAAACATGAGGTTTGTAGGTTGTAGGGGTTGGATTAAAATTAATTTCACAACGGTTTTAAACTCTGGAATCAAAAACGAATTAGCGGTCATAAACCATTCTGGGAAAATACAAATAATAGAATATGACAACAATTTATCATTACAAGATTGTGATGGTATTATTCAATTTGACGCAACAATAAACGACAACGTGCATACGTTCACTATCGACGGTGGCCGTTATAATAAAATAGACAACAGCCCGGCAAATATTACGGTTACTGAAAACAAAATAGATTCGGATGTGGTCATTGATACAATAGACAGTAAAATAGGCGCACCGTCAAACTTAGGTACTGGCGCAGACCTTGCAAGTAACAATGATGACATGGCAGGAACGACATTTAATGCGGCAACTGATTCCTTGGAAGAAATCCATGACGATTTAGCTATTGTTGACACTAATGTCGATGGTGTTGTAGCTGGTGTGGTTCTTGTATTAGCAGACACCGCAGTAATAAGACCTGAAACAAATAAAATTGCCCTTGCAGATGCGGGCGCAGGTGTTACTGGCTCCATTGCTGAAGAAGTGCAGTTGAGGGCGTTGGATTCAACCGTTGCAAAAGATGCTACAGTTTCCAAAGAATCTACCGCTGCCAAAGATGCCACGGTTTCTAAAGAAGCAACCGCAGCCAAAGACGCAACTGTAGCAAAAGAAGCTACACTAAATTCAAAAATCCCCACAAACCTGTCTTTCACAGGTGTAAATCTTAACTCACATACCATAGCCCAGGATGATTTGGGATTGACTGCAAACCAAAAACTAGACGTTAATGTGGAAGCAGATGCGGCGCTAGTTGATTATGACGGCGGGCAGGGAGTGGCAAAAGAAGACACCCTATTGGGAATGGAAATGAATACCAGGTTTAAAGCAACGGTCCCAAGTTGGGTATTAATTCCAACGGCCGCAGAAAATGTTTATAAAATTTGTGCAAACCTTTATGACAGCGCCGGGAATATGGAAGACCCTGACAGCGTGGACGGTGCACCGCAAATTGGTTTGGATTTAGACCTTGCAGATGGTACGGACAAAAACGCATTCGTGTTTGATGACTTTGCATTGACAACCCCGGCAACCGTTTCAACAACTTTTACCGGGCACGTTAAAATGGTAAAAGATACCGGGACCGGCAGATTTTTTACTTTTGTGAAAATCCCATCAACCGAAACACCTCACCAATTTAAATTTGGTTTTCAATATCAAGAAGGTGGAACAGACCTATTTCATAATAGGACAACCATTTCCGTTGACACTGCGCCGGGCACAACAATCCTTGCCGACAATGCAACCAATAAGGATATAATTGCAGAGTCATTAAAAGAAAGGGATGTAAGTGCAACCGCAGAAGTAAGCGGATCAATTTACAAAGACATTAATGATAACGTAGATGCCAATGAAACTAAAATTGATGCCTTACAGGTTGATAGCACTGCAATATTGGCAGACACTGCAGCAATTGAACCGCTAGTCAGCACAAATTTAGATGCGACTATATCAGGCGTTAATACAAATATTGATGCAAACGAAACAAAAATTGATGCGGTTAAAGGTGACACCGCTGCGATTAAATTAAGCACGGATAACCTGCCAGCGGACCCCGCCAGCGAAACCAACGTGGACGCTAATGAAACAAAAATTGATGCAGTGAAAGCAGACACGGCAGCAATATTAATTGATACCGCTGCAATGCAACCAACTATTGCAGCTAATTTAGACGCAACAATATCAAGCGTCAATACTAATGTAGATGCAAACGAAACAAAAATTGATGCGGTTAAGGTAGACACGGCCGCCATTAAATTAAAAACCGATAACTTGCCAGGTGACCCGGCCAGCGAAACGAATGTTGACGCTAATGAAACAAAAATTGATGCGTTGCAGTCAGATTTAACAGCGGTAAAATCCAGTACCGATAACTTGCCAGCCGATCCAGCGAGTGAAACAAATGTCAATGCTAATGAAACCAAGATTGATGCGGTTAAGGGTGACACGGCCGCAATTAAATTAAAAACGGATGACCTTGCATTCACGGGCGGGAATGTTCATTCACATACACAAGTCCAGGAAGATTTGAATTTAACAGCAAATCAAAAACTGGATGTCAATGCAGAAGTTGACACGGCACTGGATGAAGGTATCACGGAATTGCCCGTCGGAGTTCCCCCGAAAAATCCGTCATTGCGTCAAAGTTCAATGTTTCCTTATATGCGGCGCAGAAATAAACTGACAGAAGACGGGACGGACGAAAAAGTCAGAAATGATAATGGGGACGTTGTTGCAAAGGCTGCGACCACAGAAGCGGCCGGGACCTATACACACGAAAAATTTGTAAGCGGTTAATAAATTATGGCAATTGATTCAGCAAATAAACTTTCCAGCGTTGCGGGTGCGCTGCCTATAATGTCGAATGGCACCATTGACCAATTTGACAGGCGGCAGTTCGCCGGGAATTATAGACTTGGAGAATTAGCGACCGGGGGCAGCGTACTGGTTCAATCGGCTGGAAATATTAGAACGTTGTTGAATCCAAAACCTAGGACCGTTTCACTTTCTTTTACAAAGGTTTAAATATGGCACGTAGAATAATACAAAACCCCGCCGAAATATTAATGTTTCAAGGGGACCAGGTAAGTATTCAATTTTCATTGGTAGATGGTGATGAAGGCGAGGCCGCATTGGATATAACCGGGGCAACTCTTATAACTTTAAAAGCGTTTGAGTTTTTAGATGACACTATTCCAAAAATAAATCTTACCGGTACAATTGCAGGGGACCCGTTACTGGGAATAATTCAGTTTGATTTTGTTCCCGCAACAACCGCACTCCTAACACCGCAAACTTATATTTACCGGGTAGGCATTACCATTGGCGGCAATCCAGTTATTACACACAAAAATCAAATCACAATAAGAAACAAATTCGCATAAGGGGAAGATATGAAAAAAACAGGTATAATATTTAGTATAGTTTGGTCATTGTTAAATGGCAAAAAGCGTGCAATCGGCGGGTTTAGTTATATAGTAATAGATGGATTGTTGACCGGCGGCGCTATTGAACCGCAAACAGCAATAGTATTAAAAGCCTTTGCAGGCGCATTGTTTTGTGGCGGTGCTTACCATGCCGTTGTTAAATCCGAAAGGTCATTTTAAATGTTCCCGTCCTGGTTTAACATTGCCTTAATGGAATATGGGGAAAAGGAAATCCCCGGACCTGCAGACAATAAAAGAATTACGCAATATTTCACGGCCGTCCCAGAATTCAAAGGCAGAATAAAAGACCAGACCCCGCACTGCAGCGCCTATGTAAACTGGGTATTTGCGCAGGCTGGAATTGTTGGAACCGGGTCAGCACTGGCACGTTCGTTTTTAAAATGGGGGGTGCCGTGTGGACCCGTAAGAGGTGCGGCCGTCATATTTTGGCGGGGCAAAAAGAAAAGCCCCTGGGGTCACGTTGGTTTGGTGCACCGGGTATTGGACGGCTATGTTTACACCCTTGGCGCAAACCAGAATGACCAGGTTAATATTTCACCATATCCGCTTGATAAGGTCCTGGGGTATCGATTCCCGGATCAAAATAAATAGAATCCCCAAACATTTTTGACATTCGATATTGATATTATCTATATTATAGATATTATATAGAAACTATTTAATATTAAGGAGTAGAAAATGACGCAACAAATCGAACAAGTCACGTTGATTGAAATGTTAAAGGAGTTAAAAGCAAGCGTAAAAGCGAGTGAAAATTTAAAGCAGGAATTAGTTGCTGAATTGGCAACGGGAAAACACACGGATTTGCGTTTTGTCCAAATCAACCAGGAAAAATCTTTTTATTCTGGTTCTATTTCGGAAGCAAAAAGGTCTATCGAAATTGTTACCCGTATCCTGGACTTAAAAGAAAGGGGTGTTATCTAATGAAAAGATTATCATTTGCACAGGCGCAGCGCAATCATGATTCAATGGAGTCCCCAGAATACTGGGAACCAGACGAACCGGAAACGGAATATGCGGACTGCGCTGTCTGCGGCCATGAATTAGAAGTGGGCGAATTTTGCGAGACAAAAGATTGTCCGGGTGATTTAAATACACAAAGCGAATTGGAAAGGGATTTAGAAAATTATAAACAAGACTATTCATTAAACAAAGAAAACACGGCGGCCTTAAAAGCGGCGGGTGAACTATGAACCCGGTCACTTCCCTGGAAGCCTACCAGGTAATAAAAGAAAACGGCGTCCTAAAAAAAAGGACCCTGCAGGTTTATAAATACGTGCATGACAATCCACAAAACACACAACTCGACGCTGTTAAGTATTTTACGGATCTTAGATATAGTTCCGTAACCGCCAGATATTCAGAACTAAGAAAAACGGGGTTCATCCGGTGCACCGGGACTGTTATGCAGGAAAATTATAACCGGGGTAAGTTTGTTATTACCGGGGCAGTGCGGCCGCATCAATTAACACCGTCGGAAATAAGGAAACAAATTGAAGATTACGAAATGAAAGTAAACGGTATTATGTTAAAAGTTGCGTCTTTAAAAAGTCAATTAAACAATCAACAATCATTTATCTGAGGGGGTAATCATGGGTTCTTGTACTTCATGCGGCAGCTCAATTCCTGACGATCAGGGCGGTAGCTGTTCAATGTGTTATGGTGATATTGCCCACGGGTCAGATGGTTATTATGAACAGTGGGCCATGCAGGAAGATCAAAAGGCAGAAGATCAACGCAATGCCGAAAACCAAATGGAGCAAGACGAAAAATTTGTACAGCCAAAAAATAATACAAAAGAATTAAATGATGATTTACCATTTTAATAAACTTTTATGAAAGGGGAAATTATGGCAGAGCCATTGATGTTTGAATCGGTTGAAACCGAACAGGATATAAGACTGGAAAAAATGAACCCGATGGAAAAAACCGTCGAGGCAATAAACGACATAGAAAAAACAATGCAGCAAAGGGACTTTAGTATCTGTGATATAAAAAGATTCAATGCTGAAATCCGGGGACTTAATAAAGCACTGGCGTTTATGATTGATGAAGAAAAATACCGTAATGATGTATTAGATAACAAGGATGTGTTTTAAATGCGGTTTAAATTAAATAGTAAGTTTGAATTGTTCGATCAAAAAATCAATGGGAGTGTTAGCAAGGAGACAGCAAGCGCCGTTTTAATAAAGACTGGTAGCGCCGTGACTGGTTTTGTTTGGATTCCTAAATCAATTATAATAAAAAAAGGTGAGGGTGTTTATTTGTTGCCTGCCTGGTTTATGTCAAAACATTTTGATTAATTTTGATTTGCAAAAATATTTTTTTAGTATATATTTAAATTACATTCATAAAAACTCCTTTTATAATGTAACGGTTAAATAGTTAGTTAGTGTTCGGAATCTGGGGAGCCTTGTTAACTTCCCAGATTTTTTAAAAAAGAAACGGCGAAAAATTCTTACAAATTAATAAGTCGTAAAAGCGGTCAACCCCGCCGGGTGTGTTATTCTTCGCCGTTTGCACACTCACGCACCCCTTTTTTATAAGGCTTAATTATGCCCAAGAAAGATGACTTGCCTTACATGCCTTTTTATATAGGCGACTGGAAAAAAGATCCTGGTATACAGGCGCTAACACACGAACAAAAATGGATTTGGTTTGATATGTGCTGTTTGATGTGGGAATCTAAAGAACGTGGATATTTAACAATTAATAAAAAACCCATGACCAACGGCCAACTATGCAATGCCTTAAGCCTTGATTTGGATAAGTTAAAATTTTGCTTAACCTACTTTAAAGACATGGACCTGTTTTCGATAAGAGAATCGGACAAAGCTATCTATTCCAGGAAAATGATTAAAATGCAAGATATTCGAATTAAGCGTAAAAACGCAGGTTCGTTGGGTGGGAACCCTAGTTTGCTTAACGAAGGGGTTAACCAAAAAGATAACCAAAACACTGAAAGTGAAAATGAAAATGACATCATAACAAACAAGCATATTATTAAAGACCTTTTTGATGTGTTTTATACTCTTTATCCCAGAAAAGAATCAAAGGGGGATGCGCTCAATAAATGGGAAAAAGTAACCAAATTCAAAAATCCCAGATATATCATTAAGTGTTTAAGGGTCAGATTGTCCACAATAAAAGGAAAAGAAAAGAAATTCCAGAAATTACCTGCAACATGGTTAAACCAGCAATGTTGGGAAGATGAAGTCCAGCCCTGGAAAAACAAACCAAAGGCCCCACAGAATCAAACCTCAATGCCCATTAATAGCCCTGGCATAGCAAAACCCGGATCAAATGAACCATTGCCCACAAAAGAGGAAAGCGAAGCATATCAAAAGGAATTCTTAAAAATGGCCAATAACATGAAGTCTAAATCAATTGCGGCAATGAAGCCGCTTAAATTAACCAAAAGGGGGTAGTTATGAAGCCGGGAGAAATGGATTTAACTGTTTATGAAGATGAGTTTGGGGTCAGTATTGAGGTTTATTATTATGATGGCGAGGCGGGATCTATCGTATTACCTTCAGAAGATTACAAAAAATTCTTAGAACAACTACCAAAAGAACCTATCAAAAGACCGGATCCGCCAAAAGATCAAAGTGACGCAGTGCTGAATAGCTGGATTAGCGTAAAAGATAGGTTACCAGAAAAACACAAAAAGGTCCGTGTTATGGTTGACCCACCCGAAAGCGGATTTTGGGAAACAGAAGCAATGCTTGCTTACGGGGGGTTTGTTTTTAGGTGGGAAAAAGACGACCAGCTTTATGCGGAATATATTACCGATTGGCAACCAATACTAGAACCAACAAAAAACTAAAAACCATTTAACTAAAAGGAGTAACTATCAAACTAAAGATTCAACATTGTCCGGGGGACCAGGTTGTAATAAAACAGCCGGGAATAACTGCGCAGATAGTATTTATCCGTATTAGCATAGGCGGGGAAATTCTATTCAGTTGTGAATGGTGGGACCAAAGAACCCTTTGCAGCGCATATTTTTCAGACGTGCAAATCAAGCCCTGGAAGCAGAGAAAAAACAAAGCAGGACTAACAATTAACCAAAAGGAGTAAGCATGAAGTTTAACAAATTTACATCAACATTTAAAAACGGGGATCAAATCTGCGGGGAAGGGTGGGACCCCTCACTGTTTATAATAGTTAGATATATGGGACAAAACAATTTTTGTGCAGAGTTGAAAAACGGAGAATTAACGGTCTATTCGTATTCATTCACAGAGTGGGTTATATACAAAGAACCCGCCATTACATGGGATTGGGATGCCCCGTTTATGTGGGGGAAGAATACATTTTCAGAGGTAGATTTATTATGCAAAACAAGCATTACGACTTACAGCCGAATTAATAACTTGTCTCACCATGTAGCCATATACACAAAAAAAACGGTTGAAGTAAATTTCGTCCCAACCACCCAACCCGATAACTGGAAAGACTACGGATTAACTGAGGGGGATTTAAAGTGAAAATCATAACCGTTAACGATTTAATAAAATCCATAAAAGGTTTTGACCCCGATCAACCAGTTGTTTTTCAAGTAGTTGCAGGGAATGGAACAGCATGGAATATGAGTGAGCTTACAGTTTTTAAATTGCCCGGCGAAAATGACATGGTTGGCATAACAATGAGACATCCAGATTTGAGGCTTATCGGCAATGATAACTGGATAAATGTAAAAGAGAGATTACCAGATCATACAAAATATGTTTTGGTTTGTGGGGATAATAAAGCAGTTCGTGGCGGTCATTACTCAGGGGGTAAGTGGCAAGATCCATTTGGCACTGACGCAACCATAGAATTCTGGCAGGAATATCCGGAACCACCAAACAATTAATAATAATTAATTTAACTAAAGGAGTGTGTGACATGGCCGACAAAATACCATTTAAAGAATCATTCAAATGTGATAACCCAGAGGATGCGAAGGACGTGCAGGAACAAATCCTGGACTGGCTGCGGACTGCTAAAAAAATAAAGGAGCTGCAGGATTATAAAAAAGAAGTTGCTGCAGATATCATTGCGGCCGGTGGACCAGGGACCAGGTGGGAATTAAATCCAAACCTCACCGTGTATGTAGGATTTGAAACCACTTACGAAATTGACCAGGAAGCGGCCGCCGGGACGTATGGAGTAGAAAAGAAATTCTTTCAATTAATTAAAAACAATGGCCTAAAGCCCGGCGCTGTGAGAAAAGACGATATGCTTGTGGATTGTTGGAAGGAAAAAAAGGGGGAAGTTTTAAAGGTAAATAAAATCGATCCTGAAATGTTAGCCGAAATCCTACACGCTCGGGAACGGTCGGACATTGCAAAAAAGATACAGGAACAGGAAGCAAAAAAGGCTGGTTAATTTAACAAGGGGTTTTTATGGCAGGGAAAAAAGAAAGCATTAGCGACATAGAGCGTAAGCATGATATTGCAACGCTTGCAAATGATCCGGTGCAAATGGCGGCACGGCTTATTAGAATTGAGAATATGCCGAGCATTCATAACAAAGATGCACTTGCGGCCCTGGTTTTAGTTCAAACCTGTATACAAAATGAAAAGAAATTAATGGCCAATTACAAAAAGGTCTTTGATATCATGGGCATTATTAAAAAGGGAATCCAGGACCTGGCGCACAAGGATAAGCAGACCAGGGAACAGGTTGAATTCTTGAATGCTAAAATTGAGGAAGTAAAAACAGAAGTCGGTAATTTTAAGCAAATATTTGTCAGTCCTGGGAAGGAACCGCCTACCGGGATCGATTTGAAATAATTTATTTGCATTATGAATAAAATTTATATATGTTATTTAGGAATTAAATTTATTAAAACGAAAGGGGATTAAATGGAGAGTAAAGCAGAATCATTTCATTGTCCGGGGCCTATTAGGAAAATTATTTCTAAAATGGCTAAATATGAGGTTAGGAGTAAAAGCTATATAATTGTAATTCTTATTCAAGAAGCATTAGAAGCCAGGGCAAAAAAGAAAGCTAAAAAATAATGCTGGATATTAAAGACGTTAAAATAACCGTGCTGAAAAACCCACAGAGCAGGTTAGTGGCTTATGCTGAATGTGTAATATTTAACCTGTTTAAAATCTGTGACATGAGAATAATATCCGGGCAAAATAAATTGTTTGTTCAAATGCCAAATAGGAAATTAAAGCAGCCTATCAATGGCGTTGAATATAAAGATATCTGTCATCCAATAAATGCGGGTGCCAGGAATGAATTAAACGCAGTTATTTTAGAGGAGTACGAAAAAGAGATAGTCCCGAAATACTAATTAATATTTACTTAACACTTGAGGTTAGCAATGGTAAACAAAAAAAAGGAAGACACGCAGGACCTGCAGGACCCTACACTACACGAAAAAGTATTAGCCGTAATGGATTCGGTTCAATACATCCAGAAAAAAGGCCACAACAAAAACCAGGATTATAAATTTGCAAGGGAAGCAGATGTCAAGGAAGCCTTAAGAAATCAATTTGTAAAGCATGGAATTGTTTTTAATTGCGAAATTACAAAATCTAAAACAGAGGACCTTGGGTTAAAAACAAATGGCGGTAAGGTTATGTTATTTAGTGAGGTTGATATGACTTGCACATTGTCCGACGGCAAAGACACAATAAAATTCGGAAGTACCGGGTCGGGCACGGATATGGGGGACAAAGGAATTTATAAAGCCATGACCGGGGCAATTAAATACGGTTTAATGAATAACTTTTTAATTCCAACCGGCACAGACCCCGAAGCGGATGACGGGGAAGGAAATAAAACCAACGCAACCCGGCCGCCTAAAAAGAAAAATACGCAGGGAAATCCAAATCCAAATGCAATGACCGAAAAAGAATTAATGACATGGTGGAAAACAATAACCGCTGCCCTAAGAACTGCGACAACAATAAAACAAATTGAAGAAACATTGGAACAGGCGCAGGGAATATATACGGACTACCCGGATAAAATAGAAAAGCTAAGAACATACGCACAGGGCTTTAAGGATAAATTAAAAAAATGATGACATTTTTTAAGCAGACCAGGGGGGATAATAAACAGCCTGCAGAATATTTGAAACACAACCCCCTTTGCGAACCATGCAGGATTGAAAACGGAATACAAGAAAGTGCAATCGAAGTCCATCACATTACACCGGCGAAAGCGAAAATGAAAATTGAACACATTTTAAATTATTTGTCCGTGTGTCGGGTTTGTCATTTCCGCTTTCATTCTATGCGGCCAGTGTCTGCAATGATTCACAGGGGCATGGAAATAAAATACAAACTTTTACAAAACGCAAATTGATCCGGGGAGTATTGGCAGTAATTGGTTTGTTGCTTTTAATTGATGTTGTAATACTTTGGTTCATTTATAGAAAGGTTAAAAAGGATGCGCACAAGAGGAAGGATTGACGGGAACCAAAACGAAATAGTTTCAATATTGCGAAATATCGGTGCGACGGTTTTAATTTTATCGTCAATGGGTAAAGGGTGTCCAGACATTTTGGTGGGTTTTAAATACCATAATTATTTAATGGAATTGAAAGACCCGGAACAACCTGAAAGCAAAAGGTTTTTGACACCGGATGAAGTAAAATTCGCACACGAATGGAAAGGGCAAGTCAATACAGTTACAACAATCAATGACGCTTTTAGGGTAATTCATTTTAACGGTGTATTATTAGAAAATTAACTTTTAAAAAAGGAGTCGCAGGAAAATGTTTAATGATGAATCGTACGTAAAAATTCAAGCCTACCAGGGGAATGAGACAGTTGGGGGGCAGACAGAATTTGCTATCCCTGCAAATAAAAAACTGCTTAGTAAGTTGCGGCCAGATTTTACAAGCCAATTTATTAAAGATGTTAACAATATTTTGGAGCCATTAGATACAGTTTCATTCAGCCATAAACTTCCAAAAAAACATATTTATCAAATTGGAATTTTTAAAGTCGGACACACAAAGGATGACCCTGCCGTTGTTGTTGCAGAGGTAGAAATTGTGACAAAGGTACATTTTAAATTAATGAAAATTGCGGATAAGGTAATCAATCCAGCGGATGAACAAAAACTGCCTACATTAATTTTAAGGTTAAAATCCAGTTCATTCAAATTTAAGGAGTATTTCCCTAAGCACATTGGACAGTATTGTTATTTACAAATCAATGAAGAACCTAAATTAGATTTCGGAAAATAATTATGGCAATTTGTAAATCATGCGGGGCGGCCGTGGTATGGGGCCAAACCGCAGAGGGTAAAAGAATCATACTGAATGAAAAAAAAGAAAAGCGGTACGTTTTTTATGGTGAAAACCCGCTTGTAAAAATGGTTGATACTTTTATAAGTCACTTTGCAACGTGTCCGGACGCAGGGAAATGGAGAAATAAAAAATAATGGATAAAAGAAAAGATGCAAGGGGATTAAGTGCGGCATATAAAATGTCAAAGGACAACTTTGATTTTGTTGTCAAGTCAGAAATCACAGACGTTTGCAAGGCAGTTATAAACAGATACGACCAGAAAAAACAATCTGTGGAATTAACTGTCACTGCTGCAGAAATATTAACAAGTCTCCAAAGCGGCATGATTTGTTTTAAAATGTCAACAATGAAAAAACTGTGCGAATATTTAATTGGTTAACAAGGGGAAACAATTGGACACCGAGACAATAGAAAAGTTATTAAATTCAGTAAAGCTACTTGGAAACTCTAAGACAATTTACCTGGGATGTACCGAAATACTTAAACTAAAAGCGGATGTTAAAAAAGAATACGGGTTAATTGTTTTAAAGCAATCTGAATTGCCAGCCACAAGTCGCGAGTCCATTGTCACTATTTATAACAGTCTGGATCGGGTCAGGATCTGGTTAAAGGCATGGCACAAATTACAGAAAACCCTTCGTAAGCCTGAGTTGAAAAATGACAGAAATTAGAATAAAATTAAAGGTAAGGGATATTCTTAATAGTGCAATTAAACAGAAGTGCAAGGACTGGCGCGCTAGTGATTACAATTTTTGGAAAAATCTTTCTGAAAATGAACTAATTCAAGCTCTTAATGAATTCACGGAAGTTTCAAAAAAAATGATTGAATCTGTAATTAAATTTGAAACAATAAATTGTAGACTATGCGACGGACACGGAATTTATTGCCGTGATGTTGACGATTGTGATACTTGCCCAGATTGTAATGGAACGGGGAAACCAAAAAAGGTTTAAAAAAATCAATGGAACTCACAACAAAAGAAATGGAAATTGCTTTATCTGAATGGCTTGATATTACTAAAAATCTAGTTGTTCCAAATGTAAGTTGGGGCTTTCAAATTCACGAATGCGATTTATTGGTGATAACTAAATCAGGTTACGCATGGGAAATAGAAATTAAAATAAGTAAAGCCGATTTAAAAAAGGACCTGGACAAATGGCACGGTCACAATGATGTAAAAATCAGGCGCTTATATTTTGCCATTCCTGATTACATGCAAAGTGATATGCATCTTATACCGGATCGGGCGGGCATTCTCATTGTGAGAAAAACAATTGACGGATATTTTAAAACATTCGAAGCCAGGAAGCCAGAGCAAACACTTGCTGTTAAAATGACGGCAGAACAAAAATTCAAAGTGGCTAGGCTTGCGAGTCTTAGGATGTGGACACTAAAAGCAAATTTAATTAAAAGGGGGGCATGATGGACTTACAAAAAGCAGATGATATTGATTTATGGATGAAATTAGAATCTGCGGAACTTTTAACTTATTACCCTGCGGTGGGCGAATATCTACCTAAACATAATTTTGCCGAGGCCCTTGTCATTGTTAGGCAGCATTATGGAGATAAGGCAGTAAAAGAATTTACCCAATCCGCACAAAAAGCCTTTGACAAAGTGGAAGGTACTGAAAACGGATATGCAAAAGAAGTTCCAAAGGAAGACGGTTTATATTGGTTTAAATACCCAAATCCAAAATACGGGATAGAGATTATTAGACTAAGCGGCATTGAGGTCTGCGGAATAGACTGGAATTATCCGGCACTTGTGACAGACGAAGGTTACAAAGGCGGTTCATGGAAAGGACCAATTAAAGAGGAAGCGTTAATTTAACCAGGGGGGGTGAGTGGAAGATTTAAAACCGTGTAAGAGCTGTGATGGGTCTGGATTCAAGTATACCGAAAAAGATAAAGACAAATATGAATGTTGGGAATGTAATGGTACTGGAACTAAAACCGAAACGAGACAAGAAAAAATGGATCGGCTTGGAATAACTGAGGAAGATATTTACGAAAGTAGATTAGAATGGCCAAGAGATTAATTTAAATAAGGGGGAATAATGGAAGATTTAAAACCTTGTCCGTTTTGTGGAGCGGATGAACACACGCTAGATCAATTTAAACAGCCAGCAATTGACTTTATGTATTATGAAAGTCGAGAAGTGTACGCTGTAATTTGTAAGAATTGCGAAATACAAGGAGCGGAAGATGTTACCGAAAGTTTAGCGGGTAAAAAATGGAACAAACGCTCAAACGATAAAGGTAAGGTGTTAGCGGAGGGGTATATTAATAAAAGTAAAATTGTTTGGAAAGAAGAAGATGGAACCGACAAACATTTGAAAGTATATAAATCTTCTAGTAGGGGATTTGGCTGGGATATAGGGGAATACCCACCCCGTAAAATAGTAATAATGGAAATAAGGAAGGTAAATAAATGATTAAGAGATACAACATTGATTCTTTAAGTGATGAAATATACCTAAACAATAAATTCGGGGACTGGATGAAAGTTAAAGACGTACTAGCCCATAACGCTAAGGTAAAAGAACAATTGGAGTTGGGAATGAATAATTTATACAAAGGAATCAATAAAAGGCAAGTTGCTAGAAAGCAATTAGAAAAAGCCCTAGAACTACTTAACGAATTAAACAATGCCTGATTTAATATTAAACCTTAAAAAGAAATATTTTGACCAAATCAAATCAGGTGTAAAGCATTTTGAATACCGAGAAGTTAAACCCTATTGGACTAAAAGACTTTCCAAAAATTATACAGGGTTACAAATTAGATTGGGGTATCCTAAAAATACAGATAAAAGCCGAATAATTAAGTTTAGATGGATTCCTAACACTATACAGGTAAAGACCATGCACTTAATGGAGGATGGGCAAAAAACGGTGTATGCAATCCCATTATATACAGCTAATCAGGATTAATTAAACAAATAATGTCTACAAGGTAGTAATTTGTACAAGTTAACCAAGGAGAATAATGGAAGGTCAAATCATAAGGCTAGTTGATGCAAGTTTTATAAATGCAATGGATGACGGCCTGGAACGGGGAAGGAAAAAAGGCCGTGTTGGATGGGACCGTAATTGGATAAATACAAAATTTGATTCCACGCCAACGGGTCCAAATGGACAAATCATGAATGAATTGCACAGACAGTATTTAAAATTAAAACACTCAGTCCTTAAGTCAGCACAAACGGGCGGGACTTTGGACAGCAGGCAAGCAATAAAAATTCAAGCTGCAAACGTTGCTAACCTGGCAATGATGGTTGCAGATATTCACGAAGCTTTATATTAACCAAGGGGAATAATGTCAATCCATACAGAGTCTTTAAAAGCGCATTTGGAAATATGTCAAAATTTAAGCAATGCAAACAAATCAAGTAGTTCGCTGGAATTAATTGGGAAAATATCAATATTAAAAATCCTTATTATGCAATCGGAACAGGAAGATATTTTAATCGGTACAGTTGGCAAGCTATTTAACCAGGGGGCATAATGTCAAAACAATTGAATCCACACAAATTCAAAGGAAAATCCAATCCAGGGGAACCATATTCTTTAACCGTATTTTGTGAGTATTGCGGAATGATTGCCTTTAATGCAAATTATTCACAGCAAACTAGGGAATTTGTAGAGACTAAAATAAAAGATAATGTTGGATGTCATTTATCACCGTTTATGGAAGAAATAAGCATTAAAGAAAATTATAAATTATAAATTATAATACACACATGGATAAAAAATTAATCGGACCCCGGAAAAGCACAAAGCTGGTTGTTTTAAGCAGGGTTGAACAAGTGTTTAATAAAATAATGAACGGATCAAATACTTCGGACATACTTCAATACTGTTCTGAGCATTGGAACATAAGCAGACGCATGGCCCATAAGTATATGGCACGGGCAAGGCAACGCATTGAAATCATTAATGATGCAAACATTGATAACTCTTATTCATTCCACATTGCAAAGCGCCTGCAGTTACTAACCAGGTGTGTCCAGATAAAAGATAAGTCGCTGCGTATTAAAATGGAGTTGGATATTTGCAAAGACATGGCAGATATCCAGGGGCTTTACAGGGACCGGATTGAATTGATTGAACCTGAACGCAAGGAAGCGGAATTAAAAGAATCAATGGAACTGGCCGGGGTTGAGTTTGAAGTCATCACGGGTAAAAGTGAGTATGGTACATGAGAAAAGACGCTTTAATTAGTGGGGATGGAAAATATAGATATTGGCTATCCAGGCTGTGGAACATAAAGTTACCTTTAACAGTTTTTATTGGTTTGAACCCATCCACAGCGGACGCAGAAAAAGATGACCCAACTATTAGACGGTGTATTTCATTTGCTAAATCATGGGGCAGCGGTGGCATTATAATGTTAAATCTATTTGCCTTTAGAGCGACAGATCCAAAAGAATTATTAAAAATTGGCAATCCCGTTGGGCCTTTTAATTTTGAAACGCTCGCACTCGAAAACTGGTACAAACATTGGAAACTTGGTGATTATGTTTGTTGTTGGGGGTCAAATAAAATGGCAAAGGATATTTCAAAGCAAGTTTTAAAATTAATAAAGACCCCAATGTGTTTAGGAATTACAAAGGATGGTTATCCCAGACACCCATTATATTTGAAAAAAGACTTAAAACCAATCAGATATAAACCACAAACATGACTATTCTATCAAAATTATACGGGAAAGTAATTTAAAATGACTAAACCAATTATAATTGCAAACAGTATTTCAAACAAGGTGTACGCAGTTGCTGCTACGCTTATTGAAAACAAACCAAACGGGGTAGGCATTACAACTTGTATGCTATCCATTACTGGATTTGATAAGGGGGATGTTACAAGTCAATTTATAAATTGGACTAAATTGAAATTCCCAAAACATGCGATACACGGCCAGCCAATTACAATGGAAGTTTAACCACTATTAACAAAGGAGAGAAATGGATAACAAAATAATCGAGAAAGTTAACGAACAAATACAAACATTTGGAATTGATACCAATGAGGGAATAAATAGTGTGTTAGAAGATTTAAAAATATTAGCCAATCCGCAAAGGGGCACGCCTCCAGATTTTTCAAAGGCTTACGATAGGGCAAGGGCATTTTTTACCCATGATTTTATCGAATGCATTGATCTACCTCACAAAATAAAACAGTTGGCTTTTAAAATGAGAACTGTTTACGGTGAACCAATCCAAGAGGTTGAGGATATAATTGACCTTTGTAATAAATTGGAAAACCCATCCATTAATGAATAACCAATGAACGGCACATGCGAATGGACACCCGAATTTGTAGTGATTGAAAGCGGGAAAACTTTTGAATCGGAATGCGGTTTGTATTATGAGTTCGCCCAATTCACATCTATAATGGATGACTGTTTTAAATATTGTCCTAAATGCGGGAAGGAAATAATTGTCACAGAGCCTATTTATAATGAACCAAATTAAACAGGGGAACCAATGATTGAATCATGGAGGGATAAATACTGATGAAAAGGCTTATAAGTTTTGAAGTAATTGAGGAAAATTGTATCCATAAACAAACGCCGATTGCCTATCCAGATTGGTGTAAAAAATTAAACTTGGATGAACGTGATATGAGTGGCGCAGATGATTGTAATTCAAAAAACTGTCCTATATGGAACAAACTAACCACTAACGCTAATAAGGGGGAGTGATGGCAGAAGTTTTACAGGATATAATTAACCAGGTTGAAAAATTAGAATTCAAAACGGATGACGTAATTATTATTAAAACGTCTGTGGGCCATAAAGAATTTAAAGCGTTAAGAAACAGCCTACAACATTTAAATAAAACGTTTAAAAATAAAGTAATAGTCATGCCAAAAGATTTTGAAATAAGCGTATTCAACAAAGAGCAGTTAATTGATTTTTTAAATACAAAGGCGGTTTAAATGGCGGCAGGAAATATTACGGTTAAGATAAATCAAAAAAGTATTGATAAATTCACTAAGGTCGCAAAGGAATTGCACAGGGTTGGTGACCATTTAGAAAAAAAACTGGACCGGGTTTCTTTAAAGCTCACCAACCTATTAAAAAAAGCCAGTAAATTAGAAACAAAATTAAATGCAATCAAAAAAACTGTGTAGTAAATGTCAGGACCGGCCGCCGGCTGAAAAAAGCAGGTATTGCAATCCATGTAAAGCCCTGTACATGCGGGATTGGAGAAAAAAACCAAAGGGCTACAAAGTCCTTACTCAGGTGGTAGAAAAGAGGGACAATTCATTTTTCTGGTTTATACTAGGCGCTGCATTTGCCTGGTTTACTCAATTGTTCCTATAAACTAGATTGTTCCATAAGGAACCTTTTTTGCCGATTCCAGATAAAAAACAGCATGATAGCCAATAAACATTTACCCGCCGTTTTATCCCCAAATTCCAGAATAGACCCAAATAGCGCCCGTTTTTATTACACCCTTGTACGGGGCCAGTGTCAAAACAGTCTTTGGGTACACACACAAAAGGGCATGGGGTACACGTTCATTGACCCCTGCATGAAAGATTTATGTGACTGGGTACAATCCAAATGGAACCCCCGGAAACCCAAACGGGTGAACATGCTTATTTATGTTTCTAGGGATAGTTTTAAAAGTACATCAATAACTCAGTCCCTTCCATCCTGGGCATTATCACAAAATCCAGACCTGGCAATTTTAACAGCATCCAAAACAGACACCAATGCAACCAATTTTATACGGGTTCAAAAAAATCGATATGAAGATAAGGAGTTTATTAAAATATTTGGCAGATGGGAAAATAGAAAAGCCTGGGGTGAATCTAGTATAACAATTAAGGGCCGCAAAAGTTGGCGCAAGGAAGCATCCGAACAGGGCGCTGGGATTGGTACCGAATTAACCAGTACCCATTGGGATGTAATAATTGCGGATGACATAACAACAAAAAAAGATATGTATTCAAAGGCCGAACGGGAAGCGAGTAAAAAGTTTTTACAATCGCTTTATGATTTAGCAGACAAAAGGAAGTGCCTTATCATTGTCATTGGTACGTGTTGGCATGCGGATGACGCGTTGGAAAATATTAGAAAACAAAATCCCATAAAAATAAAAAAAGGTCTTATGCCATTTGAAATTTATGAACGTGCTGCAGAGATTTGGAAAAATGGCCGGTGGGAAATACAGTTCCCATTTTTTACCCGCCAAATACTAGACCAGATCCGGGCAGATAAAGCAGACATTAGGGATTATGCAGCAAACTACAGGCTTAAACCAAGGGCCGATGAATCACAGGTCTTTACAAAATTCCACTATTTTGATTGTGATATGGATATTCTTAAATTAACTTTAGAATATATCATAATATTTGTCGATCCTAGCTTGAAGGACACGGCAAAGAATGACTTTTCTGCAATCGTAGCAGTAGGAAAACAAAAAATTGATACAAACATCCAATATTCGGGGCGCATGTTATGTTTAGACGCAGACCTAAAACGCCGAAAACCCACAGAAACAATTTCGGCAATGGTTGCTTTTTATTTGAAAATGAAAGCCCTGGGCGTTCCAATAGACATGTATATGGAAACAAATTTCTTCCAAGAGTACATGAAGGATGAAGCAATTAACCAATCCATTCAACAGGGCGTTTATCTACCACTGGCGGGAGTCGATCAAAAAATTAATAAAGTCATGCGTATTACAGGCATGGAAAAATATTCAACTTCGGGACAGCTTTTATTTAGAAAGAAGTCACAACAGGGTGAGGGTTACCGGGAAATGATGGACCAATTTGAAAACTTTCCATTAAAAGATTATCACGATGATGGCCCGGACGCTTGCCAGGGGGCTGTTGATGTAATTACAGCGGGGTCTAACATGTCAATTGATATAATCGAGGTATAAAAATGTTTAATTTTTTTAAGAGCAATAGAAAAGAAGCAATTAGGAGTGAGTTCAATCAATTGTTTATTGAATATACGGACATATTTCAAAAAGCAAATGAGGAAATAAATAAAAGCAATAATGGTTTATCAATGTTTCCAAATGGGGGGTTTGCTCAAAGCCCGCTAGCTAAATCGTTTTTTGGGTCAATGTTTGGTTCATCCAATACCTTGCTTTTTGAAACCAGCAACGGCCTGCAGTCATATTTTAAAAGCGTTTATGATTATGCAGCGGTCTATCACATTGCCAACACAATTGCGGCTTTACCTGTAAAACTATTTAGAAAAACAAAAGGGAGTAGGCAGGAAATTCCAAGGGGTGAGCATGAGGAAGCGGAAAAGATTTTAACAATGCCGAATCCATTTACTACTTGGTACGATTATGTTGAGGGCGCAACCACGCTTGCAGAATTAGGCGGTGCCAATTTTAGCGAGATTGTTTTTCCACGCTCACCAAAAGAGTTGTTTCTAATACGCCCGGACACGGTGAATGTTATAACTAATAAAACCGGAGTGGCTGGATTCAAAATTCTTAATGCCGGGCAATCAGTTTTCTTAGATACAGATGAAATGCTGCAGATGAAATATTTTAACCCGTTAGATTTTCACCGGGGCTTTACACCTTACACACCAATGCGGACCAGCTTAACAAATGATTTTTACATGCATCAATTTATGTCCAGCTTTTTTGAAAACGGCGGGAATGTTGGCGGCATCCTATCAAGTAATAATCCAATACCGCAACGGGATAAAAATAATATTAAAACTCAGTTTGAAGAAAAATTCGCTGGTGCAAGTAAGGCATTTAAATTAATGATTTTGGGTGGTGGGCTACAGTACACAAAAACTGCAGTCAATCCACAAGAAGCCGATGTCGGGAATCTGAGAAAAGATACAAGGCTCGATATATTGACCGGCCGGGGAGTTCCCCCAATCTTATTAGGTTTCTTAGATGGCGCTAGTTATTCAAACGCAGACATTCAAATTAAAATTTATTTCAAATCTACTATCAAGCCTAAGTCCATTAAGTTTGAACAAATCCACAACCGCAAAGTGTTTGATAAATGGGGTTTGGAAATGGAGTTCGATTTTTCCGGCATTGCTGAGCTACAGGAAAATAAACTGGATAATGCAAAGGTCGCTGTTGAAATGACTAAAAGCGGTCAGTTCACTACAGATGAAGTGAGAAAAGAATCTTTCGGATTTGAACCCTTGCCCGGTAATGGCGGGGGATTAATAGCGTTACCCCCTGCAGGTGCAAACAGCCCAATGTTTGCCAATAGCGAGCCAGTGGAAAAATCTTTCCCGCCTTCATTCAATAGACTTAATCAAGCCAGATCAAATTTAAAATGGAAACACAAACAACTCTTAAAAAAGCTGACACTAAACTAGAAACGTTTGAATTTTTAGATAGAAGATTCAGGAACGCAGCAACCCGCCGCATAGCCGAGATAGTCCAAACACATTTTATAAATCAAGCAAACATAATCCTTAAAAATTTGAGTGGGCTTGCAAAGGCCGACCAATTTCTGCAGCGCCAATTAATCACATTAAGCACGGATGGATTGACGGAGGAAAGCCTGGATTTTGCAGATGAATTATTAGAGGCAGAAATACAGGAAGGTGAATTATTCGGCCAGCTTAATTTTAGACGCGCAACAAATAATCAAATGATAGGCCCAACACTTGAAATATTCAGGAAAAACCAAGAGGATTTTTTATTTGATGTACTCCCAGAAATGTTGCAGGGCATGGAAAAAACAACCCGTGACACTATCAGGGGAGTCATTACTCGGGGGATTAGGGACGAAAAAAACACCGGCGAAATAGTTGAAGAATTAAGGCAAAGATTTAAATCAATGAGGGACCAGGCCCGAACCAAAACCGGCAGGGTATTCACAATTGCCAGAACGGAAATGAACAGGACACATTCATTTGCAATTGAAGAAAGCGGAATATTGGCGGGTGATAGCATAAAGGTTTGGATTTGGTCAGGGGTTGAAAGGGATTTCCACGCAACCATGAACGGTCAATCAGTTCCATTGAATGGTACTTTTGTAAGTGGGTTAGGCAACCCCGCGCAGGGGCCTGGTAGGTTTGGAATAGCGAAGGAAGACATAAATTGCAGATGCATAATACAGACCCGCCGGGCCGAACCATCAATAAATATTTGATATTTTCCAATAATTAGTTAGTTTACAAGAAGAAGCACAAACCAACCTCAAATAAAATAATGGAAATTTACCCAAACGCAACGGACGCAGACATCTATAAAATGTTTAGCGAATTAAAAAAGGGTGACGTGTCAAAAGCGAGTTTGCTATTTAGGGAAGTTTTTACCAACCGGGATTTAACATTCAGTCCAAATGTCACTGCAGGATTTGCAGATATATCAAAGGCCGCATTAAGCGAACTTTTAAATAAATCAGTTAGGTCCAGGAATGTTGAAAAAATATTAAGCGGCGAATTAACGGAGGAAAAGTTTTACAAATCCTACGAATTGGAAACCCCTTACCTATTAAGAATCACAAGCAAACCAGAATATCAAGGCATGGTTAGGTTTTCGGAATTGATTAATAAATCCGGTGATATCCATACCTATGAAATACTAGACTTTATACCGTTTAAATCGAATTTAATTACTTTGGATAAATCCCTGCTTTGTAAAGCAGATGACGAATTAATGGAAATGTTTAGCGTGGTTTATCGCTCAGCCGAGGCATGGCAAGAAGTTGACGGTGAGGGCGATTTTATGCAGGAAGAAGAAATTCGAAAAGCAATCGAGTGGGCAAACGTGCGGGGCATTGGCCTAAACATTGAGCATGATCTGGACCAGACAATAACACATGACCAGGCCGAAGTTATTGAATCTTATCAAGCCCGCAGCAATTGGAAAGAGGGTGAGCTGGAAGTCCGCAAGGGTGATTGGGTTGCCAAAACCAAATTTTATAATAATGATTTATGGGAATTTACAAAAGAAAATATAGAAACCTATTCCTTTGAAGGTGCTGGAATTCGAGAATTAAATCAATCTTTACCCAAGGCCGCATAAATGAAACACAACCACAAATTAAAAAATGTTAAGGTGAGAAAATTTGCATTAACGAGAAAAGGGACCAATAAAGTAAAAACTTCGATTATGAAAGCCGGGGAAAACGGGGATATATTTTCAAACCTATCTGAAGAAGATCAAGAGACATTGGAAAAATCACAAGGTGGCTATAAAAAAAGAAAAAAGTTAAATAAAAACAGTTCTAAAGAAACCGGAGATTTAGCAAAGGCTGAATTACTTCTTGAGGTTGACGGTGTTATCGATCAACTGAGAACAGAAGAAATTGAAGCCGCAGACGCAGCGGATTTTTTAGAAGCAATTTTAATAAAGCACGAAAAAGATATACCTTTAGAAAAAAACGAATCGGAGGAAGAAGAAGAAAGCGACGAAAATCTAGTGGACTTCGTGGCATCCGATTTTTTAAAGTAAACATTTAAAGAAAAGAGAATTATTATGGCAGACAAAAATACAGATGTAATTGTTAAAATCGCAAAGGCAGATTTAGAGAAATTAGTGTCAGATTCTAAATTAGCCGGGGCAAAAGAAGAAACCGAAGCCCTGCAGAAAAAGATTGAAGAATTAACAAAAAGCGCAAGCGTTGAAGTGCTTCAGGAAAAAATCGAAAAGGCCGTAGCCGAACGCAAAAGCATTGAAACAACCGGGATTGATTTATCCGGGGAAGTTGTACCGTTTCATAAATCCCTTAATACTATCCTATCTAAAAACAGGTCAGCACATATTGACGGCCGCAAAGACTCGGATTGGGAAATAGAATTAAAAAAAGCATGTGACGATGTTGTTTGGATGGATCACATTTATTGCCAGGGTAATAACGGCAGAAAACAGGAAGACCTTTTAAAAACAGATGCGTTTGAAGATTTCACACGCGTTTTAAAAGCCTCCCCCAATACCGGTTTAATGAAAGCATTAGACAGCACGGCCGGGAAGGGTTTGGAATTTATACCTACTTTACTGTCCAGCCGGTTAACGGAAAAGGTTGAAGTGGCTTTAAGGGTTATGAACCAGTTCACACGGTTTCAAATGCCCGGCGCAAATGTTGATATCCCTAGAATTGTTGGTTTTCCCACAGCGTTCTTAGGCGCGATATTAACGGCTCCCACAGATACCCAGGTAACGACTGGCAAAGCCAATTATGTGGCCAAAAAAATAATGGCCGAAACAAAAGTGGCCTATGAAACCAATATGGATTCAGTTATCCCAATGATTGAATTATCAGAGCGTCAATTGGTGCAGGCAATTGCAAGGGGTGTTGATAATGCCGCAATAAATGGTGATGTTGCCGGAACACTGGACACGCCAAACCCTCCGGCCTTAGATGTCAGGTTAGCATGGGACGGGTTAAGATTCAATTCCATTACTGCTAATAGTTTCACCGTTGACGCAGCCGGCGCAGTTTTAACATTGGCTTTAATCCGTGAGTTAATTGCGTTTGTTGATTTTGAATACAGTTCGAATTTTAGAAATATGGTATTTTTCGCAGGTCAAAACGAATGGCACCAAACCAGGGGTTTACCAGATGTAACCACCGTTGAAAAAATTGGTAGCTTTGCGACTATCATAGAGGGTGAGTTAAAAAAGATCGACGCAATTGACATAATTCCTACCCAGCACATGCCGCAGGATTTAGATGCAACCGGCAAACGGGACGGCGCGAGCACGTTAAAAAGTTTGCAGTTAGCTTCCAAGGATGCATGGGGCTATGGTGTTTATCAAAACATTTTCCTAGAAAATGATAGAAACATTAGCAAGCAAGAGATTCAAATTGTCGGCACGCTTCGGGCTGACTTTAGGGGTTTGGTTCCTGAGTCACAAAAGTCTTATGGGCTTTTAAGAAATATATTGGCAACCTAAGACTGTCCAATAAAAATATAATTGGGGGCGGGGTTATGCCCTTCCCCCTTTTTTTTTAATACCATGATAAATTTAGTCACAGCAGAAGAATACAAACTTTATTTACGTCAGAAATTCACGGACGTTGATGAATCCAATGAAAAGGATATTTACTATACAAATATTTTAATCCCCGGTGCGTCAAAAGCAATAAGCCAATTACTAGAACAGGATTTTGAAAACAAAGCCCGCACAGAAACTTTCACAGTGATTGAGGAAAGGGAATTTATAACGGTTTCAAAACGTCCCCTGAGTTCGATAACAAAAATTACAATCAATGGTGAGGTGCAGGACATAACGAGTTTTTACAAAAAAGATGACTCAATCGGAATCGATGGCGGGACAACCATAAACGGATTAATACAAACCCGGACCCGCAACGGTAAAATATTTTGGCCCTTATCTTATGGTAAGACTGTCATTGAGTACGTTGGCGGCCGCGCATTGGATCGGGGTGACAAATTTATATTATGCAAAGCAATGGCAAAACTGGACCAGGAAGATGTCAGAACATTTACCGGCGCAGATGAAGCGCAAGGGGCAATTGAGTTAGAATTTGAAAGTAATAGAATTTTTAGGCAGGCGTTTGAAACCTATAGGGAAACGTTTTTATAATGGCCTCCTATAGAGTCGAATCAAATTTAAAGACCCTTGGACCTAAAATGAATAAAATATTTGATAGGTTCCCAACGGAAATGGATTTTAGGACCGGGAAGGCTGCAAAGCGTACACAAATTTTATTGTTTAGGAAAACACCAAAGGACACGGGAACGGCCGCGCGGGGTTGGTTTGTTAGAAAATTGAGATTGTTTTTTTATCTGGTAGATAATAAATCCAAACACATTGATGCGATTGAATTCGGCACCGGTGTACATGCAACAAAAGGACCACGCAGGCGCATCCGGGCAAAGAAGGGTAAATTCTTAATCTTCCCAGTAAGGAATAAAAAATACAATCTTAGAACAACAGACTTTGGAGGGGGACCAGAATTTTATATTACCAAATCGGTTAAAGGACAGAAGCCGCAATTTATTGTTAAGAATGCAGCGAGGTTAATTAATAAAATATTAAATCAAGAAATTTTAAAAGGTATTAATAAAATAGTAGATGCATTTAATAGACTAAAATGATACTTCAGGATATTTGGGACTCAATTATTGGCCGCCTGCAGGATGACGAAGCATTTAGGAGGTTTTTTTCTGAATTTGATGACGTGTTTGAAACAAAAGGTATTACAGATCCTTATTGCGCAGTAGGGTTGCCGGTATTTGGACCAACAGAAATTGCAGCGATTACAGGGGACCCACCTCAAATGGGTTCGGATTTTCAAATAAATATTTTAATTGCTGTTAGAAGTGAGGACCCATTTACACGAACAAAGATGTATTTAAAAGGGGTTGAAATATTTATCAATGCTTTATTTAAAAAAGATGTTACATTTGGAAATAAATTAGAAAGCGTTCCGGTGATTCAATTTGATGAAGTGGAAAACGTTCCCGGAAGTGCAGGCGAAGTTGTGTCTGGAAAAGGAACAATATTTTTTAAACTACAAAAATTTAAAGGGGGGGAATTATGAGTTTGTCTGTTTTGTCTGGTAGCATATCAAAGGTAGGTATTAAATCGGAAGCCGTTCACGGAGTATTAGAAGCGGGACCGTTTAGAGGTTTGTTAGTCACAAGTTTTGACCCCTCACCCTCTGGGGATTTTGCGCCGATCAAAAAAGTATCGGGTATAAAGGGCGCGCATGATTTAGGACAGTCCGGCGAGCATTACGATTTGACTTTCAGTGTTTGTGCATCAACATCCGGAGACAATGCTGCAGGACTCGGGGACATCCTTGCAATGCTTTATGATATTGATACCGTATCAGGGGCGGGTCCATTTGCACATCTATTTAAACCAACAACAAATACAGATAAAAAATCATGGTCATTTTACCATGAAGATGGAAACGGCAAACGCAAAACGTTCACCGGGTTTGTTGCATCTGAGGGGACAATTGAAATTGACAAAACAGCGGGGGTCATCACTGCCGAAGTATCTGGAATGAGTTTTCTTCCTGACAATAACGCAAGCGTTGAAACAGTTGATTTTGAAACTTTAGTGTCATATACACCTGTCAAAGCCGAAATTTTAATCGGTGCGGTTAAACAAGAAAACTGGGAAAAAATAACTATTACATTTAGCACAGGCGCGGCACCCGTTCAAACCATAAACGCAAGCGCGGGACCGTCCAGAATTACAGGGGTGACACAGGATTTGAACGTGTCGCTTGAGGGTGTTTGGGATGACACATTCAGCACACTTTACCGGGATGCGTATTTCAACCATACAAATGTAGCATTGGATTTGATAATTAAAATCGGGCCAGTGGCTGCAGATGACCAATTAGTATTGACAATTCCTTTGTGGGGTATAGAGGAAGAAAAAAATAAATTGGTAGAACCGGACTCAAACCTTCCACAGACAGTCAACCTGCACGCGCTTAATTTGGGACTGGAAGCTAATCAACATTCAATGGTTTTAATGTCAGATGTAGCAACCGCCTTTGAATTAATTTAACACTTTAAAAAATTTATGAAAAAAACACTAATTACATTTGAGGAAGCCAGGGATAACCTGGTTAGGGAAGCGCATGAAAATGAACAGGCCAATGAAAATAACGGGCCGATTGTTGATGTGGTAAAAGATGAAATGAGGGAATTTGAAATCCTACAGGGACGGGCTATTAAGTACACAACAATTGACGGCAAGACAAATATTTTATGTCCACCAATTAAGGTTGACCAGTATAAAATATTTTTAAAAGCAAATGAACAGGTTTTAACCGGCCTAAACTTGGAAACATTGGACGAATTATTTAAAGTGCTTTCAACTATTGTGACAAATGAAGACGGCGAACTCATTTCAAAAAAAGAATTAGAATCTTGTATTGAAATAAGTGACGTTAAATCAATTGTGTCATTAATTTCTTATGGTGTTGTTGCTGGTCCCATGTTGGTAAAAAAAAAAGCGGTTACGGATCAGGAACTGGAAAGATTCATAACAACAGGGGTGGCAGTCTAGTAGATTTTTATGTTAAAATGATTAGGTTCGATTTAGTCAAAAATCTGGCCGAATTTTTGAGCCTGACCTTTCCACAAATCTTTTTATTCATGGATTATTTCTATGAGCAAATTAATAAAGAAAAAGAATTCCAAAAAAACGAAATAGAACAAGCAAAGAAAAAACATGGCCGACGCTAAAATTAGAATAATTGGAAAAGATGAAACTAAAGGCGCATTTAGTAGCGCCAATAGGGGCATGAAGACGCTAGGTAAAACTACTGGATTATTAACCGCCGGTATCGCTGCCCTTGGTGTAACAATTTCCGCAGGCCTTGTAATTGGTGGGCTTACAAAGGCAATAGGGTCAGCAGTTTCCTTGGCGGAGGAATCAAGTAAACTTGGCGTAATTTTTAAAAATGTTAGGACACAAGCCAAGGCCGTTGGGCAAGACTTACAAAAAAACTTTGGTATAAGTGAATTAGCTGCAACAAAATTATTAGGTGCGACCGGTGATTTGTTGACTGGGTTTGGTTTTACATCAAGCTCAGCATTAGATTTGAGTGCAGACGTGCAAAAGTTAGCTGTTGATATTGCATCCTTTTCAAATTTACAAGGCGGTGCATCAAGGGCTAGCGTAATAATCACAAAAGCGTTACTAGGTGAAACAGATAGCTTAGTCGCTTTGGGCGTTAAGATTAAAGAGGCCAATATTAATGCTAAAGCCCAAGAGTTAGGACTTAAAAAAGTAAACGGACAATTAACCAATCAAGACAAAGCCCTCGTAACACTTACATTAATAACCGAACAAAGCAAAAATGCCATTGGTGATTTTGCCCGGACTCAGGATTCAACAGCTAATCAATCAAAAATATTTGGTGAACGCTTAACAGACTTATCAACGGTCGCAGGTAAAGTTTTATTACCTACATTTGGCAAAGTTCTAACCATTTTAAACAAGGTACTTAATACAACAATTAATTTTATCAGGACCGATAAATTACAAATTGCAGTAATAAAAGAACTCGAGAAACAGGAGGCGAAATTTGTCGATCAGTTAAACAACGAAACAAACGCAAGGAACAAATTAAATATTGGTAAACGGTTGGCAGATGTAAGGGCAGAACTAACTTTAAAAAGGGACCAAGTAGCCATTGAGTTAAAACTTGCAGCAATAGAAGACGCAAAGGCCGCAAAAGAGGCAAACGTTATTACACGGAAAGCAAATACACTTCAGGGTTTAAAAGATGAAATAAAACTAAACCTAGAATTACAGGAACAAAAAAAACTAGATATAAAATCAGATGAATTAAAAATTGCCACAAACCAATTACGCCAAGATGGACAATTATTGATATTGGAAGGATTAAAAAAAGAATTCAAGCTAACTCAACAACAAATTGAACTAGATAAAGTGAAAGCGGCGAGACAAGAGCAAGCAATATTCAATACGTTGCAGGCCGGTGCCGTGTTAGCTAGTATAGGTAAAAAGAATGCTGTATTAGGCAAAGGCATTGCAATTGCCCAGGCTACTATATCAGGATTTTTGGCGGTAAATAAAACATTGGGGCAAGGTGGTGTCTTTGCAGTACCTCTTGCGATTTCAATAGGCGCATTGGCTGCGGCTAATGTTGCAAAGATAGCGGCTACACCGGCATTCCAAACGCCGGAGGGTGGTGTTCGTACAGTTCCGGGTTCATCAAATGATGCGGTCCCCGTTATCGCACACGGTGGTGAGGAGTTTAGCCGTGGCGGTTCCAGTGGTATTACAATAATCGTTGAGGGTAATATTTTTGATTCAGAGGAAACGCTCGATAGCTTTCAAACTGGATTGATGGATTTCCAAAATAGAACGGGGGCCGCCTTTGCCAGTTAGAATGGGGTTTATAGATAATATTGCAAATGACGATTTATTTAATGTCGTTGATGTTGTAAGAATAAATGTAAATGACAGGGACGGTGGCAGCGTAGTCCGTGCAGCTAATGGCCCGGCTTCTAAAATAGCGCAACAAACCAAGGCAGAAATTTCACTTGAATTCGATAGGATAAGTCAATCCGATTTAGGGAATTTAAGAAAAAAAATATTTAACAGAAAACAACAGCACCAAGTTTTTTTAAATGAACCGGCAATTGTAGACACGGACTTATCACCGGTCGCGGGTGCACAAACCCTTACTTACAACGGAATAACAAACCCAGCAGGGGCGGCGAATAGTGCTACCATAGCACAAAGTGATGACCCAAATTTATTAGTCGGAACCTCTGAATTTTCCAGCGGTGAATATGGGGACATATCACAATTCGGCACACAAGTGGAAAACAATGGAACGGGTTCAAAATACCATTACATGTTTTTTTTATTTAAGCTCACAAATTATTTATCAGGGGCTAATATTACAAAAGAAAGTATTGAAAGGCTCACGCTTTTAATGAACACACCCGAAGCAATTGACAACGTAGGCGGTACAGAAATAAACACCGGGATAGTTGTACATTGTAAAAATGACCAGGACAGCGAATTCACGGAAATTTATAGGCAGGGTTTAACTAGCAATAAATATAATACGCAGTTCGCAGCACTTGCGCCAGTGGACGGATTCACAAACTTTGATGACTATTTAGACGGCGCAGATTTTATAATATTTCGAGTAAGGAATTTAAACGCATTCGATACTGGGAATACAAATAAATTAAAAATGGATTTTGTTGAATTGCTGGTAAATGGTTATGGTGTACTTCCCCCGTCGAGTGACAATTTCACATTTAGAGATACATTCACCGGCGCGGGTAAAACCGGAACAGTCAATTTAAATGAGATATGATAGACGTTTCAGATTATCAGGCAAATCAATCTGCAGTATTGCGCAGCCGCAATCCCCGTGCAAGGATTTTAATAAAGGAACTTACAACCGGTATTGTAATAGATACCGACATAAGCAGCTTTGTTGATAAATTTGGATCAGTAACCCGCCGCCTTAGTTTTGATATTGGGAACTTTTCACCCGGCAGCCATTCATTCACATTCAATAATACAAAAGACATTGGTGAATTTCTATTCACATTTGGAATTAATTTAGGCACAGAATTCTGGATGGATAAACAATATGAATTGACCTTTGGATTTTTCGATCCGTCCGGAGTTGTTACGGAACGCATTGACCGGGACTTTATACAATTTTATACCGGGATAATACAAAGCAAAGTAGAAGATTTAAAAAATGGTAAAATAACAATTAAATCCAAGGATTTAACCCAGGAAGTTTTGGACAAAAATGTTTGCACTTTGCTTGCCGGAACAGATGTTTATTTGCTTGAAGATGGAACGGATGACGGCCGGGGCTTTCAACAACTAATTAAATACGGAACACACCGATTAATAAAAACGCTTTCAGATAAATCGCAACCCAGGAAGCGCGAAAACCCTTTCACAGCCGTTGTAGGAGAACCAAACAATGCTAGGGCAAAACCAATTCCAGGCACAGTATATCCTGGACCTTTTTTAGATCCTTTTTATTTTTTTTATTTCCCGGTTCAAAATAAAATCACTGACGTTTACGGTTCGGCCGATACGTTACTGGATAAGAAAAAAATATATTATTGGGATTACAGGGACGGCCAGGAAATTTGGGTTGCGTTTGCAAATGCCGATTTAAATGTGTTGGGCAAATCAAATACTTTTGAACATCCAACAAAAGGCGGGTTTTATTTCGAATTAGATTCTGACACCTTTGTCCCGTCTAATCAGGAATGGCCTGCGTTGGCAACTTGGCAAGAATACACAACCGGCACCGGGGACTGGGAACCAGAAGACAGCGAGGGAAATACTCAAGACGATAAAATTGATCCTGCAGTCTGTGCAGATATTGAGGATGATTTAGCCGATAGAAACCCTGTGCGCATTGTGGATGACCTTTTGACCGGCACGGAATTAACGGCCTTGGCAGATTCTACAATAGATAAATCAACAGCAGATTTCACAGACATTGACCAGCTATTCACTTTTGATAATGCATTCAAATTTTATGATGATGAAAAATCAAAAATAAATGTTCACATTGATAAACAAACATCTGTTTTTAAAATCATTCAGGATATTGTGAAATTAACCGGTATGTATTTTTTTGTTAGTGCCAAAAAGTCATCTTCTGTTGATCAAAGGATTAGGCTATCACTTAACACACCGATTAATTTGTGCGATCCCAGTACGTCTTTAAATGTTGTAAGACCCACGTTTTCGACAAAAGACAGATTAGATACTTGTGTTTTGACTACAAATAATTCGACTCGGTTTGATGGAGTGGTTTCAACAAATTTTGATCCGGGTCAATCAACACATAAAAATTTCGACATAAAAAAGGTTGGAAGCGGTAAAAAAATATTACAGTTTGCTGCGGCTAGCAATCCCCGTGTTTATTGGTACGATTCAACTGCAGGCGCACAGGCAAATGTTGATAGAAGATTCAAACAGCTAAGTGAACCCGCACAGGAATATGGTATATCAATGGGGGTAGAAGGTTATAATTTAGAATTAGCGGATTTAATAGATATACATGAAAAGATAAGCGACCAGACAAAAACGGTTCAATTATTTCAAACTGTAAATAATATGAATAATGGAGATATTAAAATTCAGGCACGCCGCTATGGTTTATTATATGGGCCAGACGTAAATGACCCGACCAAATTATGGGCCTTTGTTGGTTGCGCTTATGTTGATGCGGGACCAGACGGCGAAACTTATCACGTTTTTTAATGGGGGAATAAAATGTCAATTAATGCAGTAGTATGGACAACCGGGGACCTTGTAACCCAAACAAAAATGCAGGGAATGAGTGATGACGCAACAAATGACACGGATAATATACATCCTCAATATTTGCCGTTGTATTTTGACGAAACATTGCGGCACACTCTTGATGACAGGGGCGCAACCACAAATCAAATGTACATTCGAAGGAACCGGGTAAACCTTGCACAAACGGGAATACAGGAACAGATTGTTGACCTGGATGACGATAACAGCAATCCAATGGTGTGGTATATTTGCCGGGTTGTGTTTTTAATTATGGAGGGAATGACCGGTAATAGTATAGAATTAAAAGTGAAGCCCAGGGTTGCCAGCGTTGCGGCTGATGGTGCCGTCTCAATTCAGGTTGTTGATGAAAATGCCGTAATGGTTTCTAATCAAGAAATTTTAATGGATCAATTCACAACCGGGTTTGCAGATGCCGGTTTTTCAAACGTAAGCCTCGCCGGTGTTACTGCAGGGACATACCTATCTGTTGATTTGGGTTTCAATCTAAATTTTAGCAGCAGCAATATATTAGATGTTCAATCAATCAGATTTGGAATAATTTAATAGTTAAACAGTGTTAAATTAAAATAAAATGTTATTTTTAATGAGAGGTTTAAAATGGGCGCTGCAA
>SDBT01002126.1_pt1 | contig 35416 bp, 28 predicted proteins | sample 2277101 | NCBI WGS metagenome assembly SDBT01 (sample SAMN10404973, study PRJNA504765) | marine sediment metagenome | isolation source: marine sediment core GS10_PC15, 103 cmbsf | place: Arctic Ocean: Southern Knipovich Ridge | collected 2010 | reverse complement strand
GATAATACTTTCAACCGGTATGGCCGACTTGGGAGAGATCGAGGATGCACTCGATGTCCTTATGGAAGTAGGGATGGCGCGGGAAGACATTACGATCCTTCATTGCAATACCGAATACCCCACACCATTTGAAGACGTAAATCTTTGTGCCATGTTGACGATCAAGTCTGCTTTCCCAGGCATAAAGGTGGGGTACTCTGATCACACCCTTGGCATTGAAGCGCCGATTGCAGCAGTGGCCATGGGGGCTTCGGTCATTGAAAAGCATTTTACCCTTGATAAGAATATGGAAGGCCCGGATCACAAAGCATCTCTTGAACCGGATGAACTCAAGGCCATGGTTCACGCCATCCGCAATATCGAGAAAGCCCTGGGCAGCGGAATAAAAAAACCATCAACTTCAGAGCTTAAAAACAAACCAATTGCGCGTAAAAGCATTGTGGCCTCAAGAGACATTAAAAAAGGTGAGGCATTTACCGAGAAAAATATTACCGTGAAAAGACCCGGAAGTGGAATAAGCCCAATGCGGTGGGATGAGGTAATGAGTAAAAGGGCGAGCAAAGATTATAGACAGGATGATTTGATATGAAGCGCAAGATTTGCGTTGTCACGGGAACACGGGCGGAATACGGGCTCCTTTACTGGCTGATGAAGGAGATTCAGGAAGACGCTGACCTTGAGCTTCAGATCATTGCAACGGGCATGCATCTGTCGCCGGAGTTTGGACTGACATACCGCAAGATAGAAGAAGATGGTTTTACGATTGATAAAAAGATTGAGATGCTACTTTCCTCGGATACACCGGTGGGAATTTCCAAATCAATGGGGCTTGGTATTATCGGTTTTGCTGAAGTTTATGAAGAGTTGAAAACGGATATAATAGTTCTTTTAGGTGATCGGTTTGAAACCTTTTGCGCCGCCGGTGCGGCTTGTGTGTTTCGTGTCCCAATTGGCCATATACACGGCGGGGAAACCTCACAGGGAGTAGTTGATGAAGCGTTTCGGCATTCAATTACCAAGATGAGCCATCTCCACTTTACTGCTGCTGAGGAATACAGAAGACGGGTTATTCAATTAGGCGAAGACCCCGCAAGTGTCTTTAATGTAGGCGGTTTGGGAATAGACAATATTAAGAAGCTTAAACTCCTAAGCCGTAACAAGTTTGAAGATTCAATCAACTTTAAACTTGGCCCGAAAAACCTTATGATCACTTTTCATCCAGTCACGCTTGAGCACGCCACGGCCGGAGAGCAATTCAAAAATATTCTGGATGCACTGGATGCACTCGAAGATACGAAATTCATTTTCACAACGCCAAATGCCGATACGGAAGGCCGCATAATAACTCACATGATTGATGATTATGTTTCCAGAAATAGCCACAAGGCCATTGCATTTGTAAGCCTCGGGCAACTGAAATATTTATCTGCCATGCAATTTGTTGACGGGGTTGTAGGAAATTCGTCCAGCGGGCTTGCCGAAGCCCCGACATTTAAAATCGGCACGCTCAACATACGGGATCGTCAGAGGGGCAGAATAAGGGCAGATAGTGTCATAGATTGTAACCCGAACAAGGAATCAATTCTGATCGCCATTAGAAAACTTTACTCAAAGGAATTTCAGGACAAACTCAAAGACGTCGAGAACCCATATGGCGAAGGCGGTGCAGCCGAAAAAATCAAGAAGCTCCTTAAAGAAACTGACCTCACTGATATTCTAAAAAAAGAGTTTTATGATATTGAAGGAAGCTGATAAGCTCATAAGCTCGTAAGCTGATGAACTCAACAGCTCAAACAATGGATCAAGAGAAACTTTTTTCATTTGAAGATTTAAAGATATGGCAGAAGGCTGTGGATTTTGCGGAGAATGTTATTCGGACTATTGATACCTTTGATGCGCCACGAAAGCATTATCGATTGATAGAACAGCTCGAAAGTGCAGCCACAAGTCCAGCGATGAATCTTGCAGAAGGAAAAGGCCGGTTTTCTAAAAAGAGTTCGTTCATTTCATGTATATTGCCAGAGGGTCTGTGTTTGAGACCATCACTCTGTTGATTGTTGTTCATCGGATGGGATGGCTTTCTGATGATAAACTGCATGAAATAAAAATGATGGGCGAAGAAATCACAAAGATGCTCAATTCGCTTATAAAATCTGTGAAGAATAGCTGATGAGCTGATGAACTTAAGAGCTTAAGAGCTCAAGAGCTAATACCATGAAAGACATAACAATTCATCCAAGCGCTACAATCAAAGAGGCCATGGAGGAACTGGATAAGACGGCAGAAAAAGTGCTTCTAGTAGTTGATAATGAGCAGAAATTAATAGGCTCATTGACAGATGGTGATATAAGACGTTGTATTCTTAAGGGCAAGGATCTGACTGGATCTATTCTAGAAGCCTACAACATGGATCCAATTTTTTTCTATCAGAAGGATTTTGACTTGAAAAAAATCAAACAGGCGCTTAAAAAAAATAAGATTGATCTAATTCCAATTTTGAATCAAGAACGCAGGGTAATTGATTTTATAACTTGGGAAAAGGCATTCGGAAATAACAAAAAAAGAGAAGATCATAAATTAGATGCCCCGGTCGTCATAATGGCAGGCGGCAGCGGAACACGCCTTGAACCATTTACGAAAGTATTGCCCAAACCTCTTATCCCTGTCGGCGAAAAGCCAGTAATCGATCATATTATCGACAGATTCAGAGCCTTCGGTGTCTGCGAGTTTTATGTCACGATACACCACATGTCCAAAATCCTGCGCGCCTATTTTGAGGAAAAAAACCCAGATTATTCCATAGGTTTTGCCGAGGAAGATGAACCCAGAGGAACCGCAGGCAGCCTAAAACTCCTCACAGACAAGCTGAACAAGCCATTTTTTGTGTCAAACTGCGATATTATTATTGAAGCCAATTATGCTGATATTTTCCGCTTTCATACAAAGAACAGTTATGACATTACGCTGGTGGCGTCAGCCAAGCAGTTTAACATTCCTTACGGAATATGTGAGCTGAACGGAAGCGGCAGCTTGAAGCAGATACAAGAAAAACCCAGATATAACTATTTAGTAAATACAGGGCTGTATGTATTAAATCCGGACGTAATAGACCTAATTCCGGATGATAAATTATTCCACATCACCCATCTGATGGATAAAGTAAGAGAAAACAACGGCACAATCGGCGTATACCCGGTCAGTGAAAAGGCCTGGATCGACGTTGGCCAGTGGGCGGAATATCGCAAGGCGTTGAAAATGATTGAGGGGATTTGAATGGTAAAAGAAAAGACGATTTTGGCGATTATCCCTGCACGTGGTGGTTCCAAGGGAATAAAAAATAAAAATATGCAATTAATTGGTGAAAAGCCAATGATTCAATATACTTTTGAAGCGGCGACAGCTTCCAGAAAATTGGATACCACCATATTAACGAGTGACGACAGAGATATTATCGCCTTTGCAAAAAAAATTGGTATTCATGTGCCATTCGTGAGGCCATCTTCCTTGGCAAAAGATGATACTCCAATAATTGAGGTTATCAAGCATGCTTTAGAATGGCATAAAAATGAATACGCCTATCTTCCGGAATATTTTATTGTTTTACCGCCTACTTCGCCTTTTAGAAATGCAGCAGATATTGATAATGCAATAGAAAAAATCGAAAGTTCAAAGAAAGAGAGCTTAATATCCATTTGCCCTGTATCTCAGCATCCTGCCGAATGTGTAGCATTAGGAGATGATGGTACATTAGAATTTGTTAGAATTGAGGGAATGGACCTCCTGCATGGAAGGCAGCAATATAAGCCCTGCTATTTTATCGACGGAGCAATATATATATGTAAAACATCAACTTTTTTTGAAAAATATTATGACTCAGGAATTATTTTTGATGAATCATCGGATATTTTGATTATGGAAAAACGGCATTCTATTGATATCAATGATTGGTTTGACTTGCATTTGGCACGGGCGTTATTTCATTATGCTAACCATGATGAGGCAGGAAATCATGATTTACCGCAATAAATGTCCTCAGTAATACAAACATCAGACAACGGGCAGAACCTGTATCAGTGTATGTTTATTTCGTGGAAGTGGTTAGTAGAGCAACAATATGATGACAATCAAGTATTGGTTTTCAGTTGAAGAGAAGAAAGTGGAATGGGAGTGAAAAAGTGAAGGGTAATATCAGTATTTTTTTATGTGACATGGTGCATAATTATTTGGGTGCGGGTACATATATGTTCCCTTTAAATATAGGATATATTGGTGCCTATACCAATAAGTTCTTTTCAGAAAATATAGGAATTAAATTATTTAAATATCCAGACATCTTATTGCAGGAATTGGGAAGGAAGCTTCCTGATGTTATTGGATTTAGTCATTACACGTGGAATGCTGATTTGAATAATAAGCTGTCGCGCTTCGTTAAATCTATCTCAGAGCAAACGATTATCGTTTTCGGAGGCCCGAATATTAATTATACTGAACAAGGGATAAAGAAGTTCTTTTTTGATTTTAGTGCAGTCGATTTTTATGTCCCCTTTCAGGGAGAAACCCCCTTTGTCAATCTCCTCAACGTAGCATTTGAATCTGATATGGACTTATCGAGGATAAAAAAGAAAAAGATAGACGGAGTATACTTTTTGGATAATGAAAGTGGCAAAGTTGTGGTTGGCAACAGGCTTGAGAGGATCAAAAATCCAGATGACGTTCCTTCGCCTTATTTAACAGGTCTTATGGACGAATTCTTTGATAGTTACTTGATACCCATTATTGAGACGAATCGTGGATGTCCCTATCAGTGTACCTATTGTTGTCAAGGGATTTCCTCTTTCAGGCAGATTGACTATTTCAGCCTCGAACGTGTCAAGGAGGAACTTGACTATATTGCAAAGAACGCAAAAAAGACAAATCTACTAAATCTAGCAGACAGTAATTTTGGCATTGCAAAACGAGATATTGATATTGCAAACTATATCAAAGAATTAAGAGAGATAACAGGGTATCCCCGCAAAGTAAGTACAAACTGGGCAAAAAATCAAAATAAGATCTATGAGATTGCCAGGATACTGAAAAATGTTAATTTGGTCGTCTCCTTACAAGCATTAGATAAAACTGTCTTAAGGAAAATTAAGAGAAAAAATATCAGCATACCGGTGTTTAGAGACATTGTTAAGAAGGTAAACGATTCTGGTGAGATGTCTGGAACAGAAATAATCTTAGGAATGCCGAGTGAAACAAAGGAGAGGCATCTTGAGACTCTTAGAACACTCTTTGACTGGGATGTTTCTTATATTATTTGTTATAATTGTTTATTATTAGATGGGTCTGAGCTAAAGTTGCAAAAGGAAACTGGCGAGTTTAAGTGTACAAGTAAATTCAGACTAATTGATAGCTCTTTTGGAAAGTATGATGGAGTGGCATCATTTGAATACGAGGAGGGAATCCGTTCAACAGATACAATGACAGAAGATGAAATATTGTCTTTCCGTCCCGTTCACTGGCTTATACAGTTTTTATGGAACTATAGATTTTATTATGACTTGTTAAAGTATATCAAATATTCAGGGGTTAATCCTTTGGATTATATAATTCAGCTAAGAGAAGATGCAAATAGTAAAGCACCAGCATCAGTAAAGAGGATCTTTGATGAATTCAGAGAGGAAGCTGAGGCAGAGTGGTTTGATTCCATAGAGGACCTTTACCTTTATTACAGCCAGCCAAAAAATTTCAAGTCGTTAGAAGAGGGTGCATATGGTAAAATGAATGGGAAATATATTTTTAGGGTTTTAATTGAAGCAAAGGAAGATTTTGAAAAATATCTTTATGAGACAGCTATACGTTATCCGTCATTGCATACAAAAAAAGAAGTCTTCCGTGATATAATAGGCTTTCAAAGTGCCTCTATTATTGATTTTAGAAAGGACTGGGATGAAATTGTAAGAGAAAAAAGTATTACGTCAAGGTATAACCTTGCCCAGTGGAGAAATCTAAAATATGGGAAAGAACTGGAGGATTTATTTAATCCCAAGGGCTTCAAATTCAGAATGTATATACCTAGTGGTCAGGAGAACTCTATGAAGAAATTGTTAAGTCAGTACAGTCATAAAAATAGAAATGTAACTTTGAGAAAAATGAGCGAATATATGTCAATTAAGGATTTTTTCTATCAAGGAGTTGAAATATGAAAGACAGCTACACAAAGATACATTATAATGAAAAATTACGTCCATACACTGAATTTCCCAGAAAACTGTGCGAGCACTTAGCTGATAAATATTTTAAAGCTCGACAGGGCAGGTTATTGGACGTTTGCTGTGGCCGTGGAGAATTCATTCAAATTTATAATGATTTGGGCTTTGAAGCATATGGTGTTGATAAGGAAAGTGTATCTTTAAAAAAAGGTTTTAATGTTAAAATAGTTGATGTGGATGTTCATGATTTGCCTTTTGAGGATAATTTTTTTGATTTTATTATGATTAAATCTGCTATCGAGCATATTCGTAATATTTATCATTTTATGGAAAATGTATATCGAGTGCTTAAGCCAGGAGGAAAATTGTTAATTCTTACCTGTGACTGGAAAATAGCCTATAAGATTTTTTTTGATGATGTAGACCATAAGACCCCTTTTACAAAATGGTCTTTAAATGATCTTTTATATAGATATGATTTTAAAAATGTGACTACTGAAGATGTATTTTATCTTCCATTTTCTTGGAAAAACAAATGGCTGGAGATAATTCCTCGATTGATAATGCATTTGGTCCCAATCGATTTCCCTTGTACAGCTAAACTTTCTCCTTTAGTCAAATTAATTAAATTTTCACGCGAAAAGCAAATATTAGCTTATGGGGAGAAGTGATACATGCTTGGCTATATTTTATATTGCAGGCTAAAATCAAAGAGATTTCCCAATAAGGGGCTATTAAAGATAAATGGTAAGTCTTTGATAAGGATATTCCTAGAAAGAATATCTCTTTCATCAATGGTGGATAAAATTGTCTTTGTAACTTCAAATCTGGAAGAGGATAGACCATTAGTTGAACTTGCTAAAAATGAAGGGCTTGAAACATATTGTGGTTGTCCTGAAGATGTTTTATTGCGTTTGTATAAGACGGCTACACTATTTGAGTTTCCCTACTTTATAACAACATCCTTTGATTCACCTTTTCAGCTACCAGAGTATATTGACGCAATAGGAGAAAAATTGATTGGTGATAATTATGACATGGTATCTTTGTATCCTGGAACCCCAATTGGTACAGAATGCTTTGGTTTAAAATTAGATGCCGTCAAAACAGTAATTGATATCAAAAAAAATGAGAATACAGAATGCTGGGCACCCTATTTTAATGATATCGAATTATTTAAAAGCAAAAAAGTTTCTTTGTTTGACAAATTCTCGTATTTAAATGATTACAGATTCTGTTTGGATTATCCTGAAGATTATGAGTTTTCTAAAAAACTATATTCTGAGCTGATTTCTAAGTATGGTATCGGTTATCGCTTTGAGAATTTGATTGAAATACTTAACTCCCCTGTATATAAAAAATTCCTCAAAAAACATAGGGAACTAACAGAGAAAGCCAACAGGCATTATGAAAACTGTGTTGCTGATGTCTATCAGGATATTGAAAATATTAAAAGCCAATTGATAAATATGAAATGAAGATACGAAGCATATGATTAAGAAAACTGTCTATCTCAGCTTAATTGACGTGACTCGTGTGTGTTTATCAACCTTTTTTCAAAATAAGCAAGTATAAAGTCAGGAGCCATTATTTGAAAGACTATTCGAAGGAAAAAATGCGCTTTGTGATGAAGACTGAGCTTTTGATTGGCGATGGAATAGCAAAAGATTTGGCTACATACCTAAAAGATAATCAGTGGTGTAAGATTGGATTGGTTGTTGATGGAGGATTGTTTGAAAATAATACATATACAAAGGAAATAGTTGAGCGACTGAAAGATGAAATGGACCTGGTGGTTTTGTTGATCAGTGAATTGCCTGAGCCAACGTATGATTATCTGGACGAGACTAAAATAAATTTCGAGGGTCAAAATTTAGATTGTTTTGTCGGTATTGGTGGTGGCAGCGCTCTGGATTTAACAAAAGGATTGGCTACCTTAAAAACGAATGCGGGCAAGGCAATAGGCTACAGAGGATTTGGAAAGGTAAAGAATGTCCCCCTTCCTGTTGTGGCTTTGCCATCAACCGCAGGAACGGGAAGCGAGGTAACACCTTACGCTGTCTTCATTGATACTGTGGAGCATTGGAAGTTCGGAATCAATTCAGAGCATAACTATCCAAAGCTGTCTTTGCTTGATCCACGCCTGCTTGATAGTTGTCCCGGGCACGTTTTTGCATCTTCCGGCATGGATGCTATGACTCATGCCCTTGAGAGTTATGCAGCAAAAAATGCAACGGATCTGTCAAGGATGTATTCTATTAAAGCTTTTCAGTTGCTCTTTGAAAATCTACAGAAAATCGGAAATGGAGATCATTCAAAGGAAACAAAGTTGAATTTACTGATTGGCGCCAGTTGCGCCGGTATCGGGTTGATGAACTCTGGCGCCGGTCCGGCAGGCGCGTTGAGTTATCCTTTAGGTGTATTTTTCAACGTGCCGCACGGTTTGGCCGGTTCTGTATTTTTACCAGGTGTAATTCGATACAATGTTGAACAAGGCTACACAGAGTATGCATATCTATATGATTTTATCTCAGAAAACGAAGAGATTACAGATCAAGAAAAATCTTATCGTTTTGCCGATGTGCTAACGAGATTAAGTGAAGAGTTAGGTATTCCCACCAACTTAGAGGGGTTTGGAGTAAAAACCGAGAAAGATGCGAATCTGATAATTGATAACTCTATGCAATTAAAAGCGGCTTTTGATCAAAATCCCGTTGTTTTCGGTCAACGTGAGATCATAAATCTTATAGAATCTCTGAGATAATTTGAGGATACAATGAAATTTACAAAGTCATTTAAAATATATAGCGAAGCCCTTGATTATATACCGATGGGCACATCTACTTTTAGCCGGAACCCCAATTTTTTTGTTATTGGGGCATCCCCGCTATATATTTCCTATGCAAAAGGTTCTCGTGTAATTGATGTTGATGGAAACGAATTTATTGATTATTCCATGTCTCTAAGCATAGTTATCTTAGGTTATAACAATGCAGAAGTTAATGAGGCGGCAATATCAGGTATAGACGAAGGGCTACTTTATACTTTGTCCTGTCCTGAAGAGCATATACTGGCAAAGAGAATAACAGAGCTTGTGCCCTGTTCAGAGATGGTAAGGTTTTTGAAAAGCGGTTCCGATTCCTGCGAGGGGGCCGTCAGGTTGGCGAGAAACTACACTAATAAGTTAAAAATTATAACCGTGGGTGGGTACCACGGGTTTCATGATTGGTTTATTGCATCGACTCCACGGAATAAAGGAATTCCCAAAGTAATGTCGGAATGGATTTTGCCACATGCTTACAATGATCTCGAAAAGATAGAGAAAACGATAAAGACTCAGTCTAACGAAATTGCTGCCCTAATTATGGAACCTCTGATTAATTATGAGCCCCGAAAAGGCTTTTTAGAATCGATAAGAAAACTAACGGAAGAAAATAATATTATTCTTATTTTTGATGAGATGAAAACAGGCTTTCGGTTGGACCTGGGCGGCGCGCAAAAATATTTTAATGTCATCCCCGATCTGGCAATTTTTGGCAAAGGACTTGCTAATGGCTTTCCATTAAGCGCGCTTGTTGGAAGAAAATACCTGATGAAACAATTTGAAGATGAGAATTGTTTTCTTTCAGCATCATACGCAACAGAAAAGGCATCTATTAAAGCTTCTTTAAAAACCATAGAGATTCTGGAAAGAGAGAAGGCTCTTAAACATGTTTGGGAAATGGGAGAAATGTTGAAAGGGGGAATTAACAACATCCTCTCTAAATATGGTTTAGGAAATATAATCAAGATTGTCGGATTAGCCCCGATGACCCATTTTATAATATCTGACTATGGAGATATCAGTGTAAATGAAATTAAATCTTTCATTCAGCAGGAATCTGTAAAACGAGGAGTGTTGTTTGTAGGGTATAACCATACGAGTTTTGCTCATACTATAGACGATATCGAGTATACCTTAAAAGTATATGATGAGGTGTTTTCCTTATTGAGCGAAGTAGTTACAAAGGATAAAAGCATTAAAGAAAAGCTGGATGGAAAGCCAATCAGTGCTTTTAGTGTAAGAGACAAGAGTTAATCTATGAAATTTCTCGTTATAGGGTATGGATCAATAGGAAAACGACATGCAAGCAATATCAGGATGTTAGGACATGAAGTCTGTTTGCTGAGACATTCAGATATTAATAGAAATAGCGAGGGTTTCAAAGAATATTTTTCTCTTGATGAAGCCGTTAATGCTGAGAATGGATTTGATGGCGCTATTATATGTTCCCCAACGTCGCATCATTTGCCTGACGTCAAAAAAGCAATTACACTTAATATTCCATTTCTCCTCGAAAAACCCCCTGCTTCTGATTTGAAATCAACCCTTAAAATGGAAGAGATGATTAAAGAAACAGGATTTTACAAATATGATATCGCGTTTAATATGAGATATTATCCGGTATTACAGTCGATTAAAGATTTCCTCCCAAATCTTGGTGAAATCTATTCGGCAGGGGTGTATGCGGGCTTTTATCTCCCTTATTGGAGAAAAAATGTTGATTACAGAGAAACAAGTAGTGCGTATAAGGAATTAGGCGGCGGTGTTCATATTGAGCTTTCTCATGAAATTGACTATATTCTCTGGTTTTTTGGATGCCCTGAAAAGGTAATCGGTTACGTGAATAAAATCAGCCATCTAGAGATTTCAACAGAAGACATATGTGCTGCTATTTTGCGGTATCAAAATGGCTTCATCATTGAATTACACTTAGATTATCTTTCTCATAAACAATCGCGGGGTTGCCAGTTCACTGGAGAAAATGGGACAATAGAATGGAATATTAGCGATGGGAAAGTGTTGTATTATGAAAAAAACAAAGATGTTGCTCGGGAGGTTTACTTGTTGGACTCAAGTTATGATTTCAATGAAACATATATTGAAGAATTGAGGAATTTTATCGGAATTATTAACGGTAATACCGAAAGCAGGGTAAATATCAAAGACGGCGTGAATATAATGAGAATTGTTGAGGCCATAAAAATGTCTTCAGAAAAAGAAACATGGATTAATTTACATAGCAATTTTAACAACAGCGGAGACTGAAATGGAGAAATTAGTGATCATTTCCGGTGGGCTTGGAGTCTTGGGGCAAACCTACGCAAAAAGATTAATGAAAGATGGTTATGATATATTGTTGTTGGATATAAAAGAATGTCATCAGGGGGATAATATTCATGGCCAATTTTTTAGGTGCGACATCACCATAGAAAATGACGTGGCTAAATTAAACGAATATTTGACTTCATCTAAGCCGGAAATACATGGACTTATCAATAATGCTTCTTGCCAGCCTGAAGGTTTTACCAATGAATTAGAGAATTATAGAGTAGATACCTACCTGAAAGTCCTGGAGGTTAATCTGGTGGGGAGTTTTCTTCTGAGCAGAATAGTACTTCCCTTTATGAAAGCACAGCGATTCGGAAGCATTATCAACATAGGATCAATCCAAGGAGTTGTCGCACCAACTTTTGAGATTTATGAGGGAATGAACATTACATCTCCCTTAGTATACTCGGTAGCAAAAGCCGGAATTATCCATTTTTGCAAGTGGATTGCTGCCAAATACGGAAAGTGGAATATCAGGTGCAATGCAATTTCCCCTGGAGGTCTTGGTGATTCTCAGCGAGGCGGATCTGAATTTGAAAAGATATACTCTTCAAAAACGCCATTAGGCCGAATGGTACACTCTACTGAAATAGCGGAAGTTGTAAGCTTTTTCATAAGTGATAAGTCTCGATATATAACGGGGCAAAACATCATCGTTGACGGTGGGTGGACGATAAAATAAAGTTGGCAATTTGTATTAAGCGTGCTTATCCTGCTTGATATTGAAGGTTATATTTTTGGTGTTAAGATATAAGAGAGATGAGAAAAGAAAAAAAGTGGCATTAATCGGCGCTGGTCAACTCGGCAGTCGCCATCTTCAAGCATTGGCCAGGATTGACATTCCAGTAGTATTACAGGTTGTTGATCCTGATACAGATTCTCTAAAAGTAGCACAAGAAGGATATCTGGAAATTCCAGCAAACCATAATGTACATCGTATTGACTTTTTGACAGCAATTGATGGTCTGAATGCAATCCTCGATTTATGTATCATTGCTACAAATGCCGATATAAGATTTAGGGTTTTTCAAGAATTAGTCAGCAAAAAGAACGTAGCTTACATAGTCTTTGAGAAGATAGTCTTCCAATCGGACCAGCAATTTAAAGATGCCAAGGAATTAATTAATCAGAATGGTATTTCTTGCCGGGTAAATTGTGTGCGCCGGATGTTTCCGATATATAATCAAATAAAGGAAATAATGGCCGGGGATAACAAGATTAACATGCAAATATCTGGCGGTGACTGGGGATTGGCATGCAGCGCCATACACTTTATTGACTTGCTGGCTTTTCTTTCCCGCGACACTTCATATAAACTGGATATTACCGGTCTTGATCCCAGAGTCTGGCAAAGCAAACGGAAAGGGTTTATAGAGGTGACTGGAAAGATTACCGGGCTTTTTTCGAATGGAAGCCACCTTGTGCTTGAATCAATTGCCGGAACAGAAGAACCTATCCGTATTTCAATAAATAACTCAAGAGTAAAAGTCGTTCTTGATGAGAGTCGTGGCATAGCAAAAATTTGCAAAAAAGAAAACAACTGGAACGAAGAGGTGTCGGAGTTCAAGGTACCTTTCCAAAGCGAACTTACACATATGGCAGTAAAGGAAATACTGAAAAGTGGCGCATGCCAGCTGACAGAATTTAATGAAAGTTCTATGCTACACCAGCCCTTTTTAGAAGCCATAAAAAACCATATCGAAACCGTTGAGCATAGAAAATATGATTACTGTCCGATAACATGATGTTCTGAAAGCTCAAGGGTCAAAGTCGGTTACTCCTTTCAGCTTTGAGCTTCGGGCTTTAATCTTATTCCTTTCAGCTTTCACCTTTGAGCCTTGAGCTTTTATATTTCGGCGAATGTCATGCCTTACAAAACATTGCTATCGATAAAAGATAAAGATTTTTCTAAAAAGAAAGTCCTCATCATAGGGGCGGGCTGGATGGCTGAGCAGTATTGTGTTGCCCTGACTGAAATGGGCATTAAGGATGTGTGTGTTGTGTCCCGTTCGGAAAAATCATCCAAAGTATGTTGCGATAAGTACGGTTATCAACCACATTATGGCGGTTATGAGAAATGCCTGCTTGAACTTGGAAAATTTGATCTTGTAATTGTCGCGACACCGGTACATGAACTAAAACCTGCAGCCATGCAAGCTGTAGAATGCGGCAATAAAAATATTCTGGTTGAGAAACCCGCATCGCTTTATTCGAGTGAGCTTTTTGAATGGGCAGAACAATCAGATGACCGGAATGCCAGAATACGTATCGCCTATAATCGCCTTGTCTATCCTAATCTATGGAAGTTAAAGGCACTGGTTCAATCTGAAGGCGGAATAACCTCATGCAGATATACATTCACGGAAATGGTACACACCATCAATTTCAATAATAACCAGACTGATGTTTATGAGCGATGGGGTATCGCGAATTCACTGCATGTGATTTCCATGACCCACGATCTTATTGGACTACCCAAAGAAATGCAGCCGTATCGGTTTGGGAAACTCGATTGGCATTCCAGCGGGGGCCGATTTGTTGGTGCAGGCGTCACCGAGGAAAATATTCCTTTTTCTTATCATGCAGACTGGAGTTCCGCAGGCAGATGGGGAATAGAAATCATGACTCCTCAAAACGCCTATTTTTTGATTCCATTGGAGCAGCTCTACCGATGCAAAAAGGGCACTTTTGACTGGGAACAAGTTGAAACAGCGTCAGCTTTTCCGGATGTAAAACAGGGGATCGCGGAAGAAGTGACAATAATGCTTGAGCCGGAACTTGAAAGAACAATTCCACTGGTAGCCATTAAAAAAGCAGCGGAATACACTGAATTGGCGGAAGAAATTCTGGGGTATGCCTCTCTGAAAAATATATGTCATTAGCATATACAAAATTCGTTTCTTGTTGGAAAGGAGCAGCCGGTAAAAGATGATTAATGTCAAGCAGGCAGTCATTTTAGCAGGAAGCGTCGGTGTACGATTAAGACCTCTGACATATACCACTCCCAAGCCGATGGTTTTGCTAAATAACCGACCATACCTTGAATATTTAATCGAATTGTTAAATCAAAATGGCATTTCCGAGGTCGTTCTTTTGCTTGGTTATCTTTATGAAAAAATAGTTGACCATTTCGGCGATGGTTCGGATTATGGAGTAAACATAAAGTACTCTATTGGAGATGTGTCATTTGAAACAGGCAAAAGAATTAAGGATGCAGAGAACTTTATACAAGATCACTTTCTGCTGATGTACTGCGACAATTACTGGCCACTTAATTTGGAAAAATTGATGGATTTTCATAATAAAAAACAAACCACCGCAACCGTAACAGTATATACAAACAAAGATGGCATAACCCGAAATAATATATATGTGGATGAGAATGGATACGTAGTCAAATACGACAAATCGAGGAAAGATAAGAACCTCAATGGAGTGGAAATCGGTTTTTTTATTCTTGACAAAAAAGTATTGGAGCTAATGCCGGATAATAACTTTTCATTTGAGAAAGTAGTGCTACCTCAATTGATAGAGAAACACCAATTATCCGGCTATCTTACTGACCATAGATATTACAGTATCGGTAGTCGAGAAAGAATATCGAAAATGGAAAAATTCCTTCAGCCGAAGAAAATTGTATTCCTCGACAGAGACGGTGTGATCAATAAAAAAGCGCCTAAAGCTGAATATGTAAAATCATGGGATAAATTTGAATTTCTTCCCGGGGCAATCGAAGCAATGACGCTGTTAGCGCAAAATAATTGCAAGATTTTTATTATTTCAAATCAGGCGGGGATTGCCCGGGGCGCTATGACCGAGCATGATCTTAAGGAAATTCATGGGGCCATGGAAAAAGAATTAGAAAAACACAATGTTAAAATTGAAAAGATATACTATTGCCCTCATGGATGGGATGATGGATGCGAATGCAGAAAGCCGAAGCCGGGTATGCTTTTCCAGGCGGCAAGAGAATACGATTTAGATCTTTCAAAATCTCTATTTATTGGAGATGATGAGCGTGATCTTCAGGCCGGCAATGCTGCCGGGTGCAGGACGTTACTGGTTGATGCCGAAGCATCGTTGCTTAGAGTAGTACAAGAAAAAATCATAAATGATTAACTGTACATCCGTTGAATTTTTGTCTGAACATATCCGGGCATTACTGGATGAGTCTTCTAACAAGCCTATGATAGTCTTGGTAGGCGGTTGCTCGCGTACCGGTAAAACTGTTCTTGTATCTAAGCTGTTAGAAAACGCTATATCTTTAGGAATTAATACCACAGTTGTCAAACTTGATTGCTGGCTGATAAGTGTGGAAAAAAGAAAAGACGATTCGTCTGTTTTAGAACGCTATGAAATCCCTTCAATAATTTCATCCATCAAAAGACTCCAGCAGGGAGAACAGATATACCCACCGGTCTATGGTGCCGTATCAAGAAGACGGATTACGGAATCGGGAGTCACCCCAATTTCCATAAAAGAAGGTATATTAGGCTATATCCGGGTTTCTCAAAAGCAAAAATCCCTCAAATCCAACCATATAGCTGTATTAGGTTTGTTTTTTGCTGCATAGATTTTCAACATGGCTTATTCCAAATAAATTGCTAGCCAGGGGTGGCGGTTGAGAATCTCGGACAGACCCATATTTATTTCGACGACTTACTCAAAGAACTTGGTAATTGTTATAAGATAGAAGTCCAGAATAATCCGTTATTTATTGATCGGCGTAAAAAGGCGCTGATACCGCGCATATATTTTCAGCTTGTGGAAAGAGCGGGCATTTTTGTTACGCTGTCCATTTCGCAATTTATTGTCAACAGCAGTCTGATACTGTGGTTCATTATAGCAGCGCAAGAAGGGGCCGTCGGATATTTAAAAGGGCGATTAATCGGCGCTTCATTGTTGTTGCCGGTATATCTTTATATTGGTTATAGAATAATAAACTTCAAGTTTCAGTTTTCGATTCTTAAAGAATGTCTATTGTTCAGCCTACCGTTGATTCCAACTATTATGTGTGCTTGGATTTTAAATTTATCTGATAGAATATTTATCGAAAGATATTTTTCCCTGGAGGAAGTTGGCATTTACTCGCTGGGTTATAAAATTGCTGGGTTGGTACTTATTACTTCAGGTGCATTTAATATGGCATATTCGCCCGTTTTCTTCAAGCTGGTAAATTCAGATGACCAATCGCAAGTGAAAAGAATACTTGATAAGTATAATCATGTATACTTAATTGCAATTACTGTAATGTCTTTTTGTATTGCTTTCTTCGCAAAAGAGGTAATAATGCTGGCCTTTGACAGTAAGTATGTATCGGCTCATCTATTTGTAGGATTAATTTCTTTTTCATATTTGTTCTCACAGGCGGCTGGCATAACAGGTATGTATTTTAAACAAAGCAAAAAGATGAAGGAAAGTATGATAATCGCAATATTATTGGCAGGCACAAATATAATATTGAATTTTCTTTTAATTCCTGTTTTTGGAGCTTATGGCGCTGCCTATGCTACAATATTGTCATTTATTTTGGGTTTTGTTCTTTCGTATTTATATACGAAGAGACATTGCTTTTTTATCCCTTTTCAATGGAGCAGACTTATTCCTCTTGTTGGAATTCTGATATCTGTATTTCTCTTTTTTCAATACGTGTTGGTTTTAGATGTGCTTGTATCTCTGGGTTTGAAAACAATTATTGTCGGGATTGGCGGGTTGTTCTTTATGTAGAAGTATTATCCACAAATAAGAGTAATGATGGCGAAATAAGAATTATCGGATTCAATAGGTTTTGAAAGGTAACCAAACAGCATGAAAGAAATCGTGATATTTTGTGGCGCACCAGCTGACATTCAATATGCATTATCTATTTATAACAGGAATAAAGGCAAGACTAAAATATCAATCTTTGTAACAAATGTTGAAGGCATATACAAATTTCTGAAATCTCTTAAGCTTGAATTGGAAAAACTGATTTTTTTACCCTATTACGCAGGAAGTTCAATTAAAAAACTATTAAAACTAATACAGATGAAATACCGCCTTAGTAAAATCTATGGGGCGCATTTTAGAGAAATCGCAAATGCCAGGGTTTATTTCTTTTCTCATTTTAACGACTGGAGGGCATTCAGTTTAATTGCCAGATTGGCAACTAAGAATGATATTTATTTCATAGATCATTATGATAAAGACCTTACCAAAGGATTCGTGCCGGGAAAAGGCGATTTTAAAGATACAATTAAACTAATAGTTTATCAATATATTACAAACACCAAACTCCGATGGTTAAGATCTGTAACAGGCAAGAAAATAGAGTTCCTATATGATAACTATGGCATTATAAGAAAGGAAGCATCCAGAGTAGATGAGAAGATATATAAGCTTTATTCATATACGAAAGGTAATTTAAAGAGCAGATCAGTTTTACTATTTGATGCGAATCATGACCTGAATGATAGTATAGTTAACTATGACGAAACAATATCGAGATTCGCAGATGCACTGACAGAAAAAGGCTTCAACATTTATGTAAAACCTCATCCCAGATTAGGGTACTCAAAAATATTGGATAACTGTAATGTAGATATTCTGCCTTCATATGTGCCTGGAGAATTTATTGATGGACCTGAATTTTTCGCGATTATTGGTGTTGAAACAGTTGCAACTGCCAAATTTGCGAGGAACAAAGAGACTTCGGTATATTCAATTATTGATTTGTTTGAGTTTAGGGATGAAGAAGTTAAAAAATCATTCAAAGAGTACCTTATGATTCAATCCGAAGGAAAGATTATGTTTGTATCTTCGGTGGGTGATATTGTCCGAGGGTTGTCCTGATTTTGTAAAATTTATTCTTGCATTTGGATGTCAAACATAAAATCGGATAATCGAGCATTAAAGTTATGTGTGTGTTATGAATGAAATTAATTTGCCGTTAATTAAACATCGGGCTATGCCCGAGCGATCCTAAAAGATCGGCTTTTACGGAGTGCAGTATTTATCCCACAATTAGAAAATTCACGAGTTCGTTATGATAAATATTAAGGCTAACAATAAGATTGGTATTCTCTTACCCTTTCTACTAACTTTTTATATCGTTTACCGCGTCTTTGCGAATAATATTATTGAAGTGAGGTTGATGGAGTTCTTGTTAATCCTCTCAATATATATAATTATCTGTTTATTAATACTACTTCTATTACGATTATTATTAAAAGATTATACAAAAGCAGGCTTATTAACTTCAACAATACTCTTTCTTAATGCAACCTATGGACTGAACAAGTATTTAGTCTGGAATTTGTCGATCTCTTTCTTCACAAGAGAAATACTATTCGTGGTAACTGTTTGTATTGGGATGATCATTACAATTATAATAATCAAAACCAAGAGCATCAGAGGTTTATTGCGTTTCTATTTCAGTTTTACTCTAGTACTTATACTATTTTCAACTATTACCCTCGTTTATAATATTTTCACTTCAACACCAAAAAGCCTAGATAGTAAAAGCGATTTGAGTGTTATCGGGTTAGGCGATATACATTTAAATCAATACAATAAACGTGATGTTTACTTTATTATATTAGATGCTTACTCAGGCCACAAACATCTAAAAGAGACTTTTGGTTTTGACAATAGTAAATTCGTTAATGAGCTGCGAGAAAGAGGTTTTTTCGTTCCTGAAAACAGCAAATGCAACTATGCTTTTACCCAGCTTTCACTTCCGTCAACACTAAATATGACTTTTTATAGCGACACTATAGTTAGTAAAAAAGAAACGAGACACTTGTTTATGAATAATATAGTTTTCCAGATATTTTCACAGTTAGGTTATAAAACAAATTCATTAACATATGGGTGTTACTTACCTCCAATAAAGTACTCTGATTATAAATACCGAACGGTAATTACACAATTTGCTGAAGAGATTGTACTTGAAACTTATACCGGTGAAGTTGCACTTAGAACATTCTTAACAGCAAATGCTGCTGAGAGAACATTCAAATCCTACGAGGTTCTCCATAAAATCGCTGAGCGAAGTGCTGATGATTATATGTTTACTTACGCACATTTATATACAACACACGGACCATATGTTTTTACTGCAAATGGTGACCTTTATGAAAATGTATCTATGGAATGGCTGCCTGAGAAAAATATTGATCGATATTTTGATGCGATCAAATACACGAATAAGCGGATTTTAACATTAGTTGATAGTATTTTAGTACGAGACCCCACCCCTGTTATAATCATCCAAGCAGATCATGGCAATTTATCTAAAACACCGGGTGTATCATTCCATGAACAATCGATAAATATACTTAATGCATTCTATTTTCCAGACGGTGATTATTCATTACTCAGTAATACTATTACATCAGTGAATACTTTTAGAGTTTTCTTCAAAAAATATTATAACCCTCAGTTTGAGTTATTGGAAGATAAGAGTTCCACATTAGTAGTAGATCTACCTAATTATCATATTATCGAACTTAGCCAACCGAATTGACAGGCTGAAGAAATTATTAATAAAATCCCTGATAAATAACATGTACTTTTCAGAAAAATGATTTGGGTGTACATCCAACAATATTAATTAACGTAATAACACTGTGTAACAAGGTTTTATCATTTTGTTTGCTACTTCTTGTTTGAACAAATAAATTCACATTACTATGAAAGGCTCCTCTATGAGATTATTAATTCTTACGATTCTGATTCTAGGAATATTGAGTTGCGCGAATAATGCTTATGCCTACCTTGACCCCGGCACAGGCAGCTTTCTCTTGCAGATCCTTATCGCCGGACTGGTCGGCGCTTTTTTCTCTATTAAGATCTTCTGGCAAAGAATAAAGAACTTCTTCACCGGTAAAAAACCTGAAAATGACTAATAGAGCAGCCGAAATGAGTCTTAACGGAAAGTTGTCAGGTTCATTCCGCGATCCGAGCGGTTTCATGTTTATACGTGATGGAGAGCTATACAGGCAGATCAACCGCTGCTATCAGGATAACTTTGATCTTTTTATGGAATCAGGGCTTTACGAGCGATTGTGCAATAAAGGTTTACTGATTCCACATACGGAATCCGACATTCCATCAGCCAATCCTGATCTCGCCTACAAAATCATTAAGCCTGAAATCATCCCTTTTATTTCATATCCTTACGAGTGGTCGTTCAGTCAGTTTAAGGATACTGCTTTAGCTACGCTTGAGATTGAGAAGCAAGCCCTCAAGCACGGCATGTTGCTCAAGGATGCGAGTGCATATAACATCCAGTTTAGGGATTGCCGATCGGTTTTCATCGATACTCTGTCGTTTGAGAAATACGAGGAAGGCAAGCCCTGGGTTGCGTACAAGCAATTCTGCCAGCATTTCCTTGCGCCGTTGGCTTTGATGAGCTATACTGACATACGGCTGGGTTTGATGATGCGATTGTTCATTGACGGAATTCCACTCAGTTTGACTGCCAGGCTGCTACCATTCCGATGCCGGTTCAGAATGTCACTATTCCTGCATATCTACCTCCACGCCCGCAGCCAGGACTACTATTCCGATAAGCAGGTTGACAACGCGAAAACTGCGCGTCGCATTTCGAAGCAATCCAGACTTGGATTGATTGACAGTCTTGAGACTGCAATTAAAAAGATGAAATGGCAGCCTGCCAAAACCGAATGGGGAGAGTATTACGAAGCGACGAATTACTCCAGTGATGCTCTGCGCGAAAAAGGTAAGCTCGTTGCGAAGTACCTCGATATTTCTACACCACAGACTGTCTGGGATCTGGGCGCTAACACCGGATTATTCAGCCGCATTGCCGCTGAAAAGGGGATGAACACCATCAGTTTCGACATTGATCCGGTGGCGGTAGAAAAGAACTACTTTGCCTGCAAGAAAGACAAGATTTCAAACATGCTTCCACTGCTTATCGATTTGACCAACCCCAGTCCTGGTATTGGCTGGGCTTGTGAAGAGCGTGAATCATTAATCGAACGCAGTCCTGCTGATACTGCTATGGCTTTGGCATTAATACATCACCTCGCAATATCCAACAACCTGCCATTCAGTCACATTGCCTCTTTCTTCAGGAATATCAGTGAATACCTGATAATTGAATTCGTACCAAAATCCGATTCACAAGTCAAGCGACTACTCAGCACCCGTGAGGACATCTTCCCTGCTTATACTAAGGAAGATTTCGAAGCAGAATTTACTAAGCTGTTTATAATAGAGAAATGTGAACAGATCAAGGGATCAGAAAGACACCTGTATCTGATGAAGGGGAAATGATTTCGATGTTTAACAAAAACAATTAATACTATTGTTCGGTGCTTTAATTGTTCTAACAAGCGATTCAGCAATTTTACCTTTTATCTATGCATTATTTTAACTTTAATCATCAACAATTCTCAAACGCATATTCGGAGGCATACCACTTTTCATAAAACCGGACAAAAATATAAAATCATACTGGATACAGAGATCTGAACCAGCCCAGCCCAAGGAGAGATTTTAAAAATATATTGAGGTGAATAACATTGCGCATCAATCCATCATCACTGAATTCTGGGAATTATTAAAATACAGAAAGCGTTACTGTATGTTCCCCATTGTGATAACTTTAATTCTTATGGATTTTCTTATTGTTTTTACTCAGGGAAGTGCCGTGGCGCCGTTTGTTTACGCTCTTTTTTAGGTCTGAATCCAGAGCAAGTTATTTCTTTACATGACGTTGGTGATCTTCTACATAAATACTGGCTGCCAATTAAAAAGAAGTATAAAAGCATATATTTCTTCTCCTCAAATTGATGAATATTAAGATCGTGCGTTGAAATCCGGCGCGATCGGAGGAAAGCTACTGAGCGCCGGAGGAGGAGGGTTCTTGCTTTTTTATGTAGAACCTCGAAATCAACAAGCAGTTGCCGGTAGTTTGTCCGAGCTTTATCAATTTAAAGAGTACCTCATGAGTCAATCCGAAGGAAAGATTATGTTTGTATCTTCGGTGGGTGATATAGTCCGAGGATTGTCCTGATTTTGTAAAATTTATTCTTGTATTTGGATGTCAAACATAAAATCGGATAATCGAGTATTAAAGTTATGTGTGTATATATGAATGAAATTAATTGATAAAGCGAGTATTACATATGGCAATATTAATAACTGGTGGCTCTGGTTTTGTAGGAAAGGAATTGATAAAAAGAATAAAGAGTTACAAACAGTTTAGCAAAAGTACAATTATTAACATTGATAAAGTTAAAAGTAATTTAGTTGGTGTCTTAGAATATAATTTAGATATCACAGAGATGGATATTTTTCGATTTGATTTAAAGATTGATGCATGTGTTCATTTAGCAAGTGCGGTAGGGGGGATTATCTACAATCAAGACAATTCAACGATTGATTACAATAATAAAATCAATGAAAAACTCGTTCGATTGCTGAGTAAGAACCATGTTAAGAAGTTAATATTCTTATCTTCTATCAATGTATGCGAAAATTTCACTTTTGATAGTATTGACATCCCGGAATCAAGCGAACCATCTACTGAGTATGCAAAATCCAAATACAAAGGGGAAAAATTATTTCAAAAATATTTTTACAATCTTGATATTATCAGACCAACAAATATTTATGGAAGAAGCCAGCTAAATCTATTTAAAGGATATGGTGAATCTCACGTTATTCCTGATTTGATTCATAAAATCAAAAATAGTACCGAAGTTATAGAGGTTTGGGGGTCCGGTGAACAAATCAGGAACTTTATTCATGTAACTGATGTTTGTGATTTTATTATTGAATGTCTGTGTGTACAAAATAAAAGGCCGGAATTTTACAATATCCGGTCAGACATTTTTCTTACAATTAACCAGTTGACTGAATATTTAATGAATTTTTGCAATAAGCAGCTTATCATAAAGAATAACCCCTACTACAGCAAATATGAAAAAATGATTATAAATAAATTCATCTGCCAAAATTCACGTAAAGTCAATAAATTTTTGCAAGGGTTATATTTTTAGGGGACTTTGATGAAGGTCGGAATAGTAATCTTTGCTATAAATCATTGCGAGTATGCTTATACCCTTATCAAACTTTTTGAAAGAGAATACTCACAAATAGTTCTATTCTTAAGCAAAGGTCTTTACACTGAACTTAGCAGGAATTTTGAAGGGGTTAGCTCGGATGTCATTTTTTTTGTTAAAGATGCTGAAGATTCAATTTATAGTTTTCTGAAAAAGAATAGAGAAGTATTAAATGAATTAGATTTGTTTATTAGTGATGAAATTCATTTTGCTCCCCGTGTTTGGAGGTTGCCATTTATCCCAAAGCTGAAATGCTATAAAATATTAACATTACACAACGTCAATCTTTGGTTGAAACCTAAACTTAAATTCAATATCAAATATTTTGTAAAGATGTTGATAAGAATGTATTTATTGAGAACTTTTGATGGAATTTCAGTTTTCTCAAATAATATGAAAAGATATGTATTACAATATACAAATTATGGGAATGAAGTCTTCGTTACTCCATTTTCATTTTTTTCAAATGAAAATAAATTAATTAATACTGAAAATATAAAACCTTTTATAAATATAACTATTCCAGGAATGATCAGTAAAGCACGGCGTGATTATGAAAAATTATTGAAAATCTATGAAAGAATGCTTGAAAATAATACTCTTATTAAATTAGTCCTATTGGGAAAAACAATCGGAGAATATGGAAAAAAAATATTAGATATGTGCGAGGATATGAATCGTCGCGGAGGTAATATCGAATTTTTTAGGGATTATATTCCCAAGGAAGTCTTTGAAAAAAAAATAAGGGAAGCAGACATTTTATATGCTGATATCCCGCATAAATTTGATTTTGACGGAATAAAAGAGATCTATGGATTAACAAAAGAAACTGGAATTACCGCTTTAATGATTAAATTTTCTAAACCAGCAATTTTACCAATTTCTTTTCAAAATATACCTGAATTGGATAACTCAATAATTTGCTATAGAAATACAAAGGATTTAGAAAGGATATTAACCAATATAGATCAGAAAGTTATAGACGAATTGACAAGGCAAGCTTTCATAAATTCACGAAAGTTTACAATAGATCAAATCAGAAAATGGCAATCTGCAATTTGTAATTCTACGATTACGGCAATTCATCCCACATAATTTAGACCCATTTCGCTAAATATATATAATACTATGCAAGAAAATGGAAAAATAACATTATCACAGTTTGTATTGATTATATTGATAATTTCTCCATTACTTTTCCCTCCGATTGGTAGGCTTTTTAACGTTTTATTAAGGATTGAAGATATTATTTGTTTGTGTATTCTTCCATTACTTTTCAGTTATCAGCCAAAAGCAAAAAAGAATATTTTAATACTTTTATATTTACTGCATTTGTTTTCAATAGTTTGGTCGATGTTTTATGGCTATATATTTCTTGACGTCCCATTTTCACAAAGGGATTTAAGAGGATTAATTAAATATTCTCAATATTTATTTGTAATTTGGTATATTTTCCATATTAACACTGATCATTTTGTAAAAAAAATATCTCCCATATTAGTTTTCAGTAGTTTTTTTATCCTATCAATAGCTAGTGTACAATACTTCGATTTATTCAGCTTAGCAGAAAAAACAGGTTTATTATATGGGGCAAAGCATCATGTTGATGCAATGATAGCAATTCCAGAGCATCGCATTGTAATAACTGGACAAAATAGTCATACTGGCTCGATACTTGCCTTGTTTCTTCTAATATTTAATTTTATTACATATCAATATAAAAGAAAAATATTGAACTTGATTCTGTCTTTATTATTATTCCTGGCATTATTATCAACGGGAACGCGTGTTACTCTTTTCGCTTTTGCTTTATTTGTTGTACTGGCTTTATTTGTTGGGATCAAGACAGCGAAATTTAGAAGTAATATTTTATTGTTTACTTCCATAGCCATCTTATTAGCTTTTTCTATCCCATTTTATGATCGTATGACTAATCGTTTATCACATGGACTTGAAACACTAGATAGAGAACGAATCAGATCTTTTGCTGGGCAGGCTCGACGTGGTAAGTGGGATATAATTGAGGATCAGTATAAGCAATCAAAAATTTTCGGTTGGGGGCCTGCTAAAGGTATTTTTGATCGTAGCATTGATAGTGACTATCTATTAATATTAAGAAGAGGTGGAATTGTTGGACTCGCTATAATAATGTTTTATATTTATTATGTGCCTATAAAATTTATTAAAAATAGGAAATTACTGTATTTTAAATCGAAAGATTATTATTTATTAGGATTATTAACTTTTTATTTTGGTATAGTTGGCTCTGTAACAATGCTTACAAGTCCTAATTTTTACAGTGGGAGCCAAGCATTTCTTCTTTACATAATAGTATCAACTTTGGTTTATAAAGAAATGAAACAACTACTACACAGCAGAACTGCGAGGGGTTCCGCTTTGATCAAGGTGAAAAAACAAAGAGAAAAGTCGTATCGGGATTTTAATTACACTTGATTAAGGGCTAGTTTTTTGTCGCCCACCTTCGACAGCGGTAAGTAAGCGTGTTTGAAATTGTTAAGTAAAATTGCGAACATAAGAGAGCTTTGCACAACATGCCAAAAAATGTCATTAAGTGATCCCTTTAGAAAGCCAGATGAAACACCCGCCTATTTGTTAATTCCAGGATAAAATCATTCAATAATTGCAAAAAATATTAATGACAATGATGCCCAAATTTAGAGGTGCCTGTGATAAACCAAATGAACAAGATAAACGAAACAAACCAAACAAATTTACTCAGTTGAATTACTCCGAAGGAGCACCCGAAGGGATTAAACCTAGGCTGGACAAACCAAATGAACGAAACAAATCAGATTAACCAAACAAACGAGATAAACGAGACAATAAACAGTAAGCAATGTTATTGAAATAAAGAAATAGTTGGAGACTGAGTAAAAATTTTTGTCGGGAATTGTCATTTCAAGGGCATTCTTATTGTATGGAAAATTCAAAGGTCTCAGTTTGCTTAATAAACACCCAAAAACTCAAGAAAAGGTAACTTTATTGCATAAAATTGGGGTTTTCCCGAAGAGGCTTCGATATTTTGTTAAGTTAAAGCTACGTTACGTGCTGGATAAGTGTTTAAAAGGACAGTTAATTCAGCAACGAAAAACTAACCCTTTGGGGTTTAGCCATATTACAGCATGGAAAAATCACCTCGAAACGCTACAACCGGTCTTGGATCTTTTACGCCTTAATATTAATGCTGATGAGGTAATTAGATATAGTGAAGATATTTTAAATCATCGGTTTACACTATTGGGTCGCACATGCGGTCATTATGAATTAAAAGACAATAAATCATCGGAATATGTTCCGATCCCATGGCACTGTGATCCTGGATCCGGCCACGTGTGGGCAAAAGATGTGTGGTATCGGCACTTCAGAAAAAACGCACCTGACGGAACGGATATTAAGTTGCCGTGGGAACTTTCCCGCTGCCAGCATTTCATTATTTTGGGTGAAGCCTATGATATAACGGGAGATGAACGATATGCTAGGGAGTATTGCAACCAGATCACTGACTGGATCAAGAATAACCCGGTACGCTATGGACCAAACTGGGCCGTCACCATGGAGGTAGGGATACGGATTACCAACTGGCTGGTGTCGCTGCTTTTTTTTGTTAAAAGCCCCGAATTGACGGATGATTTTTACTCTATGCTGCTGGCATCTGCCGAACAGCATGGAAAACACATCATATCCAATCTCGAAAATATCAGCCTCATAACCAGCAACCACACCTTGGGAAATTTTGCAGGGCTTTACATGCTTTCCGGGCTGAGTCCGGTTCTCAAACAAAGTAGGAAATGGAGACTTTTTGCTAAACGTGAACTTGAAAGGGAGATTTTCAGGCAAACTTTTGAAGACGGCTGGGATTTTGAATCCTCAACAGCATATCACCGGCTGGTTACCGAGATGTTTTTGTATCCTTTTTTGCTGGGGAACTTTCTGGACGAGCCCTTTTCCGAGGATTATGCTGGAAGGCTCAGAAAAATGATCGAGGTTTTGGGAGAGACTGCGAAGCCGAATGGAAGGATTCCTCAGATTGGCGACAACGATAATGGCCGTTTCCTTGTGTTCCGACCGGACAGGGATGCTGAGGACCTTCGAATCGACTATCTACTCCAAACTGCCCAACGTAATCCAAGAATTGCGCCAGAGGTGAATGGCAGCAGGTCTGTTTCTTATGCGCATGCAGGGAGGTATCTTTTTAGAAGCCCTCGCATTTACTTAATGATTGCATCGGGCCCAAAAGGGCAAGCGGGAAACGGAGGTCATGCTCATAACGATGTCCTGAGTTTTGAACTTAATATTGATGGGGAGGATATAATTGTTGACCCCGGAACGTGCTGTTACACGGGCGACCCTAAAGGCCGAAATCGATTTCGCTCGGTGTCAAGCCATAGCACTTTGTCGTGGGAAGAATTAGAGCCTTGTTCATTGGATAAAGGCCTATTTATGTTGCCTGAGGAAGGTGTCCTGAAAGTGGAAGCATGTAATCTGGGCACCTCAGAGGATTTCTTCTCGGCGGTGTATGAATATAAAGGCCGTTTTCACCGGCGTGAGATCCACTTCAAAAAAGTTGAGAGCGAAATTGAGGTAAGGGATTCGTGTTCCCATGAAGGTGCTCTACTTTCTTTTGTATGTGCTCCGGGTATTGAGCCTGCAGTAGAAAATGGCGGCTTTCGTGCGGGGAGAACTGCATTTTTCTTTGACTCCATAAAGGCGATAAACATTGAGTTATCCCAATATTCTCCTGGATATGGAAAAACGCAGCCTAATAAGGTTGTTCGGTTGTCTCTCTCCGGAAAGAGATGCCTGGCCAAGATACAGCTACCCAATACATATAATCGCAACCTACCAGAAGGCCACGCAACGCAATAGTGAATTTGTATCTGATCACTGATGAATTACTCCCCTAACGTTGAGACAAATCAATGAAGCAGGTATTCATAAGAAATGGCGAAGCTGTAGTTGAAGATGTTCGCCAGCTGAGTGTTGAGCCAGGAGTGTTACACGTAAGCACTTATTAGTGATAATACACATTGAAATATTCCGAGGGGGTGAATTATGAAAAATATGTTTTCTATTGTAAAAAGAAGTGCTCCCACTTTTGTAAAGAATTGGGTAAGAAAGTATAGGAAGAAAAGGCGAAGAGCATCTATAAAAGCTTTACCACCACTATCAAAGGATGCATTCCGATCAATTATTGTTGATCAACTGAATCTTAAACCTGGTGATTGTGCATTTATTCATAGCGCTTTTGGTTCATTGAACGTCGGCTTCGATCCTCAGTCGCTTTTGGAAATCCTAATGGACGCTGTTGGCAGCCAAGGGACTTTAGTTTTTCCTACCTACCCCAAACTTGGTTCTTTAGAATTCTTACGTAGTGGCGAAGTATTTGATATAAGGGAAAGCCGATCATTCACTGGCATATTAACAGAGTTGGCACGGTGTCATCCTGATGCAGTCAGGAGCCTTCATCCTACAAAATCTGTGGTGGCGATTGGCCGGCGGGCAATAGAGCTTACATCAGGACATCAGAACTCCCATTTTCCCTATGACCGCAAAAGTCCATATTTCAAAATAATGCATTATGAAGGAAAGGTTATTGGTTTTGGGGTATGGACATACAGATTGTCGTTTGTTCACACTGTCGATGATGCTTTGCGGCCCGATTTTTCTGTGTGTCCTTACCATAAGACGCTGTTTTATGCTCCTTGTATTGATTATAGAGGAAACGAATGCTTTGTTGCAAGTTACGCTCATGATTTAGAAAAAATCAGATACGACACCGGCCGTGTCCCGGTATATATGAAACGCTATATTCCTGTTGATGTCTGTAGGGACGTGATTATCGAAGGAAGGAGGTTTTTTTGTGGAAATGCGCAGCCTCTATACGAAAAGATGATTAATCAGGCTCGTAACAATATTACACTTTATTTAAAGGCATCTAAGAAAACAAGGAGAGAAGAGGAACATGAGAAGTGGATTCATCTTGATTAGAGATTCATTTCATCGGAGGCAGATACTATAAAAGGGGGATAAATGAAATTAGGAATAATTCTTAGCAACGATTGGGAGCTATATGGAGACGGCTCGGGCAATTATTTTGAAGTAATGCATCGACCCTTAGAAAACTTATTAAGATGTGTTGAAAACCATGGGGCTAAGCTCACAGTTATGGCGGAGATTGGACAACAGTGGGCACATATGAAAATTGCCGAAAATGAAAAATGGGCACAGGAAATTTGTGTGGCATGGGATAGTATAGTTCAAGAAACAATAAAACGTAAATCTGATGTACAACTTCATCTGCACCCTCAGTGGTTGAATGCCAGAAACCAAGACCAAAAATGGCATGTTGATTGTGATCATTTTGCAATTTCAGACTTTTGTGCTCCCAGTAGGGTCAATGTTTTAAAGAAAGGGAAGCAATATTTGGATAGGCTCTTGCAGCCTGTTGATTCAGATTATGAATGTATCGCTTTTCGTGCGGGGGGCTACTTTATTGAGCCTTCAAAATTTGTGATAAAACATTTAAGAGATGCGGGAATTTTATGTGATACATCAGTAACCAAAGGATTGTATTATCCAGGGTTTTTCGATTACAGAGATGCACATTCAAATTGTGTGCCTTGGTTTAGCAGTTCAGAGAATATAAAGTATAAGAGTGATAACAATGAGGGGATTCTTGAAATTCCCATTTATTCCCGCAACTGTTATGATTGGCCACTCTTCAGAAAATTGGTGAGTCCAGAATTATATTACAAACTGGTTTTCCGAGGGAGTACGAGTGAAGAAGAATGGATCTGGTTTGGGGAGAATAATGCATATATAAATAAAAGATATCCGCGCCCTGTTAGACCATTGAAGCAGAGTTATCAACCTCATCTCTTGAACAAAAGCAAGTATCTTTTGCAGAAGTGCCTGATTTCAAAGCGAGGTATGCAATTGGACTACGATGTTCTTCCCGCAAAAAAGTTTGTCAAGTACATTGAGGAAATCTACGATGACAGAACAATTGAAAAATCATTTCAACAGAAAGATGTGATCATTCCTGTAATGGCTTCTGGGCACGTGAAGAGCATGCAGAATTGCGATAACATAAGTCGTATACTGGATGAAATCAACAGTCACTTTAAAGACAATGTAGTATTCTGGACATTAAGCGAAGCGGTCAAGTATTTGGTAGAAGTGAACTAATCCTAACCTTAACTAACTGAGTAAAGGTCGTTTGCGCATATTTGCATGGAAAGATGTGCTGCCGCAGGATAGGCGTATAGGCTGATTTTAGGTGTCTCGACTAATCTTATGGAGCGGTCATGAAACAAGTATTTATAAGAAAAGGTGATGCTGTAGTTGAGGAAGTGCCGGCGCCTTGCGTTGAACCAAATATGTTGCTCGTAAGGACATATTTCTCATGTATATCCGTTGGCACAGAGATGAGCAGCGTAAAAAACACATCCAAGCCTTTATGGAAGAGAGCCATTGAGAACCCCGAGGAGGTGAAAAAAGCTTTCAAAATGGTTCGGGATCAGGGGGTAAAAAAAACGCGCCAGGTAGTTGAGGGACGGTTGGGGGCAGGAAATGCTGCTGGATATTCCGCGTCAGGCGTTGTGCTCGAAGTGGGCCATGATGTGAACGGATTCAAACCGGGAGATCGGGTGGCATGTGCGGGCACAGGATACGCATACCATGCGGAAATTATCATGGTCCCGCCAAATCTGACAGTGAAGGTTCCCGAACCCTTGGAGCTTTCGCATGCCTCTACAGTCGCATTGGGTTCTATTGCCCTTCAAGGGGTAAGAAGAGCCGTTCCTACGTTAGGCGAAAGATTTGTTGTCATTGGCCTCGGAATTTTAGGACAATTAACTATGCAGCTTCTGATAAACAACGGCTGTTCTGTAATAGGGATGGATGTCGACTCCAAGCGAGGAGAAATCGCATTAGGGCTGGGGATGGATCGTTTTATCTCCAGTAATGGAGAGGATGCTATTGGGCAAGTACTTCGATTGACAGACGGTCACGGGGCCGATGGGGTGATCATTACCGCCTCTAACCCATCTAGTGAAATTGTATCACAGGCCTTTAGAATGTGCCGGAAAAAAGGGAGAGTTGTTTTAGTAGGAAATGTGGGATTGGAGCTCAGGCGCCGAGATTTTTACGAAAATGAAATCGATTTTTTGATATCAACATCCTATGGACCTGGCCGATATGATACAGGTTATGAAGAGGCTGGTCTGGATTATCCTTTTGGATATGTCCGGTGGACTGAAAAACGTAACATGGAAGCCTTCATTAATCTTGTTGCAAATGAGAAAATAAAACTTGCCCCTCTGATTCATAAAGTACTCCCTGTTAACCAGGCAAATGCAGCCTATGAAATGCTTAAAACCGCTGAGGAAAAGCCTCTTATAGTTCTGTTGAGTTATCCTGAGCTAAAGGACGAAAAAGAAGCCTCGCTTGTTCGGATTATTCCCAATCAAGTTAAAATAAGGAAGTCAGCTGATAGCGTGGTTCGCTTGGCGCTTATCGGAGCGGGTGGATTTGCTAAAGGAATGCACCTTCCTAACATTCAAGCGATGTCCAGGCTATTCCGACTAAAGGCGGTGATCAGCCGTTCGGGGCATAATGCGAAAAATACAGCAGCCCAATATAATGCGGAATATTCTGGAACTGATTATCAGGATGTTTTAAAGGATTCTGAGGTAGATGCTGTCCTAATTGCAACCCGTCATGATTTACATGCTTCATTGGTTTTGAAGGCTCTGGAGGCGGATAAACATGTGTTTGTCGAAAAACCCCTCGCTTTGAAACAGGAAGATTTAGAGAAGATATCAAACTTTTTTAACCAAAGAAGTGAAAAGGAAAACCCAATCTTGCTCACAGGATTTAACAGGCGTTTTTCTCCCTATATGAAAGCAGCTGCAGAACAAGTTAGAAATCGCACAAATCCTATGATCATCAATTACCGCATGAATGCCGGATATATTCCACTCGATCACTGGGTCCATTCAGAAGAAGGGGGAGGGAGAAATCTAGGAGAGGCCTGCCATATTTACGATCTGTTTACCTATCTGACTGATTCTGAAGTTGTAGAAGTAAATGCATCTCCAGTAGTGCCTTCAACAGGACATTGCTCCGCGCGGGACAACTTCGTCTCTGTAATTAAGTTCAAAGATGGTTCAGTAGCATCTCTAACCTATACGGCCCTTGGCTCCACGAATTATCCAAAAGAGCTGATGGAGATATACGTGGATGGGAAAGTTATTTGTTTGAGTGATTTCAAGAAAATGGAATTTTATGGAACAAAATCAAAACCCATTAAAACCAGATTCTATGAAAAGGGACAAAAAGAAGAATTGGTTGCTTTTGGTAATACTGTACTAAATGGCGGCGATTGGCCGATTCCCCTTTGGCAACAGATTCAGGCGATGGAGATCGCTTTGCGGGTCGAACACTGTTTAATAGGAAAGAGTGGAGGTCTATAAATGAGGGTATGTTTTGTGTCCTCGATGCACACACCGCTGGATAAACGTGTTTTTGACAAGGAGGCGCGTTCCCTTGCAGTTGCAGGGTTTGATGTTGTTCATCTTGCACCAGGAAATATTCAAACGGAAGTTAAGGACGGAATTTTGCTGAAGACTTATCCACCTCTAGACGGCCTCATATGTAGTAGGGCTTTGGGCATGTTTAAGCTCTATATTAGGGCAAATAAAATCGATGCAGATGTATATCATTGTAATGAGGTTGATTCATGGGTGGTAGGGATTTTTTTGAAACTCTTCAAAGGGAAGAAGGTTGTTTTTGACGTTCATGAGCATTATCCGTCTACTTTCGGTTACGATAGATTTCCCCAATGGTTTCAACCTATATGTTCGGTTATAATCCGCATACTGTTCAGATGTTTGACACCATTTACAGATTATTTGTTTCTTGCCAAGAAATCTGTTAGCTCGGATTTCCCAAGCGCGAGCGGCAAAATGGAGGTTATTTATAATTATACTCCAATTCGTAATAAACCCATCAGCAAAAAGGATGTGCCTACTAAGATTCAAAGAATTTTTGATGGTAAGTTTACAGCAGTTCACATTGGACTTTTCAATGTAAACAGAGGGTGGCCCCAGTTATTATCTGCAATGACGAAGATAACCATTCCCAATTTTCAATTTATCTCAATTGGAATGATCAATGATGATACTGAAGAAGAATTTTGGAAAGTTGCTAGTCAGTTCGGTCTAAAACAAAAGATCATTTTCAAACCTTGGCTTCCGTTTGAGGAGGCTTATTGGCATCTATTGTGTTCTCAAGTTGGATTGGTTCTTTTCCAGCCAGAGAATTTGAATATTGTGTATGCTTTTCCCCACAAGATGTTTGATTACATGTTGGCTGGTCTGCCTGTTATCATTCCTGAGTTTGCCATAGAAATTGCGCCTATTGTAAAGCAGAAGAATTGTGGTCTTCCTATTGATACTACTAATCCAGATAAAATTGCAAATGCGATAAATATGTTGAGTAATTCAAATAGCAAAAGATTATCAATGGGACAAAATGGACGTCGATCAGTAATTGAGGAATGCAATTGGGAAAGTCAGGCGGAAAAGCTGGTGAATTACTATAGAACACTACAATCAACAACTATTTGGTGATGATTTATTATAATAATTGCCACCCGAAGAAATATAGATAAAAATATTTATGTTGAAGATATTGTCAAATCTTGTGGATTGAGCTATGTGTCCACCGGTTTTTTGTGCAGTCTTATGGGATTATCCATCAATAATTACCAGCTATTATAGTACCACACAAGAGAAAGACAGATACAGAAAGTGATTGATGTCCGTCAAGGGGTATTGGGGGAGTGATAAAAATAGTAAACGTGGTCGGAGCAAGACCTAACTTCATGAAAATTGCGCCTTTGATGTGTGTCTATAAGCAGTATAAGGATAAAATCAATCCTGTACTTGTTCATACAGGCCAGCACTATGACGAAACCATGTCAAAAGCTTTTTTTGAACAGCTGGATATTCCGATGCCCGATATTAATCTTGGGGTTGGGTCCGGCAGCCATGCAGAGCAAACTGCTAAGATTATGATGAGCTTTGAAAAATTGATAAAAGATGCAAAACCGGACATGGTAGTGGTGGTTGGTGATGTAAATTCAACAATAGCCTGTTCCATCACAGCAGCCAAGCTTGGCATTAAGGCAGCTCACGTAGAAGCTGGCCTGTGGATCCCGGCCCGCTCAAAAAACTGAAATCTGCAATTGAAACCTACAAGATGAGAGATAAGGTGGTGTGGTTAGGGGCTGTTCCTTATGAGGAAATACCAAAAATATATCATAATGCCTCAATATTTGTATTTGCTTCCGTCTGTGAATGCTGTCCAAATATCTTACTGGAAGCGATGGCCTCCGGGCTTCCCATTGCCTGCTCAAATCGGAGCCCAATGAAGGAATTTGCAAAAGATGGCGCTAAATATTTCGATCCTGAGAATCCAGCCTCAATAGCTGCTGCAGTGAGATATCTAATTGATCATCATGATTATCGGAAGAAATTGGCCTTGCGGGCGTATGAATTATCCAAGAAATACACGTGGGCAGATTGCGCAAAACAAACTTTTAATTTTTTATGGAAAACTAGCGGAAATGATTAGAGAGGATAGAAGTGCCATTGAATGCAGAAGTTGTTAATTATTGTTGGTTTGGGCAAGTTGCCTGGGAAGTTAGGCTATCGGGGTTATGTTAATGAGATGGAAAGAGTTTAATAACCTAGCTGATAAGGAGTTTACTACTCTAGGTTCCACTTGGTATCATATGACAGTAACATTTCGTGGGACTAAAATAATTACCTTTTTTGCTAATAATATTGGTTTGTCACCCAATTTGGTAAGTGTTATTTCTGCATTATTTGCGGTAACGGCAATGGGATTAATATTATGCAAACCAAACGACTGGGGAGCTGGTCTACTTAGCTTATTGTCGC
>SDBT01002125.1_pt1 | contig 35417 bp, 76 predicted proteins | sample 2277101 | NCBI WGS metagenome assembly SDBT01 (sample SAMN10404973, study PRJNA504765) | marine sediment metagenome | isolation source: marine sediment core GS10_PC15, 103 cmbsf | place: Arctic Ocean: Southern Knipovich Ridge | collected 2010 | reverse complement strand
CAATTATTATAACTCAACAGACTTTAACATAGCAAATTATTATACCTCTTCTCAAATAGATGGATTCAATTATTATAACTCAACAGACTTTAACATTGGAGATTACTCAACAACATCTGTAGCTAATGGATTATACGCACCAATATCCGTCATAGGTACAGTAACAAGCATAACAGCAGGGAACGGATTAGACTTCTCTACAATAACAGGCTCCGGAGCAGTAACAATGGGAACACCAAGTACGCTAACCAGTTCTACTACGAATGCATTGACGGCGACAAGTCATACACATGCAATAACAGAAAGTGGATTCTCAATAGGAGCTAGTCAGATAACGGCAGGTAGTTTCGGTGCCGGCAATTATGTATTCGACACAAATGTTACAGTAGAAAAAATAGTCTTTGAAAATAGTGCATCGAATTTCATAGAAGATAATTCTACTTGTATTAAAATATATGGAAGTACATCCATATTGGAGGTTTGTTAAATGAAAGTTAAAAAGATATTCTTGTCAACGTTATTAATTATTGGAATATTTATCCTAGCTATAGGTTTCTTTATTGGGAGTGGATCTGAGACAGTTATAGCCAAAGGCTCACTTGTTCCTGAAACTGACAATATAAAGGATTATAATATTGAAACAAAAACAGTTACGCTAAAAGATAAAGAAAATAGGGAAATCGCAACCATTAAATTATTAACTCCTTTGAATAATATAGTAGGATTAGGTTATCAAAGAATTGCAGAATACGAGGTAACAGGAAAGATTAATGTTGATGAGGATTTCTTCGGAGAAGTTTTAACATATGATAAGGTTAGATATGACAATGGAGAAATAGTGTCATTGGATAAGGTAATAGATTTAAAATATAAAACTGTTGAAGAGTATGTAGCAGATGACTATACTTGTTCTGCTTTGATAAATGGAACTATTGGAGAAATTTGCGAGATTACTAGTTCACACATAGAACAAAGGGAGGTTTGGGTGGACTTTGACGAAAAGACTAAACCAAAGAAAGACGAAAAGATTATTATAGGATTATATACAACAACTTACAAGGACGAAGTGGGAGAATGGATTCAGTATTTTACAGGAGTGCCAGTCGAGGAATGGGCAGTATGGACAGTTGAACTGAATGTTGATATTACAAGTTATTACAAGTTAGGAGAAGCAAGTGGAAATGCTATTGATAGTTTAGGAACTAATGCCGGAAGTGTTACAGGGAGTTTATATGGAGCAACTGGAATTAATGGTGATGCCTATTCTTTTACAACAGGTACAACAAATAAAATAGAACTCGGAATGGGTCTAGGAACATCCAATGTAAAATTTATTAGCGTTTGGATTAAAAGTTCTTACTCAGGAAGTAATTGGGGTAGAATAATTAATAAAGATGATGGAACGGCAGGTGATAGCGAGTATATGCTAAGAATACAAGGCGACGACGGAGGGTTAGAATCAACATGGGGAGGAAATAGTAACACTGTTATTTGGGAGAATGATTTAAGAGACGGAAACTGGCATAATATCGTTTTCGGAGTTGATGGATCATTTTTGAAATTATATGTGGATGGAATACATAGAGGGACGACGACTAAAGGAAGTGATACCTCACCACAGCAAACATTTATAGGAACGGGTCCAAATGGGCAAACAACTTCTACTTTTGAAGGAATAATTGATGAAGTTGGTTTTTGGGACAGGGTTTTAACTGATGGGGGCTGTACTGTTGGGAACACTTGTGGAGGAGAAATTCAACAAATATATAATGGAGGAGCATCAATAACATGGACTGATGTATTTGGAGTAGATTGTAAATTTAGTGGATTTGTAAAAGATGAAAATGGAGATGCGTTAGTCGGAGCTAATGTAACTATTTGGAACCAGTTTGATGTAACAGAGTTTTATGAGAATACAACTATTGCAGGAGGAGGATGGACATTAGACATAACCAACTCAACAAGCACGTACATGGCAGGAGCTTACTTTAACAATACTTTAATCGGGCAACTAAAACCATATATCTCAGGAACATGTTAAAGAAATATATATTTTTGTTTATAGGCATAGGAATTATTAGCATCATAGGATTAGGTGGGTCTTACACGGCACCAGCATTCGATGTTGTAAATTTTAGTTTATGTTCTGGATACACGGCACCAACATTAGATTCTATTAATTTTACACTAGGAGAAGATGATTCATGTATTACAGACACATGCACGTACACATCAGGAGATTGGAACGTAGACTGTTCAGACAACTGTGTTATAAGTTCTCCAGTAGATCTAGGCGATAATGATATTTTTATAACCGGAACAGGAACTTTCAAAACAACATCTGATATTTCAAACTATAATTTATTACATATCGAAGGAACAGACGCTTCAAATATTTGTAGAGTAACTTGCAATGGAGGTTGTTTTATGGGCTAACCGCCTAATTTATAAATAGAAAAAACAATATAAATACAATGAATAAACAAAATATAAACTTAACAATCTTACTTCTATTAGTAATGATGCTAACGGGTTTCTCTTCAGCAGAGGGAGACATAGGAACAGTAAAACAATTTGATTGCATAGACCTTTACAACCAGTGCCCAACATGCTCCTACGTGAACCTAACAGCAATAAAATATCCCAACGTAACGACAAATACACTAGAAATATCTATGACGAAAACTGGGAATAATTATATTCATCAATTCTGCGACACAGGGTTACTAGGTTTATATTCGTATACTACATGCGGAGATAAAAACGGAGTAGAAGCATGCGAACTAATAACATTTACGTCAACACCGTCGGGGGGAAGTGGGACCCTAGGATTCTATTTCTTAATATTAATCTTATCATTAGGAGTAATGGTGTTGGGGTTCTATCTCCGTGACGCAATAATAGTAATACTTAGTTCATTCGGGTTATACTTTGTAGGATTGTATATCTTGTTTAATGGTATAGATGGATTAAAGGACCCAGTTTATACATGGGCTATAGGACTTATAATCTTAATGATGGCAGCCTATATTTCTATAAGGTCATCTTACGAATTGATAGTAGATTAGCATCAATTATAATCGACATTTATAAAACCTTATTACAATAGATTATCATGGAAACAATAAGTTTCAGTTTTTTGGGGAGGATGATTAATGGAAATACGAACAGTGTTAGAAAGAAAGGATGGAATAAAAATGGTGATAATACCGAAGCGATCAAAAATAAAAAAAGGGGAGCAGGTTCTAGTTACTAATAACCTGAGACTAATAAATAAATTTTTAGAGGAGGAAAATAAAAATGACTGAAGAAAAACAACAAGAAGAAACTAAGGAACAACCGAAAGAAGAAGTAAAAGAATTCAAAGTGGTTGAAGTAACAACGCAGACTGCACCAGCAATTCAAACGCCAAAAGGGGATTTGATTTCAGAAGCACAAGCACTTGTTATGATACTTAACGAAGTAAAAGAAGTTAAGAACCTAGTTGGGTAAATAACTTCAAATTTTTTAATTTAATTTATGATTTTGACAATATTTCAATACGGAATAGAAGTAATAGAAGTTAGGATAAATAATACTAACGTTTTATTTAGAACACAGGGAACACAGGGAGGCTTCGTACCGATTGAAGGAATCAAGCTAGAAAAAGCAGGATGCGTTAAAGAGCATCCAGATCTAAAAAACGACAAAGAATGGAAAGAAAAAACAATAAAACGATTCAAAGAGAAAATAAAGGAATACGGAACAGAGAGACAAAGAATGAACTACGTAATGAAGGACTTACTTAAACATGGATATAAACCACTATACTTTCAGCAAAGTGGACACAGGCCAATAAAAATAAAATGAAGAAACAAGACAAACAAAAACTACAAAAGAAATACGACAACCTATCACTAGTAGAAAGAAATGCCTATGAGCAGATAGTAGATAGAAGGGATGATAGATTACTTGGGTTACCTTATATATTATTTAGGATATTGGTAGACATAGGAATATTTTTAATAATATCAGCAATAATGTTAGGCATACCATTTGAACTTCTTAGTGGAGTGTATTCGGAATTGTTAGTGATTGTATTTTCTTGTGTTATAACATCCATTATATTAATTATAATTTCTGTACCTATAAAAGTATATAGACTAAATAAATTAAAGAGAAAATTATTAAGTGAATAATGGCATGGCGAGAAAACTTATTTCAAAACTTACTAACACTATCAATTCTTCTAGCATTAGCAGTAACAGTTTATTGCAAGATCGCAAAGAAAAACTTAACAGAACTTATAATACAAATAAGGGAGGCAATGGTTACACCAATTGAAGAATGAATAACTTATTAAAAATATTACTAGCAACATTGGCAGGGATAGAAGCAGTCTTTTATTTAGTGACACCAATACTTATTTCATTGATTTGGGTAAATCTTTCGTCATTTAATTCTTTTGGTACTTACGCAATGTATTCGGCAGGATTATTAGCCTCTGTTTTTAGGGGAATTAAAATAGGTTGGTTAAAGAAATAATGGAAGACATACTAAAGGGATTAAAATTCACAGAGATAAAATTTCCATGTGGATTAGAGATTAACACCACAAAAGAAATTCTAAAAGACTATAAGAAACTAACCTGTCCACTACATGGAAAAAAGTGTATAAATAAATCTATAAGAACAATAGGAGAACAAAACTAAGATGGCAGAAGAGCAAGAAGAGATGACAGATGAAGAAGCTATTTTAAAGATAGCTTCAGCAATGGGAAAGAATGCACCAACACAAGAAGATAGACAATCAGTTCACGCATTTCTAAATAACGTAGCAATGGCAGATAAAAGCACAAAGGTAGGAAACCTAAGAGACGATAAAGAAATGAATGAATTAGGAATCCCAGTACATAATGTAAGGGGATCTTTAGAGATGGCGAGGATTGCAGATAAGATTATGGAGAATGATTTCTTTAAAGAATGGTTTGAAGCAGAAGCAGAAGACACACTAGCAACATCATTATCAAGAGAAGGATTCTTGGTCAGGCAGGCGACTACTAGCACGAAACAAGTTTCTGACATCACAAAACGTAAGAAGACAAATAAAGGATGGTTCGGAAAATCTAAGACGGAAGAGAGTGGTGGGGAAACAATAGGAGGTATTAATCGGTGATGGTACCTAAAAAAGGAAAATATACAAGAACAGATGAAATAAAAAACAATATGAGTAGATTAAAGAAGGATGGGTATGCAGATGGAAAATTGAAATCTTGGAACAAGGGTAGGAAAGAAAATAGAAAAGAGGTATTAGAGAAACAAAGTAAATCACACATTGGGCAATCCGCATGGAATAAGGGGAAAACAGACTTACCAAAACATAGCGAAGAACATAAAGAAAAGATAAGAAAGAAACTAAAAGGAAGAATTATTTCAGAAGATCATAGGAAGAACATGAGTAAGGGAAGAATAGGTATGAAGTTCTCAGAAAAACACAAGAAACAAATCAGCATGTCAAAGAAGGGAGTTCCTAATTATAAAACCAGGGGAAAGAAACATTCAGAAGAGACAAAATTAAAAATATCTGAAAGTAGGAAAGGAAAAGCAATGAATAATAAAAATAGGCTTGGACATACACCATCAGAAGAAACTAAAAAGAAATTAAGATTAGCAGCAATAAAATATATCAACGAGCATTGTGGGGGAATAACACCTATGTTAGGACATAATGAAAAAGGAATATTAGACGAACTCCAGGAGGAATATGGTTATGATATAATTAGGCAATATCAAGTAGAGGGATATTTTTTAGATGGATACATAAAAGAATTGAAGTTAGCGATTGAGGTATATGAAAAACCAAAAGATAAAGAAAGAGACATTAGGAGACAACAGCAAATAGAGAAAAAGTTAGGGTGTAAGTTTTTAAGAATAAGGGATTATAATAAGAGAACTAAAATGAAAGGAGGAAATAAAAAATGACATTAGACGAAAGAATTAATGATAAAGTAGAAGAAGCATTAAAAAAAATAGAAGACAACTCAAAGAAGAAGAAGAAGTTTAGGTTTCCATTTGGGAAAAGGGTTGGTAATGGAAAAGCCAAAAAAGGATTTGTAACAGTAATCAAGATAAACGAAAACCTTCAATTAGAGTTTGATGTAGTTAGAATTAGAGATCAGACAATAATGCTAGAGAAAGTTCCAAGATTAGCAACAGCACAACACGTTATGTACTATAAGAAAAATCCAGTTATTATTATACCAAGTTGGAGTGTAGAACCATTCAGTCCATCAAAACACCTAGAGCAATCTCTAGAAGATGGAAGCAATAAGAAAGGTTATGCAATTCTACTAGAGAAAATGCAGAAAGAACAACTAGGTACAAAGAAGCCAATAAGCGGACTAATTAAATGGGCTTTTATAATAGGAGTAGCCGGATTAATAGGTTATGCTCTTATTTCTGGAGGAATTTAAATGAGTGAAGTAAACTTTGAATTAAAAGTTCTAGACCAGGACTTTAGAAAAATTGGATTTTGGAAGTTCGACAAAGAAAACCTACCAAAGATAATGAGAGTTTTAAATAGTAAACATAGTCTTGGCATAAAGATAAAAGAAGAAAGAAAAAGAGACGATGATTTAGACTGGGCACGTTAACTAGTCGACATTTAAAAAACATTTATTACATGTATTCTTATGAAGTTAAAGGACGTACTTGGAAAAGTTGTAGAGAATAAGAAAAATGGACAATTCAATACTAACATAAAGAAAAATAGTCTTAGAAAGGTGGGCATGTCTAAAGAAGAATTATTTAATATGGACATATCTACAAAACTAAAATCGGTTCTATTAGAATGAAAAACGATTTAATAAGAAGACTAACTATTTTAGAAAAAAAGAAAGCACCAATTGTTTCAGCTAGAATGTTAAGAAGCGGAGGCATGCAAGGAAGATTGCGTAGACAACAAGTAATAACATTTAATAAAGACATTAAAAAACAAAAGAAACAAATTAGAAACAAGTTAGCTTTAATAGAACAACAAGAAAAACAAGAACAACAACCGGAAGGATTCGGATTACTTTCTACGGGACACTTGGAAGAGTTAGAAGATTTCAACGAGCCAACGTTAAGAAGCATGAGGTCAAAAAGAGGTTTTTTTTGATGATAACCAATACATTTATAACTAAATTATCTATTAGATTTATAAGATGAAAACGCTATTTAGAGGTGCTTTGATATGTAGTTTAGTAGTAGCTGGCTTTGGAGTTCTTTTTCATTATTATAATGTAACTCCTAACGATTGGGCGGCGGTTGCTATGTGGATACCTATCTATATTTCTCCTATCTGGGGAATAGCAGGATGGTCACATTTTTCTAATAGAAAGAAAGAATAGTGGGAATAATAGAGAATATTAAAGAGAATGTTCGAGATATTGTTGGTGGGATTGGTTCTGTGATAAGTGGCGATCCAACAACCGATAGGGAACGAGATACAGCAAGGAACGAAAGAAGATTTGATGAACTACAAAGGAATCCTATCCCAGACACATCCGGATTTACACCAGTTAGAGATCCTTCTGGTAGAATTTCAGACGCAAGACGGACAGGAGGAGGTGGAGGTAGACAACCAGGCGAATCATCACAAGCCGCAGCACAAAGAGCAGAAGCATCAAGAAAAGCCAACGAAGCAAGGATAGCGGCAGAACTTAAAGCAGCACAAGACGCAGCACGAAAAGCAACAGCCGACAGACTAGCGGAGATTAGAGCAAAAAGAACAGCGGCAAGTGGTGGCGGAAGAACAATAGAAGATGTAAGAAGAGATATTTTAGAAAGGGATAGGGTAAGACGAGATAAACAAGAGGGAGAGAAATCTTTTGTTGAAACAACAACAACAGCTTTAATTTCTCCATTTACAATTTTAGACGAAGCCGGTAAGAAAATCAAAGAGGTAGACGTAAAATTAACCCCAACTATACCAGGTTCGGATATTCTAACTGATCCTTTTATTATTCCAGCCAAGGAAGTGAAGAGGGTTGGCAAAGTTGTTGATACTGCTGTGGATGTTGTTTCTGATAAGACGGTGGACTTATTGGCGGGTGGATTCAAAGGAGCAATAACATCAACAAAACTAGGAGGGGAAGTTATATTTAAGGAGGCCGAGAAGTTTAAGGTTGTTGATACTGGAATTAGGAGTATTTCTAAAGAGATTGGAGAGATAGATAAAGGAGACGTTCAGAGTTTTATTAGATCAACAAAACTAGGGAGAGATGTTATTGTAGATGAGGCTAGTAAGTTTGGTGTTATAGGGACTAGTGTTAATATTATTAGTGGGGAGGTATCTAAAATAAACTTAACACCAACAATTCCAGGCTCACAGGTTTTAACAACACAATTTATTATACCTGGTGAGGAAGTTAAAAGAGTTGGTAAGGTTATTGATACTGCGGTTGATGTGGTTTCTGATAAGATTTCCGAACAAATACCTAGTGGTTTTCAAAGCGTATTGCTATCAACAAAAATAGGAAGGGATATTGTTACCGACGAAGCCAAGAAATTTAAAGCATTTGATATGGGTATTGATGTAGTTAGCAAAAAAGTTGCCAAACAAGTTCCAGGAGGTTTCCAATCTTTTTTAACTTCAACAGAATTAGCAAAGAGAAAAGCAGCAGAAGAAGCAAGTAAATTCAAAGTAATTGATACTGGTGTTCAGGTTATTGCCAAACAAGTTCCAGGAGGGTTTCAATCTGCTGCAATCTCAACACAATTAGCAAAAGAAGCGGCAGAAAGGGAGGCTAGTAAATTTGGTATTGTAGGCACTGGGGTAAATATATTATCGGGAGAAGTTGTCAAGACAGATTTAACGCCCACAATTCCAGGTTCACAGATTTTAACAACACAATTTATCACACCTAGTCAAGAAATAAGAAGAGTTGGAAATGTGTTTGGAACTACTGTTGATGTCGTCGCAGAACAAGTTCCAGGAGGTTTCCAATCTTTTTTAACTTCAACAGAATTAGCAAAGAGAAAAGCAGCAGAAGAAGCAAGTAAATTCAAAGTAATTCAAGAGAGAGCAGAGACATTCTTAACAGGAGATATAATAGTTCCTAAAACTGCCCCTGTTGTTAGCATACAAAGGGGTGGCGGTTCACTTTTTCCAGTAACTAAGGACGTTGAGCTTACAACCACTAGAGAAATAAAAGAATCTTTGGAGGGTGGTTCTTTCGGATTAGCTGGTCAAGTATTCTCTCCATTAATACCAGAAACCCCTTTAGAAGCAGGAATAATTACTGGAGGTTTTTTAGCCTTAAAGGCAGCACCTCCTATTGTAAGAATTGGCTTAGATGTTGCGTTTACGCCAGGAGAGGCTAGGGCTGTTTTTGATCCTACGTTAGATACAGCGACTAGAGTAAGGTCAGGTTTATTTGCGGGTTTAGGTGCTGGGGGTGTATTTTTTGAAGGTGTCCCATTTATTAAGGGAGGGATAAGAAAGTTTACGGGTTCAGGTTTACCTATTGTAGATGAGGCGGTTGATGTTTCTAGATTATTCCCAGGAGGAGAGGCAAAGACTATAAAAGGTATTCCCGTTAGTGATTTGGGAAAGGTTGATGATGTTAGTGATTTGGGAAAGGTTGATGATGCATTTGGAATAAAATTAATAGAAGAAGGGAGGGGATTTGATTTTACAACGGCAGAACAGGAAGCATTTATTGGAGAGAGGGGGACCATTACAACATCAGCAAGAGATTTATTGAGTGCTGGAGATGACATTGTCGTTCAACAAGGAGAAGCGGGGTTAGGTTTGTTTTTTACTCCGACTTTAGATACAGCAGCAGGAGAGGCTAGGGTTTCTCGTTTAGGATTACTAGACTTAACAAAGCCTTCTGGCTTTGATGCTCCGATTGGTTTTAAATCACAGAAACCAGAAATTGTTTTCTTGAGGGATGTTCCAATTACTAGAGGTGGCGAACCAGGAACAGCGAGAGGAATAGGATTTCCATCTTCAGAGTTAGAAGTTACTTTATTACCTGGCACAGAGATAACAGGGGGGAAGGTCGGAACGGCGGTAATTAAAGGGCAAGAGGTAGGAATATTTGAGGCATTTGTTAAGGGTGGCTCCGATGACGTTTCTGATGCGGCAAAAGGTATTAAGGTCGATATTCAAGGATTGGATTTAAGTTCTACTGCTCCTGATATTGTAGTTAATCCATTGAGCTTAGTTGCTGGAACTGTTGGAACAGTAAAAGTATTAGATGCTAGTACAGATACAACTAGGACTACATCGACAACATCGACAACATCGCCAACAACAGCAACGACCACTCCAACTAGTTTATTATCTGCTACCGTTAGCACGCCAACAACAGTGCCAACAACACCAACTAGTTTATTATCTCCTCCAGTTAGTCCACCTCCTACCGTTCCAAGTCGTCCACCAACAAGACCAACAAGTATCCCAAGTCGTCCACCAACAAGACCAACAAGTCTATTATCTCCACCAGTTAGTCCTCCACCCACTACACCAACAAGAAAAAAACTACCTTCATCAATAAAAGCATTAGCAAGGAAAGCAGAGAAGCAGCCAGAATTATTTAAAGTATTCGCAAGAAAAGGAGAGAAAGATATAGTAGTAGCAAAAGCGAAGACAGAACAAGAAGCATTTAAAAAATTAAAGAAGAAATTAAAAGGCTCACTTAGAGCATCGGGATTCGTTGAGAAAGGCGGAAAGAAAATAGCACCACCATTATTACTGAACGGCGATTTTAGACGAAGCAAAGTGGATCCGTTTAGAGTAGTAGAAAAGAAAGCAAAACGATTAAGAAAGGGAACTACGGGGAAAGAAGTACAGTTTTTCCGTGGATTTGGAAGTAAGCCAACTAAGAAGAAAAAAGGTAAAGGTTTCTTTGGATTCTAATCGACATTTAAATAACTTGTTTAACAGATGTTTAACATGGATAAAAATAAATTTCTCGGATTCAGAGCAGACGAAGACACTTTGAAATTCGTTGCTGAAGAAGCGAAGAAAGCAAACGAAACAATGAGTGACTGGATGAGAGGAAAACTAACCCCGAAAAAGGGTAAGTAACAATGAACAAGTCTGGAAGCGTTGTTATTTTCACGCTAATGCTTGGAATGGTTATAATAATTTTAGCACTAGCACTAGCACCGGCAGTAGTTGAATTCACAGGAACAGCAATGAATGAAACAGCAGGAGATATTCAAGGACTAGATTGTAATAATGAATCAATTAGTAACTTTAACAGGGCCGCATGTCTAGCAACAGACCTAACGCCATTTTATTTTTTAGGAGCATTAATATTTATAGGAGGGATAATAATAACTGCAAAAGTTAAATTTGGATAATATGAAAAATAAAAAAGCACAATCAACAGCACTAGCAATAATGGGTTTAATATTCTTTGTAATAATTGGATTTGCATCTATAAACTTTTTCTTTAACGAAGTAGACACAGCAAGAACAGGATTAAATTGTGCAAATGCGGACGACATTACTGATGGGACAAAATTATTATGCTTAATTTTTGACATCACCATCCCTTACTGGATTTGGATTATACTATCTGTGGGGGTCGGATTTGTTTTAGTTAAACTTGCCCTATGAAGAAATTATTCGCCTTTCTACTATTAGGAGTCTTTATGCTTAGTTTCACGAGTGCCTTCGATTTTAAGGACGGTACTATAGTTTCTTATTATAAACTAGACAATGATAATTTAAATGATTATTTTAATCTTAACAATCTAGCAAACACAGGTACAACAAATGTTTCTGGTCTTATAGGTTCCGCTAGAAACGTAGAAAATAACCAGTATATGAGCAAGACAACACCTAGTGGGCTAGTTACCGGTGCAGGTGATAGAACTGCCTGTATGTGGATTTATCCAACCAATCTAACAGATGCAAGAGTATTTTTTGGATATGGAGGGGCTGGAGAAAGCAAAGATTTTATATTATTAACCCTATCTGATAGTAAGGTTAGATTTACATTCTCAGGGACAGACATTGATAGTACAACGACATTATCAACAGAAACATGGTATTATATTTGTGGTGTTCAGGACTCAGGAACCCAGAGACTTTATATAAACGCAGAAGCAAACGGAACAGCAACGGTAACGCTTGACACAGAAGTATCAACATTATTTATTGGAACCAGTAACACAGATCAATCACTAGAATTTAGAGGTAGAATTGATGAAGTTGGTTATTGGAATAGAACATTAACACCATCAGAGATTTCAGAACTTTATAATTCTGGGACAGGGTTACCAATTTCAACTGTAGTATTATCATTGAACTCACCAGACAATAATTCAATAGAAATAATTAATGATGATATAATATTTAATATAACAACTATAGAAACAAACGCCTCACTATCCTTATTAAACATAACTTTATACATAGACGGAGTATTAAACGAGACAAAATCACTATCTGGAACATCAGACACAGAGACATTCACAAAACAATTCCCAACAATAGGAAATCGTAGTTGGTATGCTACGTCATGTAATAATATAAACGAATGTGAAAACTCAACAACAAGAAATATTGTAGTAAACTTCTTTAAGGTAAATTCAATAACGCACAACGATACAACATTTGAGACAGCAGAAGAAACATTTATAGTAAACGTATCAGGAGTTCTAAGTTCGGTAGTATTATTCCATAACGGGACAGAATATGCAACAACAAAGTCTGGAGAATTATACACAACAACATTACAAGTACCAGTAAGCACAGGAAACAAATCAATACATTGGAGATTTAATGACTTGAATAATTCGCAGACAGTATTTCAAAACGTATCAGAAACAGTATTCACCTTATGTAATGCGACATATACAACAAGATTCCTAAACATATCATTCAAAGATGAAGCAGACTCAAGTGTAATTAATGCAAGTATCCCAACAAGTACATTTCAATATTACCTTGGAGACGGAACGGTGAACAAAACATACGATTTCATAAACATATCAAATAATTTTTATTACGAATTCTGTGCGACACCAAACAGAACATTAAATGTAGCATCATTTTTTCAATATAAACAAGGCACAGAGTATCCTCAAAGGGTAATAGATTCGCCAGCAGTAGAATATACAAACACAACAACAAACACAACACTATATCTTTTAGCAACGGCAGACGGTTTATTTGTAACGTTCCAAGTTATAAATAGCGCAGAGCAAACAATTTCAGGAGTATTTATGACAGCGATAAGAGAAATAAGTGGACAGGACCAAACAGTCGGGGTAGGAACAACAGCAGCATCAGGATCGGTAACACTTTGGTTAAATCCAGACTTCGTACACGACTTTGTATTTAGCAAGGCAGGACTGCCAGGCTTCAGTACAAGCTTTGCACCAACACAAGCCAGTTATACGATAATAATGGGAACAGGGAACACAGCCCAAAACTCTACAATAAGAGGAATAGATTATTCAATATTACCAAGAGACAACTTCTTAGAAAATGATACAGTATACACATTCGGATTTAATTTGACATCGAGTTTCTGGGATGTAACAGAGTATGGATTTAATTTAAGGCTAGCAAACGGGACAATAATAACTGGCGGAACAAGTTCTGTAAGTGGAACGCCACTAACAATATCATATAATGTTACAAATCAATCAATAATATATATAGACGCATACTGGCTAATTAACGGAAACTTTACAAACATAACACAAACATGGTCAGTTCAAAACACAGCATATACAGGATGGTCGATAAAAACATTCTTCACAGACCTAACAACGTATCTTGATTCAGGGTTATTCGGTCTAGATAATTTTGGAAGATACTTAATAGCCTTTATAATAATATTTACATCAGTAGGAATCATGGGACAGAAATTTGGAATAACAAGTCCGCTAGGAATAACGAGTCTAATGTTTGGGATAGTATTGTTCTTTGATGTAGTGACGGGAGTGTTGCCAGACATAAGGGGAATATCAAACCTACCAACATTCCTAGCAGGATTAATATTAGCAATATCAGTATTAAACGAGGTGCAATCAAGATGAAGTTAGGTGGATTTATTATAATGATAGTATGTATGATTATGTTCTTAGAGTTTTTAGCAATACCAACTGGAGCAAGTAATATATTAACTAGCTTTGGAGTAGACATAACACCAGCAACAGGAAAACTTAATAGTGCAGATCTAGAATCATCAACATTCTTCTCATGGATATTTGGAACTGGAGCAGGAATATTCTTTATAATAGGAACAGTGGGTGCAGTTATAATAGGGCTGTTTGGAAGAAGTTATGACACTAGTCTAGTTATTTTACCATTGGTAATAAGCATAGGAAGTTTACTGGCCTCAACAATTTGGACTATAATTAAATATATGCAAAGTATCGCACCATCTTGGGCAACGAACATAACGGCATTGATACTATTCGGAATAGGAATAGGATTCATTATGACGTGCGTAGATTACTTTGCAGGAAGATAATATGGCAGCATGGCTAGAACCTCTAAAACTTGAAACAATCTTTATGAATATATTTGCAGGAGATCCACAGTTCTTTATAGTAATATCAATAATTGCAATATCAGCAATGGCAGGGTTCTTCAGAATGACAACTCTAACGTTGTTTTTTATGTTAGGATTGTTCTTATTGATGTTCTCTGGATTCGCTATGGATTATCTAGTAGTATTATTCGCAGTTATAGCAGGACTAGCAATAGGATTCTCGGTGAGTAAGATATATGTTAGAAGATAATCGACATTTAAAAAACATTTATTACATGTATTATAATGGGTATAATGGATGTAGTCAGAAGGATGTCAGCAAACAAGTCTGAGAAGTCTCATAAGTTTAAAGAAATGCAAGAACAAGATCGACTTGACACGATGCTAGAAGAGAGAAAGAAGAGTGCAAACAGAAGAGAATTGGAAAAACATTTCAAGGACGAAGAGGAAAAAGAAGTTAAAAAACAACTAGACGTTATACGAAAAAAAAGAAATAGAGACACATGGAAAGGCGATTCAATTCTAAAAGGTGGGGTAAGTATTCTTCACACAGACAAGAGTGCCTTAGCATCTGGCAAATCAATTCTAAAAGATAAGAACATCTTCCTTGACCACAAAGCAAAGAATTCAATAACTAAAGAGAGCATGTTCTTCAAATGGTAAAGAGAAAAGAAAAACATCCAGAAGGATACATCTCAATGGGTATAATCAACTTCCCAGAAGGAACAACACAAGAAGAAATTGCAAAAAAAAATAGAGAGTTTAGGAGAAGCAGGGGGATGTTAGAATGGTAAAGAAAAAAACAAACATAGTATTAAAATCTCTTTCAAAGAAACTAAAAGGGAAGAAGATAGGAAGGAAATCTAACGTAACTCTAGTGATAAAGAGTAATCCAATTCCATCTACTTTCGATCAGGGAAGTCATTTTTTTGCAAATGAAGTGGAGGAAGCCGAGAAGGCTTTATTTTTCAGATGATATTCGTTAACGAAGCGATTAATTTTAGGAGGGGAGATGCATAAATGAAGAATAGAAAAGGTCAAATTGGTATGGGTATAATTATAGTAACATTTGTTGCTATTTTACTTGGTGCTATATTTTTACAGGCAATCGCACAGGAGGTAGGAAAATCAACTAATCTAGTTGCTATAGCAAACGATACAAACACTGCGACAGCAAATGGAGGAACGTTCTATGTTACAGGCTACAAAGTATTAACAGATGTTGAGATATATAATAGCACTGGTGGTGGAGTAATTGCCGCAGGTAATTATACAGTTACAGACAACGTAGTCAATAATGGAGAACTAACAGTATCAATTACTGTAGATGACGCAGAATATGAAGGTTACGATTGGGATGTTTCAGGTACCGCACAACCGACAACTTATATCTCCGATGGAGGAGGTAGAGCTATGGCAAGTTTAATTGTTATAATGTTCGCATTAGCAGTATTAGTTGTAGCATTATCCCCAACAGTCAGTGGAAAGCTTGCGGAGATGATAGGTAACTAATCCATCAAACACATATACACACAACTTATTTTTTAGGGATTTTATTTTTTCAATCCCAAACAACCTTTAAGGAGGTACAATATAATGAAGAAAGAAAAATGTAAAGAAAAACTTGTAAAGAGAAAGCCAGGCGAAGCTAAATTATTTGAAATAAACGACGAGAGATTCATGGAGAATCCATTTGCTAATCCATGTTTTAATGGAGCAAAGATACAATGAAAAGTAATTTTCTAAAAGCTTTCATTGGAAACGAGACTTCTGATATACAGAAGATTCTAAGCAAAAGCAGTAGAGCAATTTGCGGAACATTTGAAAAAGAAGTCGTTGTAGCAACTTCTAATGTAGCAAGGACAAAGAAAATTCTAAAACAGAAAGGATTTATTATTATTGGAACCGGTCCAGCTTTATCACCATCTAGAACTAAGATATGGTTTAATCCAGCAGGAGTAAATTTATGAGGAGGTTAATAAATGGAAAATTGTGATATAGAATATATAGAAAATAGAGACGATAGAAAATGCAAAGATAAAAATAAGAATATCAAAGAAATATCAGACGCAGTATTTGGAAAGTCTGAAGTAAGATGGTAATAAACGCATTGCTAAACATAGCACCAACATTACAAGCAGCAGCTTTAGTCGGCCACAACTTAGAAGTCGCAAAGAAAAAAGATAAGAAGGTTGGAGATATTGTAGGGCTAGGATTAACAAACATCGTAGGAACTTCTTTAATTAAAACTCAATTCGATTTGATAGCAGGATTGTAAGATGGATGTTAGAAGATTAGCAGGCCAAGACGAATTAATTATACGAGAAGTGGTTTTGGGGGCAGCGCAGAAGCAAAACCAGATAATTCATGGAACGATGGCTTTAAACGTACAGTTGCCAATGCATCTAAGAAGAGAAACTAAAGACTTTGACATATTCACTGATAATCCAAGAAAGTCTGCTAGAGAGCTTGCTAGCACGCTTAAACGACGTTTGGGTGATAAATTCAAAGTTGTTAAGGGTTCACACCCAGGAACGTTCAAAGTTAAGAAAAATGGAGAGACAATAGCAGACTTTACTCAAAAACGTGGAGAGATAAGAACAAAAAAGATTCTAGGAGTTCGTTACAAAAAACTTTCAACAATAAAGAAAGGAACACAGAAATTAGTTAAGAAAAAAGGAACAGAGTTCAGAAGACCAAAAGACTTAGACACTCTGCAAAGAATCAAAGAAGTAGAAAGAATCCACAGCATGTTCTAAAATATATTACACCCTCTGACCCCAACGTTTCTTGTGGAAATATTATAATACATTTAGATAGATTATCATATTTTAGCGTCACTACTTTGGAATGTCATAGAGCATTTAAATAGGGATTGGATTTTATATTATCCTATTATATTATGGGAAGACAAAAATGCCAAATTTTTTCACGGGTCGTGGGATACCTTCGGCCAACAAGTCAGTGGAATTCTGCAAAGCAACAAGAATTTGATGATCGAAGTATGTTTAATACAGAAATTTAATAATCAGCTAGGTGGCAGGCGTGTGCGTATTGTATCACATGCACGCCTCCACCCTCTGTATTTCATTGTAACTATATAGTAGGAACAAGTTAATAAATCTTATGTTTTACCATTATTAAGTTAAAATAAAATTATATAAAGAAGTATCAATTAAGACCTTTATGAAAGAGGGAAAAAAGTTGATACTTCACATGATAGTTTCTGAAATTAAGAAAGGAAAGAACCCAGCGAAGATTTCTAAAGAACACAATATTAAAAAGCAAACGTTACAGTATTACCTTCGACAACTGAAAGAAAAAGGACTAATCGAAAAGAAAGGATACGGAGTTTGGAAAGTATCAAAAGAAGTATCAATCTCAAGCAAGGTGACTAAAATCCAGAAACAAATTAGGGGACATGCTTTTAATTGGAAAGTAAGATTCAAATACGATTTCGATTGGGTAAGAAAGTTAGAAAAAAGTAATATAAAATATCAATTAATAGGAATAAACAAAACAACACCAAGAATAATATTCAGAGGAAAGAAGATATGGTTTACTAAAACAGGCCTGGTAATATACGAACCACAATCATTCTTTTCAAGGAGTTCTAATGAATCTAAAGGAATGGCGGTATGGGAACTAGATAAAACAATAAAAGCTTTAGGAAGGCACCTTAAAATCGATTTAGGGACGTATCAGTTCACGACCAGTAGAGAACACTACGGAATGATTAAGAATGAGTTAGCAAGACAGTACAACGACAAGAAAGAAAGATTATACATAGTAGATGATAAAGGAACGTGGATGTGGATAGATTTTTCTCATGGAGTACACGAACTAGAAACAAACGATACAAAAAATAGCAGAGGAGTTCAGAATTGGTATAACGATATGAAGAAACATAAATTCGGAGTAACACCCACATTTATTCTAGAAAGTTTTGATAAGTTAATAGAGGATAGACAATTTCACGCAGAGAATATGAAGTCACACGTAGAAGCAATTCAGATATTAGGATCGGCAGTCAAAGAATTAAAAGAAGAGGTAGGAAAATTAAAACACAATCGACAAATATAAATCCTCCATCATACATTCAATAATGGACATTGAAGATTACATAACAAAACAATGCTTCGGATCTAAAGAATGTTCTTACAAATCAAGAATATGTATATACTGCCCGTACAAGTTCGGCTGCAAGATAACAGAGAGGCGATGGAAGAAGCAATTAGTTTCGTCATTATAGAATAGTTACAAGTATTTAAATACCATTACAATCTATTATAACCAATGAGGGACGACAATATTTCTAAAGGGACAGTAAGAATCATAGGGACGCATCACTTTATGGAGGAGGAAGTAATAAGAAAAGAGATAGAAGAGTTCAACCCAGATATTGTATTACTAGAATTATGCAATGGAAGAGTAACATTAATAGAACATCCAGAACTAGAACAAAAACCAAAGTTATCATTATTAGGAATGATTGCAAAGGCCGTAAAAAAGAAAGCAGAAAAAGAAGGAAGAGAATACGGAAGCGATTTAAAGTCAGCATACAAAATATCAAAAGAAAAACAAATCCCAGTAGGATTAATCGACAGGCCAATAGTAGAGACAAGAGTTTTATTCACAGCGATACCATTTAAAGAAAAACTAATACTTCTAAACGAATTAAGAAGATTCAAAAGCAATAAGATAAAAGTCCAAGACATACTAAACGAAATAGAGAACACAGAGACAAAAGATATTCTAAGTAAAATAAAAACAAGATGCCCAAACCTATTCTACTATTTAATAAGTTCAAGAGACGAATACATGATTAGCAAAATCAAAGCATACTTATACGATAACCCAGATAAGAACATATTAATTTTCGTAGGGGATGGACACAGGGAAACAATAGAGAGAAGCTTAAACTCAAATGCGGAAGTAGTGAAAGGAGGAGATGAATAAAAATGAATGAAACAATAATCATAAATTATGGTGGTATGTTTGTAGGAGTTGGAATTTTAATATTGTTAGTTACAGTAGCATCAACAATGCAAATGCGAAAGTCAAAGAAGTATAGAAAGTTTTTGACAGATATGTATGTCGCAGCGAAGATAAGATTCCTAGCGAAAGCAGATGACTTAGATATTGAATTAGAAAACGATAACTATAAAGCATGGTGCAAGAAAGAGAAACTTTCAAACAGGGATTACGATCTAGATAATACTGTGGAAGAAGAGTTGATTGAGAAAATAAGTGCACTAGATACGAAGCCAAAGAAAGCAAAGTAAATTTAAATTACAGGGAAATTAATTTTTTTATTCCCTTTTATAATCACAGGAGAAAATAAATGAAAGCATACATAAGTTATCAAGAAGATGGAAGAGAAGTTGTAGGGATGTTCGAGTTAGTTGAACAAGCAGCTAATTATATAAAAATTAAATCAAGTAAGAATACAATAGTGATTCCATATCACAAGGTTAACAAAATCAAATTCCAAGAGTTGAAAGGAGGTAATAATAAGAAATAAGATGATAAGCATAATAATTATTCTAGCAATAATAGCAACGATTCTACTAATATTTATCGGATGGATATGGGGAGGATACAATACTTTAGTTGGCGGAACACAGAACATTAAAACAATGTTTAGTAATATGAAGACAGAGTACCAAAGAAGAGCCGACCTATTCTACAATTTAGCAGAAGCAGTTAAATCTTACGCTAAGTTTGAGAAGAATACTTTAACAGAAGTTATAGCAATGAGAAATGGAAACTTCGGAAAGAATTCAAAAGAAGCAATGACTAAGATGAAAAAACTTGATGGATTTATGAGTAAGTTAATGTTGGTTGTTGAAAGATACCCTAAGCTGAGGGCAACAGAACAATACCAAACATTAATGAAAGAAACCAGAATTACTGAAGATAGGATTAATATTGTTAGAACGGAATATAATGACACAGTAAGAGATTACAATTTATTTGTAGTAAGCTTTCCAAGTAATATACTTGCAGGAAGATTCCACTTCATAGAAGAGGACTATTTTGAAAGCGAACCAGATACAGATAAAGCACCTAAGATGGATTTAGCTATAAAATGAGTATAGGAAAATATCAAAGGGCAAGAGACAAGATGACGTTCAGAGATGAAGATAGCGAAGACGAAATCATTATAGACGACAAAGATGAAGAAGATGAGAATAAAGGTTTAATGAACGAATTGTAATGAACTCTTGGATGATCTCAGGAATAATCCTGATAGTAGGATTTTTTATTTGTTTGGTTTTAATTTTAAGAGCCAAGTGGAAAGCGGGGAGAAAGAACATAGATGACTACCAAAAGGGTAGAGACAAGTTAACATTTAGAAAGAAGAAAAAGAAGAAGGAAGTTTATAGAGGAGGAGGAATAAATCTCGGGTCAATTATGGGAGGATTTATAGTATTATTAGTAGGTGTTTCATTATTGCCAACGATAATAGAAGAAATAGATTCAGCATGTTCAGAACAATTAAATATAACCTCGGCAGCTAATACAATGCTATGCTCTTCTTCTGGAGGACCAGGGGGAATTCTGGGATTGGTTACGGTATTCTTTGCACTAGGAATAATTATAGCAGCAATAGGAATAACAACGAGGGGATTAAGGTCCTCGGGATTAATGTAATATGCCAAAAGACAAACAAGGAAACAAACTAACCTGGAAAGAATTTTTTAGAAAGTGGAAAGAAGGTATAGACGGAATCACACCTATTCAGAAAACTAAAACTCAAATACTAGGGACAAGGATTTCTTTATTCGGAGTATTAATGGGATTAGTAATATCAACAATAGCATATAAGCAACTATGGTGGGTAGCAATAATTCTTCTAGGAGCATTAATTAATATGGGAGTTCAGTATCTCGGACTAACCCAACAGGGAGACACGTTGGTAAAACACGAAGAAAGTTGTGAAGAAATGAACTTAGACGATTTAATGAAAGAGGACCCGCCAAAGAAAACTAAGAAGAAAAAAGGAGGTAAAAAATAATGGATATAGGAGAAATTTTCGAGTCAGCATCATTCTGGGTTTTAACAGCAGTAGGTTACGCAGCATTCATTTTTATGCTAATGATATTAAAAGGAATGGATCAAAAAGAAATAATGCCACTATGGGTTAAAATAGTAGTAATGATAATAATTCCAGTAGTAGCAGCTTTATTCTCGGCCTATGCAGAATCTTAATATGAAAGGAGTAAAAGAATTAAACATAGAAGGAGAAAGAGTGTTTATAAAAAAGTCTAATATCTTTGGATGGGGATTTATAAAGCCATACAAGATAGATGGAAAAATAAATTGGAAGAATCTATTGATTGGAGGAAGCTGGAAGAAGGTCATAATATTAATAGTAGGAATATTAATTGCAGCAGGAGCAGTGTACGAATATTCAACAGCAGTAAAGGTAGCAAACGAATGTTTAAACCAATCAGTAATGATTATATTACCATAAATTAAAATGGATAAACTAAAAATAGGATTATTATATTTAGGATTACATAGCCAGCTAGTAAAGAAGTACGGGGTAGGTGGAACAATAAAAAGGAAAGAGTTTTTCTGTAAGTTAGGAAAACACGGACAGATCCCAAAACAAGTAAGATACTTAGTAATCAAAGAGATGGAAAAAATGAAACTACTAGAAATGATAAACAGGGACGACATAAAAGTTTTAAAGATTGATATTGATTTAGAAAGAGACGCAAACAAACTTTACGAGATGGCAGGAATTTATTAAAATAGTGTCACTAAAAAATTAAAACACAAGTATATAAAGAATTAAAACATAAAAGAATATGAAGAAACAAAACAACGACTATATAATTTTCGCAGTTATAATAGGGATAATAATCGGAGGAATTTTTGTCTCCTACTTTAACGACGCTGCACCAGAAGATATGCGATCTGCATACGTAGAAGGATTACTTTATTCTCAGAGAACAGGAAACATTTCATACGCTGAAAACAACACACTAAAAGAAGACTACTTATTGGACGTCTGTATTAGAACATTCAATCTAAAAGTAGTAGAGGAACCAACGGAGACATAATTAATCATGGCGGAAAAAGAGTGTGATGAATGTGGAGAGAAGACCGAGAGAAAGCATCTGGGGAAAATAAGAGGAAAGTTCCTATGTAAGGAATGCAGACAAGAAAAAAGACTAGAACATAGAAAAGAGACTAAGGAACAGGGAAGAGAACTAAGGGAAAAGATAAGAGCACAGTCAAAGGAAGCAAAGAAGGGATACGAAAAACATATCGCCAGAAGATATAGAAAGAAAAACGAATCTCAAGAAGCACCAGTGCCAAAAGGAAGCAAGGTTCTAATGAAAAAACCAAGATTCCAAAGTTATCTAACTCTACAAGAAAAACAAGTATTGTTTGGTATGCTAGTAAAAAGAGGTTCAAGCGCAAAAGACGCAAAGGAAAGAATACAGAATTTAATAGAACAACAAAAAGAAATTAGAGAAGACCTAAAAGAAAAAAACAAATCAGAAGATGAAATTAAACAGAAACAACAAGCTTTATTAGAAGAGTTGTGGAGAGATTAGTATGAAAGTAGTAAAAATAAAATACAATAACGAAAAAAACGAAGGCTTCTTTGTTAAGAAAATAAAGGGCTACGTTCAAGTTGTGATAAAGCAAGGAGAAACAGTAGAGCTAAAAGGAATAACAGAAATAGAAGAAGTAAGAATAAACGAAGTAAATTTAAAACTAGAGGGGGTTTCAGGAAATGGTTCATACTTCGGATAAGTCAGAAACAGAAATTAGGATAGAAAGACTCCTAAAACAAGGAGAGGAAATAGTTGATGATAGTTACTTAACAACAAAAGAAGCAAGGGCGTTATTAGATATAATATATAAAATACTTCCAATGTGCCAAAGACTAAGAGAGTCAAGAGATAATTGGAGAAATAAATTTGAAGAGTTGGAGAAAAATGGATAAGGAAGAGTTAAAGAAAAGCTACTTTAAATCTAAAAAAGAATTAGATGTTCTAAGAGATAATGCAACACTAGAAAAATGGAAAATATTATCCAAAGCTTATAGAACAGGAAAGAAGATATGGGGATCTAGGTTCACAAGAGAAAGATTATCTTTTGATATGGATATACCGATGACCACAACTCTCAGATGTTTATCACTAGATCGTGCTAATAAAAGATCTTGGGATTTAATAGAAGAAGGGAAATTATCAGTATTTAAATTAGCAATGATATGCCAATCAAAAAACATTACATATCAAGATGAGATAATAGATATGGTAATTGAAGATAAATTATCAACTTACCAGATAAAAAGTCTAAAGGTAGGAGATTTTAAAGACATAAACAAAGAGAGACATAGATTGGCATGCGAGAACGGATATTCAAGAGAGTCAGTAGCATACAGGAACTTTTGCAATTGGGTAGATAGAGGGACATTGTTTTTATTAATGAGTAAAGAGAATTTGCCAAAAAAGAAGGCAGAAGAGGTAAAAGAAAAATTAAAGAAACTAAAAAGAGGTATTGATAGGTATATAAAATGAAGACAGATAATGCAGATAAAGCGTCGTTGAAGATTAAAACTAATATTGTTACAAAGGAGGAGAAAAATAATGAATAAGAAAATTTTAACATTCGTATTAATGGGCCTGTTCGTAGTAGGTTTCGCTACTGCACTTTTAGTGCCATATATTTCAAATACTCTTAATGGAGATATTGAAGTTAACCAACCAATAAGAATTACAGTTGACGGAAATGAAGATTATTCTATAGTATTATATGCTGGACAATCAGAATCAATTATTTCATTAACAGAGATTTTTGTTGATGGAGTAACTGGACATATTGCAGAGATTAAAATTCCTAACTTCGACGGAGAGGGAATTACTGTAGATTATGAAGTTGATGCATATCCTGGAGTATTTAAGTTAAACTCGTGTCAATCTGATGGAGATACATATTACTATATCGGAGACCCAACAGAATTACTAAATAAAGGAGCATTTGAAAGTACAACTACATTCAATACTGCTTTGAACTTAGATACAACTAGAGACTACAAAGTAAAGACTACAGTAATTATGGCCGACAAATCACAATGTACACCAGAACCATATTACGAATTTGTACCAACTGCATAAACACAAAAAACAATTTATTATTTTTGCTTTAATTTTTAAGCACAGAGAATAGGAGAAAATAAACAATGAAACAAGAAACAAAATTAGACATAATAGAGATAGGAAGAGGATACTTGGGGGTATTGATAATAAGTATTCTTATGGCAACTGGTGTTGTTAGTGGGATGTATGCAGGAGAGACTATTAGCTTTGAAACAAACTTCACAAACCCAGTCTACACAGTAGTAGATAACATGAGTTCACTTGAAGGATTAAATATAACTTTTGATAATGGCAATATAAATATAACACCAGCTTTGAATTATAAACCAGACAACTTTACTTTAATATTTTTTGATAATTTAACAAGAGAAGTAATTAAGACTATTAATACACATAGCAGAGGTTCATCTAAACTAAAATACGTTGATAATAATGTAATAGTTTATGTTCCAGAATATATTAATACAACTGAGATTGTAGAAGTAGAGAAGGTTGTAGATAATACAACTGTAATAGAAACTGGATATGAACTTTGGCATGTATTATTTGGTATTGCAATAGGAATTATTTTTGGATGGATTATGAATAGGAAGAAGTCGTCAAGTAAACAAGAGGCGTCGCAATGAAATATATAAAAAATATTATGTGTTCATTAGCATTACCTATTGGGATGTTATTATTATTCATGGGATTTGCTTTATTAATACAAGGTTCGTTTGGAGATGAGTTTATTATAAAAGAAATTATGGTAGGATTTTTTACAGCTATGGTTGGCATAGTTATGTTGACAGCATCTTTAAATTATGCGTTTAATATCAAAAGTGCGAACAATTTGGAGGATTCACAATGAAAGAGAGTTTGGTAATAAGATTAATGATTGGACTTGCCTGTGTGATAGGAGCTTTTGCAGGATATAGTATAGCTGGTGGAATAAGATTGCATGATCCAGATAGCATTTTCTGGGGAGTTGGATATTTAATGATAGCTGGAATACTAATTAACGGAGCATTTTGGATTAAAAAGATAGAAAGAGAGACCCCTAATGTCCATAATGCGTCGTTACCGGCAAAAGGTCAGGCAAATGCCGGTGGAGGGGAGCAATGAATCCTGATATATTAGATCCATGCTGCGGAAGTAGAATGTTTTGGCGTGATAAAAAATGTCCAGGAGTTATGTTCGCAGACAATAGAGAATTAGAAGATACTTTATGTGATGGCCGAAAACTAGAGATTAAACCAGATGTAGTAATGGATTTTAGAAAGATGAATCTAGCAAGTAACCAGTTTAGATTGGTTGTGTTCGATCCTCCACACATGAAATCATTGGGAAAGAATAGTTGGATGGCAAAGAAGTACGGAGTTCTTGGGGAAACTTGGAGAGATGATTTAAGAAAAGGTTTTAGCGAATGCTTTAGAGTCTTGAAGGATGGTGGAATATTAATATTCAAATGGAATGAATCAGACATTAGGGTTAAAGAGGTTTTAGAGTTAGTTGATTATAAAGATTTATTTGGACATCCATCTGGAAAAAGGATGAATACTCATTGGATTACTTTTATGAAACATTCGCTCTATTTGAATAAGGCGAAGGAGGAAATAAAATGATAATGGGTAACGGAACAGCAAATAAAACAACTGATGAGTGCTATACTCCAGAGTATGCAGTAAATCCATTATTGAAATATGTTTCAAAGGATAAAATTATATGGTGTCCATTTGATAAGCCATCATCTGAATACGTAAAAGTTTTTGAAGCTAACGGATATAATGTTGTATGTTCTCATATAGATGAGGGTGGAGATTTCTTTGAATACGAACCAGAAAACTATGACATAATAATTAGTAATCCTCCGTTTAGTTTAGCTGATGATGTACTAGAAAGATTGTATAAATTAAATAAACCATTTATTATACTATTACCGTTAAAATATTTACAAGCAAAGGGTAGAGGGAAGATGTTTGTAGAAAATGGAATACAGTTATTAACTTTTGATAAGAGGATAGGATATTATACAAATGGAGATATGTCCAAGGTTCAAGAAGGTAATTACCAAGCATATTCATATTTCTGTTGGAAAGCATTACCAAAGGATCTAATTATAGAAACACTAGACAAGACGACGTACAATCTAAATAATACGAAGGAGACTAAAATATGACAATAATAAACAAAAAATATCATTTAAACAGTATTGCTTTTTGGGTATCTTTTATTTGTTGTATTATAGGTATAATGTTATTTGACCATTTGGAAGGTCTTTTTATATTGATTGTATTTTTATTCAGTCATTGGAGTTGGACATTAGGAAATAGACCAGAAAGTTCAAAAAAAGATTCGCAGTTTCATGGGAATGTGACGAAATGAGATACAATCTTTTAGAAAATCTATCTGGATTCTTTTCGGATATTAACAAATCAAATAAAAAACAAGTGTTTATGGATGGGTCTGGTGGTTTATTTAGCATGGATAATATGAGCTTTTATATGCCTAATGATAAAAAGAAAAGAAGGTTCACAATTGTTTATAAGCATGGCAAAACCTTCTTACAAAGATTAAAAAATTTATTTAAACAAGAGGCAGATTATTGTGAGATTTTCTGGGATGAAGATGAATAAACATTTAATCTGGGCAATAGCATTAACCTCCATAGTTGTAATAATCTGTGGAACTGCAATCTACTTAAATTCACATCCATATATTTTTGAAATTGGAGACAACGCCTTAGAAGCAATAAAGTCAATGGATTGGGAGGCAATAGCAAATGGTTAAATGCGAAGCTAAAATATATTGTTATGAAGAAGATGAAGCAATAGCCGAATGTTCTGATTGTGGAATGAAATATTGTGATAAGTGTGCAAGTGGTGAAGGATGGAACTGTGATTGCATAGAACCCCAAAACATTGTAGAATTAAAAACGACGTCATCTACAGGTTCTGGGAATAAAGGAGGGAAAGATGACTGAATTACAAAAGGAACGAATTGTGACACTAGCACAAATTAATAAGGATTTGAAAATAGAGAATAAGAAATTAAAGGAAGATTTAAAGGCAGAGCAGAATATAACAGAAAAATCTCCTGCAAGATTAGAAGCAAAGAAAGTAATATTAAGTAAGCAGTTAATGGATTGCCATGAATGTGGTCAACGGGTTTTTACAAATCAAACACACACAATTGAAGATTGTACTAGGTATAAAACTAGGATGAAAAACAAGACGTACTTTACAAGGAGGTCGTCGTAATGGGATTTTGGAAAAGATTGTTTTGTGGACATTCATGGATAAAGATTAAAGAATATCATGGTTCTAGTCTAATATCACCCGATGGAAACTATTATCCTGCACCACCTGGATTTAGGCATCCTAATGTAGTATCATTCGGAAAAGTAAACCAATATGAATGTAATAAGTGTGGTAAAAATATACATCAATTCCATGGAGGTTCATTAAAAAACGAACCAGGACCAGAAAGTTATCCAGATGTATTTGGTGAAGAATGTTCGCAGAAGACTTCAATTCAGAATAATACTCCCCAGGATGACTCAGGATCGGCGAACGTGGCTGCTAGAGAGGATACCAGTGATGGCACTTTCCCTGGGGATCCTATTATAATGACAGGATGTCCAGACGAAATGGAGGATATTTATCGTAATAGATAGTTAAGACGAATGATGGTAAAAATAATATGCGAGTGCGGTCATGCGGAAGATGTTCATTTACCAAAGAGTGAACCGACAACTGAGTGCTGCGTTCAATATCGTGGTAAGGATGGATTAATTAAATGTTGTAAGTGTACGTGCTTCAAACCAAAGGGGAACAAATGAAGATAGAAATATATGAATCAATAAAAACCATATTTTTTTCTATAGTAGGAACTTCATTAGCATTATTAATTTATTATTTAATTGGAGGATTCGCAATCTGATTAAACTACGATGGAAATAAATAAATACGGATACATTTGGCAGAACGGAAATAGATGGTACATTAAAGTTGGTTCATCTACCAATCGTAGTTCTGGATTTAAATCTAAGGCGCAATTTGAAGAATGGATAAAAGGAGAATTCAGAACAAGAGGTTTAGACTGGAGAGCCGGATACGCATGGAAATATAAAGATTCAAATGATATTTATGAATTAGTAAGTTGGGGGGGAACTTCGCCTAAGCCTTAAATTACGTCATGGAAAAATATCTAATTGATTGTAGAGACTGGGAATGTTATGCTAGAGGAAATATAAATAAATGTCTCAAATGTAAAAAGGGAAAAGTTTCCGTTAGGTGTCCTGGGTGTTGCAAGGAGCATATTATAACATCAACAGTAATGAGGATAGATTGCGAATGTGAAGTAAGTTTTATACCTTGTTACGATTTATGTGAATTCATTAATGAGGAGCATTCGCCTAAGAACTAAAGATGGAAAAATTAACAAAACAAATACTAGACAACCAGATACATATTATGGCTGTTTTAAGAAGCATAGCTAAAGATAAAGGATTTGATGGGTATGTTGGTTCATTAACTAGAAAAATTAAATTAACAAAAGATATACTAAACGGTACGCACACGAACTAAAATGGGAAACGAAATAAATTACTCACACGAAGGGATGGGGTTTACCTTAGCATTAATGGGATTAGCAATATTAGCTTATGGGATAATCTATTTTCTCATAGTGATATTCGCTTAAGGCTTGATAAACGAACAAAATGAAGAACAGAGATGGACTATGTGAAGCAGAAGTGAAAAAGAATTTAGTTTTAGCAGAGATAGGAGAACCATTAACATTACCATTAGCAAGACTAAACAGAAGCTGTGAATTTAGAAAAGAATGGAATAGAATACAAAAAATATGGAACCATAAAAAAATAATATATATATGTAACGTATGTAGCAATAAGTTTACTGCAAATAAAAAAAGGAGTCATTGTTCTGAGAAATGTAGAATTATATTAGAATTAAAAAGAAAAAAAGCCTATCGTGAAAGACCCGAAGTGAAAGAAATGTTAAAATCAATATATACTAGGTATCAAAACAAACCAGAAGTGAGAGAAAGAATGAAGAAACATGCAAAAGCTTATCGACAAAGACCAGGAGTAAAGACTAGACTGAAAGCTTATCGACAAAGACCAGAAGTAAAGGCTAGGAATAAAAATTACTATAAAAATAACCGAGAAGACATATTAAAGAAATTAAAAATAAAGTATTCGCAGTCCAAAGCTTAGGCGAACAAGTTAGAAAGTGTTACTATTAAATTACTACAAGGGTTTAAGTAGTGAAGTGTATACATAATGTTACAATATAAATAAAGGAGGTAAAAAACAAATGGAGAAAAAAATATTAAAAGGATGCGGAGTTCTATTTAAAGCAAGTGCAGGGAACATATTAACATGCGGAGAACAAAGAGCAGATGGTTGTAATTTTAAATGCAAAAGATGTTTTAAAGAATATAAAGATGAAAAAACAAGCGGGAAAGCACAACAAGAGATAAGAGATATGTATTATAGAATAGGAATGAAAGAAGCTTTAAGTATAATAGAAGAAAAAAAATGCAAGTGTAAAGTATTAAATTTTACAAACCCAGAGGCGGGATCATACGAATGCAAAGAATGCGGGACGATATATTATATGAAACACTTTAGGAGAGATGATAATGAATAAAAAAGAAATTTATGGCAAGTGTGTTATCTGTAAGATAAAACAAGCCAGAAGCAAAGAGGCTAAAACCTGCGATCAGAGTTGCGCAGGAAAGCTTGCGTGGGAAACTAGAACAGAATAACATGGAACAAATATCAGAAAAGGTATTTCTACCTAACATTTTTCAAGCGGAAGCTCTAAAGAAATTAGAAGACACGACTGAAAAAGGTGGGATAGTTATTATGCCAACCGGAACAGGAAAGACATTCTTAGCATCTCTATGGTTCAAAAGAATACTAGATTTAGATCCAAATGCAAAGCTATTATTTGTATGCCACAACAGAGACATACTCTCACAAGCTAACGAGAAGGAGTTCCAGGGGTGCCTACGGCATTTAGACATAGATTTCGGATATTATACAGCAAAACTAAAAGAGTTCAAGCAGTGTACCTTTGCGACCACACAGACACTAACAAGGAGTCTATCAGATTTTAAAGAAGATTACTTTGATTATATTATTGTTGACGAGGCCCACCACTACCAAGCAAAAAGTTTTAAGAAAGTTCTAGAACATTTCAAACCAAAATTCACACTAGGCTTAACAGCAACTCCACACAGAATGGATAAGAAAGATGTTTTCAAGGTAATAGGCAAAAAGATATACGAAGCAAAAGTAGGAGATGCGATAAAAAAAGGACTGCTAACAAAGATAAACTATTGGAGCACGGACAACGATATAGATTTCTCAGATGTTAAATGGAATGGAAAAAATTACAATGAGAAAGATTTGAATCGAGTAATATGTGTGAGGGAATATGATGATGCAATTCTAAAAGAATACAATAAAATATTAAGAGAAAAATTCCAAAAGAAAAAAACTATCTGTTTCTGCGCAACAGTAGAACACGTTCATAGAATGACTAAGTTATTTAATAAGAACGGAATCAATGCAATAGGATTAACCGCAAGACATCGATTAGAAGAAGATAAAATATCCAGAGGAAAAAGAAAAGAAATAATAAATGGATTCAAGGACGGAGATTATGACATTATTTTTGTTAGAGATTTATTTAATGAAGGGATAGACATTCCAAGTTGTGATTCAATTATGATGTTAAGGCCGACACAATCTCATACAATATTTACACAACAAGTAGGAAGGGGATTAAGGACAGCAGAAGGAAAAGAAGATGTTTTAATTTTAGACTTTACAGGAAACTGTAGAAACTGCACTATTAATTATGATGTTCTATATGAGATGACAAATTGTAATATTAATGAGAAAGTAAGAAAAGCAAGCGAAAGAAAAGCAAAACATGAGGTTGTAATATTAAGTAATGGGTGTAGAATTAGATTGAGTAGAAAGAAGGTAAATATTCTGAAAATTCGTTTGGATAGTCTTCCGATGACATTAGACATAGCTATAAAGAAATATCAAGAACTATTTAAAACAAAACCTGGAAGGAGCGAGTTATACGCAAAAAACCCAAGAATATATGCGCATTTCTTAAAAAACAAACTACTAAATAAATATTGCTTAATTGCAAAGAATAAAACAACAACATTCGGAGACGCAATAATAAAATATAACAAATTTTATAAATCAAAACCAAATAGAACACAATTACAAAAAGAGAATCCTATGATATGGGGATACTTCTATAGAAATAACCTACTAGATAAATATTGTATACCATCAAAAACAACAAAAGAAATATTAATAAATAGTCAAAAGATTGAAAGATACCACGAACTATACAAAACAAAACCAACAAGATCCAGACTATCAAAAGAAAGAAAATCAATTTATACATACTTCAACGAAAATAATCTCCTAGACAAATATTGTCTACCATCAAAACTAGGCATAGATGGAGCAGTAACAAAATACAATAAACTATACAAAACAAAACCATACAGAGCACAATTACAGAAAGAGAATTATATAATATGGAGATACTTCAACGAAAATAATCTCCTAGACAAGTACTGTTTAGAATCAACTAACTTAATAGATTTAAATCTACAACAATCAATAGAAAAATATAATAGACTTTACAAAGATAAGCCGGGAAAAGGACAATTATCCATGGAAAACCAAAACATATATGCACATTTCTTAAAAAACAAACTACTAAATAAATATTGCTTACCAAACAAACACTTAAATCTACAACAATGTATTAAAAAATATAACAAACTGTACAAAACAAAACCAAAAAGAAAAGAACTAGAAAAAGAAAACTCAAGAATATACGACCATTTCAAAAGAAACAATCTGTTGGATAAATACTGCTTACCGTCACGAACTACAGAACCAACAACAACCAAACTATCTAAAAACGCAATATATTCAAAACCACATAAAAAACTATTTGACAAATACTGTTTTCAACCAAACATAAAAATAACTTCAACATACAAACCAATAACAATAATACCAAAAACAAAAAAGAAAAGAAGCGGAAACCCAGCAGTATACAAAGACATAGTAAGAAAAGAATACAAATCAAAAGAAGACAAAGTAGACATAAGAGAAAAGATACTAAGCAACATTCAAGACGGAGACAAAGTTCTACTGTTAGAATCCCCAGACCTAAGTGCAATCAAAGAAATAGAAAAGCAAAACAAAAAACCAAGCAAGATAGTAATTCCAAACGACAAAGAATTCAAAAAGCTAGCAGAAAACATAAAGAACTACAAGACAGATTTAAACATAGAGATAATAAACACATCAGTTCTCCAGTACCTGGTAGATTCAGAAGAGAAGTTTGATTTCGTTTGGTTAGATTACTGCGGCGCATTCAGTTATTATATAGAAGACCTAGACGTACTATTCAAAAAGCATTTCAATGACATGAAGTTAGTCTTAACCTATAACTTATTCGATCCGGCAAAAGACGACGACTCATACTACTTCACTAAGGTGATTGATTATGTATTAAGCAAAGTATCAGAAACAAATAAGATAAGATTAATAAACAACATAACTTACAGATACAAAAAGACGATGTATAATATTGGATTTGAAATAGGAGACTGTAATGGCAAGAAGAGTTAAGAAAAAAGGAAGCAAAGTGAAGGCAAAACCATTGCCGTTAGAAATAGACAGACAGGAGTATATCGATTTACTTTATGCTTGTAAACATCTAAGACACAGAGTAGGAATCATGTTAGGTTGGGAATGTGGACTAAGAATCTCAGAAATTACAAATCTGAAACCAGAAGACATAGATATTAATAAAAAACAAATTAGAGTAAACATGGGGAAAAATTCTAAGGATCGTATTGTACCATTGCCTGTAAGCTGGCAGCCACATCATATTAAATATATTCCATTACCATGCAAACAAAGAGCATTACAAAAAGCAATAGTTGCAGCCGCAGAAGTATCTGGATTAAAAAATAAAAAACCAGCAGTACATTTTCATTCAACAAGACATGGGTTTGCAACAGAATGTATCAGAAGGAACGTAAATATTAATCATGTGCAGAAGTTGATGGGCCATGAGGATGTACAAACCACGTCGATATATATTAACCTAGCACCACAGGAAGCACTAGATGATTATTATAAGAGGTTCGGAAGATGATATTGTTGTCACTAATAAATGAGGAGAAAGACTTAAATACTAATATGTATACATAATGTTACAATGGAAACATGCAAACACGAAAACAAAAAAAGACTCTATGAGCGAGGAGAAAAATGGTCTTCAATCCCAGTATACAAATGCCAGGATTGCGGAGAGCTTATTGAGATCGAATTAAAAAAAGTAGAGGTTAAGAAAAATGGAAAGTAATAAAGATTTTATGAAAAGGGTTAGAGATGCAAGTTCGCTACCAGCACAGACATGTAGGGCAATGGCCCCAGAAAGTCAGAAAGATATTTCAATCTATTTGGAGGATAAAGAATAATGGCAATAAGTAAAAAATACAAAGATGAATTAGGGAACACAGTCTTCCTAGATACGGAAGGTGATGATGATGATATTCATATCACTGTAAAATATAATAGAAAATCAGTTGGAAGATGTGGAGACGATACCTTCTTTTTAATGAGAACAGATTTTGAAAAGATTAAAGAACTATACGCAGAACTCGACGCACTTTGTGAAGGAGACGTACAATGAAATTATTTCTAATATCGCAGAGTGAAAATGATGGATACGATACATATAGTGACGCCATTGTTTATGCAGAAGATGAAGCAGAAGCAAAAAAAATTCATCCAAATGGATCGTATGATTACGAAGAAAAGACTAATGATAATCCATATTCAGAGAAGGATGAATACATAAAAGCTGATTGTGATTACGGTACATGGGTAAAAAAGAAGTTTGTTAGTGTAGAATATCTTGGAGAAGCAAAGGAGGGAAGCGAACGAGGAGTAGTCTGTAGTTCGTTTCATGCAGGATGATATTCGCAGTTTATACCACAGACGTCGGAGGTCAAGATGAGTGATATAATTCATGGTGATTGTATGGTGGAGATGAATAAGATTCCAAATAACTATGCAAACTTTACATTAACAGACATCCCATATGATGGAGTTAGTAAGAATGGTGCGGCTAGAGCTAAGTATGGCGGACAATTAAGAAAATTAGACAAAGAGGATGCAGATGTTATAAATTTTAATATAAAAGATTTCTTGGAACACCTATACAGAATAACTAGTGGTTCTATAGTTGTGTTTTGTGGACAGCAGCAACTATCGGAAATATTCTCATTTTTTCATTCAAAAGATGGGAGTACAAGACAGATAGTTTGGAGAAAGACAAATCCAAGTCCAATGAATGGACAACACATATACCTAAGTGCCGCGGAGAATGCAGTTTGGTTCAAGAAAAGAAAAACTACCTTTAACGCACACTGTAAAAGCAATGTGTTTGATTTTCCTAATGGGAGAAGTAAGTTACACCCAACAGAAAAGAACCATGAATTACTAAGAGAATTGATTCTAGATAACTCTAATCATGGAGATATTGTCTTTGACCCATGTATGGGTTCTGGAAGTCACCTGCTAGTTGCTAGAGAAGAGGGTAGGAGAATATTAGGTATGGAATTAAATGAGGAGTATTTTGAAATATCAAAAAAACGATTATATGAACAATAAAGAAATAATTGAACAAATAGAAATGCTGCTTACATTGCATGACCAAAATCCA
>SDBT01002124.1_pt1 | contig 35425 bp, 26 predicted proteins | sample 2277101 | NCBI WGS metagenome assembly SDBT01 (sample SAMN10404973, study PRJNA504765) | marine sediment metagenome | isolation source: marine sediment core GS10_PC15, 103 cmbsf | place: Arctic Ocean: Southern Knipovich Ridge | collected 2010 | reverse complement strand
CCATTCCAGACGCAAAATTGTTAATCATTGATGGAATGGGACATAGCCTCCCACCTGAAACTTGGCCCCAAATTGTGGAAGCAATAACAGAAAACGCAAATAAAGCCTACGAATAAAGAAACTAGTTTTCAACGGTCAATTTTTACTTGAATTTTCACGCATACTTAATCAAACCGAAAACTCTACAATTCTCTCTATTAAGAAGAATTCAATGAAGATGTACAAATATCATTTAGTTAAAATGTGATCAATGATTGCTCCCGCAATATCAATTGTTGTTGTTGATTGTAAACCTTTAAACCCGGGTTGACTGTTAATTTCATTGACTATGTATCCCTCTTCTCCTTCCATAATATCTACTCCGGCGATATCACATCCAATTATTTGTGCTGCTTTTACCGCAATATTTGTCACTTCAGTATTAGGTTTAACTGCTATTGATTTAGCTCCTTGACTGATATTAGTCTTCCAATTCTCTGAAATCCTGTACATTGCAGCTACTACTTTATTTCCTACAACGAAGGCTCTTATATCCCTATTTCCATGGGGAATGAATTTTTGCACATAGAGAACATTATGGTAGAATGATAAAGATCTGAATATCCTTCTCGCCACTTCCGCATCAGTAACTCTTGTTACGCCTATTCCTCTAGAACCAAAGATTGGTTTTATCACAACATCACCAAATCTGTTGAATGCATCTAGAGCTTTTTTAGGATCCTCAGTCACTACTGTTTCAGGAACTTTTAATCCATTTTCCTCTAGTAGAGTTAAAGCATAGTATTTATCGACAGCAATTTCTATTGATGAAGGAGAATTTATAACAAGTAAACCTAATCTTTCCATTCGACGAAGATAATTCATCCTAAAAAGTATCTCATCTAGAGAGCCTCGTCCGATAGGTCTTACGATTACCGCTTTTAAATCTTCGAGAGCGTCAATTCTTCGTTTAATGGTAATTATTGGTTTACACGCAACTCTTGCTGAGACGTCAGAAAACCTAAAAGGTACGGGTTCTATCCCTCTTTCCTTGATTGCATCAACGATTTTAGATGAGCACCAAGCACGTGGATTTCTCGTAAGGAGTCCTATTTTCATTTCAATTATTCCTCTTCACAAAGTTGTTGGAGAGAATAAGTTCAATTAAAAACTTATATTATCTCCTAGCGACGAATTAATAGATCTAGCCAACATAAAACTCTAAAGGTTAATTTATTTCAAAAAAGCTCCATTTAATTAATATTTATCGTTAATATCTTTTCAGAAAGAGAGGTAATATAATTGAGTGTCAATCTTGGTTTCGATAATTTGATGAAAAACGTTGTTGAAATGGGTATCTGTTCTGGTTGTGGTGCTTGCGTAATAGTTTGTCCTTTTAAAAAAATTCTCAAATATTCGAATGAACGACCTGTTTTAGTTGGAGAATGTAAAAATTGTAGTATATGCCTCAAAGTTTGTCCTCGAAATAATATACAAGATGATAAACTAGAGGAACTTATCTTCGGTAGGCGAAGGAGAAGCGAGGACATTTTTGGTATTTTTAAAAATATCTATGTTTTACGGAGTAAAGACACCAAAATGTTAAAGAAAGTTCAAGATGGTGGTGTAGCTTCAACTATTCTAACTTATGCTTTAAACTCGGGTATAATCGATGGCGCTATTGTTTCTGGAGTTGATCCATTCACTCCTTGGTCACCAACACCCTTGGTTGTAAAATGTAGCGAAGAGATCATAGACCATGCTGGAACAAGATATACCTATTCGCCAAATATTATCGCTTTAAAGCAGGCAATCGACGATGGATTAAAAAAGATTGCTTTTGTTGGAACTCCATGTCAAATTCTAGCAATTCGTCGGATGCAAAAGAATAATCTTAAGAAGTTTACTAACCCTATCGTTTTTACTATTGGACTCTTCTGCTCTGAAAGTTTCTCGTATCAAGGATTGATGATCGAAAAAATTCAGAAGCGGTTGAGTATAAATCTGAATGATGTCGTCAAAATGAACATCAAGGGAAAAATGGTAGTCTATTTAAGAGATGGAAGTGTTGTAAAGATTCCTTTAAAAGAAGTTAAAGAATTTGCTCAACAAAAATGCAGTTACTGTAATGATTTCTCAGCCGAACTTGCCGATATCTCTTTAGGCGGAATAGGATTGAATCAAAGGACATTAACAATTGTAAGAACTGATAAAGGACAAGAAGTGTTAAAGCAAGTACTTAACAATAATTACCTCGAGTTTGAACCTCTCGAAAAGTTCGATAATTCAATGAAACTTCTAAAACGATTATCTCTCCTGAAACAGAAAAAGGGGAAAAACTTGCCATAAGAAACGAAATCTTTCCTGAGAAATATTTTATCTATAAGTTTTTTAATTCTTCTTTTTCAAGCCTTCGAAGAATTGAATATGACTTCAACATAACCGATCATACATGTATTGAAAACTACTTCACCAGAAACATTCTTTATTCCCCCAAATCCTACAACATTTAGAAAAGGTCCGTCCTCTAGAACATCCTTAAGAAAACAAACAGAGTAAATCCTTCAAAAAAAAGCTTAACAAAAGTCTTAATTCTATAGGTTCTGCACGGGAAAATTCGTTAGAAGTAAAGTGAACACGTTACCAAAGGTAGGTAAAGTATAAGCGAAATATTCTGGGTGAATATTTTTTTTGAATGTTAGATGTGAAAGTTTAGATTTTTGGAAGTTGGAATAGTGAAGTAGGATGAGAATGTTCCAGTAAGTAGGTTTTTTGGGAGATAAGTGGGGTAAGTGAGGCGAGTGGAGAAGGGTAAGTGGGGCGAAAAAGTGAAGAGAGGCGGGTGAGTGGAGAAGAGATGGGCGATTCCTCACGCGGTTAAACGTATTTTTTTACTGCAAGTTGTCCCTAGGGGAAAAAGTTTTTTGAAGAGAGGTGAAATTCTCCCTTCTTCACTCACCCTTCTCGCCTCTCTCACCCCACTATCCCGCCTCTCTCACCCCACTATCCCTTCTTCACTCGCCCTTCTCACCTCTCTTCACTTTTTCGCCCCACTCACCTTGGTCTCCCTTCTTTTGTCTCCTCTATGGCCCTTCTTCTATCAACCCTCTTCGCCCATTTCATCACTCTTAATACCGTTTTCTATTTTAGATCTACAGAAAAATTATTTTATATGCTGAATTTTTTGAGGAATCTTTAGTCTTAATTGTTGCAAATGTTTACCTGTTTGAACAAAATAATTCTGGAGATGATTTGTATATGGAAATCTGAAAAAGTGAAACGATTGGAAATTTCAGTAAATTCTTTTAGTAAGAGTTCTAAAAGTTTTGAATTTGTCCAAGATGGTTGAAAACAGAAATCGGGTTACATGCTGATTTGCATCCTTAAGTCTGTGTCTAGTTTCTAAGTTTATCACCTCTGAGAGCGTATGCAAGATGATAGGACCGATTTCTAACGTTTCATTATGGATTATTCTATTAGCGTATGTTTCTTATGATTGGATTGAATATGGAGTTTTTAGCATTTTCCGGTTTAGTTTTTGATTACTCCGTCTTCTATTGTAATCCGTTTTTGGGCGTAATCTGCGATGGTTTGTTCGTGGGTAATAATTATTATTGTGGTTTGGGTTTCTTCATGAAATTTTTTGATTAATTCCATAACTTGCTTTCCAGTTTTTGTATCCAAGTCGCCAGTGGGTTCATCTGCGAATAAGACTTTAGGTTTATTCGTTAACGCCCGCGCTATAGCTACACGTTGTAATTGTCCTCCGCTCAGTTGGGCTGGGTACTGTTTTGCTTGTTTGCTAATTCCAACGCCGTCTAGGAGTTCTTCTATTCTTTTTTTCAAGTCTTTACTGAATCCTGCGAGGTCAGCCGGTAGGGCGACGTTCTCACGAGCGTTGAAGTGTGGTAGTAATGCATAACTTTGGAAGATGAAACCCATCTCTAACAATCTAGTTCTCGATTTTTCTTGATCGCTTAATTTATGAAGATTTTTTCCTTTGAAAAAAACGGCTCCATAGTCAGGTTCGTCTAATCCAGCCATGCAATTTAGAAGAGTAGTTTTTCCCGCTCCAGAATTGCCAACTATTGCGACAAATTCTCCGGGTTTAATATCAAGGTCTACTCCTCTGAGGGCATAAACTGTAGTTTGCCCTAAACTATAGTTTTTAACTAAGCCTCGAACTGAGATAATGTATTTAGAGGAATTTTCATCTGCTTGCGGAGTTTGAATATTGAAAAGTTTTGATTGAAATGTGAAAAAGGGGATGTCTGAGCCAAAAAAGTCCATCCATAACTTTAAAAATTCTGCTTCAATGAATAGATCAGAACTTAATTCAGCCATATTCCCGAGAGCAAGTTTAAATTCAGTCATAGACTTGGTTTTCATTCCATTTTTTATTTCGTTCAGGTAATCTTTCAGTTTTATCTGACACTCTTCAAGTTTTTCTTGAACATCAATCAGGATTTTTTCGCCTTGATTTATTTTCTGGGATATCTGTTTAACTACTGTCTGAAGGTCTTTTGAACGTTCGGCGATATCATGTTTATTGAAGAAGTTTTTTGGTTCATCAAATAGTTTGAAGATGCTAAGGATAGTTTTGTCCATATTTTGGAGTGAACTAAGTTTAGCTGATAGAATCCGTAAAAAAATTTCAAGTTTAGCTTGTACCTTCAAGTCGCTGCTTCTGAAGTGTGTTCCGTGAAGACCTAACTTTAAACGTTCCAATACTTTTTTCATTTCGCGTAAACGAAGTAATGTAGGATCTAAAAAGACGCAGAAGAAGTTGAGAAACGCTATCTTATCTACCATCATTTCTAAGTTAACTTCTGTCTTACCTTTAGATACGCATAAAACGGGCAATGTCCATCCTGAAAGATAGAACTGGACCTTCTGTTCTTCATTTAAGTTCCAAATAGCTGTTACACTTTTGGTCTGAAGATCTAAAAATTTAGTTGGCAACTCTGAAATTAAGTCTTTCAATCGGAGATCAAATCCTTTTTCTAGCTGTGGATTAATCTCCTTAAGGAAACTTTTTATGATTTGGGATGTTTCTTTCAGTTCCCGTTTACCTTTTAGGGTTTTTTGGAGTTTACCTCTATTTTTAATATAATATTTTTGGAGACGAAGATGAATTTTTTTCTGAATTTCCGGTATGATCTTTGAGTCAAACGATTTTTCTCTTGGTTTGTCTACTGATAAAAAGATGAAGGCGTTGTGTTCTTTAATATTGATACTTGATTTAGATGTCTTCAAAGATTTCTTTAAGTCTTTGATTAAATTATTTGCTAATTTTAAGTTTTCTTGAGGAAAAGACTTATCTACTAAAGCAGAAAAATAAGCTTTCATTGTTTCTTCTCTTCCCCAGTTAAAGGATTATCTTCTATTCCTGAGATCTTACCATCCGTCATATGAACTATATAATCGCATTGTTCGGCAATCCATCTGTTATGCGTTACAAGAATTAGCGTCTGTTGATTTATCTTGTTTATGCGGCGAAAAAGGTTCATAATGTCAGAACTTGTTGTGGAGTCTAAGTCGCCGGTGGGTTCATCTCCTAAGATGATTGCAGGTTGATTAATTAGAGCTCGAGCTACAGCCACTCTTTGCTGTTGACCACCGGAGAGTTCTGTGGGTAGATGATAAAGTCGATCTTCCATGCCTAACTCGCGAAGCATCATCTTAGCTTGTTCTCTTGCTAAACCAGAATTTATCCCCTTCAATAATAATGGCGTTTCCACATTTTCTACAGCGGTCAAGAACGAAAAAAGGTTGAATAATTGAAATATGAAGCCTATATTGTCTCTGCGAAAAATTGTCATCTCTCCGTCTGACAGGGTTGAGGTGTCTACTCCATCAATTATTATTTTTCCAGCTGAACGGCGATCCAAGAAACCTATCATATTTAGTAGAGTAGTTTTTCCGCAACCGGAAGACCCCATAATCGCCATCATATCCCCTTTTTTCACTCTCAACTCTATTCCTCTTAGGGCGTGAACTTCGTTTGATTTAGCCTCATTATAACGTTTATGTAGATTTGAGATTTCAAGGATTATGTTTTGGGAAACTTGATCTTTCTTGTTTTTTTTCATCCAACATACCTCAATGCTTCTGCGGGAGGAATTTTTGAAGCTGCATACGCGGGGAGTGAACCTGACCCTAATGATATAAGCACAATTATGGAAAGATATAATCCAATTTTTTCCCAAGGAATTATTAGTGTTGTATTTTGCATGCTCGCAAAACCTACACTTATAATTAACCCGTTAATGACGCCTATGATTAAACCGATTACTCCAAGTACTACTAGCTCAAGGAGAACCGAAAGAATCACTTGTTTTTTCGGAAATCCTATGGCTCTCATCATTCCAATCTCCCGTTTTCTTTCGGAAACGTTTCGAACTGAAATTACGCCCATACCTACGGCTCCTATTACGAGGCCGAAGGTGACGTAGATTTGGAGGAAAGATCCTATTCTATCTGTAAACTGCAAGGTTGACTCAATTCTAGAATATGTTAGACTGGAACTTACAACAAAGAAGTTGTCTGTTACAAGAAAGCGATATCCCTCATCGTTTGTATTTGTAAATTCTTCAATGGCTTGAGCTATATCTTCAAGTTGAGGATCATCAATTGGAAGACTTGTTTTAATCAGATACGAGTTATACTGGTCTTTCTCTCGGGATGTTAAGGTTTTACCGTTAGCTTCACCTAGAAAATTTGTTTGAATTGCCCAATGTTCCGGTAAATATAAGGTTCCTAGAACAGCACTAAAATCTGGTTCCCCTCCCCCTATGCTCATTTGTTCTCCTAAAGGGAAACCTCCTGCACTTTGGATGCTCAGACTTCCTCCAATTGTAAAGGCCTGATAATTAGGGAATCCCATGGCTGAAGTATTCATCGGTATCCAAATTTGTAACCCAACAGGCAGTAGAAATGAGTCTGTGAAGACTATTGGATTTTCAATGATATCTCCATCGACATTCCGTACGGGTTCAACTCCTTTTAGAGAATTTCCGTCAGAGACCGTAGGATCTTGCTGTCCTCCAGGCCCCATTTCTAAGTCAGAAAGGTCAGTCTCTCCAGAGAAAATCGATAATAGCGCAGAGGAAACATTGTAGGCTGCCATTTTGTATTGGGGATCAAATAATTGGTCCCAAGCTTTCTTAGATAAGTCTAATATTTCATTATCAGATAGGTCTGAAACAAGATATTCGCGAACACCATCAGGAAAATTACCTAGATAAAAGGCGTATCGCCAGTTGGGATCTGAATAGTCTGAAGCGTTACCCCTGATCTGCTCTTGAGTGAACTCTCCCATCCCGATTGGAAGAAGATCCGTTCTAGGATCAAACCCGGAAGAGAGGGGGTTTTCTAAAGCTATGAATTTTGTAAAATCAAGATTAGGTTGAAAAGTTTTAAAACCAATTACATCTGTTATGCGATCATCAATCTTGTAAAGCTCGTTTGAATAGGATGTACCGGAAATGATTGCTTCAGGCTTACTTAAAAAGACTGCAAAATCTACCCCTCTTGCGTCTTCTTCAATCTGAGTTACAGTTCCCAAGCTTGTAGGAATTAACGTAGCCACAAGAACATTAATAGTTAATATGATGGTGAAAATGGCAAAGGTTAGAGTGGAACGAGTGATGTGAGAGGATATTAATGCTGGTGATATTTGGCCAACTCCTTTTACACCCCGAATTTTTGTCAAAACATTCCTTAAACCACGCATCAAAATTGGTAGATTGAGCGCAACAAACAATATGGATCCAATCATTATTTCAATAATTCCTAGAATCAAGATTTCAATGGATAATCCCGTCAAATCTGTTACCCAGTTACCCATAGCTACAACAAACAGGATTGAGGGAATAGCCCAGAGGGTGATAGCTGTTATGTTGAAAGCTTTAATCCTATCTATGAACCGTGAGAGGACAAGTCCTAATCCTGCTGTGAATAAGCCCCATCCCATCATTAATGTTTTCCATTCTTCTAGGCTGTCCCATCCTTTACTGCTCCAAAAAACTTGATGTGTCTTCTCAAATACGCCATTATATAGGAGAAGAATGATGCCTCCTATAATTATTATGAAACCGAATGCTGCTAGATTACGACCAGATTTTTCTTTTAATTTCACTTTTATTCCACGAAGAGCTTCTACAACGTTAACTCTGGAAGCTCTAAGAGCTGGAAAAACCCCCGTTATTATACTTAAAACTATACCTAAAATGACGGATAAGATAACTGCTTCTTGAGAAACAACTGGTTGAACACTTAGCTCTCCAGTTCCAAATAATCTTACAAGATACATGGATACAGCTTGACCAAAACCTAATCCACCTATAAGTCCTAAAATTCCTCCGATTATTCCTTGGAATAAGTTTTCAATCATTATAGACTGGAAAATTCCCCCCCGATTGGAACCAACAGCGCGTAGAACCCCTATTTGAAATTCTCGGGCTTCTACACTCATAAGCTGAACATTAATGATCAATAAAACACCAGTTAACGTGATGAGAAATCCTAAAGAGGTCAACATTGTGCTCATTAATGTGATGAAAAATTTTGCGTAACTAAAAAAATTTAATCGATCTGAAGTGACTTCATAAATTTTTTCAGCATTATCCGTTTGAGTGTCTACTTTTTCAGGAATTGCAGCTTCAAGTAAATCTATTTTAGTTCTCAAGTAATCTTCATCTATTTCTAGGAAAAAATGGTCTGTTTTATAAGCCACCAAAAAAGCACTTACTATATCTGTTTCATGTTTTGGATCTTGTAAACTAACCCATTCCTGTAGATGCTCTAACCTGAATACAATTCCGGAATATTGGGAACCAATTCCTGGACGTTTAGAATCGAAGATGCCGACAATTTGTAATTCTACATTCAGGATTTCTTGTATGGATGTTATGATTGGTTGACTCGATGTAGTGTTGAAAGTGACAACTATTGTGAGGTTAGTGAATTCTGTATTTAATGGAGTTGGCAATGTTGTCTCTTGTGTTAAACCTAGTTTTTTAGCTTGACTACTAGATAGAAGGATACTTTTGTTATTCTCTAGGAGAATATTAATATCCATTTGTTCTCCGTTTTTCCAATTATAGAATTTTCCAAATGATTCTGAATAATCAAGAGGTATGCCAATAGTTTCTATTCTAGGGTTAAACTGGCTAGATACTAGTGCTGGGATTTGTGTAGAAAGCTCGTACATAACTCCTACTGCGTCAGGAACTAGCTTTTTTATAGATTCTTGGTCTCCTACTTCGAGGTAGCCACCTCTAGTGTTATTCATAACTTTGAGGTCTACTTCTCCTTCGTTTTGAAGAAGACTAGTGATAAAAGAATTCTCTAAGGTATCCGTCGTTATTTGAATGCCGACAAGTAATGTGACTCCTAAGGTTACCGCAAGGATTGCACTAAGATTCTTTGTTTTTCTTCTAGATAATGATCTCCACGCGATCATAAAATTGGCTTTCAATCCCATAGGCTAAACCTTTTTTAATCTTTTTTAGAGAATTTAAGGAAGATTATTCATTTTTGATTCTTCGGTAATTTTCTCCAGCTGTTTAGTACAATCATTTAAAATTTTAGCTATTTTTTCTGCATCTTTCTTTGTCAAGTTATTTTTTATGGTAGTTCGAGTGTTTATGAAAATCTTAACAAGTTTTTTTACAGATTCTCCGACAATGTTTAAGTTTTCATGGTTAATGTTAGCTTGAAATCCTCCAATGAATATTGGTGATAGATATTCCAATTTTTTCAAGAATTTTTGTCCAAACTTTACTTGTTTCTCAAAGAATGTTTTTCCTTCATCTGTGAGAATGTACTGTTTCATTCCATTATTTTCAATTCGTGACTCATTGGTGTAGCCTTTATCATGTAGCTTAGCTAGCAGTGGATAAATTGATCCTGGACTTGGCTTCCAGAATCCACTTGTTTCCTCTTCAATTTCTTTGACAATCTCTGCACCTGCTAGAGCCTTCTCCGCTAACAATTTTAAAACTAGTAGTTGGAGAAGACCTTTTGGGACACCAGAAGTTTGCTTTAACATTCCATCCACCATTACCCCACCAGAAATATTACGAGGTATCGCTAGTGATATTTAAGACTTATTGATTAAACCTACTTCGTTGATCTTAACATTTGCAAGACTCTGAAAGATTACAGAAAAATAGGAATACTAAATTACCAAAAAACGATTATTATCATACATTACTAAAAAAACGGAAACGATATTGATGCCGGTGAATAACTGGGTTAAGTGCGAGACGTTTCCATGTATTGATGTGAAGCACGATTGTTACATCGTACCCGATGTGGATGTGAAACCTGAACTAGTATTCCTCATGATGATTTCAGAGACTACCCCTTGCAGATTCTTCTGATTACTATTACGCAAAAAGGAACACCCCTATTTCAGCAGACTACCGTTCAAACATTCAAGAATACTGGTGCTGATGTTTCATCTATACAAGATTTACTAGATTTGGGTATATATTTCACCACAGCCGTGAAATGTGAGAAAATTGGATATGGAATAAAGTCTGGTACTATCAAAGAGTGCTCTCACATATTGGCGAAGGAAATAGCCTTATTTTCAAATGTGAAAGTTTTCATGCTCATGGGGGCTGTGGCGATAAAAGCCATCAACTACATCTCAAAGAGGATTGGTGAAGGAATGGTAATTCCCGCAGGATCAACCTATAAAATCCGAAATCAGTAGTACTTCTTTCAAGGGAAGAGAGTGTTTCCCTCCTATCTGCAGGCGGGTCCTAGTTTCTTTATTGAGAAAACTAAACGAAGAATAATCACTGAAGATATTTCAATAGCGTTGACTCTTTTGAAGTGATGAAACGGCTTCATTTATTTTCAGTAATAGAGCATATTAGGAATTACACTAAATTAATAAAATGAAAACCGAAAGAAGAATCAGATAAACTGGAAAGGAAACCGTCTTAAAATATGTTAAATATACAGTAAATATGCCTCTATCTCTCTAAAAGTAGATTAAGTACATATTTTGCTTGAATTTTTTTCGTTGAAAAGATTTTTGTGTACAGACGTTGATATCTAAGATATTATCTTGAACTGAAAAAGAGGTATTTTTAATGTTAAAAAAAGTGGCTCTAAGATGGATTGAAGAGAATAAGTCAAATTTAACGGATATAAGCGATCAGATTTGGGGTTTTGCTGAGTTAGGGTTACAAGAATTCAAATCATCAAACCTATTAACAAAAGAGTTAAAGAAACATAGTTTCAACGTTGAATCAGGCGTTGCAGGAATGCCATCTGCATTCGTAGCCACCTATGGCGCTGGAAAACCAGTCATTGGGATAATGGGAGAATACGACGCCTTGTCCAGTCTTTCACAGAAACCAATATCCAAGAGGGACCCCCTAATCGAGGGAGCACCTGGACATGGATGCGGTCACAACATTCATGGAACATCAGGAATTGCCGCTGCAATTGCAGTGAGTAAAGCTTTGAAAACTAAAGATGTAAAAGGAACTGTGAAATTTTTTGGTTGTCCCGCAGAAGAGACATTGGTGGGGAAAATCTTCATGGTACGGGACGGAATCTTCAAAGGGTTGGATGCAGTCTTCAGTCACCATCCAAGTACGATGAATGCTGCGGGGCTTGGAAGTACAAATGCTCTCAATTCGGTGAAGTTTCAATTCCATGGTGTAACCTCACATGCTGGTTCTTCTCCTCATCGAGGACGCAGTGCACTTGATGCTGTGGAACTTATGAACACTGGAGTGAACTATATGCGTGAACATGTTGTGCAAGAGGCTCGGATTCACTATGTGATAGAGGATGGTGGTGGTGCCCCCAACGTGGTTCCAGCTTCTGCAAGCTCATGGTACTATATTAGAGCACCTGAGCGATCTCAGGTTGAACACATCTATCAATGGATTCTCAAGATTGCCAAGGGTGCAGCACTTATGACTGGAACCACTTTTACATATAAGTTTCTGACTGGAGGTTACAACTGTCTATCCTTACAGAGTATGGGGGATCTTGTGGTAAAGAACATGCGAGAGGTCGGCACACCAACCTACACCGAAGAAGAGTTTTTCTTTGCTGAAGAGATCCAAAAAACGATTCCTTCTGAAAACATAACAGAATCATTAAAGAGATCCAAACGAGATGACTGGCAGAACCTCCGCGATGTGGTGATTGATCGAACTATTCCTAAACCTTGGGGTAAAGGTGAAGTGAGTGGTGCTTCCACAGATGTTGCGGATGTGAGTTGGCAAGCTCCCACAAAAGAGTTCACTACTGCAACGTGGGTTCTCGGAATTCCAGGTCACTCCTGGCAAGTAGTAGCCATGGGAAAGTCAAGTATCGCCCATAAATCACTCATATTTGCAGCGAAGACCATGGCTTGTTGCGTGTTAGATACCATAACTCAGCCTTCACTGTTAAAGAAGATGTGGAATGAACTAGCGGAAGCGAAACAAGGAAAAAAATATGTTTCCCCCCTTCCACCAGACCTTAAACCACCAATCTATCAATTTCGAAAACCATAATATCCTTTCGATTTAACCCTGTTCAATTCCACCTTAATTTTTTCCTTTAAAAAACTCTTGGTTTCTAAGAACTCGGAGTAATATGCAACCCATAAATCTCTTGAGGATTTTTCGTTTTTTATACTAAAATCCTAACTTTTAGTTAGAATATTGATTTGAAAACTTATGATACCTTATCTAGTTTTTTTCTATATTTTAATCATGAATTAGGGAGTCAGAACTATTAAATTAAGAATATGAAAAACATTACGAGATGGAAAGAAAAGAATGAAAACAAAAACCGTTATTATCCTCGGAATGATAATGTTACTATCTGTGACAATTCCAGCAGTATACGCAAAAGGACCAACAGGGAAAGCAGGAAAATCAAATAACCAACGTATAAATCTCTTTGAAAAAACTCCTTCAGGGGACTGGCCCATAGTTGAAAATGGAGCTTGTGGCAAGATGAAGTATAATATGAAGTCTGGAAAGTTTGTTTTTAATGGACATGGACTTGAAGTAGGAGAAGAATATAATTTAATAAACTTCGCTAGAAATGACAATGAATGGCCCGCAACCATAAACATATTAGACGCGGGAAAAACAAATCCTGGAGGAAATATACACATAGCAGGAAACTTTGTTGGTGATTTGGAGCCTGATACAAGTCCTGGAGCAAACGATTCCGGTGCTAAAATTTGGCTGGTTTTGTCAGCGGACATTACTCTTGGTCCGGATCAGATTGTTGGATGGAATCCAGAGAGATATCTGTTCGAAGACACTTTGATTGAGTTTCCTATTTGACATTAAAGCATAAACAATCAGATAAAAAAGAGATTGATGATTAACATCCCCTTCTTTTTTTTTAATTCATCATAGAGTAATCTTTAAAATATGTATTCTTTAGTTTGAGTTAGAATAGTCTCCAGATTACATACTCTAGAGGTTCATCTAAAGCATTTTTTTAGACGGTTCTTCCCAATTTTATTCCAACAATCACACATAGACTAGCATATCTCTCATCATCAGTATTGAAAATTTGATTCCCTCTTATACCTAAAAAATGTTCTTCTTTGACAATCATATAGAACAGAGAGATGTAATCTCTGATTTCTTTTAAATCGTGATGTTTAATTCTTTTGAAGTAATCACTTGGTTTCTTTAGCTCTTCTCTAAAATATTCTGACTTGGGATTTAGCAGTATTACTAAAATTTTCCCTTTAAGTTTTGTAACTCTAGCCATCTCTTTTACTGCAGTCTGGTAATCATCGAGAAATTCCAAAGTTGTTACAGTGAAGACCGCATCGAATGTGGAATCCTTAAACTGTAACTTTTCTGCTTTCCCTTGCACAAAAATCTTATCACTCCTCTTTCTTGCTTTTTCCAATATTTCCTTAGAGATATCTAGACCTATGATGTTAAGGTTTGGAAGGTTTTGTTCAAATGAACCGATACCACAACCGACATCTAGAATTTTTCCATACTTCTTTAATTCATTGTAGACATATTCAGCTTCTTTTTTCATAACCTTTTTGCCGAACTCACTGTCACAGAACTCAACAAACCTCTCGATATAATCGATCATAACCATCAATTATACCTTAATGTTCAATCAAGGTTAAATGTATACCATCTTTACATTTTTTTAATTATATTCTGGATTTTGTGGTTTAGGTTTAGTTGTAACCTTCGTATGTTTTATTTGGTTAAACTAGCCTTTTTTTTATCATAATTAAAGTCTGATTAGAACGTCAGTAACAAATCAAAGTGAAAAATTCGAAATGTTTAGGTGAATAACCTAAGCAAAGCACATTGCCAGTCTTTCTTTCCGATAACTGGTCGTGGGATATCTACAAGGATAAGATTCCCGTTTCCATTAAATTCAGTTTAATTGATGCTGTTCATCGAGATTTGCTGAGGCTCATTTTATGGGAAAGACAGGATAGAGTAGATTCAATGGTTTACATAACAGCAATAGACTCTAAGGAAGTAAAATATAAAAACGTAAAAAGAGATTTAAAAATTTTTAGTTCCCTAATAAAGACACCAATCCTTCTAATCGGTCTAAAATCCGCGTGAATTTACTTACAAGATAATAAAGAGTGTTAACTTTTTCTATTTTTCATCTTACTGTTTCTTCTTCTTCTTCCTTTTCGGTTTCTCCTTTTTTTTAGCGGTACATTCCTTGCACCACACTTCGCCAGTTTTAGGGTTAAAACTTTCAACTTTTCTAAGTTCTCCACACATTGAACATTCGTACATCCATCCAGTCATCTTTTCTTTCCCTCCACAATCTCCGTTATTTTGTTATTTCACACACATCATTCTTACTTTCATCTATAGATGAAATTAAAGTTTTTTATTTACAGAACTGTAATTCTTGGTATCCATATTTTTCATTCATTTCCTAGGATTATTACTTGTTAATCCATAAAGCCATCATGTCAAAGGTCTATTCCCATTACGTAGATGGGTAATTGTATAGCACTTTTAAAATGTGGAAGGTATCTAACAACTTTATTGAAATTCAAGGATCATTCCCAATTTTTTCCATATTCTTTTTTCATTCTCTTCTAAAAATTTTTCGTTGTGACGGCATATCCCTTCTTTATGAGATGAGAGTGAAATCTTTCAATTTCCTTTTCAAAACGATTCGCTCTACTCTTACTCTCAATGATACCTTCATCAGATCTTGGCGTTAAATCGTCTTTCCTCATTTCAAGAATTTCTTCTGGTGTCTTTTGGAACCAGTCAACAAATTTCTTGATTCCGTACCGATACTCTTTCTTTGTATGTATGTTGCTTATTGAGTCTAAAAACTCTTTTACGCTCAATTGCACGGTTCCCAACTCCTTTTATAGTTTTCATACAGATCAACCTTTTGTTTAGCCGTGCTTTATACGGGTCTTCTCCCGCAAACTTGAAATACAGCTCACCAAATAATTGAAAATAACTGGTTTAAATAGAGAAATAAAATGAACCTGATTTTTTCTTCACAAGATAGACTGCAAGAACAAGGATCATTCCTCCACCTACCATTATCCAGAACCACCACTGTACCCATATTTGAACGATCTGAACTCCTCTGGTATCCCATATACTGTAAATGTCATTACTCATTTGCGATGTTAAACCGTAGGTTGGGTCTTCTATGAAGAGAACGGTGTATCCTCTCTTTCCAACTGAGTTGTGTAAAGTTTGAGTTGAATTTAGAGTTATAGAACCTCTAAAGGTGGACATGTCATACTCGTAAACTCCTGTCCAGTTTATGGTAGCATTAGATCCAACGCCTATTTTGGTGTCAGCTATGGAAAGAGTGATGTTTACCCGATCCCAAATGATACTGGGGTTTACAACTGTTTGCATGTATGTTGTTATTCCATGATAGTTGACGTCAGTTACTAACCAAGTTTTCTTTTGCACAGCTGATGAAAGATCGGTGAAGGTTACCCAACCGGTTCCATTTGCAATGTACTCTGTCCCATTGATGAAGATGTGACCCCCATTAACGTTAGAACCATTATTTGCCAAAATGGCGTGAAAACCTACTGTCTGAACACTACCTACATCAACTCTATCATTGCTAACATAACCCTTATCGATCTTAACATAAGGAGAAGCGTCTTCTTCATCCCTTAACATTATCCAGAGGGGTTCGTCTTGTTTGGTAATGTGGTTCATTAGTCTTCCAATGAACTGTACTTTTGAGAGTCCCCACCACCAGGTATAGGGGACATCGATGTACCAGTCTTTCCCGTTTGCTTCATTTTCGTGGATAAACGCTACCCAATATTCATAATCACTAAGCAATATTTGAGGAGGTCCCTCATTTTCCTTCAACAGTATCCTGTCTAAAGCTGAATACCCTGGGGACATTACTCCTAAATAGGCAAAATTCCCATCAATTATTCCTCTAACTCCCCAACCTTCCATCCAATTTCTTGCGATTTTAACTGGTTCACCGAAAGGTTCAGAAATACTAAGGACTGTATATTCGTCTCTGCTTCTAACCGTTAAAATCAAGTTATTTTCGTAAACTCCGATGGGAATAGCATCTCGAACTTCTCGACCCTCAATGGGCCCAAAATGCTGAAATTCGAGCGTATTACCATCAAACCAACCTAAATCTTCTCCAGTTCTCAAGGGAAGATATCCTTTCCAATCAAAACCTTCTTCATGAATTTGAAAAGGAACCAATCCCTGATTTATTAAAGAACCATTATAGACATTCTCATTTGTATTCAATCTTCGAATGAGCGATGGAACATTATCACTAACTGATGAGCCTTGATAAAATCCATACAAATTACCATCCAAAGTAGCAAGAAGAAGTTCTCTCCCATATGGTAAATTGATAGGATCCTCCATCTCAGGACTTGTGTGTCGAACCCAATTGACACCATCCTTTGACTCCCACAGACCTCCACCCCGAGGATATGTTGCTGTTTTATGATTAAAAGTATCACCTGACCGTTCACCCGCGTACCATTTACCATTGTAATAGCAGACGCCAATCAACTCATTGATGTTTACAGTATCAGATATCGTTGCTCCATAGAAAATATTATTCTTTAGTAGAACTGTGGCGGCAGGCAAATACAAGATGTCACCAGACGAATCCAATTCAAGAATTTGACCAACCCAGAGGATCTCATCCCCCTGTTTATAGTGCATCCAAAAAGTCTGCGGGTGCGACCCATAATCATCAATAAAAGTGAAGACCGGAACATCATTGTATCTTAGAAAAGGGTTCACTGGTCGAGATGTAGGTCTCTGGTAAAGATAATACACTTCACCATTTAAAACTGCTGGACGATTAATCTCATAACCTTCATAACCCGTTGCACCAGTACTAAGGCGCTCAATATCATTCTTCTCCCAATTACGAAGCCAGTAAGATTCAGAATCTGCTTTTACACTAATCACTGAGATGAAAATATTGGCAAATAGAATAAGTAGTAAAAGTCGGCATTGAAATCTTGATTTCACTATCTAAACACTCATAATTAAAGTCTGATAAAACTAGGATATGGTATATCATATTCGAGTTATAAAGGATAAGAATATTGGCTGAAAAAGAAAGAAAAGGAGATATAAATAAATGGTAGATACGGATTTTCCATTTTCTTCAAAGAGATGTAGAGAAGGTGCTCAACTTTGCTTGGAAAATACAAATAGGTTGTTAGACGATGCTTGTATACTCTTTCACAATAAGAGGTACATCACAGCTTCTATCTTAGCAATCTATTCATTGGAAGAAATTGGAAAGAGTATTGAGCTTTTAAAACTATCTAAAAATGGAAAAGATTTGTCCAAGTCTAAATGGAATAAGCTCACCCAATGGGGAGCGCATAAAAGAAAAATTAGAAATGGACGTAAACTAGCACTAAAGGATCTTGAAGAACGCCTTCAAATGCCGGGCAAAGTGACTGCTAACAAATTTGAACAAGCTCATTCAATTTTGTCCAGTCATTATAATGAGATGAAAAAACAATATTTGTATGTTGGATTAGAGGACAATAAATGGACCTCTCCAACAATATTGGGTGAATCCCAATTAATAATGGCTTCAATGGACTTAGGTCATTCTTTTGAAGGATACATGAAGCTAGCTAAAGAATTGGGGAGAAATGATCGATGTCATGAAGCTTTTAGAATATAACGCGGAAGTGAGACATAGATACTTCAACACTCTTGTAGAATTACCTTGGGAGGAAGTGGTTAAAAATAGAGAGGCCAGCCACCAATCTCTTAGAAACATATTTGTTCACACGCTTAACGCAGTAAATTATTGGTTGGATTTCCTTCAAAATGAAAAGCGGTATGTTCGACGAAATTTAAATGAGTATGAGAACATTGAAGATGTACGAAAATATATGGAACTTGTAGAGGCACGTTTGGAAAAGTACGTAACTTCACTAACCCCCGAAGAAGTTAAGAGAATATACACCACCACAAATGATGTTGGTGAAAGCATCGAGATTAGTGTTGAGGATGTTCTCGTTCATCTCTTTGAGGAAGAAATTCACCACAGAGGTGAATTAATTGCTCTTTTATGGCAGATGGGGATAGAACCTCCTTTAATGGGTTGGAAAAACCTGTAGAGAGATAGAATGTCAATTGCATACAGGACTTTGAATTAAAAATTTGTCATAATTCTCAGGATAAATTCCATGGTGATCTGGGTTTAGTTTAAAAAAATAAATATTTTTCTCTGGAAATGTATCTTATCATTAAGTAGACTTCTCTATAAATTTAGTTACTTGATTTTTGTAGATTGATATTGACCTTTAATATAACGTTGAAAGTATGAACCATGTGAAGATGCATACATCAGATTATTGAATATAGTACTTGGAACATTAAAATATTGGTAAATTCCCCCACTATGAAATTCAATTTCTAAAATTTAGGATTGCCCATCATAACCAATTGAACGTAAATTGGTTAAAGTTACTTTTTGTCTTTTCATAATTAATCATTGATTTTCCATAATTTAAGAATTAAAATTTTATCAATAATATTTCCTGTTTATATGATCAAAGGATACGATTTATTTCAGAGATCTAAACGAAAAAAACACAAATCCTTTTTTTACCAATAGCTGATGAACTATGGACTTTTCCTTCATCAGTTTTAAGAGGAGAAATCTTCTTAAAAGAAAATAATTTTTTACCATTCAAACAACTTTGATCGATTGATATTGTAAACTTATGTTATTTATAACTCCAACTATTGTTATTATACCTCCTATTGCGATAAAGATTAGATTTAAGTTTCCGAGGATATCGCCAAAACCGCTAAATCTTCCTATTTATTAAAGTAGTTCCTCTCCTGTTAAATCTGGAAATCGTTAACGCATTCACAAAAGAAGGATATCAATAGAAACATCATTTGGACGTAGATTCCTAATTATTAATACAACTTAACCTGTCTTCAGAATGATCAAACCTAGTATTACGACCATTTTATGCATATCCTTCATCTACGTATTTATTCAGATCTAAGTGCTTCAACTGGTTTGAGTCTTGAAGCCCGCCATGCTGGGTAAAGAGCAAATATTACCGTTATTATTAAACCGAAAGCGAAAGCACCGAGAATAACTGTTGGGGTCACAACTGGTGATATTGGCATTCCCCCTGTCATCATTTGTCCTCCACCGAATCTTCCCTGTCCACCGCTAAACCCAGCTAATACTTTTGATGCTCCTATTGCAAGAACCCAACCTAAAACAATACCAATAGCTGTACCTATTAAACCGACCATTACGGATTCACTTAGGAATATTGATAGAACGGTTCTGTTCTTCATGCCTAATGCTTTTAGTATACCTATCTCCCTTGTGCGTTCCATTAATGAGACTATCATTATGTTCATTATTCCTATACCAGCAACTAGAAGAGAGATGCCGGCGATTCCAGCTAGGAAAAGTTCTATTGTTGAGAAAGTAGTTGTGATTATGTTAAGTATTGCAGTCGGAGAAATCACTTGGACCTTATCATTGAAGATGTTTTTAATGGCTTCTGAAACGTTTTCGATTGTTTCTTCGTCGCTATTTATTAATTGTACGATTATTGTATTCGTTTCATTTGTGTTGAAGAAACTTTGTGCTTTTGAGATTGGGATGTAAACTCCGGTGTCTGAAGGTCCTGACATGCCGAATCCTCCTATCTCTGAAAGAACTGCTACAACGGTACCTGTGTAGGTCTCATTTTTAATTGTAAAACCGCTTCTTGTGGTCCAAATGAGTTCAACTTGATCATTTACATTTCTGATAATTGATCCATTCCCTCCCGGGTTACTTATCATTGCCCCGATAATTACCATTTCATCGTCTGGGTTTTGAGGTATTGTTCCTTCTTCAGCTATAAAAGCGGTGTTATAAACACTTGCATATTTGCTAAAGTCCACACCCCTCACGATAACTTGGAAAGTGTCTTCTCCAATTTTAAGAATACATGTTTTTTGAATTACTGCCATTGATATCTGAACATCTTCAAGTTCATCATCTATTCTTTGTGTGTCATTAACAAATAGTGGTATATCCGAGCTACTTTGCCCCATCCCCAAGCCTTGTGTAGTAACGGTTAAGGTGTTGGTTGCAAACCCTGTCTCAATTTGTTCAGTTATTACGTTTTGGAAACCTTGACCAAGTGAGAGTAAGGCAACAATAGCTGCAATACCAATAACTATGCCTAATGTTGTTAAGCCAGTTCTAAATTTCCTCAATCGTATTGCATCAAAGGCATATGAACCAATATCACGGATATTCATGTCAATTCACCGTCTCACTTACTATTAACCCATCAAGCATTTGCACAGTTCTTTTCGTTTGTTTTGCAATATTCTGATCATGAGTGACTATCATTATGGTTACACCTTTCTCTTCATTCAACTTTTTAATCAACTCAATTATCTCGTATGCAGTTTTAGAGTCTATGTTCCCCGTAGGCTCGTCCATTAGGAGAAATTTTGGGTGATTAGCTAATGCTCTTGCAATAGCCACTCTTTGTCGTTCACCACCGCTTAGTTCAGCTGGTTTGTGGTTAATTCTATTCTTTAACCCGACTGTTTCGAGAAGTTCTTCAGCACGTTTTTTTCTTTCACTTCTATTTACGTTGGATACAGACATTGGTAATTCAACGTTTTTACACGCAGTAAGACGTGGAATGATGTTGAAGAATTGAAAAACAAATCCAATTCTTCGCCTCAAGTCTGCTAACCCATTATCACTTAAATTTGAGACATCAACACCCTCAATTAAAATTTTACCCTCTGTTGGTTTATCTAACGCTCCGATCATATTGAGAAGAGTTGATTTACCGCTTCCAGAAGGTCCTAGAATGGTAATGAAATCTCCTTGTTCAACTGTTAAGTTTACTCCCCGCAACGCATGAACAGGGATATTTCCCAGCATGTACGTCTTTTTCAAGTTTATTGTTTCAACTATTGACATTTCACTATTATCCTTTTCGAATTCTTTTTTATTTTTTCACAGATCTTTCAAACAGTGGTACACCAAGGGTCATCGTTACAACACCTAGAATAATGAGGATGGTTATCGGTAAGATGATGGCTTCGATTCCTACACCCAAAATCATCACTTTTCGTAAAGCATCAACAGCATAGGTTAATGGTAACACTTTTGAGATCGTTTGTAGGATTGACGGCATTTGCTCAATAGGGAAAAGAACACCACTGAGAAACATCATAGGAAACTGAAGGAGACCAAGAATTAATTGTGCAGACCCCTGTTCTTTAGCAATAGCAGTCGCAACTATTCCCAAACCAAGGAAACTAATGGTTCCAAGAATTAATATAAAAATAATTAAGAATGGATTTCCACGAATAGTGATGCCGAATATTAAAACTGCTATGGCTATAGTTATCCCGCCTTGTAATAGATTTCTGATAGTATGTGCAATTGTTTTTCCCAAGATTATGGATGTACGCGATATAGGACTCATAAGAACCCCATCCAACGTCCCAGACTCGCGTTCTCGAGCAAGAGCTGCACCAAGAGCGGTCAACCCTGACATCATAACGTTCATAGCTATGAAACCAGGAGCGACAAAATCAAAGGCGGAACCTTCCCCAGATACAATGCTCTCAACATTAATTGAGATTGGATTTACAACAAACTCTGAATTAAAATGGGGTATTCCTGTCTCAATCAATTGTTGAGAGAGTTGATCAGATGCGACATTTATCATCCCATTGAAGAATTGTATTATAGATTGTGCGATTGCTGGATTACTTGGATCAGTTACTATGATAATTTTGGCTTGCGTCTGATCTTGAATAGAACTGGAAAAGTTATGTGGAATAATTATCGCTGCTTTAATTTCTGCTGAAAAAATTTTCTCTTCAGCTTGAGTTCTCGTTGAAACTTCTATTAATTGAATTGAGTCCGAATTCGATGAAATCTCTCTCACCATCTCTGCTATTTGTTCTCCATACATTCCTACATCATCAATGATCATTCCCACGGAAACATTATTCAGAGCACTTGTTGAATCCTGAAATATAAAACCGAACATACCCATCATCAGTATTGGCATGACTAAGCTGAAAATGAGAGTAATCCTGTTTCGTCTAAATTCAGTTAGGTCTTTCCATGCAATGACAAGGGAATGTCTGAAAATCTGAAGAGGACTCTTCATCTAAAACGCCTCCTAAACGATCCGAATCGACGAGGCATGACAAATCTTTCCTTCTTCGGAGCATCTCTCATCTTATTACCTGTGAGTTTAATGAATACGTCCTCTAACGTAGCTTCAGACCCTACCATAGTTTTAAGATTCTCTGGAGTATCTAATGCTATAATTTTTCCATTATCAATAATACTAATCCTGTGGCTTAGTTCATCAGCCACTTCCATCTGATGTGTTGTCAGAATAATTGTACACCCATCACGATTGAGCTTCGCAATTATCTCTCTTATGTTGCGGGCAGTTGCAGGATCGAGGCCAACTGTTGGCTCGTCGAGGAAAAGGATTTTCGGGTTATGAATTAATGCCCGTGCAAAATTAAGTCTCTGACGCATTCCAGATGAGAAGCTACCGACTTTGCTATTACGCCAATCCCAGAGGTCAATGAGCTTTACTAACTCTTCAGCGCGTTTATTCAATTCATGATCTGGTACATCATAAAGTTTACCGAAGAACTTGAGATTCTCTAATACAGTTAAATGATCATACATGATGAGCTTCTCAGTAACCACACCTATCTTCTTTCTGACTTCATCAGCTTCCCTAACTACATCATAACCTCCAACTGTAGCTTTTCCTTCAGTTGGTTGCATCAAAGTGCAGAGCATGTTAATCGTTGTCGTCTTACCTGCACCATTTGGTCCAAGAAAACCAAAAATTTCTCCCGCCTTAACACTAAAGGACACATGATCAACAGCAGTGAAGTTCCCAAACTTTTTAGTTAATTCTTCCACTTGAACAGCGCCCATCATATCCCCGTTTTTACGTTGCTTTACTAGTTTCTCTTTGTTGTCTTTAGTCACTGGTTTAGTTGACATTTGTTCTTCAATCTGTTTTACTCCATTCTCGGAGAGATAATATTTCCCATTCACCTCCAAGAAGAGGCCTGACTGCCCCAGACGTCCATTCATGAGACGTGCGAAGCGGGATGGAAGACCCAGTTCCTTAAGTGTCATTGCACTTTCAGGACTAACCGCGCCTTTTTCACGAAATACCCCTTTTATTTTCTGCAACCTTTCTCTGATCATACCTCGCCTTCTAAACATAATGTTCTACAACCGTGGTGACGTTTTAGATACACTTCATCAATATATTGCTACCATACATATCTAAATCAGATATATTGCAACCATACATATTTATATGGGATATATAAATATTTCCTTAACATACTTTCACTGGGTGATAATGATGGAAAAAGTAGCTGAAGCATGGGGCGTAGAAATGCGAAGAGGACACACTAAACTTATAGTCCTCACCCTTCTCCGAACAGCCTCATTAACAGGATACGATATCATGAAAAAGATTGGGGAGAAAACTCTTGGTTTTTGGAGATTAACTCCCGGAGGAGTTTATCCTATTCTTCAGGGGCTCGAAAAAAAGGGCTACATTAAAGGCACAAGGAAACCAAAAGATAGTCGCCGACGAAAGACCTACGAAATCACTGACGAAGGAAAGAAGTTGCTCGAGACCGCCTTACAAAAACAACAACAAATAGCAAAAACAATGCGAGATTTAATAAGTGATTACGCTCGAGACATATTAAATACTGAACTGCCTGATAATATTCTACCTTTCACCCCAAACATGTTCTCCATTGTAAACTATTTGAAAGGAAAACCCATTGAAGACCAAGTAAGGATTCTAACAAAAATACGGGAACGTATGCTCAAATTAATCAAGCGAATAGATGAAAGAATATCGCAGATGGACATAGAAAATGCTAAAAAATAAATCAACCCCATTTTTTTTTACTTGTTCAACATTTTTAAGGAAAGATTAAAAGATTTGAGTAAACGCGAAACAAAATCATAAAACAATATCATATATAAACAAAACACTTGAGTAACCTATTTCTTCTGAAAGAATCCCCCTTCTTTCACTCATTACGTTTTTATAATGTAATATGTTGAATGTTAGCTTTTTTACAATCAACTTAGTAACATGTTAATGGTGTCGAAACCCTTTAAGAACGTAATGTGTGTTGCATAGAGGACTAAGTCGCGTTACATTAAGGGACTGGATTTTAAAAAATATACCTGCTGATAATGGATACTTAATTTTGATATAAGTACCATGTTCTCGTGAAGCACTTAGGTTTTAACTTTCAAAAAATAATTTTTTAGATGCAAAACTATAGATGTATTCAATTTATTTTCTTTGATAATAGCTGAAGCATTATTTTTTCAAAATTTTATTAATTTTCGTCATTAAATGGTAAACTGGGTGTTATTTTGAAAAAGACCGGGATTGTTTCACTTCCTTTTTACTATCTTCACACATCTCGATGGTTGACTGATCAAATGAAAAAACTTGCCCCAGAGATCATTACTATAGTTATCGATTAGGTATTGTCACCGCGAATTATTAAGGACAATTTAGAATCCTTATTGGTTCCAAGCTTTTGAATGTGTGCGAGGTTATGATTAATCCTCCTCGGAGTAACAACCGTTGTAACTTGAATTCTAAAGAGTGTAAAATAATCAGAAACAATGCTTAAAATCGCCTTAGTCTCTGAGACCATTTATGGACAATCTCCAAGTTGGAAAGACTCTGTTGGATACTCATTCACTTATGGAGGAAAGATAGTGTACCATATCCTATGGACCGTGAAGCCATGGACGATTCTGTTAGATTTCTAAAAGATGATGTTGAACATTCAAAGTTGGGAAACAAGGAGAAATTCACTGCTTTAAAAAAGCTATAGGACTTTAACAAGGCATAGAGTGAGTTTGCATGTCACATCTAAGGCAATGAATGTTTGTGATGAAAAAAAATTCCTATTGATAAGCAGATTGAATACTTATTTAACATTGAGTAAATCTAGCATTTTTCGGATATCTGTTGTCGGTATTTTACAGGCATAGTTCAAACAGATATATGCCGTAGCTTTTCCATTGATTCCTTTCATAAATTGAGTAAACGGGGCAAGATTAACTATTTCAGGTGTTTCATCTTCGGTTGGACGAAGAATAACGACCTTGCTAGGTATAAATTCCTTCCAGATGTTTTTCAACATCTCTTTAGTATCCTTTGCACTTGAGTTTCCTGCAATAATCACCTCATAGGAAGGGCCTATCTTAAAAAATACACTGATCATAAGGAAGGTATGTGCTGATGGTGCTTGTTCAACATTTACTCCAAAGACACGTCCAATTTCTGCTGCTTTTTTTTCTAAATTAGAATTAGCGATTAATCGTCCTAAGCGGAGTAAGTTTAATGATGCAACTGAGTTCCCCGATGGAATAGCCCCACCGTAAATCTTTTTTCGGCGTCCAAGTAACTTTTCTCCATCATCAGCTGTTAAAAAAAATCCTCCATTATTCTTGTCCCAAAAATGTTCTATTAAATCATCATTCAAGTTAAGAGCCATCTGAAGATACTTCACTTCAAAGGTTGTTTGATATACTTCTATCAATCCCCAAATAAGGAATGCATAATCATCTATAAAAGCGGGGATTGCGGCTTGATTATCTCTGTATCGATGAAGCAATCGTCCGTTGGAGGTACGTAATTCTTTAAAGATGAACTCTATTGTTCTTTTGGCAGCTTTAACATATTTGGGTTCATTAAAGACTCTTGCTCCCTTAGCAAGTGCTGCAATCATGAGTCCATTCCAATCAGTTAAAATTTTATCATCTTTGAATGGATGGACTCGTTTCTTCCGGTAAGTAAACAGATTCTGTAGTGTAGTTGATAGAGTTGTTTTAAATTCATGTTCAGAACCGTATAGTTCAGGAATAGGTTTTTTCTTCACTGTTTTCAGATGTAAAATGTTTGCTCCAGTTCTCTTTTTAGTTTCTTGTTTAATGAAATTACCATTTTTTTTAATGTTGAAAACCTTTAAGATAAACTCTGCCTGTTCACTTTTGAGTGCATCTCGGATTTCATCTTCGGTCCAAATATAAAATTTTCCTTCTTCACCTTCGCTATCTGCATCCTCTGCAGAGAAAAAGCCACCTTCTGGTGCGGTCATGTCTCGTAATATATATGTAAAAATTTCTTGTACTGTCTTTCGATATTCTTCTTTTCCTGTTGCTTGATAAGCCTCTGTATAAGTCATAGCTAACATTGCTTGGTCATATAACATCTTTTCAAAGTGTGGTACGAGCCACTGAGAATCTGTAGAATAACGGTGAAAGCCGAATCCCACATGATCATAAATACCTCCATTTCGCATGGCTTGAAGTGTTTTTTCGAAAATTTCCAAAGCTTTTTTATCATCTGTATGTTTCCAGTAACGCAGTATGAATAGGAGGTCCTGTGCTATTGGAAACTTTGGAGCGTCCCCAAACCCGCCATACTGTTGATCAAAACGTTTAATCAATTGTTTATAAGCTAGATTTATTGTATTTTCGTCTAGTTCTTTACCCGAAGGTATCTGCATTGTTTGTTGGATGGCTGTACTAATTTCGTCCGCTGATCTTAAGATTTTATTTCGTTGTGTTTCCCAAATCTCTTTTATATGTGGGATCAACTCTAACATTCCGATCTGTCCAAACTGGCTCACTTTTGGGATGTAAGTCGCTGTAAAGAACGGTTTCTTATCAGGTGTCAAAATGATGTTAAGTGGCCATCCACCACTACCTGTCATCATTTGAGAAACTGCCATGTATAGATTATCGATATCTACTCGTTCTTCGCGATCTACTTTTATGGATACAAAAACTTCATTCATTAGTTTAGCAACTTCAATATCATCAAAAGACTCTTTTTCCATTACATGACACCAATGACAAGATGAGTATCCAATAGACAGAAAAATTGGTTTTTTTTCCTTATGTGCCTTGTCAAATGCTTCAGACCCCCATGGATACCAATCCACAGGATTATTTGCATGTTGAAGAAGATACGGACTCTTCTCATCCTTTAATCTGTTAAATTGATTCTCATCTGTCTCTACTTCAGATTCAAATTTCATATTTCCACCATTTTCCTCGATCAGAAATATTATTAATAACTACAATTCAATAAATGTTTATCACTAAAATTGAAAGCTATAAATTTATTTAAAAATTAAAATAGTTCCCTATAACTTTTGATAATTGTTTATGAGTTAGAAAAAAGTAACTTATTCAAAAAAGAGTAAAATATTTTAAATCACTATTTATTACTTTTCCTTTAGGAGAAAACAGGATTGAACTGGACTAGTTTAGTAGGCACTATTATGGTTCTAGGGATTATACTTTTCAGGCTTTTCATGTTAAGGGATTTTCTTATTTATTACTTAAAAAAAATATTTGGAAAAGAATAGTCGTCTCTTGAAACAAAAATATATTGTTTATAACGCTTTATTTTTCGTTTCTTTTTTTGGGTCTTTATCTCACTATTTGTAGTTTGTTAAAGTTCTCGATCTTTCAACTTTTATAAAATAAGATAAAGCCAAAGATGCGTCATTATATAAAAAGGAACTTAATGTTTGAGTGTGTGCTTTCCAAGATGTGACTAAGCTTTCATAAGGGATCTATTCTGCAAAAAAATTAGTAACTTTCTTTTCGAAAATATCAGAATTTTTTTCAGACAGCTTCTTTACTCCTTGATATCATTTTATTTTCGACTAAACCATATCTCCTATTCAGAAACCGTTAACATATCAATCTAAAATTAGCTTCTAAAAGTATATACCCTAAAGACTGGAAGCATCATCCAATAGAAGTAGAACTAGACTTATGTTCAAATTTATACGATAAAAAATTTATGTGTAATGTAAGTCAAGTTTACTTATTCTCTAATCAGGCTTATGTCTCCATCGTAGTTATTTATCGTGACTTTCACTATTCTTTTACTATCACCATAGTTTTCAAGATTTTTAACAGCAAACTCCTCAGTTAATAACCCCGTATAGGAATTATAAGTTACTCTATTTATCCATCCTTTCTCAATGATCTGTGTATTGTTTGAGAATAAGTAGGTCACTGTCATACCAGGATTTTCTCCACTCTTAGTCTCAATAAAGACTAAGTGTAAGGTGATATCACTGACTGGAACATTATAATCTAGAAGAAACTCTGAAATATTCGCCACCCAAGGTTGGCTTTGATGAGTTATACTCCATTCAACAATCTGTTCAGCCGTCTCTAATTCCAGTCGATTTTCAGGAAACGGTACCGTCTTATTGTAATTTTTCTCGATGTCTTCAATATTAAACCTCTTGGTTGGTGTAGACCTTATCTGGCTTAAAGCTATTTTACTGGCCGCTTCTAAAACTGCGAATGGATTATTATCAAAAGCATCTCCCAAGAGCGCATATTGATTCATTAAATAAAGACCTATACTAACCCCGACAGAAAAAAATACACCTACTGTGATTAAGATAACTACTAAAATCTTGTTTCGAGGTTTCATGTTTAGGCATCTTTCTTAAAACTAAGACATTGATAGATAAACTATTACATACTTTAGACCACATTGTTTTATGAGAAGCATAATTTACTGAATTCTTTAACGAATTCCCATCACTTGCAAGACGTAAATTTCCTGTTCATTAATACTTCTCTTATTCACCATAATTCAATTAGAATAACCAACTTTGATTAAAAATAAGGTTAAAACTGGTTAGTTGAACTTCTTTATGATTTTCGATCAAAGAATATGTTCTTTCCCTTGATGGATAGAGGTATTCCTTGGATTTCGTCTGCTTTCATTAATCCCATTTTCTTAGCAGCTTGACCAACACTATACATAATTCTATTATCTACATTTAATTCACTTGCGACTTTAACAGCAGATCCTAAAGCTATACCTAAATCTAACAATTTCGCTTCGAAATTTATCCATTCTTCCTTTGGCTTTCCGAAATCAACACCGAGTAATACCACAACTCCTGATTGCTTTACATTTTTTGAATCTCTAATTCTTCCAATCTTCTCCATCATGTTTGCCAATTTATCCTTCTCATCTCCGATAACAATAGCTGCTTTGATTTTGTCTTCCCCTCTTGCCTTTGGAGCAGTTCTTGCAGCAGCAACCATCAGTTTCGCTACATTTAAAATAGTTTCATCTTCTAATTCTTCAGAATTTATAATCATCTTTCCACCTAAAATTAACTTTGACTTTAAAAAAGGTTCAAACTACTGATAAACTTTTCAATTACTCTTCAAAAGATGTTTGGTTAATTATATATTCTTCACTTTATCTTCTGAGTACTTTTTTCAACTTTTCTACTGTAAGAGTGTTACAGACATCTTCTGGTCTCAACCATCCGCGCCGTGCAACTGCAACTCCCAGCTCTATGAATCCTAACTGATCAATTTTATGCGCGTCACTTCCAATGGTCAACTTTACATTTGAATCCTTCGCATTTTGAGAGTGGATGTCAGATAAATCTAACCGGTTTGGGAAAGCGTTTATCTCCATAAAGACTCCTTGTTCTGCTGCAGCGTCAAAGATTTTTGGTAAATCCACCTGATAGGGCTCCCTCCTATTAATAAGTCTCCCAGTCGGATGCCCAATCACATTTACATACTCGTTGTGGATAGCGGTAAGTAATCTATCCGTCACTTGTTCCTTTGACTGTTTGAAGCCTGAATGGATACTAGCTATAACTATGTCCATTTCATTTAATATTTGATCTTCGATATCTAAGCTTCCATCAGTTTTAATATTCACTTCAACTCCTTGCAGAACTGTGAACTCTTCAATCTCACGGTTAATATTCCGAACTTTCTCCAATTGTCTTAGCAGGTCTTCCCCTGATAAGCCATGAGCGACTCTCAAGGTTTCAGAATGATCACAAACCGCTATATACTCTAATCCCAGTCTCTTGGCTCCCATTGCCATCTCCTGGATAGTGTTAAAACCATCGCTCCACTCTGTATGTACATGGAGGTCACCTCTCATTTCATTGTATCTAACTAAACGAGGAAGTTTCTTCTCTAACGCTTTTTTAATTTCACCTCTGTTCTCGCGAAGTTCAGGTTCAACGTAATCTAATTCTAAAGCGTTGTAGATTGATTTTTCATTCTCTCCAGCAAGAATTCTTCCAGATTTCTTATCTTGGAGGTCATATTCACTTAACTTCCACCCTTTCTTAAGGGCCAGTTCTCTCAACTGAATATTATGCTCTTTGGAGCCTGTGAAATATTGGAGCGCTGCTCCAAAACTTCTATCTTCAACAACTCTAAGGTCCACTTTAAAATCGTTTGACAGGAAAACCGTACTCTTAGTCTCCCCCTGAACCATGACGCGGTTGACTTGTGGGAGAGTAACGAAATAATCCATAACCTTTAATGCTTCTTCTGATGTCACGAGGATGTCTATGTCACCTATCGTCTCCTTCCTTCTCCTGATAGAACCTGCAAGGCTCACTTTCTTTACAGCAGAGCACATCTCCAACATATCCTTCACTTTAACCGCTATTGGCAGTGCATATCCTAGAAGAATCCGTTCTTGTCCACGCCTGAACATTGCGATTCCTCGAAGAATATTCTTTTCAGTCTTCTCTCCGAATCCTTTAAAATCTCTAAGCTTTCCCTGTTTAACAGCAACTTCAAGTTCATCAATACTGTCGATATTTAGCTTCCTATAAAGGATCAACGCTTTCTTAGGACCAATACCTTCAATCTCCATGAGACTGAGTAACCCTTTAGGGAACTCCCTCCGTAATCTTTTCAGATACTTTAACTTCTCGGTCTCTAAGAGTTCTTGGATTTTAGCTGCAATGTTAAAGCCTACGCCTGGAATCTTCTCAAGCTCACCTCTCTTACTGATGTCAAGGAGAGTTTCCGGTAAAGTTTCAATGGTCTGTGCTGCTCTCCTGTAAGCTCTAGACCTGAATTTATGTCCCTTAATCTCTAAGAGGTTAGCGATTTCATAGAAGATTTGAGTAATTTCCAAATTGTTCAAATAATCTACCATAGAAAGATGAGCATATTCACACCTATAATCTTTATAATTCAGAAGTATTTTCACTCATTTCTTTAAACAGATCAATAGCGTATGTTCTTACAACTATCGGAGAAGAGATTGCTTTGAATCTCCAAGGTTTAAACATATTTTAGCTTAGATGTCTATTTGTTTATAAAAGAAAAATCTTATACTAACTTTAGACGTTTCATACGCGTAATAGCAATACGTCCCATCGCTACTATCCAGATAGCCGCTAATGTCCAAATAATTGCGATAAACCAAGGATTGAGGTGTATCATAAAGCGTTCTAGTAATATTACAATAATCCAGATGTTTGCGTATTCAATAATATAGCGGTATCTCCCTGGATTAATAAAAATGTAAAGAGAAAAATTGAGGAGTATCAGTGGGATAGTGAGATAAAGACCTAAAAGAAAACAAAAAATGAGGCTAAAAGCATAAAAAATTACTAAAGAAGTGCGTTTTACGGCTAAAGCTGTTTTAAAGCCTAAGTACTGAACTGTGTTGTTGGAATTAGTTTTTTTATCCACATCAAAATCACGTAATTGATTACTTATTTGGCTGACTAAACTTACGAGTAGAATTATCCCCATTGTTCCGTACATGAAGGGATTTACTGTTACCACATTTATCCCAAAAAAATGGAAATAACCCGCAAAAATAATGATTCCTTTCCAAAGAAAGACAAAGATCCAATCCCAGTAAAGACGGTCACGTAATTTGATAGGGGGTGCGGAATAAGAAAAAGCAAGAATGTTAAGAAGTACGATGAATAAAAGAATTGGATACGAAACAATTACGCCAAAAAAGAGACTTAACCCTAAACTTGTATATATCATCACTTTTCCTAGTAACTTCGTTTTTGGGGAACAAAAAATATTTCTCACTTTTTTTTCGTCATCTTTGTGATCAGAAAGAGCATCAAAGAAATCGTTAACCACAAATCCAAATACATTGGAAAAAAAGAAGCCTAAAATTAATGCAATATATTCCAAATTTAATCCTATTAGATTATTACTGAAAAAGCCTCCTAATAATAAAGTTGAAGAGACGAGCGCATAATTCAGACGTAGTTTAACCATTAATTGGATTATAGATCGACCATAAAACTGCGGGAGAGTATATCTTGAATGCGTCATCAGTATAGACCTTTTCTACACTTTTTCAGTGCTGTATTATATTCAAATAGACAAGTTTACAATAAAACCCATATTACTATTTAGATCGAATATAAGCCTTTACTTGTATAAAGAATACTCTCACTTTTAGGTTTTAATAAATGAGATTATCTAATCTTTGATTACTTTGATAACGATTTTTAGTTTCAATTTAATGACCATATTTTCAAGGAAAGGTGAAACTTAATTTCTCATTTTCCACTTGTAACTGTGAATTCGATGATCCCGAAATATTTATCTCCATTTTTCACTTCAGACATCTTTAGTTCTCTTTTATGATTAGATTTCCATTTAACGAGAGAATACATGTCATCCACGAATAATTTTATGGACGTATTTGTTAGCAAGTTCTCTCCGACTAAACCTTGGACGAATTTATGGAGAAAACTTGTACTACTGTCCCATCCTATTCGCATACTTACTGGAAATTTGAATGATTGAGTTGTAGGAAACGTGGTCGTGGAATTACACATTCTTTTTGAAGAATAATAAAATGGATATTTACTAATATTTGGTCCAAGGAATCCATAGGTTGCCCATGTAAGCATTCTTGGTTTAAGTGAGTACCATTTTGAAAACGTAGGTGCTATTTTGAATCTTTGCCATTGTATTAGGAAGGAGAATTGGTTGGTATTAATTGTCCACAATTTCTCTTTACTCTTAGTAAATACGACTTGAATAGTGGTTGCGCGATAAGAATCTACTTCACCTTTTAAAATATGTTTATGAATGAAAAGTAATCCTCCCAATTCCACAGTAGTGTATTTGTCTGGAAAGAGTGGACCATAAGGGTAAAATCGTATTTTTACTGTTCGACTAATCTTTTTTGATCTAGTCTTCAGTTTTTGAGTACCAGAGGAAATGTTTACTTGTTGAAAGCTAACTATGGTTCTATTTATAAAATCTAATGGTCCTGTTAAAGATGGGTTCCCTAAAGATTCATGATAATCGTGCAATATCGATTTGAAGTTACTCTTAAGACTTTCATTTAATTTCATAATAATGAACCCAAAATAATTTTTATATCATTATCTAAGTTAAATATTACATTTCTTTTCATAATATTCTATATACATAGTACTAACTATTTTAGATTGATTAGTGAAAAGATGAGAAATTACATAAACCAGCGAAAGAAAAATTCGATGATATAACTAATGAGGAAGAGTAGAAGAAGACATGTTAAGGTTTAACAAGTTAAGATGAAGTGAAAACTGAAAGGAGGATAGCTGTATAATTCCTCCTTTTTTCTTAACAACAATTTTTTTTACTATATTCTGTACTTCTCAATTATGTCCTTCTTCAATTCTACACCTATACCCGGTTCATCAGGTATTTTTATCATACCTTCCCTATCGATTTCTAGTGGGTTTTTGAGAAGAGTTTTACATAATGCAAAATCGGTTGTATCGAACTCCAACCATTCACAAATGGGGGTACATGCCATGACTTGTAGAGTTGCTGCTAATCCAACACCTGTAGCAAAATGATGTGGTGTACATATTACTTCAAATGCTTCCGCCATAGCGCATATTTTCTTTGTTTCAGTGATTCCTCCACATCTAATAACGTCTGGCATAGCGAAGTCTACAGCATTCTTGAGGAATAATTCTTTGAATCCCCATTTCGTGTACTCATTTTCTCCAGTTGCAATAGGAATATCAAGTTTTCTTTTCAAATATGCATATCCATCGACATCATATGGTGCTAGAGGCTCTTCATACCAGAAAACGTCATATCTCTCAAGCATCCGTCCCACTTTTAATGCATCTACTCGGGAATAACCACAATTCATATCCACCATTAGAATCAAGTCTCCAATGCTTTCCCTCATCACTTTCACTCTTTTCTCATCTTCTTTTAACCCTCGTCCAAGGTGTGTTTTCATAGCCGAGAATCCAAGAGAAGCATATTTTCTAGCCATTATAGCCATATTCTCTGGTGTATCCCAGAACAGATCACTGGCGTAAGCTTTTACTTTCCCATCTCCATGAGCGTCCCCCCCGAGAAGTTTGTATACTGGTACATCAAAGTACTTTCCTGCTATGTCCCAAAGAGCCACATCAACTCCGCTGACTGCTGAAACATATCGACCTTTCTGATCCCAGTAAACAGAATCCATCATCATCTTGCGCCAAAGTCTTTCAATATCCAAAGGATTTTGACCTATCAATAATGACTTTAATTTATGTTCAACTATACTCTTGAGAAGATAAGGTTCTGGCACATAGCCTTCTCCGATACCTTGAATCCCTTCATCAGTTTGGATAATAACTAAACTAGCTCCTCGAAAGTTAATTTCTCTACCTTTGGAAAGTCCAAGGGACTTTTGTAGTGGAACGCCAAGAACAATGACTTCAATATCTGTTATTATCATATCAACATCACTAAAATACAATTCATCAATACCGCATAAATATTAGCCTTTATTTTTGAATGCCCACTAATTAATGAAAACCTTTTAGTCTTCATTTTGAAGGGTTAAATAATTCCTTATACGCTAGGAATGTTTCCTCTCTTAGGATTTACAGTTACAGCTTCTTTGAGGGATAGAGCTAAGGATTTAAAGGCTGCTTCAACTTTATGATGATCATTGTTGCCATATTGAACCCAGATGTGCATGTTGATTTGGAGAGAGGATGCTAATGTTTCCAAGAAATGGATAATATCT
>SDBT01002123.1_pt1 | contig 35425 bp, 27 predicted proteins | sample 2277101 | NCBI WGS metagenome assembly SDBT01 (sample SAMN10404973, study PRJNA504765) | marine sediment metagenome | isolation source: marine sediment core GS10_PC15, 103 cmbsf | place: Arctic Ocean: Southern Knipovich Ridge | collected 2010 | reverse complement strand
ATTATATTTTATGCACTTCCATTATTTCTTATACTTTTTATTTTTGGAAAACCAATTTTACAATTTTGGTTAAAAAGCAATTTCAATATTGAAATATTTTTATTTTTTAGGATATTACTGGTAGCTTTATTTATTAATTTACTGTCAGTCCCGATCTATTATATTTTTATGGGAGTAAATAAAGTTAGGTATTGTTTTTTTGAGATGGTTGTCAGAGCTTGTTTTACGATTATCTTTATAATAATTGTATTATTGTTTATAAAGGATGTAGAACTGATCTCAATAGTGTATATTAGTGCAACAGGATATGTAATAACAACTATATACTTATATTTTTTATTTTTTAGGTATAATAAATATTCAATATTGAGATAAAAGGGTGGTAATCATACAGTTAAATAAATTAATACCTGGTTTATATAGATGAAAAAAAATAATTTTTTCAGAGTATCAGTTATTACAGTTTGTCTTAATTGCAAAGACAGAATTGAGAAAACAATATTAAGTGTAATAAACCAAACTTACAATAATGTAGAGTATATTATTGTTGATGGCGTTTCAAATGACGGTACTGTAGATATTATAAATAAATATAATAATATTATCAGTTACTGGATCAGTGAATATGATGAAGGAGTATATGATGCCATGAATAAAGGCATTATGCTTGCATCAGGGGAATGGGTTATATTTATGAATGCAGGAGATTGTTTTAGTAATAATTATGTAATCGAGAAGATGATGAGTTCTCTAGAAAAAAATAAATCAAATCTAAACAGAATCGGTCTTATTTATGGGAATGCCCTGGTTCTAAATGAAAAAATTGGGTTTAGCTATAAAAGGACTGGAAAAGAAGAAATTGGAATAAACGATTTTTATTTAAATATTATTAACAGTTTTAGAAACCCGATTTGTCACCAGGCTGCTTTTTTTAGGAAAAAACTTTTTAAAGAAATTGGTTTGTATAATAAATATTTTATGCTTGCAGCTGATTATGAATGGTTTGTAAGATATTTCAAGATAAGTGGAAGAAAATACAAAACAAAATATATTGATTTAGATATTGTGGATTTTCAAATGGATGGATTATCATTTGATCTATTACCTCAGGGTTTAATTGAGAAAAACAAAATAGCAATAAAATACTTTCCCTTTCATATACTTATTCTGCATGAAATATTATTTCCTATTTTTTATTTAAAATCTAAAGTTTTGGGATTATTCAAAGAAACTACTTTATTTAGTATCTATAGAAATATTAAATATAAAACCCTGGGATTTATTAGAAAATTGGATAATTAATTATCAAGATTTAATATGGGGAAGACCATCTTGAAGATTTCTAATATAAGTAATAAATATTTTAACTTTATTTCTGTTAGATTATCTTTTGGGTTTTTTTTGTTTTATATATGTTTTAGGCCAATAACAGATTTATTTACTAATATAGAAATTTTTAGGAATATAACCCCGAATGACTTACTTGGCGGGCTCTTTCTACTTATTTGTGGTATCCAGGTAATAAAAAAAATTATTCTGATAAAAAGTAATCAAATATTAAGAAATTTTAATATAATTTATTTATTTTTTTTAGCAATTTGTTTATTTTCTTTTATTAATACAGATAGTATATTTATTTCAATCAAGGACTTATTAAGGTTATTAACCATACTTATTACTTTTAATTTTGTATTTATTTTCTTTAATAATAGTGAGAAAAAGTTATATTTGATCAATGCTATAATTTTTTCTTCACTAACGCCATTATTTTTTGGCATGAATCAATATATATTAAATACTGGTTATTATGATTACGGATTTAATAGAATCCGCGGAGTCTTTGTCCACTCTAATGCATTTGCACAATATTTATTGATTATTTTTTTTCTTATAATGCTTATTATTTCCTATTTAAATATTAATAAGTTAAAAAGAGTATTTATGATTATATTAAGCATGATCATACTCTTTGAAATTTATAATACATTTGCAAGAGTTACCTGGATAGCCTTAGTAATAGGAATTATTTTATTTATTTTAATAAGAATGAAATTATTAAAAAAAATTATATACTCTTCTATATTTATCATTGCTTTTTTTATATTTTTACCTTTTGTATATGAAAGATTTAAAGATATTTTTAATAAAGAAGCGTACGCTTCATGGTATCTGAATTCATTAGACTGGAGATTAGAATTATGGAGAGGTATTTTTGAAAATTTAAAGATAGATAATTTAATAACAGGTTATGGATTGGGAATGTTTAAAGAACATATGGGAATAGAGGCCCATAATGATTATTTGAGAATACTTTATGAAATAGGATCTATTGGATTACTTTTTTATTTATTTTTTCTACTATATATTTCTTTTATAATTATTAGGAATATTTATTATTATAAATCCCTTAAGGAGGCCAATAAATACAAAATAGGGCTAATTTTGATGGTTACATTGATGATCACAAGTTTAACGGACAACTTAATTGTTGCAATAGGCATACTGGTATATTTTTATAGCATACTCGCTATAATTTTAAATCCAGATATTAGTTGGGGTGAACCCATCACTTAGATATATGCTGATCCGATCTTTATAAGTAATATTAGAAGGAATCTATAATTTGAGAATGAACACAATAGAAGATCTGTTGAATCCTTTATTTCAGGAACTAAATAAGAACAAAATACAATATTGTGTATGTGGGAATTATCAAAATTTGCCTGAATATACAAACCACGATATTGATATTTGGACAGAAGATGTAGAAGTCTTTGAAGAATTACTTTTTAAAATTTCTAAAGAAAATAGTTATTTTTTATATCTTTTTAATAAGACTGCAAACGGCTCTAATAATTTTTTCTACAAGGAAACAAATGAAGGATTTAAATTTATTAGAATAGACCTACTGAAGGAATGCGCATGGAAATCTTTTATTCCAATAATTCATGCAAGTGAATTTGTAGAAGGCAAAAAGATATTCTCAAATTTTTATATTGCAGAAGATTACTTGGAAACAGTTATGCATTTTTTATATCCTTTATTCAATAATGGAAAAGTGAAGAGTAAATACAAGGATAAAATATTTTCTTTTCGCCATGAAAAAAAATTTATTAATATTTTGAGAAAAACACTTGGAAAAAGAAATTCTGATGAGATCTTAAAAAAAATAAGTTTAAAAAATTGGGAGTGGATAGAAAAGAATATATGGAGATATAAGATAGGATTAATTATAAAATTTTTCCTTTGCATACAAATTAGATGTTTTAAACAATTTTATAAGTTTCTTGAGTCAAACATAAGAAGATTTTTTTATCCGGCAGGCTTATTTATTGTTTTTATCGGTCCAGACGGAAGCGGGAAAACAACAATCATCGATCATTTGTTAATCGATTTTAAAGAAATGTTTGTTGAAAATAAGATTAAGAAGTTCTACTGGCGGCCATTTCTTTTACCCAGGATTGCATTTTTTTTTAAGTCCTTTCGATCATTAAAAATAGGAAATAAAAAAGAGATGCATAATGAAAGTAAAAACCCTGAAAAAAATAATAAGAAGAAAATAAAAATGTTTTTGTCATTTTTAAAGTTTTTTTACTATTTAACAGATTTTATTTTTGGTAGGTTAAAGTACCAATATGCATGGTCAAAAGGGGGAGCCATTGTCTTCGATAGATATTATTATGACAATATAGTTTACCCGAATAGATTTAATTTCAATTTGCCATTGGGAGTTTTATATTTTTTTTCAAAATTTGTTAAGAAACCAGATTTAATATTTTATTTATATTGTAAGCCTGAGATTTTAATAAGTAGAAAAAAAGAGTTTTCAAAAGTAGAAATATTAGAACAAATGGATAAATATGAAAATTTAATAAGTATATTTGATAATGTGTGTAAAATAGATACTTCTCAGGATAAAAAAGAAACAATGAAAAGAATAAAAAAGATCTGCCTGGACTATATGTCTGGAAGATTGAAAAAAAGAGGTTATAGTGGATAAAAGATTAGGCGGGATCATTTATTATTCTCACCCATATAAAAAATTCAAAGTATTAATTAAGGAAAATTTAAGCAAATATTTTATTTTACCTTATGAAACAGGGAAGAAACTTGAGTTAATAAAATATAAACATAAATATAAAAATATTTTAAAAATAAATATTAAAAATACGGAAGTATTATTTGTATTTATAGTATCGAAAATACCTTTTTTGTTTGTAAAAAGATATATGGAAAAGATGGGTTTAAAAGTGCTCTCTTCATATATTATTGTTCCAAACTTCCATGAACCCAGATGGTTTATACCATTTAATAAGAAATTAATTGCTAATATTGGTAATATTATAAAACCCAGTAGCCCCAGGGCTATATTTGCATGGAAGTTGATGCATTTATTAAATAAATTAGGGTGGCCCCAGCTACTGTTTTCTAATCAAATAATAATGGTAGCCAAAAAAGATCTGCATCTGGAACCAGAAGGCATGTTAATTGATTTTTTTTATGGATTGTTCAAAAAAAAGGATATTGATTTTGTTTTATATACCGGGGCATATGGGTATCAACAAAAATTTGTAGCGCAAGTGATGGATAGAAATGGTGAAATTATTGGTTTTGCAAAAATGGCTTATACGGAGGAGACAAAAAAGAGAATAAACCATGAAGTAGAAATATTTAAAATTTTAAAGAAGAAAACATTTTATTTTATGGAATATCCCAGGACCATTTTTTTTGGAGAACATGAAGTATTGAAAAATATTATATTAGTCCAATACCCACCGCCCCCAGAATATAAGATTTTTTATAAGAAGCTTACATCTAAACATATTGTAACCCTTGCAGAATTGTTTAAAAAAACTGTTCGATCTCCGCAAGAAAGCAAATACTTACTGTCAGAAATAAATAAATCATATGAATATATAAAAAAATTAATTTCTAGTAAACCAGAAAATAATTTTCTATTCAAAGAAGACATACCTTTTTTGATAGAAAAAGCGATTGTTCAACTGCATCAAGGTTTGAAAAATAAAAAAATTACAATAGGGCTTTCTCATGGAGACTTTACACCCTGGAATATTTATTTAGGGAAATCAAAATTGTATATTTTTGACTGGGAAATAGCTGATTTCAGGGTACCTCTCTGGGATTTTTATAATTTCTTAATCCATAGTGAAGTATTTATCTATTCTAAAAACTATAATAATATTGTAACTGAGATATTTGAGAACAATAGAAACACTTCACTTTTAATAAAAAAATATGAAAAGGAATTGGGTGATAAAATATATTTTAATAAGAAACTATTCTTGATCATATACCTCATTCAGGTAATTGCATATTATTTAGATCATATAAGTACTCAAGAGAAATTTGGATTTGAAATAGAGAAATCAATTACCAGGATATTAACTAGTATGATCAATATATTAAAATTTATAATATTATAATCCATTACGAATGGAAATAGATTAAAAAATGAAAATATTATTAATAAATAAGTTTCTATATCCAAAGGGTGGAGATTCATCATGTACCCTTGATACAGGCAGGTTGCTTGCTGAAAGAGGGCACACTGTTTTTTATTGGGGAATGAAACATCCATCTAATCCTAAATATTTATTCCAGGATGACTTTATAGATAATATAGATTATTTAAAAAGCATGTCAGGAGTAGAAAAAATAAAAATTGCTTTAAAAGTATTATATTCCTTGGAAGCTAAAAAAAAAATTAGCACCTTCTTAAAAAAAACTAGACCCGAAATAATTCATATTAATAATTTTGCTCATCAGATCTCTCCATCGATATTACATATTTTTAAGAAATTTAATATTCCTATTGTAATGACGATGCATGATTATAAATTAGTCTGTCCTGCATATACCATGTATTTAGATGGGAAACCCTGCGAAAGATGTAAAAATAGCAGGTATTATTCATGCTTTTTTAATAAATGTGTAAAGGCTTCATATGCTAAGAGTCTGGTTAACACTTTTGAAATGTATTTACATCATAAACTTTTAGGAATTTATAATTTGATTGATTTATATATCTCTCCAAGTGAGTTTTTAAAAAATAAATTAATTGATATGGGATTTAAAAAGAAAATTATCCATCTACCTAATTTTTTAAATCTGGAGGAATTTATTCCAAAATATTCCTATAAAAATGAACTTTGTTATTTTGGAAGATTGTCTTCCGAAAAAGGCCTTTTTACATTGATCAATTCCATAAAAGGGTTAAATGTGAAATTAAAAATTATAGGGACTGGACCATTAGAAAAAGAATTAATAAAGAAAGTCAAAGCTGATAATATTAATAATATAAAGTTTTTAGGATATAAAAGTGGGGAAGAATTGAAATATGAAATTACAAATTCGATGGCAGTGATCTTGCCCTCAGAGTGGTATGAAAATAATCCACGCTCTTGTTTGGAAGCTTTTGCATTGGGGAAGCCTGTAATTGGTACCAAAATTGGAGGAATTCCGGAATTAATAAAAAGCGGAGTAACAGGTCTTTTATTTAAGGCGGGAGATTATTTAGAGCTCAGAGAAAGAATAAAATATTTATTAAGAAATAAAGAGCAAATTAAAAAATTGGGTACTAATGCAAGAAAATTTGTTGAAGAAAATTTCAGTTCATCAAAACATTATAAAGAATTAATAAATATCTACGATTCATTATTGGATTAAAAATGAAACTAAAAAAGATTTTATTTGATTGGCCAAATGGCTTAATTTGGAAAATTACAGGTAAACCTACAATAAATTCTAGAAAAAAAAAGTATAAATTATTTATGGATCAGCTAAAACCATTAAAAAATTCTAGAATCTTAGACGCAGGCATTAGTGATTTTATTGGAAGAGGTACCAATTTTTTAGAAATATTTTATCCTTTTAAAAATAATATTTCAGCACTATGTTACGGAGAAGAGAATGATTTCTTAAATTTTAAAAAACATTTCCCTGAGATCAAATTATATTTTGGTGATGGACGATGTATGCCTTTTAAAGAGAATCAATTTGATATTGTATTTTCAAATGCCGTATTAGAACATGTTGGTGATCATCAAGCACAAAAAAGATTTGTTCACGAAATAATCAGGGTAGGTAAAAAATGTTTTATAACTACACCTAACTATTATTTTCCACTGGAATTGCATACCCTGATACCATTTGTACACTATTTGCCGCTAAGACTACGTTTTTGGATATATAATAAGTTAGGTAAAAGCTATTGGGCAAATTTAAATAATTTAAACTTATTAAAACCAAAAGAATTCTATCAGCTATTCCCTGATAGTTTAAATATAAAGATCATTAATCAAAAGCTATTTGGAATTACTTATAACTTTATAGCTATCTGTGACAAGGAGAAATAATGGAGGCATCCATAATAACCACTTACCGCTGTAACTGTAAATGCTATATGTGTAATGTCTGGAAATATCCTACTGAAGAAAAGGAAGAATTCAAACCTGAATTATTATATAAACTGCCAGATTTAGATTTTTGTAATATTACAGGTGGAGAGCCATTCTTAAGGGAAGATATTGAGAGAATAGTAGACATATTAAGGAAGAAATCTAAGAGAATAGTTATAAGTACTAATGGTTATTTTACAGATCAAATAGTAAATATAGCAGAAAAATATAAAGATATCGGTATAAGAGTAAGCATAGAAGGCCTCCCAAAGACAAATGACAAACTTAGAGGGGTAAGAGATGGATTTGATCATGGTTTAAGGACTTTACTGAAGTTAAAAAGTATTGGATTAAAAGATATTGGGTTTGGAATTACAATATCTGACCAAAATGCTGCAGATATGGTCGAGCTTTATAGACTTGCGAAATATCTTAACTTGGAATTTGCTACAGCTGTGGTGCACAATGGTTATTACTTTCATATTTATAATAATCGAATTAAGAATAAGGATGAAGTTATAAATTATTTTAAAATACTAATTCAAGATCTGATCCGGTCAAGAAAACCAAAGAACTGGTTCAGGGCATATTTTAATTATGGTTTAATTAACTACATCAGGGGTAATGAAAGATTATTGCCCTGTGAAGCAGGTACAGAAAATTTTTTCCTTGATCCATGGGGGGAAATAAAGCCATGTAATGCTATGGAAAACAAATACTGGATGGATAGTATGGGAAATTTAAATGATATGGATTTTAGTGAGATATGGAATAGTGAGAGAGCAAAAGAAGTCAGACAAAAAGTAAAAAACTGTCCCAAGAATTGCTGGATGATAGGAACTGCTTCTCCAGTTATGAAAAAATATATAAAAGCTCCCCTTAAATGGGTAATTGGTATAAAATTTTTACACAAACTTAAAGTGAGGGAGTTGTAATGAAGATTGCATTTATCGGACAAAAAGGAATACCTGCAATATGGGGAGGGATTGAAGCATATGTTGAAGAATTATCTACAAGGTTAGTTAAAAGGGGACATTCTGTTGATGTCTATGTAAGAAGCTGGTATACAAAAAAAGAAAAAACAAGCCATAATGGGGTATCATTGATCCACACACCTTGTATTAGTACGAAAATTTTTGATGCTATTACCCACAGTTTTAGTTCAAGCATGCATTGTATTTTTAAAAATTATGATATTATCCATTATCAGGCCATGGGTCCTTCTTTATCTTCATGGATTCCGAGAGTTTTTATGAAAAAAGTTATTGTCACTATCCATAGGCTTGATTATAATTCAGAAAAATGGGGTAAATTTGCAAAAAGCATGCTAAGGTTTTCAGAGAAAACTGCATTGGTCATACCCCAAAAAACTATTGTTGTCGGAAAACATTTAAGGGAAAAATATAAAAAAGAAGGTAGAGAGACGATTTATATACCTAATGGGGTTAATATTCCAAATAAATCGGTTTCTAAAATTATTACTGATGAATATAATTTAAAGGGAGATGATTATATATTATATATGGGGAGATTAGTTCCAGAGAAGAGATGTGATTGGCTTATTAAGGCATTTATGAGAGTAAAACGTGATTTCAATAAAGATATAAAGCTTGTAATAGCAGGAGGTTCCAGCTCAACTGATAAATACTTTGAAGAATTGAAAAATTCCTGTAATGCTGATAAAGATATTATTTTCACTGGCTATGTTACCGGGAATAAAAAAGAGGAACTATTCAGCAATGCCAAATTATTTGTATTACCCTCTTCTCTAGAAGGTTTGCCTATAGCTACATTGGAAGCATCAAGTTATGAATTACCATGCCTGGTAAGTGATATAGAACCACATAAGGAAATAATAATTAATAATTCTAATGGTTTTCTATTTCAAACAGACAGTTTTAATGACTTGTGCAGGAGGTTGATTGAAATCGTAAATGGTCATGAAGATAAATTAAATATAGTTGGAAGGGAAGCTAGAAGAAACGCAGAAAATAATTTTAACTGGGAAATGGTTGTAAATAAAATAGAAAAAATATATTTTGAAGTTTTAGCATAATACAATGTATAATGAACCAAAGTAATTCAACAAATTAAGGTAAAATGAATAATCAGTACAAAAGAGAACTTACATTTATAGATCTATCAAGATTATTTCTAAGAAAAAAATGGATATTTATAATAACTTTCATAATTATTTTTATTGCTACATTTGCGTATTTTTATCTAAAACCAGATGAATATACAGTTGATACTAAAATTAGAATTACTGAAGAGTTCATGGGTAATAATAATGAACTGTACAGCTATTACCCGGAAGATATGGAAAAATTATGGATATTCCCAACATATAAGAGTGTCGATTCTGAAAGGAAAAAACTTGAAATAATTGCAGGCGAATTAATTTCAGATGAGATAATTACCAAAACAGAAAAATATCTGGATGATAATTATGGAATAAATATAGATGGTCTGCGAGATACTTTTACCATAACTGTAGATAATACTAATAGGGATATTACTATTAGCGCCACTTATAATAAACCGGAGACTTCGATAAAAATAGCAGATTCTCTGCTTAATGTTTATATTATGGCAAAGCAAGATCACTTTGAGGGATTATACACTTCTTTTTTAAATAAACTAGTTAACAGGGTGGATGATGATTTTAATGAACTGGAAAGACTGAATAGTGAAAAGAATAAATATGAAGCTGAATATTATATGATAAATACTAAACCTGCTGAGGAGAGAAATGTAGATCTTATAAGTGAAGTGCTTTCCAAAGCTGAATCATTTAGCAGCCAGATAAATACCCTGAATAAAAATTATCAATTACTGAAAAAAGTAAAAGAAAATCTTGAAAATAATAAAGAATTCTTTATAAATAAGATTGATATCACCCGGGAACTTGAAACATCCAATATTGTATCTAATAGGATCGGCATTAAGAGAAACATTGCTTATAGTGGTTTGCTGGGTCTGCTTATAGCTTTTATTATAACCTTTATTGCATCAATATCTTACTACTCTAAATATATTAAAAGAAATTAATTATTCAAGATTATATCTAGAAAGATAAATGAATATTATAAATAGGATTATTAAATGGCCAGACGGCTTTATTTGGAGATTCACAAATAAAATTACAATTTATTACAGGAAAAAAAAATTTAATATATTTATGCAAAAAATAAAACCAGACCCAGATGAAAAAATATTAGACATAGGTGTAGATATAGGGGGTAATCTTGAAAGAGGAAATAATTTTTTTGAAATTCTTTATCCCTATAGCGAAAATATTACAGCAATAGGATATGGTAATAAAAGAGGCTATGAGAAATTCAAAGAAAATTTTCCAAAAATTAATTTATTGATCGGTGATGGAAAAGATCTACCTTTCAAGGATAACAGTTTTGATATAGGTTTCTCAAATGCTGTAGTAGAGCATGTAGGAGATAAAAATGAGCAAAAGAAATTTATCAGTGAAATTATAAGAGTCTGCAAAAGAAGTTTTATTGTTACCCCAAATCGATGTTTTCCGATTGAACTACATACTCTACTACCATTTATACATTGGTTTCCAAAAAATATAAGAAATGCTGTATATAAAAAAATTGAAAAAATTTTATGGCCAGGTGTGTATGATTTAAATCTATTGAAAAACCGGGATTTAATAAATCTATTTCCAGATAAAAAAAAGCTTAAAATAATTAATAAATCATTTCTTAGTTACAGCTTAGTAGCTGTTTATAATAAAGAATCATAAAAGAAAAAATAAAATTTAAAAGTAAAGATGTTTAAAAAATTTAGTGTTATTTATTAAAGCGAATAAAATTACGGAAGAATTTGATATAGATATATTTTTACATCTTGTTTTTCTATATAATTATCCAAAAATTAGATATTTATGGTAAATAAAGCTAAATATTCTGAGATTTTTGGATCTACTTCAAAATATTCTTTTTTAAGAATTCTGTTTTTTTTAATTTCCTATGTTTTCTATATTCTAATTTCAAGATTTCTAGGACCGGAAGAATTTGGAAAGTTGGCTCTGCTTATTCAACTTGGCGCTGAATTTGGGACGATCCTGGTTATTGGATTTCCGATAGCTTTAAACAAATTTATACCAAACATACCTGATAAAAAAGATAAAAGCATACTTTTTTCCACAACAATAAAAATAACACTCCTCATGATTTTAGTTTTTACCTTTGTTTACTTTATCTTAACTTATTATTTAAAAGAATATATTCCTCCAGAGATAATAGAGGCTAAATACTTTTTATATGTTTTTATTATAGTAATAGGGTTTGTAAGACTGGGAATAGGAATGCTCTCTGGGTTAGGAAGATTTATTACTGGGACAGTACTTGATGGTACCATTCATATTTTATGGAGATTAATAGCATTTTCTTTTATATTTTTTTTAGCATACAAGAAGTTCACTTTGGTATTCAGCGTCAACTTTGCTGTACATTTCATTGTAATGTTCATTATATTTTTTATTTTAAGGGGTTATTTTTCAAGGTCTGGAATCAAAATTGATCCTAAGATCTTAAAATTTAGTGCGCTAGTCACAATTAATCAATTAATTAACTCTGCTATTATTTTAATAGACCTAATATTGGTCAGGTACATTCTAAATAGTACCGGAGAAGTCGGGTATTATTATACAGGTACGAGGATACCTCTTTTATTCCAGACTTTATTTTTTATTCCACTAACAATTCCTTTTTTATATTATTTCTCAAAACCGGATATAACCTTAAAAATTAAAGACACTATTATAAAATTTGGAACAAAAATCATAACAGTAGTTTTTTCAATAATAGCATTATTTATCTACACGGTTGCAGATAAATTCATACTAATATTATTTGGCCAGGATTACAGTAATAGTATCATAATTTTAAAAATTTTTGCCTTTACCCTATTTTTTATAGCGATAGAGTCCTTCATGAATCCTTTCTTTTTATCAATAAACAAGCCTATAATACCATTAGTGTTAGGGATCATTTACCTGGTATCTTTGGCTGGTTTAGATTTTATATTAATACCATATTTTAATAGCGCAGGTCCTGCTGTAGCAGCGCTAATCGTACTTTTTGTAAGGACAACTATATATATGATACTATTATGGAAAAATAAAATTAATTTTTTAAGGCCATTTATAATCCTTTTTGCTATATTAGCTTTTAGCATAAGTGTTGATATTTTCCTCCTGTCATATACGGGGATTTTTATATATATAATACTGATATTTATAACCAGAATGCTCACGATAGGCGACATAAAAAAGATGATATTGTTGTTGAGGAAAAAGGAAGTCATATAGGATGAGTACAGCTGTTTTTTCAAGGTTTAAAAAAATAAATACAATTATTTCAATATCCGGTTTATTCTTTTTCTTTTTGTTGATGATATTCCAGAACCTGGTAAAGGGTTACTTTGGAAATGAGTATTTGTTTATAGGGTATTTTCTGGGAGTAGTCCTGCTTGTATATCTCTTTATTGTTGATTTTATTAGAAAGGGTACTGTAAAGATCCATGATCTTGACAGGTTTCTGATCTTCTTCATAATAATCCAGTTGATCTGGGCGCTTCCTACATTTTTTAGTTCTCCAAGAGCAGCGGTCATAGGATTTATGTATAATGCAAGGAACTTCTTTATCCCCTATGCCCTGGTGAGGTTTTCATATTTAGGTAGTTTTAATAAAAAATGGCTCATAAGATGGATGGTGTTCCTTATCTTTCTGGTAGCTGTGTATGGAATATATCAGTATTATTTTGACTGGGAAAGATTTTTAGGGATCTCGGTTGCAACAGCTGGTTTTTTTTACTCTGAAGGCAGAAGAGCTTATTCATTTTTACTTACTCCCCTTGACCTTGCTTTTTCAAGTATGATCATGGGGATTGTGATGTTTTCATATTTGATTGAAAAAAATAAAATTTTCAGCCTGCTTACTCACATTTTCCTATTCTTAATATTTACAGTATCTACAATACTTACTTTTACCAGAAGTGCTTATATTGGATTTGTTTTAGGAATATTTGTTGTTTTAGTTACATTTTTATTAAAGATACGGGTGAATATTAAATTATTATTTATAATACTTTTATTTATAATTATTTTAATAGGCATTGGTTGGGGATTATTTCCTGATTTTTTTGATAAAATTATAAGGCTCGAAGATTCATCAGCTATAGAGCATATAAGCAACTTTCAGCAAGGAATAAGAGTCTTTTTACAGAATCCTCTGGGCCTGGGGTTGGGTAAGTCAGGATGGACAGTTGTAAACTGGAATGTAGGAGGAGGAATCTATGTTGAAAGTGCTATCCAACAGGTGATGGTTGAAAGTGGAATAATCGGTATAATCGCCTTTATATTGTTTTTCGGGAAAATAATTTTGATCTCCATAAGCAACTATTTTAAGAATGAAAATCCAATATTTTTGGGAGTGCTGGGAGCTACTGTAGGAATATTTGCCGGCAGTTTCTTTCTCCCTGTGTATTATTTTTCCACTGCCATGTCTTTTTACTGGGGGCTTGTAGCTATTTCGATTTTTTACAGAGAAGGAGCACAAGAGTTGGTGCAGAGAGATCTTGATAAGAGATGGATATAAGTATTATTATAGTCAGCTATAATCAAACCGGATTCTTAAGGGAATGCATTGATTCCATATATAAACAGGTGGAAGAACTTGAATTTGAAGTCATAGTTGTTGATAATTGTTCATCTGATACCGGACTTTTAAAGCTGCTTAAAGAAAATAAATCGAAGAGGGATAATTTTGATTTTATTTTAAATAAATCCAATCTGGGATTTGCTGCGGCAAATAATATTGGTTTTAAGGCTTCCAGGAGCAGGTATATAGTTTTTATTAATCCCGATACTGTACTGATAAATAACTGTTTTAAAATAATGGTAGACTTTTTAAAGGGTGATGACAGGGCTGCTGTATGCGGTCCCAGGATACTTTACCCGGACGGGGGTTTTCAGGTATCTTTTTATTCCTTCCCCAGCCTGGCTAAAAAGTTTTTTAAAGTTTTGGGATTTAATAAACTACTGGCAAAAAAGCCTTTTTTTTTAAAGAAGCTTTCACGGTTTAATAGAATAATGCCTCACTATATGTCTCTTTTCAATGCAAATTTTGAAGATAGAAGGGGTACTACTGAAGTGCCATGGGTAACGGGTGCCTGCCTGATGGTAAAAAATAATTTTTTTAGAAAAGCCGGATTATTTGATGAAAACTATAAAATGTACTGTGAAGATATGGATTTTGGTCTGCGAATAAGAGAGAATGACTTGAAAGTATATTTTGTCCCGGAGGCAAAGATAATACACCACCGGGGCTGGGTGAAGAGGAGTTTGAGGAGCCTGAATTTCTATTTTGAGAGCCACAGGTATTATTATAAAAAAAACTTTAGAGGAATTTATAAAAGCATGCTATTATTTCTAAATAACTTCGAGTGGACTTATGAGAAGATATTTTTCTATATAAGGAATAATTTACCTGGAAGATAGTTTATGAATAACAGGAAAAAAAAGCTAGCTATATACCATCCCTGGATTTATTTAAAAGGTGGGGCCGAAAGGCTCATACTTGATATTGTTACCAAGAGTGATTATGACTGGACAATATTTACCCACCACTTTGACAGGGAGAATACTTTTCCTGATTATGAAGGTCTGGACCTGGTGGAATTACCAAGGGTATCTGTTGATAGGGATTATTCCAAGGTCAGAAATGCAGCATTAAAAATAATGACAACAAAGGTCGACTTTAAAGATTACGATCTGCTGGTTGTCATGAGTGAAGGAGTGGGAGATTATTTTGTGTTCAGGAACAGTGAGCTACCCTTAGTATGCTTGTGTCTTACACCTTTAAAAGTAATCCATGACCATTACTCCAGGCAGAGGTATCTGGAAGACAACAGGGGTGTGTTTCTAAAATATTTGGTGTCAAGCATGATTTTTAAAATTTTTGACAGGATGGCGTGGAAACATTATAAAAAAGTAGTCTGTATCAGTAATGAAGTAAAAAACAGGGTACTCAATGGCAGGCTTGTTCCTGAAGAAAAAATAAAGGTCCTTTATCCCGGAGTTGATTTTGGAGAGATCGTGTCCATGCCTAAATACTATAAGTATTTCTTTATTCCCGGAAGGATAATGTGGGAAAAAAATATCGAGCTGGGCATAGAAGCATTTATGAAATTCCAGGAGACTGTGGAAAATAAGAATTTCAAGCTCATCATTGCAGGAATGGTTGACGCTAAGAGTGTTCCCTACTATCAGAAACTCAAGAAATTATGCAGTGATAATAAGAATATAGAATTTGTGGAAAATCCTCATGACAGTCAGCTGTTTGACCTTTATAAAAAATGTTACTGCGTGCTTTTTACTTCTTTGAATGAAGACTGGGGGATAGTTCCCCTGGAAGCCATGGCATTTGGGAAACCTGTGATAAGCGTAAACAGGGGAGGGCCCAGGGAAAGTATCATAGACGGTGAGACCGGATTTCTGGTGGAACCTGAACCGGAGAGAATGCTGGAAAAGATGCTGCTTCTGGCAGGGGATATGGGACTTACAAAAAAGATGGGAAAAGCTGGCCAAAAACATGTCAAAAAATTCAATATCTCCAGTTTCCACGAGGGGTTTAATAATATAATTAATTCTTTGATAGATAAATCCTGAAAGCAAAAATGAAAAATCAAAGAACGTTTCTCTACTTTTCAGTCATACACTGGGAGTATATCTTCCAAAGACCACAACATCTGGCACTGGGACTGGGTAGAGATAATAATATATTATATATTGACCCGGTCGGAACTGTTTTTACCTACCTGGGCAGTAAATTAGGTTTGACTAAAGTAAAAAATCATAGCTTCAGGGGGAAGCTGGTAAAAGTCGGACCAAATATGAATGTCTACACCCCTCCCAAGATATTTATCCCCTTCTTTAAAAGTATAAGGTTTATAAATAAGATCAATTCCGCAATACTAAGTTTCCTGGTAAGAAAAATTGCTGCAAGACTTTCCCTCGAATTGAAAGAAAATATTTTATGGGTCAATTTTCCCACCTATTCTGATCTGTTAGGAAAGTTTAGATCATCAATTGTTATATATGATTGTATCGATGATTATAAGTATTTTTTTACAAGTGAGGTAGTAAGGGCAAATATTGAGAGGATGGAAAGCAACCTGTTGACTGGAGCAGATATAGTATTTGCCACCAGTGAGAAATTGTACCGAAAGTGTAAGAATTTAAATAAAAAGACCTATAGGATCCCAAACGGTGTGGATTTTAATCATTTCCAAACTGGCCAGATACGGGCAGCAGCAGATAAGCCAGTCGAGCTGAAAGAAATAAATAAGCCACTGATCGGATATATAGGTGTGATCAGCTGGTGGACTGACCTGGAACTTTTATCAGCAATATCTAAAAAACTGAATATTGCTGTGATGATGATCGGGCCCGTAGAAACTGATATCAAGATGTATAAAGATGATGAAAATATGTTTTTTCTGGGAAAACGTGATTATAACAGGCTACCGGAATATATCAGGTGGTTTGATATATGCATACTGGCTATGAAGGATAATGAGCTTATCGGAGGAGTAGATCCTGTAAAGATCTATGAATATTTTGCTTCCGGTATACCAGTGGTCTGTTCCGATATGGAAGAGCTTCAAAAGTTTAAGGATATTTGTTTTCTTTCCAGGAGTGAGAAGGATTTCATAGAAAATATTAAATATATTCTGAAAAACAGGAATAATCAGGACATCAGGGATAGGATCAAAAAAGGGGTTTCAGCAGCTCAGGAAAATTCCTGGGACAGCCGGATTGAGTATATAAGTAGAATTTCAAACAGATAACTTGAAATAAACAATAAGTTTCAGAAAGACCATGGAAATAAATAATTCAACCTATAATTGGAAAAAGTACTGGGAAACAAAAGATTTTAAAAATTATAGAAAACAACGGTTGAGCTCTTATCAAATTCCTGTATATGATATTTTAGAAAATTTGATAAGCGGTGAAAAGATAACCAGTATTTTAAGTGCAGGAGCTGGTTTAGATCTGATTTCGCTCAGACTTCAAAAAAGATTTAAAAATAATCTGGATATTACAATTTTAGATATTTCAGAAGAAGTTTTGGAGGTTAATAAAAAATTATTTGAAAATAATAATTTAAATGCACATTATGAGAAAGCTAATATATTTGAAATGCAATTTAAGAGTAATAATTTTGACCTGATATTTAATACAGGACTACTGGAACATTTCAATTATGAGGAACAAAAATTAATAGCAGGTGAAATTTTAAGGGTTCTGAAACCATCAGGTTATTTTATAACTGCAAATACCTGTAATACAGGAAAGATCTATAGATTTGGTATGGCAGCAGCAAAAAGGAAGAATGAATGGGAGTATGGCAGAGAGGTGCCGGTAAAAAGTTTAAAATTCCTGCAGAGATACTTTGATAATATTGAATATATTGAGGAATTTCCCAAAGATTTTTTTACTCAATTGTATTTTTTGAAATACGTCAATAAAATATTTAAAGTCCTCTTCAGGGTAGTATATTATTTATTCTGTTATAAATATATTTTAAAAATAATAGATGCACTTTTCATAAAGCTCTTTGGCAGCTACCTAATTATCTCGATAATTAAAAAATCTCCTTAACATTATAATTTCTTTTAATAATTATAATCAAATAAATACTATATTAGTTTGGTTTTAATTATTATTTTACTTTTTATATATTATATGATAAAATAATCTAGCTTTATATAATAATAAGTATATTAAAAATATAAAACTAAAATTTTAATTTTTAATATTAATAATTTAATAATTAATATTAAAATTAAAATAATTAATTATGGGAATAAAAATAAAAAAAATATTAATTTATTTAATAATATTTTCTTTGATAATGCCTTTATCTTTTTTTTCAAATATAGGAAATGTTTTTGCTGATGAAATTGATATTACTCATTTAGGAGCTTTGTCAAGTGTGGCTCATCCAAATTATCTTGGTGGAGCATGGGGAATATTTGCACGTGGTGATTATGTATATGTAGGAGCAAGACAGGTAGATGCCCTGACAATTTTTGATGTTAGTGACCCTGTAAATCCTGTGCACACATATGCTATAAGGGGTATTGAACCTCCAATTTGCATAAGCGGTGCCAGTGGTCTAGCAGTTGATGGAGATTATGCATATGTAACTGGACCAGATGGAAATTATGCAGACAGGTATAATGCTTTATCATCTTTCGATATTAGTAATCCATATAATATTATCCATATCGACTCTATCCTGGGAGGAGGTTCCCCGGAATACCTGGCAGGGGCAGTTGATGTAAAGATACAGGGTAACTATGCTTATGTTGTAAGCTATCATGATGATGCATTGACTATATTCGATATCAGTGATCCTTACGATTTGAAGCATGTAGGATCTCTTTCGGGCAGGGATGCTCCCAATTATCTTTATGGCCCATATGGACTCTTTGTAAGAGGTAATTATGCTTATGTAGCTTGTGTATCACAGCATTCACTGACTATAGTAGATATAAGCGATCCTGCAAATCCTACTACTGTGGGAGTCATAAAAGGAGGATGGCCTGACTGGTATCCAATATCAGGAGCCTGGGATGTTTATGTAGTGGGTGACTATGCTTATGTGGCTTGTGCGGCTGAGGATTCACTGACCATAGTCGATATCAGTGACCCGACTGACCCCACTCTGGTGGGTACCATTATAGGGCAGGGAGCACCAAATTATCTCGGTCATGCCTGTGGTGTTTTTGTAACAGGTGATTATGCCGTTGTCACTGCGATGGAGGATGACGCCCTTACGATAATAAATATAAGTGATCCTGCAAACCCAACTCATGCCGGGACCATAAGGGGCGCAGGATTCCCAAATTACCTGAATGCTCCCATAGACTTATTTATTATAGGTGACTATATCTATGTGACCAGCAGGGATGATCATGCTATGACTATATTTGAAGCTGATCTCAGTGAAAAACCCGATATTGAAGTTTCCAGGGACCAAAAGTTTTTTGATAATGTTGCTGTGGGTGCTCAGGATTCGCAGCTTATTACTGTAAATAATACTGCAAGCTCTGACGGACAACTGCAAGTTGGCCAGATAACAATAACAGGCCAAAATGCTGACCAGTTTTCCATTACTTCAGATAATGTGTCAAACCAGACTATCAGTCCGGGCGGTTCTGCAACTTTTAATATAACGCATACACCCACAACTGATGGGGGAAAAACTGCGACCGTACTGATACCGTCTAATGACCCTGATGAGGATCCTTATGAGATATTTGTGTGTGCGGGAAATGAAGTGGGTGATTTTGTCACCAGGTTTTATGAGCTCTGTCTGGAAAGGACACCTGACCAGGGCGGTCTTGAATACTGGGCCACTGAGCTTCTTGCCGGCAATAAGACAGCTGAAGACCTTGGTTACGGCTTTGCAATGAGCGCTGAATATATTGCTAAAAATACTTCCAATGAAGATTTCGTTACCATGCTCTATAATTTATTTTTTGGGAATGTTGATGATGAGGGATTAGCCTTCTGGATGGACCAGCTGGACACCTCAGCTACAAGGCCTGGAGTGCTGAATGGCTTTATTCATTCAGGACAATTTGAAGCTACTTGCAGCGACTACGGTATTACAGCCTTCACACCAGGGCTTCCTGGTTTTGTGACCCGTTTTTACACTTTGACCCTGGAACGTATGCCGGATGCTGAAGGACGGGATTACTGGGTAGACCTGCTGCAATCAGGAGCCATGACAGGTGAAGATATAGCTGACGGTTTTATATTCTCGGATGAATTTTTAGCCCGGAACCATCCAGACGGGACTTATGTATCGATATTATATAATGCATTCTTTGACCGAGTACCCGATCATGATGGATTTGTTTACTGGGTGGCTATACTGGGAAGCGGCTATTCCAGGGAATATGTTCTGGATAAATTTATACATTCAGCAGAATTTGAGGGAATATGCGGCAGCTACGGTATCTCCCCTTATTAAGCATGATAGTGATCAAATATTAATATTATGAAGTATATAAAAATATTTCTTATAATTTTAGCTCTGGTAGCTACACTATCCGGTTGTAAGTCTATTAATAATGAAGTGGTCAAAGAAGATCTGGTTATTGAGGAAGTTGAAGAATCTTCCAGAGAAACTGAAAAGAAAAAAAGTGACTCACAGGAGATAAGAGATGCCATCGAAAAAGCACTTGAAAAGGAATCTAATGATGAAAGTACAGAAGAAGATATTGATGAAGACCTGATCGAAGAGGAATTAATTGAAGATGGTACCATTGAAGAGGAATCAGTGGGGGATATTACTACAGGGGAGAGTCAGGATTTAGAAACTGAGGAGGAATTTGAAGATACTGAGGATCAATCTGTATTGGATAATATTCAAAAAGAGATCGATGCATTAATAGAAGATATAAAACAGGGCAATGTAATCCCTGATGATCACGAGAATTATAGTGTATTGCCGTAAACTATTATAAATTATGAGGATATTAAAAATTTTGCTTCATAGTTTTATATTGGCTATTACTAATTTGTTGTCAATACTGGTCGGCTTCACTATCTATCATTTTATTCCGCAGTTCAATCAGTCGCTTATACAGATTCCTGTTGCCACTTTCTTTTCAGTGATAATCTTTATTGTATGGGTACTGATAATAAGGTTCAAAAAGATTGTTAAATTAATACCTGAAAACAGGATAGATTATATATTCATTATTATTGTATCCCTTTTGTGGATACCAATAATCTTTTACCCTCTTCATTATTTTACTCAGCATTATATTACATCGTATAGGAATATTTCATGGGTATGGATGTTCCAGATACCAGTAAATGTAATAATTGTTTTTATAACATATATTGTATTACGAAAAATTAAATTATTATTACATTAAAATACCTGACGGTTGATCAGGAAGCAGATATTTTAAACCTTTACTTTTATTTACATTTACTTTTGTGTAAATATATATATAATTATAATTATAAAAGTTGACATAAAGATAGTATATATATAAATATAAAAATTATATTGTAGTAATAAAAATAGCAAAAAGGTAGTAATAATGGTTTTTAAACCAAATCTATCAAGTTTTTTCCATGTCTGCATATTAATCTGCGTAATTTCTATTATATTGCTACTTTTTGCAGGCTGCAGTCTTTTTCAGAGATCCCAGGATATAGGAGAGATCCAGGAAGAGAGCGGTAATGATTCCTTAGAATCAGAGGTCCCATCACAGGAAGAAGAGGAAATCCAGGAGGAAATTGAAGAAGAAAAAATCGATGAAGAGACCGTTCAGGAAGAACAGGGACAGATAGAAGTTGAAACTGAAGAAAAAGAAGCACTGGAGAATGAGACTCAGGAGAAGTTTCTCAGTATTAATGTATATTATATAGATGAACAGGCTCAATACATAGTCGGGGAGGCCAGGGAGATATCCGGCAGGAATGAAGAGGAACTGGCTGTGGATGCTTTTAATGAACTAATAAAAGGGTCTGAACGGGAGGATCTGTATAATCTCATACCGGAGGGGACTGGAATAATCAATGTCGAATATATAGATAATTATGCTTTTATAAACCTCACCCAGGAATTTGTGGAAAATAAAGCTGATGACGGTCTTGTGGATTATCTTGTAGTAAATTGCATCGCTGCAACCATTACTGAAATACCCGGTATAAAGGGTGTGGTCTTCAAGGTGGACTGGGAGAAGATCGACGTTTACGGGACCCTTGATATAAAAAATCCTGTGACCAGGAACCAGGAGCTGATCAAGGACTAATGATATGAATACAGGACCTTTATATATTTTAAAAAGGATCTTAGTCTTTCTGTCTGTAGCAGCCATAATCGGTTTTGTTCCGGTAGGGGGCGAAATCGAAGCCGGCAGTTCTTCATTACTCATTTGCATAGATCCCGGACACGGAGGAAAAGATCCCGGGGCTGTCGGCCCTACAGGATTGACCGAAAAAGAGGTAAACCTCGATATTGCCCTGAGGTTAAGAGATAAGCTCACCGGTGCCGGCTACAGGGTTGTGATGACCAGGACGACTGATGTATACAGATCCCTGGACGAGAGGGCGCAGTTTGCCAATTCCAGTAGGGCCAATATTTTTGTATCTGTACATAATAATGCATTCTCCCTTCCCACCCCCAATGGAACAGAGACATATTACAGCACCTATTCCCCGGCACAGAGTAAGAATCTGGCAACCGATGTGCACAATGCTGTGCTGAGCCAGATAAATACTACTAATAGGGGAGTGAAGACTGCTAATTTCTATGTACTTAAAAACACTTATATGGTCTCCTGCCTGCTGGAGGGCGTGTTTATTTCCAATCCCACAGAAGAGGCAAAGCTTAAAGATGCCGGTTTCAGGGACAAGATAGCGACCGGTATTTTTAATGGCATTAAAAAGTTTGCAGGTTCTGTCACTATTGCGCCATATCAAGCCAGGATCGATGATATGGGCAATACTCCGCAGGCATTCTATCCGGGTGAAGTAAAGACCTTTAATATCAAGGTGACAAATCTCTCGACTTCCTTTACCTGGCCGGCTACCGGGACCAAGCTGGTAAATATCTCATATCACCTGTACGATAAATATGAAAATCTGGTGAAATTTGACGGCAGGCGTTCACCACTACCCCACGATGTGGGACCGGGAGAGACTGTTACTATACCTGTTACCGTATCTGTTCCGTCCACCAGTGGTGAGTATAAGATCGAATATGATGTAGTCCATGAATGGGTGACCTGGTTCTCAGACAGGGGAAGCGAGACCTTATGGAAAGACTTTACCGTTGTTGATGAGCAATCCTTGATGGATTTAGTATCAGACCTGTATGAGTTTATCCTGAACAGGACTTATGATCAGGATGAATTTGACGGATATATTGCTGAACTGAGAAGCGGAGGTCTGAATGCCGGAAGTATTATCAGCAACTTTATAAAATCAGAAGATTTCCAGAACAGGAACCTGACGGACCTGGAATATATTAATGCAATATACAGGGCATTACTGGGCAGGGAACCCGATATTAGCGGAAATGATTACTGGCTCAGCCAGCTTGCAGAGGGTAAGGGCAGGGTATATGTTTTATCCGGTCTATTCAGATCCGCAGAATTTGATAATGTAACGGAAAGCTGCGGTATAGCACTCGGTTCATTGGATGATGATATAGTCATCAATGATCATGTAGAAGAACAACCTCCTAGTGATCCACCTGATGAAGACGGCGGTGGAGATGAAATAGGAGATGAAGAACAGCCGGATGAGAGCGCTTTATTCATAAATAATATATTCCTTCAGCTTATCGGCAGAGAATGCACAGACGAGGAGTTTACTGGTATTGAGACTATGCTTGCTGATGGGGAATATTACTTGAGCGATATAGTCACCAGTCTGTTAAACGGGGAAGAATTTGACCTGAATCTGACAGACCAGGAATTTATAAATATTTTCTACCGGGCTCTCCTGGGCAGGGAACCTGAGACTACCGGTAATAATTACTGGCTTGGCAGATTGGAAAACGGTGAAAGCTGGACTATCCTGCCTGCCGGGATCTTTAGTTCTTTCGAATTTACAGGAATATGCATCAATATTGGAATAGATGCGGGAGAATTTGACATAAGCCAGATAAACACAGACGGCAGTGGGGACAGTGGTGATTCAGGCGGTACTGAGGTCCCGGAAGATCCAGATGATACCGGAGGTTCTGATATTGTAGAGGACCCACTTTCTAAATTTATAGATAATATTTATGTTCAGTTTACCGGAAATTCCTGTGAAGAACAGGTCCTTCTTGAATGGAAAGATGATCTAAGTAATGGTGACAGCGATGTAAGCGCCCTGATCCTGCTGCTTTATGAATCAGAATCATATGATGACCAGATAAGCAATGAAGAGTTTATAAGCCAGGTCTACCAGTCTCTGCTTGAGCGCATTGCTGACCAGGATGGTAACAACTACTGGCTGTCCAGACTGGATGACGGTTTTGACAGGCTGGATATGATAGCCCAGATAATTGCATCCCCCGAGTTTATAGATATCTGTCTGGGTTACAGTATCGGGGCGGGATCTATTGATATCCCCAAGCAAGAACCTCCAGCAGCAGTACAGGAGGAGATAACCAATGATACCAGCATTATAGGGCAGAGCACTGCAACTGAAGAGATGATGATAGAGCTGTTTATTACCCATAATCCTTCGCAAGAAGAAAGGGCCAGGAGGATCGTGAAGTATTATATCCAGTACGGCCAGTTATTCAATTTGAGGGCAGATATAGCCTGGGCTCAAATGATCCATGAAACCGGGTTTTTGGGGTATACCGGTATAGTTCCCCCTGATGCAAATAATTTCGCAGGTCTGGGGGCAACAGGAGCAAAAGATGCTGATGGGAATTATGTCTATAATACTTTTTCCACTGAAGAACTTGGAGTAATAGCACATTTAATGCATCTAGCATGGTATGTGTATCCCGGCCATCTTGATCTAAAGGATGATAATGGAGATCTCTATTGCTCCTCAAAATACGACCCGCGCCATTTTGGCAGTGTTCATTATTTTAATGGGGACAATGATCTGAGTTGCCTGAACGGTAGATGGGCTCCTTCCCCGACATATACGGGCAAGATCATCCAATTTGCCAATGAAATATATGGCAACTAGCCGCATTGCCCTAAAATGTAAGCCTGATATTGAAATCATATAGTAATACTGGTATTGTTTCTTTAAGAAATAATTTTCGTAAAATCTGTTATTAATAAATAATATTAAAAAATTTTATTTTTAATCCGGGAGAAATAATGAATTCTAATTATAAGCATGTCAGGGATGAAGATGAACTGATAGGGATGGCCGGAGTGATAAAAAGAAAGAAATGGCTCTTCATTATAATCTTTATAGCAGTACTTATATCCGGTCTTATTTTGAGCTACTTAAAACCTGCCCAATACACCAGTAGCAGTGTTGTAAGGATATCTAGTAATTCTATTTATTATGATGACTATATGTACAGGTATTATCCTGTTGAAGCTGAAGATCTTTGGATATTTCCCCAATGGCAGATAATAGATATTGAAAATAAACATCTGGACAGGATGAGTGAAAATATCAGGTCCAATGAATTTATAATTGAATTAAAAAGCAGGACCGGGATCTCCGTGGACACATCGGTTTTGAAAAAATCCATTGAGGCAAATGTAGACAGAAATAAAAGAACCATCAATATTTATACCTATACAGAGGATCCTGAAACTGCCTTTAAGATCAATAAAGGTATAATAAATCTAATGCTTGAAAACGATAGTAGTGAAAAAGAGATGGTATTTGAAGACTTGTTGACAAAGATGGAAAGCTTTCAATCCAGGAATCTTTCAATTGTAGATGATCTTAACAGCAAGCTGGGGGAAGAGGATTATCTTACTCAGATTGAGCTAGATAATTTTTATGAACTGTATAGCAATTTTGAGGAAATAAAAAGACTCTTGGTTGAGAATAAGTCATTTTTTATTAATCGACTTGAAGTGATCAGGGAACCCGAACTTAATGATGTGGATAGATATACCAGTTTCCCCAGGGATATCGTAATAAGCTTTTTTTCAGCTATAGCTATTGCACTAATAATAGTATTCATAGTTAATTATTTTCAGGCAGGTAGAAAGCCCTCCAGACAAATACCGGAAGCATCAGACCGGGCATATAGGAATTAAGTAGAAGACTATAATGAAAGTAAAAAGATTTCTTATATTTTCTATCATCCTGTGTATAGCACTGATCTTTCTTCTTTCTGGCAATATGATCTTTGCACAGGATCTGGACCCGCAAGAAAATTCAGAAGATATCCAGGCAGAGACCGTTATCGAGGAATATCCCGAGATAGGTCTGGCATTAAACGAAGATTATGAATTTGAGAAAAAAATCATCATAAAATATAAAAATGATTCTCCTGCCCTAAAGAAGATCAAGAGCAAAGATGATTTACTTTCAAAGAAACAAGAAGTACTGGCCAGCAAAGATCTGGTTTCTATAAAATTACCTAAAGATAAAGAGATAAAAAAAGAGCTTGAATACTACAATAAAAGAAAAGATATTGAGTATGCAGAAGAAATCGGGAAGCTTGAATTGTTCTTTGTCCCCAATGACACCTATTATATAGGGTATCAGTACAATATGAGGATCATCGATGCTGAACAGGGTTGGGAGATCTCAGGTGGTGGAGACCCCGGCATAGTGGTAGCTATTATCGACACTGGAGTAGCCTATGAAGATTACGGGATTTATAAGAAAGCAGCAGACCTGTCATCATCTACTTTTGTACAGGGGTATGATATTGCAAATGATGACAGCCATCCTAATGATGATCACGGCCACGGCACCCTTGTTACCGGGACCGTTGCCCAGACAACCAATAATGCTTATGGATGTGCCGGTCTGGCCTTTAATACCAGCATAATGCCCCTGAGAGTAATAGATGAGAGTGGAGTTATCTGGGGAGACTATGTCATTTCAGCAATATATTGGGCCGTGGATAATGGTGCGAATGTAATCAATCTTAGCCTGGGCGGCTCTACCTACAGCATATCTGAGCATACAGCTGTACAGTATGCTTACAATAATAATGTAATTGTAGTTTGCGCCACAGGAAATGATAATGGACCGATGATCTTATATCCTGCGGCCTATCCTGAATCAATTGCAGTTGGAAATGTGGATAGCCTAAAAAATAGATATGATGATCCAGATGACGGGTCAAATTATGGTCCGGAGATAGATGTAGTAGCTCCAGGTGTTTCCATAGTCCAGGAGACCATAAATGGTGATTTTGATCCGGCACATTATTATGATACAGCTTTTTATTCTGGCACAGGAACTTCCATGTCTGCTCCGCATGTGGCGGCCCTTGCTGCCCTTATACTATCAGAAGACCCCACACTCACCTATGATGAAGTGGAGAGTATAATCAAAGATGGATGTGAGGATCTGGGTAGTTATGGATTCGATATATACTATGGATATGGGCTCATAAATGTTTATGATTCTCTTATATTGCTTGATACTCCGCCTGCAGATCCAGATGTGGAAGATTTCGTGACTCGATTCTATGAAGAGTGCCTGGGTAGAGATCCGGATCCGGGAGGCTTGGCCTATTGGACCGACGGCCTGTTATCCGGACAATTTACTGCAGAGGACCTTGGTTATGGCTTTGTGATGAGCGAAGAGTATATAGCCAAAGGGACCTCAAATGAAGAATTTGTTACTATGCTTTATAATTTATTTCCGGATAGAATCCCTGATGCAGAGGGACTTGCTTTCTGGGTGGCCCAACTGGAAACATCAGCCACAAGACCGGGAGTCCTGAATGGCTTTATCCACTCTGTGGAATTTAGCTCTATATGCGAGTCCTATGGTATAACTGCTTTTACCCCGGGACTGCCAGGCTTTGTAACAAGATTCTATACTTTAACGCTTGAAAGGGTACCGGATGCTCAGGGTCTTGACTACTGGGTAGATCGACTTTCTTCAGGAGAGCTAACAGGGGAGGACATTGCTTATGGCTTTATATTCTCAGAAGAGTTCCTGGCCCACAATCATCCCAATGGTACCTATGTATCCATACTCTATAATGCATTCTTTGACAGGGTACCGGATACAGAAGGATATATATATTGGATGTCGCTACTCGAAAGCGGATATTCCAGAGAATATATAATGGATAGCTTCATACACTCTGCTGAGTTTGAGGACATATGTAGTAGTTACGGGATAGAGCCATATTAGGAAGTCATGATATAAAATAGATAAGGCCGGGCGGATAGGGATTAAAACTGGTTAACATTAGTAAATACTTGTCCGTACTGTCGATCTTCCTGTATAATTCCATTTATTAATTTTCTTATTCTGTTAATAATATATAATTAGGACTACTTCAAAATGAAAACATGGAAGGAATATAAGGATGTCAGCAAATAGGGAGATCGAGTACCCATTGGTTAATCTGTTTAAAACCCTATGGAAAAGGAAGTGGTGGGCAGTTGCAGCTTTTATAGTAGTTCTGGCGGTTGGAATAATAATCTCGTTTATTAAGACCCCTATTTATAATGCAGAGGCAACTATAAGGGTCACCAATAATTATGTCTATTATAATGACATAATATATAAATATTTTCCTGAAGAGGCCAGGGACTTCTGGATATTCCCAACCGGGCAGGATGAAATACTTGAAAAGAAAGCATTATACAGAGTCCAGGATACCATAGAATCCGGCAAGTTTTTGGGAGAAGTAAGCGACAGGATGGGAAGTACCATATCCAAAGACGGACTTGTGGAAATAATCAGCTTCAGGATAAATGAGAGTGAGAGATATTTAAAGATATATGTGACTTATGATGACCCCGGAGCGGTAGTTGGAGTCATCGACACTATATTTGGCCTGATCATTGAGAACAGGGAAGTAGAACTTGATGTTTTGAGGCTTGAGCTCATCGATAAAATCGAAGTAAGGGCTGGGGAGATAAAAGCAGGGATCGAAGAAATGGGCGGCCCGGATCCCGAAGCTTCGGATACACTTACCAGGCTGGAGACAGATGCTTTATTTGAAGACTATTATGATCTCAATCAGATAAGGGATAGTTTGGCGCAGAACAAGGAACTTTTCACAAACAGACTGGAAATAATCGGCCAGCCGGATATGGATGATGTTGAAAAGGTCACCTCTTTAAAGAGGGATCTCGTGATCAGTGTATTTGCTGCTTTACTGATAGGGATCATAGTCGCTTTTATTGTAAATTTTTTTATTTCAATGAAAAAAGAAAACTGATCCAGATAAGATAGATACCATATATTAATCTGCAATTTTAGTATTAATGTTTAAAATCAGGCAAATAATAGTAAAATTAAAAAAATTTTTAACTAATCTGTCCACCAGTGGTGACAGTATTTCAGAGAAAACGATCAAGGGTGGATTCTGGGTTTTCTTTCTGCGGATATCCAATAGATTATTTCAATTTATAAGGCTCATAGTCCTGGCCAGGCTGCTTTCCCCGGATGATATAGGTGTATTTGGAATTGTCCTGGTGCTCCTGTCCATGTTGGAGACTTTTTCCAAAACTGGCTTTAACCAGGCCCTTATCCATAAAAAAAGCAAGGACAGCAGTTATCTGGATATCGCCTGGACCATCGGGCTGATAAGGGGTTTTGCCCTGGCTGTGATCCTTTTCTTTATTGCCGGACCTGCTTCGAATTATTTTAACAGCCCTGAATCGATGAATATTATCCGGGTGATCACCATAGTGGTGATCCTGCAGAGTTTTACCAATGTGGCGGTTATTTATTTTGAAAAGGACCTGCAGTTCCATAAATATTTTCAATACAGGTTTTCATCCACTATTGCTGATATGGTAGTGGCCATAGTGGCAGTTGTGATATTAAGGAATGTATGGGCACTTGCTCTGGGACTGATCGCAGGGAATATGGTGCAGCTGGTAATGTCATATGTCATCAGCCCTTACCGGCCAAGGATAAGGTTTGAAAGGGAAAAGGCCAGGGAGCTTTTCCGCTTTGGTAAATGGATATTTATATCAGGCTCGCTGGTATTTTTAATAACTGATGCTGATGACCTGTTTGTGGGGAAAATACTGGGTGTAGCTATGCTGGGATACTACCAGCTGGCATATAAGATATCCAATATCTCTGCTACAGAAGTCTCCAGTGTTATTTCAAGATTGAGTTTCCCGGTATATGCAAAGCTGCAGAATGACATGGCCAGGTTAAAAAAGGCATTCATCAAGATCCTGCAATTTACCACCTTCCTCTCCTTTCCCATAGCCGGAGCGGTAATAGCTTTTGGTTATGATTTTACAAAAATATTTTTAGGGGATAAATGGCTGCCCATGGTTCCGGCAATGATGGTGCTGGCAGTTTGGGGAGCCATAAGGTCAGTAGGGGCCACTTCCGGTGCATTTTTCAAAGGTATAGGCCGCCCTGATATTTCAACAAAGATGTATATAATACAGGTAGCTATAATTTTGGGCCTTATATATTATTTCTCGATCATGTGGGGGATACTGGGCACATCGTTTGCAATACTGATAAGTGCAGTGGTCATGAATGCTATCAGAAATCAACTCATAATAATGAGATTGAAGTGCCGCTCCTGGGATTATTATAAGGTGATCGTCTTTGCGGCAATAATATCAGTGATACCCATGTCTGCAATACTGGTTTTAAGTAACTTTGTCTTTTTAAAAGTAAATATTTTTTATCTGATATTAAAAGCGGTAATATTTTTAGTGATCTTTGCCGGGATCACCTTCCTTGCTAATAGGTATACTGATTATAAAATCGGTTCCATGATGAAGGAACTTAAAGACAATATGAGAGCTTGAGATAATGCAGAACGAAAAGAATATAAATATCGTAAAAAAACATAATTTATGCCTTTCCTGCGAGATATGTCTTTCCCTTTGCCCCCAGAACTGCATTTCCATGGCATTTGAAGGGGGGCAGAATATTCCCTGTATTGATATGGGGGCCTGTACCAATTGCGGTATTTGCCTTAAATACTGCCCTGGTATGGATATTGACCGGAGCTATCTTGATGAAGGCAGGGATATTGAAGAAATGATGACAGGTAAATACCGGGATTGCTATACTGCCTATGCCAAAGATACAAGGATAAGGAAGAATTCGACCAGCGGGGGGCTGATCACCAGCATGGTAACAGAGCTTATCGGGCGCGGTGATTATGAGGCGGTATTTGCCTGCAGCCTGGGCAGCTTTTCTCCTGAAGACATGAGGCTTGAGAAAATGAGTGGTAAAAGAGAGATCTTCGAATCAGCCGGATCCAAATATATTCCAGCATCCGTATTTAATATTATGGAAGCCTTAAAGGATTATAATGGACAGAAATATATAATAGTGGCCACTCCCTGCATGGTTTCCGCCCTAAAAAAATATATCAGGAGTAAAAAGATAGACGGCCGTAATTTATTGTTCCTGGGACTTTTCTGCGAGAAGGTCCTTAATCTTAACATTATAAAATATTTTGAACATGCCAATAAAAGAGGAAATGAAAAGATTCAGCAGTTTCATTATAAATACAAATATAAGACCGGCTGGCCCGGGGATGTCAAACTTATTTTTGATTCGGCAAGGGAAAAGGTGCTTCCCAGCAGTGAGAGGGAAAAGTTAAAAAGGTTCTTCCAGCTGGAAAGATGCATGTACTGCCTGGATAAGTTAAATAAGTCTGCTGATATTTCCTTTGGCGACTGCTATATCAGGGGCGAGAAAGAACACCTGGGTAAATCAAGTGTAATAGTAAGGACCGTAAAAGGCAGGGGAATATTTAACAGTCTTTCTCATCTGTTTGAATATAAAAATGAAGATATCGCCGAAATCACAAAATCACAAAAGTTAGGGACCAGGAGCAAAAATGCCCGGTTTGTAAAACTTTTTTTCTATAAAAACATACCGGGCGGGAAAAAACTGGATATAAAGATCAATAATCCTGCAGCAATAGATAAGGCAGCCGGAAAAGCCAGGCAATATATTAGATTGGGTGCGGATAAAAGGTTTAAAAGGATCAGGCTCCTGCTTTTTTTGACGGCATTTGAGGCAAGGGTGTTTTCATTCTTGAGAAAGATGAGGGCCGTGGCTGCAAATATTATTAAAATCCTTATTATCCTTTTTGAAGGTATTTTCAGATACGGTAAACTTTTTTATAGCGCTGACCGCAGAAAGATCAGTGATGGTGAAGGCAATATCTCCATACTGGGAGGTAATCTCATAAACAAGGGCGCCCAGGCAATGACCTTTACAGTGGTGGACCAGCTGAGGGCAAAGGGTTTCCGGGAAAAGATATACCTTCTCTCTTCGAAGGATTTTTATGACCGGTATAATAAAAAGGAGATATATGACTTTGATTTTCTGCCCTGGGATATCAATCTCAAACTTCTTATTATCAGTCCATGGGCCAGGTTCTTGCCGGGCAGGAAGGAAAGCAAACAGGTAGGGAAATTAATGAAATCAATAGGAAACTGCAGGTGTTTTATTGATATCAGCGGTTATGCATTGTCCACCCAATGGGGGCTCGTCAGATCCCTTAATTATATGTTAAATATTATGATCGCCAGAAGGTATGGGATTGATTTTTATATCCTGCCGCAATCCATAGGCCCCTTTAACTATCCAGGGAAATTTATCCTGGGTCCGCTTTTAAAGCTCTACCTCAAGTACCCTGAGAAGATCTTTATCAGGGAAAAGGACGGCATGCAAAGCATTAAGCCTTATACCGGAGAGAATATCACTAAAACCCATGACATGGTACTCCTGAATCCCTCCTACAGGCTGTCAAATATATTTACCGGAAGATTAAAGTTTAAAAAATATAAGCTTACAGATAATCCGGTATGCATCATCCCCAATTTAAAACTGGCCGGTATTTTGAATTATGGAGATATTGTCCTCATGTATGGAAAAATAATAAAAGAACTTCTAAAAAAGAAAAGAAATGTATATATTTTTAGCCATTCCACCCGGGACCTGGAGCTCAGCCTGGATATAAAGAGGAATTTTTTGGATAATACAAAAGTAAATATGATTTCCAGCAATCTAAATGCACTGGAGCTTGAAGATATTATAAAGCAAGCTGATTTTCTGATTGCTTCCAGGTACCATTCTATTGTACATGCTTACAAAAATGGGGTTCCTGCTATCATTATAGGCTGGGCCCTGAAATACAGGGAACTGGCCCAAAATTTTGGACAGCAGGATTATTTCTTTGATAACAGGGAAGAAATAGATTTTGAGGATTTAAAAAAGGCTATAGGAGATATGCTAAAAAACCATAAAAAAGAAAGCGTCCATATCAAGAAGGCCATTAAAGAAATAAGGAAAGATAATGTATTTGATTCAATATTTGACGATATTTATAAAACTTAAAGGATATCAGGGTAGTCTATGAAAGTCTTAGTCCTGCTTCCGGGAAAATATTTTGAAAGCAAGACCGGTGGTTGTGTATCCCATACAACCGGGGTGGTGGATGCTTTAAAAAAACTGGGCCACGAGGTCGCTCTTTGCAGTTCCGATCCGATTCCAGGTTATACGAAAGAACTGCAGTTCTACCGTATATGGATCAGGGAATTAAGGATGAGACTGGTGGGCAGGCTTTACCGGGATTACCATATATGGCGCCAATTAAAAGAAATAATAAATAAAGCCGGGCCGGATATCATATATATCAGGTGGAGGCAAAATATATTCTGGGGAAAATTATTTAAAAACAAAAGCTATAAGGTGGTCTTTGAATGCAATACTCCTTCTACGATGTCTTTATTTAAATATGGCAACCGGCCGGGAAAATTAAAGGAGTTATTTACCAGGAGCCTTGACCGTCAGATCTGCAGGAATGCTGATATGATCTCTGCTGTTTCCAGGGGGGTAAAAGAATTTCTTGAGAATGATATCCGCTGTCCCGCAGATAAAATCGTCTTAAATCCCAATGGAGTAGATACACGGAGGTTTACCCCTGAAGGGCAGGATATAAGGGATAAATACAATATCGATAAGGATAAGGTAGTCATCGGCTATACCGGTTCTTTCAGGCCCCAGCATGGAGTAGAAGTATTGATAAAGGCTTTCATGTCCTTTGATGATCCAAAAGCAGTGCTGCTGATAATCGGTACCGGCCTCAAGGAATATGAGGCTAAATTGAGGGACCTGGCCGGGAAAAATGAAAGGATAATCTTTACCGGTGAGGTGCCTTTTGACAGGATGCCCCAGTATTTGAGGACCTGTGATATACTTGTATCTCCCCAGATGCCATTCATAGGAAGTTCCTTCCATCAGTCACCCATAAAGTTATATGAATATATGGCAGTTGGTAGGGCAATAATCGCAAGCGACCTGGGACAGATAAAGGAAGTTATAAAGGACGGCTATAATGGTATGCTGTTTGAAAGCGGGAATATTGATTCTCTGGAAAGTCTTTTGAAGGCACTGGCCGGAGATAGGGAGCTGAGAGACAAACTGGCAATAAATGCCAGAAGAGGATCTATTGAAAAGTATTCCTGGGAAAACAATATTAGAAGGGTCTTTAAGGCCCTTGGCATGATCTGATCCAGCACTTTTCCTGGTGATTGATATAGATTAAGTAAATAATATGCCTTATAATATAGCATTTAGAATATTTATGACTAGTACAATTTTTTAAAGAACAGGAGTCTATCTTGAACACTGCTTGTGTCATAGGATTGGGATATATCGGCCTTCCGACAGCCTGCATACTTGCCAATAATGGCTATAAGGTGATGGGAATAGATATTAATGATGAAGTAATAAATAAATTAAATTCCGGAAATATTCATATAGATGAACCAGAGCTTGAAAAGATCTTTTTAAGGGCTTTTTCAAATAAGATGCTGAGTGTGTCAAAGACCGTGGAAAAATCAGATATTTTTATAATCTCGGTTCCCACTCCTCTTACAAAAGAGAATAAGGCAGAATTGGACCATGTGAGGGATGCTGCAGATATGATCAAAGGCCATGTCAAAAAGGGTGACCTGGTAATACTGGAATCAACATCTCCTCCCGGTACTACTGAAGATGTGGTAGGTAGGATAATATCGGACCATACAGGTCTGGCTGCCGGGGTGGACTACTACCTGGCTTTTTGTCCCGAAAGGGTCCTTCCGGGGAAGCTGGTCTATGAACTGATACATAATGACAGGGTCATAGGTGGAGTGAACAGGGAATCGGCCCAAAAGGCAAAGGAAGTCTATGGGAGTTTTTCCATCGGGGATTTTTACCTGACAGATCTAAAGACTGCAGAATTGGTCAAACTGGCAGAAAATACTTTCAGGGATATAAATATAGCTTTCTCAAATGAACTTTCAATGATCTGTACCGATTACGG
>SDBT01002122.1_pt1 | contig 35438 bp, 30 predicted proteins | sample 2277101 | NCBI WGS metagenome assembly SDBT01 (sample SAMN10404973, study PRJNA504765) | marine sediment metagenome | isolation source: marine sediment core GS10_PC15, 103 cmbsf | place: Arctic Ocean: Southern Knipovich Ridge | collected 2010 | reverse complement strand
TACCGTTTGTTCTAATCGCTGCAAGTTGACGCGTTGAACCTTGAGGATAAAAACATCTATCGTACGATTTTGCTATGTCTATGCGCCATTGTTCTTCGTCAAAGGGGAATCCAGATCCATAAAGAACTCGCCAATGTTTTATTGATTCATCTATATATGCTTCGCGTTCAGTAGGCATTGACATGAGAAGTATTCTCAACGCTTCAGGTGTTGGTTGTGGGAGAGCAGGATTTCCCGTAGATCCCATGATTGAAGTGAGACTTAAAACGCGGGTTTGGTGTCGAAACGTTATTATTTGAGAGATGTAAGCTCCCATTGATACACCACATATGTGTGCTTTATCTATATTGATAGCATCTAAAAGACCAACAGCATCGTCTGCCATATCCTCTAGAGAATAAGGAACTTCAATTGTCTCTCCCGCCTGTACTGCTTTAGTAACTTTTATTATATCGGGTATTCCAAATTCTTCAAATTTGGTGGATAAACCAACATCTCGATTATCGAATCGTATTACATAAAAATCTTGACTGACGAGTTGTTCGCAGAATTCTTCATCCCAATCGATCATTTGGCCTTCAAGTCCCATAATTAAAAGAATTGGTTTCGACGATGGATCTCCAAATGTATCGTATTCAATTTGAATATTGTTCGCATTTACTTTCGGCAATTTTTTATTTCTCCTCTTTTCTATCTTAGTCTTTGCATGGTTTCCCCTTTTTGGAGCTCAAGTAACTTGAAAAAAGGAGATAAAAGATACTAATTATAATTATCTATGTTTTAAGAATTTAACACTTTAAAAAAGGCGGCATATATACTATCTCGTTAAGTTTAACAATGTAAATATTCACCTTGTTTTTTTATATGTGTGTTTAATAGGCATTGATGTTATTTTTTTTGTAATTGTATTGAAAATGATTAAACTTAATATTGATTTTAAAAAACGTTGAAGCTTTGTATCTCGCAAAGTTTCTGAGAAACGAACTCAATACTTGGATCTTAAGTATTACCCTTCTTGATAAAATTGAACCTTAATCTCATTAATCAGTGGAATAGTATACTAAAGTTGATAATTAATGATGATGTAAAAAATGCTTTATTCAAGCTTCAACAAAAATGGACTCTGGTTATTATTTCTTATCTTGAATTGGTTCATGTGTGTGCTTCTCTAATAAACGTGGAATAATTTGTGTTGCACCACACTGTTTACATTTATATTTAGCTTCTCTAAAATTTGAGTATTGTTCATCCCAAGAATGATTACATCTTTTTGTCAAATCAATTACTCCAAATCTAAATTCGTTAGTATATCATTTATTGAAACCATTTTCAATAAATCTTTCTATAATTACCTTGTCAGTCTCTCTTCTCAGTGAATAATACTTGCATGTGGGATGCGTAATACTTTAGAACATAGAGTATGTGACGAGGAAAAGTTGTGAAAGTTTTGTGATCTAGGACCATAAAAAAATCTAACTCTCCATAAACTAGGGAAGTTAACTAAACATTTGATTCTTGACTCTGAACTTCAATATAAAGACGATTTAGATATATTTAAAACCTTAATACAGGAGACGTCTCCTGCAAGGTCCCCAGTTATTATTTCGAAGATGATTATTCTGATAATAATTGAGAGTAACTGTATTGTTTACCTGTTCTATGTTCTTAAGTTGTATAGTAATTTTGGGATGTCTTTTCCTTCATATATTTCATCATATACATCATGATAGCTCTCTTCTATGCGTTCTTTGAATTGAGGTGGGACAATGAGGATTAAATAATACATTTTTCCCCATATTTTTCGAAATTCTTTAAGTTTAGAGACGAATTGTCTCTCATCCAGATTGATCTTTATTGGTTGAGTCCAAATGTAGAATCTTTTATGGCCAAGCTTTATCCATCTCTTTGTTTTTGGAGTCCAAATGCCATGTGGTTCAAGAATGATAATTTTCCCCCTTCTCTTATATTGAGAGAGAACGAAATCTGGAGTATATTTGGGTGCACCTTCATCATCCTTCAATTGTAAAGCGTATGGTGTAAACTGAAACATGACCTCGAATTTGTTGAGATCAGCTCTAACCTTTGCTTCAAATGTGGAGTCTTCTCGTGCAGCAACATCGAATGAGACTGGTGGACACTTAATCTCTTCAAATATTTGTTGACAAAACTGTAAATATTCTACTAGTAGCTGTAAAGTTAATTCTTTTCCATGAATCCATCGTCCCAACATGTAAAATGGGTAATCCACTTTTACCGGGTCCTCTGGAAAAAGTTCCTGAGCAAACTTAGTTACCCGCTGTCTTATCTGTTCAACTTTTGTATAGTCGTTCCACCAGTCACCGCTTGTTTCAGGAGATAATCCGAGACAGTAAGTAACATTTCTTATGTATGATGTCATGGGAATGTAAAGATCTTGGAGAGAAAAATTTGTGAAAATATTGAGATCTGGTAAAGGACGAGTCATCCACCGCATATACATCCATGCTTTCTCAATATATAATCCTTGCATACGGGGTATGTTGTCTGAAATATTGTTTACAAATTCCTTTGGTTTTTCAAATTTCTTAGCATATTCAACCAGGTCTCCTTTGGCAATATTTTGAACAAATCTGTTTATAGATGTCAACACTTTTGGTATTTCATTCTTTGAAGGTCCTAATCGGTTATATAGATTCCAATTATTAACTTGCTCTTCGAAACTGTCAAGTTTACCTTGTTTAAAACAGTCATTGCCTAGAGAATTGTGAATGTGAATCATGAGTGCTCGGGAAAAATCTGCTTTACGAATAAGCTCGGTCTCACTTATCGCAGCAACCTGTAGAAAGTAATGTGTAATCTTCTTCCTTGCACTATACGATCTTGCATAAGGGTCGAAGAGGAGTTTTGTGGAAAGATGCTGTTCCCAATCTAAACTTTGAACATTACAATTAATATTTACGTAGTTGATTAAAAGAGGTTTCACAGCCTCAAGAGACATGAATCATTTTCACCCTAAAATAATTATTATTAAGGTAATTATTTATTTAAAGTACTCATAATATAAGCATAATTATGGTCTTCTGTGTCATCTGTTGGAAAATAATTGTTGGTACTGCAGTTATTCATTGCTTTGATTGTGGGGGAGCTCTCTGTGAGGACTGTAGTTATGATGCAGTTCACTGTTTTGATTGCGGTGAAATCCTCTGCAGTAATTGTGCTGCAGTCGGGCTTTGTAAAAACTGTGAAGTTATAATGATACTTGAAGAAGACTTATTTGATGAAGAAATGATGTAATGGATATTAGCTAATAATTATGTTTAAAGAAAAAATGGAAAGGAGAAATGAATTATCAAGATGATCGGAAGAATGAGGGTTGAAGCGGGTAAATTTCTTATAGAGCATTATGAAACGGAGAATGATGATATAGTCTCATATTTTAGTGAGATTTCTCCAGAAAATTTAGAGGAGATGTTTGAGACTTCTCTGAATGTGGGTGTCGTTGCGCTTAAGACGATTGGTACGACGGAGAAGATTGATTATATTGAGAAGGAGTTTAATAGGTTACAGCAAAAATTTGATGCTATTCTGGACAAAACCGTTACTGATATGGGTACCCATATTGAGGAAACTTTTGGGGAAAAAGGAACCTTTTCAGAATTGATCGATCAACATTTTGGGGAAGAAGGTAAGCTAATCAAGTTGATTTTTGATCCAACCAAAGAAGGTACACCTCTTCATCAATTACGAACACTCATTACTGAGGAAATTGGTCGACTGGGGAAGGAACTGGGTGTAAAGGAAGCAGTTGAAGAGGTGAAGGCGGTGACGACGCTTAAAGGGTTTGAGTTTGAAGATGTTTGTGAGAATTTTCTAGGAGAGATCGTGAAAGTGCATATGGGGGATGAGCTTGAACGCACTACAACTTTGCCAGGAAGGCTTAGTGGGAGTAAAAAGGGAGACTTTGTGATTACGCTTGGCGAACGGCCTGATTGTAGAATTGTTTTGGAGACGAAGGATAGACAAACAGTGTCTTTACCTGAAATTCATAGGACGATGAAGGAGTCACTTGAAAATAGGGATGCAAAATATGGCATTTTTGTGACAAAGTGGATAGAATCGCTTCCTAAGAGTGTAGGTTGCTTTAATGAGTACCATAAGAAGTATCTTGTGTGTGCGTTGAGTAGTAAGGAGCATGAAGAGACAATGCAATCAGAAATTCTAAATATTGCTGTTTGTTGGGCAAGGATTCGCTCATTAATGGAAGAGGCGAAAGCTGAAGGACTCGATACTTCCTTAATTCAGATCAAGCTTGAAGCAATCCAGACTCAGGTAGGTTCATTTTCACGAATAAAACGGGAATGTACCAATGTAGAGAAAGCCGTGACTAAAATACGCACATTATCTGATGAGATACAGAGTGAAATAAACACGCATTTAGACATCATTAGAGAATCAATCGTAAAGGTAATTGATGCGAATTAGGCAGAGTAATTTGAAGATGAGTAGGGTTAGTATCTTATAAAAGTTAAATTGAATAGGATTGGGAGTTGTTATGGTCAAATTATCTTTTTATGGTGGAGTTAAGGAGATTGGTGGAAACAAGATTCTGCTTGAAGACGGTTCCACGAAGATCTTTCTTGATTTTGGTATGAGCTTCAATAAACGTGGTAAATTCTTCGAAGAATTCCTGAATCCACGTACTGCGAACGGTATCGGCGATTTTCTAACAATGGGTTTAATACCTGACATTAAAGGTGTGTACAGGGAAGATCTTCTAACACATTACGGGCGAAAAGCAGAAGAACCTGAGGTTGCAGGAGTGTTGCTTTCACACGCTCATGCAGATCACGCAAACTAGACCATTTCGGCCTAAAATATGTGCAGGCACATTGCAGTGGACACATTTGTGGATCTGACCTGAAAAATTTTCTAGAGGATATAAATCCGAAGACACTTTTCCCAATACATACCGAGCATCCAGGTATGTTTCGCAGTTTATCACCTAAAACTAAGATGGTACAAGAAGGTAAAACATATTTTCTTTAATTCTTCATTTCTCAATTTTTTATAAAAGAATGATAAATGTTGCTATAACTTGACATTGTTTTCCAAAAAAGAAGAGTCAAATAATGACTAAAAAATCTAGTGAAGTCGTCTTTGTATGCGTAAAACTTTTACGTTTAGACTGTAACTATCACTTTGTTGGCGGGTGAGTGGACCTCCATCCGTTCCGCCTTATAAACCCCGGAGTAGGAGGAGTAAAATTGAAAATAAATAATAAAGACCTATCCTTAATAGCAATTTTTGCCGCTCTTTATACTGTTCTCGTCATTATCTTCGCCCCCATATCATTTTACACATTACAATTCAGATTAGCAGGTGTTATAAGACCTGGAATCGCAAAAAAATGGACATTAACCATTGGATATGCCCTTGGAGTACTTATTGGAAATTTTTTCAGCCCATTTGCAGGAATATACGAATTACTATTCATGCCTATAATGAGTTTTACAGCTGGAACACTTGGATACCTCCTAGCTAAAAAGTTCAATAATAATTACTTCATCACAGGAGCAGTAATCGCCACAATAATACCCATAAGTGTCAGTTGGATGCTCAATCAACTATTCACAATACCAATAGTAGCAACCTTACCCTACCTATTTATCAGCGAACAAATAATATGCTTCGTAGGCTCATTCATCTTCAAAATAATCGATATGAGGTTTAAATGGTGGGAAAAATGAACCAAAAAGGAAGATGCGTAGTAGTCTTAAGTGGAGGATTAGACTCAACAACCGTTGCGTATTGGGCAAAAAACGAAGGATACGATGTTCACGGACTCACATTTAAATACGGTCAAATAGCAACAAAAGAAACCCAACACGCAAACATAGTAGCCCAAAAACTAGGAATCCAAATTAAAGAAATCGATCTCTCTTCACTAAAAGAAATCTTTGTTGGAGTAGCTTCAATAATCGATGAAACAATAGAGATAACATCAACTTTCAATCAATCCATAATAGTCCCCTTCAGAAACGGCATCTTCCTTTCCGTAGCAGTAGCATACGCTATCTCAATCAATGCCACAAAAATCTTCTATGGCGCGCAAGGTTCAGATGCACCAAACTATCCTGACTGTAGAACACAATTTTATAAATCATTTGAAACCGCAGCCCGAATAGGAACAGATACAGAACTAGACATTGAAGCACCCTTCAGCAACATCACAAAAGCAGAATTAATAAAATTAGGCTCAAAACTTGCGGTTCCATATGCTCTGACATGGTCTTGCTATATAAATAAAGAAAAACATTGCGGAAAATGTGAATCATGCATCAATCGTAAGAACGCGTTCAAAACTGCAGGAATAGATGATCCAACAGAGTACAATAAATAAGCTGTATAATCGCATCTTTCAAAAGACTCCTAAGGGTGAGACGTTCATTCACCAATATGAAACATTGAGTAACTACATACGGCTTGAGTAAGCAAAATCTATACTGAGAGTTGATAATAAAACGAGTTGTTCTCCTACACTTGCAGTAATATTTTTTATGTGAATATAATGGACGGTTCATAATTCTGCTCTAAACTAATCTATGTTTTAGAAAAAAAGGTTAATAATTATTCATTAAAAATCATTTTTCATATTATTTTATGGAAATATCATCAAAGATGATATATATCATTAGATACTATTTAGAAAATAAGTAATTGTGTTAAAAGAGAGATAATAATGAAAGCAACAAAAATAATAGATCTGTCCCATTTTTGGGGAAGTAAAGATATGGTAGTATCTAGATATGAAAGGGGGCAGAAGGTATGGGTACCTAAAAAATTTGGTAGAGATAGAAATGAGTGGGGTGCACTTGATAAAAGAGACTATCGTGTTGAAATTACAGATTGGCTTTATTCAGATGGAGCTTTAACTCCTGACATAACCATGTTCAGTCATGCAGGCACTCATCTTGAAGCTCCGGGATACCATGTGATCAATGCGCCAGAACATTTAAAAGAAAAAGGAATAGCAGACTATCCTCCAGATAGATTTATTGGAGAAGCAGCTGTAATAGATTTGTCATCCTTCGCAATAAAAGCAGGAGCAAAAGGACCAGAACCGGATCATAAACATTTCATGCCATCACTATATCAAGCAGCCAAAGAACCCGGAAAAGGTACAGCAGCACGGGCACAGAGGAAGATTGTAACAATTTCAGCTAAAGAACTTAGTCAATTCGATCACCTTGTTAAACCAGGAGATATTTTACTTCCAGTTAATAAAGTCGGTGGATCACTTGTAGTATTAGATGTAAATTGGATCATCGATAGGGGCGTCAAAATGGTGGGAATGGAAATGGGTACTCTATGGTTTTATGGAGAAAGAGATGGTATGACTAATGCTCATGATATACTGCTTAGCCACGAGGTACTCATAATTGAGGGATTGCGTAATCTTAGTAAGATAACGAAAGACAGGGTCTTTTACATTGGGATGCCATTGAAGCTTCTAGGTATAGGCGCTTCTCCAATTTGGGCGATAGCAATAGAAGAATTTGATGATACTCCTTTATAATAATCTAAATATCTATAAAAGGAGAAATCACATAACAGACTTCGACGAAATGAAGAAGACGTTAGAAAAGGCTACATTCAACACACTCCTTTGGGAAAACTAGAAAAACCAAAAAGTGTTAACAATTTAGTCTTTTTTAACCTCAGAAGAATTTTTCTTCATAACAGGTCAAGCAATAACTGTCGATGGCGGCGTACCTGTACATCTCTAATCCCGCAAATATTTTTTTTATACTTTTAAAAAACTATCTAAGAAGAGAATGTCTGAAGCTAAGATGGGCGAAAAGCATACTTTATATGGTAAACCTCGTTCTGTGTAAATCCGGCAGAAGATCTCTTCTTTCATCCATCTGCATGGGAAAATTCCTTCGTGAAAACTTTAACGCTACATAACACACTAAATATATCTATATCTCACACATTCAAATAATCCTAGTTAACTAAATTATAACTGGGATGATTATGAAAGAATTGTCATTGGAAGCTATTGAACTGATAGTTAAGGCGATGGCCGATACAGCTGTTGCCAATGAGAAGTACTTATCAGACTTGGATGGCGTAGTCGGAGATGCTGACTTCGGTGTTTCATTGGCTAATGGCTTCCAGGTTGTGCTCAATCAATGGAGTAGTATTGACCGCTCTTCTATCGGTTCCTTTCTCATCAAAGTTAGCACTATTATTATGGATAACGTTGGGGGAGTCTCCGGGCCCATCTGGGGGACAGCGTTTATGAGAGCTGGCATTAAGGCAAAGGATAAAGCTTCAATTACGCTGGTTGAACTGGAGGCAATGCTCCGGTCAGCGATTGAGGGTATAATGGCGCGGGGCGGGGCTAAATTGGGTGATAAAACACTCCTAGATGCGATTGCTCCAGCTACGGATAAAATTGGGGAATGGGCCCATGCGAAGCCTGATGATTGTATCAATGCTTTCCAAGCAGCAGCTGACGCTGCTACTAAGGCGATAGAATCTACCCGAAACTGGGTCGCCAAGCGGGGGCGTCAATCCTATACTGGTGAACGTAGTAAAGGGACTCTTGACCCAGGAATAGTCGCTGTAGCCATTATGTGGCAAGCAGCCGCAAAAATTTTAAAAGAAACATACCAATAATCCCGTGAAATTTATGGAAATAAAATCACCTTGATCTTAACAACAAAAAAGGTGGGAGAGGTTTGAATGAAAAGATTTGTTAATGATCCAAATAATTTTGTAAATGAGATACTGGAAGGTATAATACTAGCTAATACTGATAAATTGAAGTGGATTCCGGAGCGTAATACGATATATCGTGCCGACATGCCCCGGGATGATAAGGTCTCTATCATCCAGGGTTGTGGCGCTGGCCACGACCCGACACCCATTATGTGTGTAGGTCAAGGTATGCTGGACGCAGCCTGTTGTGGTGGCGTGTTTGCATCACCACCTATCAAATACTGTTACGAATTATTCAAACTTATGAAATCTAAGAAAGGCGTTCTCTTTCCGGTAGTCAACTATCAAGGTGACATCATGAATTGGACTATGGCCAACGAACTGGCACAAGCTGATGGCATCAAAACAGGTATGGTCAAGGTTAGCGACGATGTGGCAGTACCGGACAGCACTTATTCGGTAGGCCGTCGTGGAGTGGCAGGTAATTTCTTCGTAATCAAGACTTGTGGGGCTGCTGCTGAGCAAGGAGCTAGCCTTGAAGAATTGGTTACCTTAGGTAAGAAGGTAAATAGTGTCGTTCGTACCTATGGCGTAGCTCTAACATCTTGTACACCCCCAGCAAAAGGACAGCCGATCTTCAATATAGCTGATGATGAAATAGAAATGGGTATAGGTATTCACGGAGAGCCTGGCCGTTACCGCACCAAACTTAAAACTGCTGATGAAATCGTGGATGAAATGTTAGAGACCGTGACCAATGACTTACCCTTCAAAAGGGGAGACCAGGTAGCCCTTATGGTCAATGGTATGGGTGGGACTCCAATAAACGAACTCTACCTACTATACCGCAGAGCAGCATTGAATTGCCACAACCGCGGCTTGAAAATAATGCGGAACTATATTGGGAATTACTGTACCTCTTTGGATATGGCCGGCTGCTCCATTACGCTCATTCGCCTCGATGAGGAAATTAAGCGTTTGCTAGCTGCTCCAGCGGAGATACCGATTCGCGTCTTCTAGTCCAGAGAAAGTAAAGTGTTTGGATTTAAACCAGTCACCAGTGGAGCTATCTTTAGAATACGCCGTGCGAAAACTAATAAATTCGGTCAAAGTATAGCTTGTACTTGGATAAAAATGAAAAGATATGCATATATGACATTTACTGAAAAAGTTAAAAAAGCATTAGAAGGAGAAAAAGACGGACTCACTTGGAGCCAACTTAAGAAGAAAGGGGAAATTGAACAAACCCATCTATGTTATACTTGGGTTGGACAACTTGAGAATGAAATTGGGTTGACTCGAGAGCGACGTGGACGCAATGTATATTGGAAATTAAAGAAAAAATAATGCGTTTTATGTAAAATATCGTTAATTGTCTCATTTATGCGGTAGTTTCAATATTTATAACCTCTCAGAGTACACTAGTCTATTTAATCCCTCTATGAAAACTTTGATATCTTCGATGTTGATGCCATAATGGGTACATAACCTTGTAATAGTTCCACTAGCTCTAGTTTTCCAGCCTAATTTTCTACAAGCTTCAATCCAGTCAGAGCTTGTCCAATTGATACCGGCGAAGTCAATATAGACCATATTGGTCCTTACAGGGTTCAGAACATTTATACCATTAATTTTATTAAGGCCTTCTGCAAGCAGTCTTGCAGTCTCATGGTCCTCTGCAAGTCGGTCCACCATTTTGGTTAAAGCAATGATTCCAGGTGCTGCAATTATCCCGGCCTGTCTCATACCTCCGCCTAACATCTTCCTGTATTTTCGTGCTTTTTTAATGAATTCACTTTTCCCAACGACAACTGAGCCGATTGGTGCTGAAAGTCCCTTGGACAGACATATCATGACTGTATCAGAATATTGGGTTAGCTTCTTTACATCAATTTTCAATGCTATGGAAGCGTTAAAAATTCGGGCTCCATCTAAATGGACACATAAATCATGTTCTTTAGCTACTTCCCAATCCGCTTTAAGCTGCTTTGGCGTGAGAGGTATGCCACCTACAGCATTATGCGTGTTTTCTACACATAAAAGATGGGTTCTAGGATAGTGTATGTTGTCCGCTCTTACTGCTCTTTTAATATCCTCTGGCTTCATCCACCCCGACTCCCCAACAATAGGTCTTACCATAAGGTTTCCCAAGACAGCTAGACCACCCACCTCATTCAAATAAATGTGGCTTCGAGCTTCTAGAATGATCTCGTCACCTCTCTGAGTATGAGCTAGAATAGAGACAGCGTTTCCTTGGGTTCCACTAGTTACGAAGAGACCTGCTTCTTTCCCCAGCATTTCTGCCGCTAACCTCTCCAGTTCATTTACCGTAGGGTCCTCCCCGTAGACATCGTCTCCAATAACTGCTTTAGCTGCAGCTTTTCTCATCTCAAGTGTGGGCCAGGTTACCGTGTCACTCCTGAAGTCCAAATTTTTCTCCATACAATTCACTACTCAATCTATTGATGCAAGAACAAAATAAAAATTCTCTTTTATATTATCTATCTAAGTAGAAAATAAACTTCACCAGTGCTCATGAGACTAGATGACCTTGACAACGTATCCTGACCTCTAGTAGTTGAAGTAAACCAAGTTTGTAACGTTTCAAACACGTACCAGAAGCATCCAATATAAATGCGGTTATATTGAGAAGATCTTCCAACCCACTATGTAAAAGAGGATGAGTTCGACTCCGAAAATATTTTTTTTCATTCTCTTATTTTATCCAATATTAATGTTAAATTGATAAATTGATCAGCAATTGATTCTAACTCTTTTGCAGTTGAGTGTTCAAATCCTGCAACTTCAACTCTTTTCCCAATTTCCTTTATTGCCTTAATCGCATATACATATCCTTTGTCTCCACTGCATAAAACCGCTGTATCATAAAGATCTTTATGTGCATCCAAAAGCATATCCGTAGCTAACATAACATCAACCCCCTTTTCAAACGATTTCCCTCCGTAATGTTTCAATGAAAGCGTTTTTACCTCATACCCAAGGGACTGAAGAACATTAAAAAAAGCATTCTGTCTCGTAGAGTTATCACGACCCGTATAATAGTATGCCCGAGATAAACGTCTACCTTTAACTAATGTATCCCTCACCTTTTCATAATCTATCTTCACATCTAACGCTCTTACAGAATGAAACATATTTCCCCCATCAACAAAGATACAAACTCTTTCCATAACCGACACTATAAACACTCCCTTAATCATCACTATTTAAACTATTGACTCATTATTCCCCTGGTTGAACATTAAGAATAAACATAACGAAGAACCCATAAGACTAGATAATATACCCAAGATTTCAAAATAAGACTTTACGGATAAATATATAGCAAGCCCGATGGTACCGCTTATAAAATTGTAGCGGGTTTATTGGTTTCGGTATGGTAAAATTAATAATTGTGACAAATATTCTTAAAAAAAAATCATATAATAATTAGTCTAGGTATACACGAGATATCGTTCGTTTAACTACTGAGTTTATACAAATAATCATGGTATAAACAAATTTTATTCAATGGTTGACTTGAGCATACAACATGTCCTAATAAGATTTTCAGGATATAGGAAGTTTTGTTAAAAATGTATCTTAACATATGCCTTTTTTAGTTATAATCTATTTATGAATATAGGGGGTAAAGAATATTCAGCAAATTAGCAAGTTGATAGACTTACTTAAGGTCAATGATGAAGTACCATTTAAATACGCAAATAAGCCGCAGGAACCGAAGGAAGCTATAAATTCCTTAATTAGGATCGGTGCTCCTACGGTTGAGCCTTTACTTAATCTACTGAGAGACACTGAAACTTGGTCAGGTATTTATGTCATACATATCCTTGGTGAAATAGGTGATGCTAGAGCGATTGAACATTTGATTAAATTATTAGATGGTGCAGTATTTATCGACGAAGCGATGTTTACGTTAGAAAGAATAGGTCTACCAGCATTAGACACTATATTATCATACATTAAGGAAAAGAAAGATAAGGACAATGGGTATAGCATAGCTGGAGCTTTAGAGGTTCTTGAAAAAATCAAGGACGAGAAGTCATTCAATGCATTGATTGATGCACTTTCGCACCCAGACCACGATGTGCAAGATAGTGCAGTTGCATCTCTTGGTGGTTATGGTGATAAGAGAGCATTGAAATTTCTAAGCAAATTGTTTGAGAATCCAAATGTCAATAGTTATGAATTGAAATATTCAATTAGACAATTGGCATCTCCCAAGGAGTATAGAAGCATCCTAGCAGAACATGGAATCGTCGGAAAGGGTCGAATAACTTCTTTATCAAATTCAGTACAGCAGTTACTTAGTACAATGGAATATGCATACAAGTATGAAAATATTTTTGAGGGAGACTATGCGCAAAAGCTTAATGACATTGCCCGTGAACATAAGATAAGAAAATCCATGGAAGATCTCCTTGAAGCGGTTTTCGAATTAACAGTTGATGAAGCTATGATTAATAATGAGCTCTATGATCAACTAAACTCCATGATGATTACGAAGTTTCGCGGCTTACGACATCAATTCGAGGAAGAATATGAAGAAGAAATATCTATTATTAATTGGGAAATGCTAGATTATATAAAAGAGGAAAAAAGGTTCTATAAGGGCCTTGCTCCTGAATCCAAATATGCTGAACATCCTAAATTAAATATTCTCTCGATAAAAATTAGAGATTGGTTAAAAAAACAACATTTTCTTGTCGTTCGTCGTGGAGGAGTTCTTTGGGGAAGGAAAGGGAAGAAAAAGTCTCGTAAAGGTTGCCTTATCGGTTTAGGAAAAGATGAAAAAAGGAGAATATGGGGGTATGTTGCCATAGATATGTGGGGTAACGCTTGGACAGAAAAAGAGACTGAAACAGTCACAAACGCTTTCTGGGAATTTGTAGAAAAGAGCGGACTTGTCAATCAAAGATAATTATCTTTTTTTCAAATTCGGTTTCGCGAGAAACAAACTCTCTATTAAGATATAAACTTTTTATTGGTTCATTAATTGTCTCTATATTACCGTGTTATCAGAACTATTCAATGAAGAGATGAAAATATCGTATGAGAGGATGAATCACTAGCTCACATATTTCGATCTAAAACTTATTCAAGCACATGGCAATGGACACATCTACGGGTTTGATCTCAAAGATTTTATAGAGGAGCTAAAACCGAAGACACTCTTTCCATATACACGAAGCATCCAGTTATGTTCCGCGGCTTATTACCGAAAACGTAGAGGGTAAAATAGTGAAATAGGTCTTTGTTTTAGATCATATGTAAGTTCGAATAAGGTAATTATTTTGTGTAAATACATTATTTGAATGTTAATAATTTCCTCTGCTTATTCTATTTTTGATTATAGTTAGTATCTTATTTAAGAATTGATTATTCTCATATATTATATACAAGATACGAAAATAATGCTTGCTAAGTTGGTAATTTATTTTGTCGACAATAGGTAAATTAAGTAACATTTCGATGGATCGTATTTTTATAGGTGAAGGCAACGTCAGAACAAGAAATGTGAGAAAGAATCTCAATGAGTTGAAGGATAGTATTCAACGTATAGGTTTACTTCAACCTGTTGTGGTGATGATTCAGGGTGATAAATATGATCTTATTGTAGGTCAGCGAAGATATTTGGCTGCTAAGGATTTAGGTTGGACTGAGATACCGGCTCTTGTTGTAGGGAAGATGGATCCAATCAGAGTTAAGATCGTCTCATTGAGTGAGAATCTTCAGAGGAAATCTATCTCCTATCGAGATATGGTGGATGCGTGTGATGTACTGTATGATAAATATGGATCTATCAAATCGGTTGCTCAAGAATTGGGAGTCTCTGGAGCTACTGTGCAAACGTATTTATCGCATCGGATAGTTCCTGAACCAATAAAGGTGATGGTTGAAGAAGGTAAACTTACTCGACCTGATGCTATAAAAGTAACTAATGCTATGTTGTCGGAGATTGTTGAGGGGCATGTTGAGAAAGCTGTGATGTTAGCAGAAGAGATTGCGAAGATGACTCGAGAAGAGAAGAAGCGAGCCGTTGAAATTGCTTCAGATGAACCAGAACTGGAAGCGAGGGAAATATCAAAGAAAGCAAGGCAACCTCCTATACGAACAAGAATCACGATTCATTTGCCTGGACGATATAGAGACGCATTGAAAAATGCGTCTAAGGATGTGGATATGGATCAGGAGGATGTAGCTAAGACAGCGGTCATTGAGTGGCTTACAGCAAGAGGGTATACAAATTAACAAAGGATGGATGGGCAATCCCCGTGCTGACGAATGATTTAACGGAGGAAAGAGCATTAGCCATCTTAATAATGAACTTGAAGAGAAGACAGAAGATATCTGGAATTCTTGAGATAGCTCAGGCTTGTAAGTATCTCTATGAGCTCTATGGGTCTTATTCAGGTGTAGCGAAGAAAGTTGGTGTTAGTGATAAAACCATTCTGGAGTATACTAAGATTACAGATTTACCAAAAGAGATCAAGTATTTTATACAACTAGGTTTACTATCTGGAAGAGATATCCCTAATCTACTCGCGCGTATTAAGGATTTTCAACGAATGATGGAATCAGCTAAAGCAGTGAGCAATATGCGTAGAGATGATGCACGAGATACAATTCGATACATACTGAAAAATCCAGAAAAATCAGTTAAAGAGTGTAAACAGAGAATAATAAAATCTAAGGGAATTACTATCGATATTCACGTAATTGTAGTTCCTCTTTCCGATTCCATTATCAAAATAATGAAAGAGAAATCTAATCAAGTTTCGTTAGATTCCTTCATAAGAGACACAATTATTGAATGGTTTCAACCCATTAGTTCTTTATCATGCACTATTAAAAATAATGTGCTTGCCTTGACTCTTCAAGAAGAAGACTATCTAAAACTTAGGACTAATGCAGAAAATATTGCATTAGAAGACTATGTGCGTGATTCTCTCTTGAAACTTCTGACTTGAACTATTACACTAACTCTAAAACTATATTCACTTTATAAAGTGTAGTGAAATATGTCAACATATACACTCAATAATGTTAAAAAACGGATCAGGAAAAGATTGTCTGATCTACGAGAGAATGAAGAGCAGATGAAGAGAGAGATAGAAACTTTACAAGATTCTTTAGAACAATTCCATAGATGGGTACAAAGTACTAAGAAAGACATGTCACAATCCCAACTAAAGGAGATGGCTGAAGAATTAGGTTTAAACATCCGAGTACAGTTTCCTTTCATTTCTCTGGCAAAGTATTTTATTGTTCAACAAATAGATAGGCAGATTATTACAACTAAACATAGAATACAAGAGACCACACACAGAATAAGGAATTTAGATAATGAAAGGGAGAATGTATACAGGTGTCCACAGTGTAATGGCTTAGCTTATGAAACCAAAACGCATTATGTACGAGAAGATAGTAGAGTCATTCCTATCACTACATCGAAAGATTGCCCAATTTGCAAAGGAAAAGGTAAGATTGATCTTAACGCGGGTTAATCTGGAGGATTTACTCTGTCGCATATTAATTGTCCTTATTGTGATTCTAGAGTAGATGATAATGTTGGGACAGATTTTGTCTCATTTGGTAAATTTTATTCTGTTTATCTCTGTCCAAATTGCTATAAAATTTTTCGGAAAAAAATGGATGAAGAAGAAAAAGAGAATGTTACAAGAAATAGACGAAAAGTAGGGAACCTTTCTAAATTATCTAATTCATCGATTCAAAGTCATGAAACTAAAAGAAAAAAGGGTATTTCATTTAAGAATGAGCATAAATGGAACTCAAACCAATTCAAATGTCCTAATTGTTTTGTTGAATTGAACCCACAAAAGATACGTAAAATATACCGTTTTACTTCTGGGGAAGTGGTATACAAATGTTTGACCTGCTATGTCAATTTTACTCGAAAATCTGATGAAATACAACCTGTAACTATTCAAAAAATAGTTAATAAAGTTGAGAATAAAATTGAGTTAAATCGAGTGGATGAAAGAGAGAAAGAGAGTAAAACAAAACATATTGAACCCATATCAACAATGGATGTTAAATCATTTATAGATCTTACAGATTGGTTAAAAAATGAGTTAAAGATACCCCCTGACCTATTAGATAGAGCCGAAGAACTGATCAAAGATTGTCAAACACAGTTTACTAGTATACCTCCAAAAACTCTATTCGAGTCATGTTTATATCTTGCAACCGAAGAAAAAGGAAACGCAGCAATTCAAAAAATAATTGCAGATAATATTCAAATCAATGCATTTTTTACCATTCAAATATCTAACTTTTTACGAAAATCAAGATCTACGAAAAAAAGTAAACCGAAATATGTATCGCAATATTGGATTGAAAAAATAATAGTTACTGGTCAATATACACGAGAATCAGGAGAATACGCCTTCACTAAAGCACTTTGGTCTCCTCAAACAGATCGAAGGGGTAATGATATTTATAAAAATATGAGAAAAGTCAAAAAGGGTGATGTGATTCTCCATTTAATTGATAATAAAGCGTTTGTTGGTATCTCAAAAGTTGCCAAAGAATATGACTCAAGTTTTAAAGTATTGCCAGGAAATTGGGATGATGGAACTGGTAAAAGACGTGGATATTTAATCAAATTGGAAGAATATAGTCAATTAAGAAAACCTATTCTACGAGAAGAAATATTGAAGAACCGGTATAAACGAAGATTACAAAAAATAAACAATCAAAGTGAAGTATTCTATACTAGGCATCTAACTTTAAGGCAAGGTGCTTATCTGACACCTGTTTCAAATCAACTCTTAAACCTTCTAAATGATGTTTACAAAGAAAAAACGGGAAATGCTCTCCCATATTTTCATCAAGATACACCATCTACATCCGTTATTAACGAGTCTAAATCTGAAGAAAAGTATGCACCTATATCTCAACGAAAGTCTGTGGATTTCCCAAAGCGAAAAGGTCTACTTCGAAACGGATTAAACTTTGAGGAACAGGTTGATTCTTCACAGCATGTAATGGATCGTCATGAAAATGAAAGAGAGATTACCCTTCCAATTGAGGAGGAACAGAAAAAGAAGCGAAGACAATTTAAGTGTCCTTTATGTGGAATAGAATTGAAAAATTTGATGAGACACCTCACTGTGCAACATAATATTCGAAGCATGGATGAACTGAGAGAAAAAATTAAACATATAAAAAAGGAAGATCAAGTAAGAAAAGAAGCAAATCAGTATAAAAAAAAGATTCAACGATCATCATATGAGACAAAACCAGATGAATACGCAAGAACGTTTCTTGGCAGTAAAGGATTATCAGCAATGCTTAAACATGTAGTTGAATCCGGTACCTGTCATATTTGTCACCAGACAGTTCGAAGCGAATTCGATTACCTAAAACACGTATCAACCGATTGCCCCACTTTCCAACAAAGAGTCAGACGATTCAGTAAAACTGAACTACGTACTATTCAAAACATGAAACAACGATACCAACCAACTATGAAGAAGGACCGTTACGAAGCTCCTGAGTTCTCAAAAAGTCCAAAGCTTTCGCAAAATGAACAATTCTATTTAGAAGTAAATTATCCTCCATCTACAGAAAATGTTACTACTCTTTTAAAAGGAAAATTTCAAACACACATAGTTGAAGGGGTATGTAATTATGTTCCTGTCCTATTTTGCACACTTGTATTGAAATCTAACACTTATCACCCGTATCTATTGGAACCCATAGATATCTGGTTTAAAGTACATGATTCTTATATCGTACCTCTTCATAAAGAGAAACTTGATCTTCTATACATTCAGAAAAATCTCAAATTTGAACCGCGTGATATAGGGACATCCGTGAAAGATTTTCTATCAAACATGTGTTATCCTTCACATACTGAAGTACCTTACTTTAAAAATCTGATCACTCCTAGTAAACTTAAGACGATTCCCTCGATCATGACAACTCAGCAGGTAAAAAGTCGACTCTTACAACTCCATGAGTCGGACCCAAGTGTAAAACGTGAAGTGGTTGAGAAGGTTCAAGAAAAAATCAGCTTAGAGTTGGATGCGGCGATTGGACGGGCGAATCCTCCATTTGAAGCGAAAAAAAATAAAATTCTCGAGAAAATAAACAAAATGGATCACAGGATTGAAAATTATAGGAACAAATTACGGCTTTATCAAAGTGAAATGAATCAACTAATAAAGCAAAAAAGAAAACGAGAAACGTGGATGGGAGGTCCCTTATATAAAATTACGCAAGGAATCAACTGGCGTCAAAAACTAATTACTAAACGCAAACTCAACATAGCCAAGTTAGAACCAAAACTTAAAGAATTGGAAACCGAGAAAGACACAATTGACAAGTCTTGGGAAAACAAAAGATCTAGGATCACAAATAGATATAAACAAATTAAAGAAGACATCACTAACAAAATTAGAATTAAGTTCGTATTTGTAGAAGTATCCGAACTATTCATCCCCATAATTGAAGCTCAAGTTGAACTTTCAACAAAATCGTTAAAAAGAAACGTTCAATTATCCTGGAACGGATACAATAAATCCATAATCAACATATCTGACTCCCAATGCACAACCTGTCAGTCCTCCCTCGAATTAACTGATTCTATCACTTTCTGCAGTGAATGTCTACAGCCTCTATGTACACAACATATCTTAACCTGTATGGACTGTGAAAAAATCGTCTGCAGTGACCATTCCTGGACCTGCACAACCTGTGATCACCTCTTATGCAACACAGAAACTCAATTCAAGTGTACAGAATGTGGAAATCTTAGCTGTGGCAACTGCGTCAAAACATGTAAAATATGCAAAAGTCATCTATGTTCCGATCATATACAAACATGTAGTCTTTGTAACGAAACGGTCTGTCCTGAACACACTGTTACCTGTACCATATGCGGAAAACAATTCTGTACAAAAGAAGAGATGAAAACCTGTTCCATATGCGGTCAAACTACATGTCTTGGATGTCTAAAAACCTGCGAATCATGTGGAGAAAATGTCTGTGCAAATCATACTTGGTCATGTTCAGAGTGTAAGAAAACATTATGTGTCAAAGAAGAACAATTTAAGTGCAGTGAATGTGGATCACTTTTATGTTCTGAATGTAAACCGACCTGCCACGTCTGTGGAGAAAACTTTTGCTCTTCACACATCAACACTTGCAAAGTATGTTCAAAAAAAATATGTCAACTCCACAGTGTCGATTGTCGAGAGTGTGGAGAAATAGTATGCAACTCTAGAAAACCAGATGAATTATCACATTTTAAGAGATGTTCTATATGTGAGAATATTCACTGCAATGATTGCATCCACATTTGTGAAGGATGTGAAAACACCATCTGTAGTGAGGACATAGTACAATGTCCCAATTGTGGTAAAAAAATATGTAAGGACTGTGTAAGAATAGAAAAGAAATTCTTTGGATTATCAACCAAAGAAAAATGTAAAGTTTGCATAAACTAAATAGACCTTAATTACACATTGAAAAAGTCTTAAGAATTCTCACACTTATGCATTTTAATATAATTATTCTCAATTTTACTGAATACTATAATCTTTAATTCGAAAAAAGAATAATTGAAAGATTTAAAATTTAACTAGATAGTCCTCAATTATTCTTTGATCTTCTGAATTTAATCCATATAATTCATAAACTAACTCATCTATTTTGTCTTCCATCTTCGTAACAGCTTCTTTAATTTCTTTTATTCTGTTTTTATCATAATGATGTTGATTCATTATTTCGTCTAAATCGTCTTTTGAAGGGATGTTTAATGATATAAGCTCAGACTTTGAGACTTTTCCCTTCTTTTGGAGTAGTTTCTGTACATATTGAGCTTCATTAAAAGTTCTAAATGTAAAATATTCTTTTTTGGTTATTCTAAGTCTATAAGAAGATTCACCAGTTAGATCCTTAACTGTTTCAATTTTCAAGTTCTTATTGGAAAATTTATAGATTCCTTTTGAAAATTTGGTTGGTGCAGACTTTGCAATAATCCAAAGCTTCTCAGACCTACCTTGAAAATCTGGGATTTCCTTTACTCTTTTTTCCAATAAGTTGTATTCTTTCTTTAGTTGAAGCATTTGATCTACTTGTGATAGGATTCTATTATCTTTAGTTAAATTTTTTATTGGGAGCTTATCTAAGTAACCTTTAAAAAATCTATAACCTTTTTTCCCCAAATAAGCTCCAATTTGTTTAAAGTAAAATTCTAAAACCTTTGAATTCAATATTGCTGTGAGAAATTTTAAATATTTGTTTTTTTCTTTTGTTTCAGTTTCATCTTTTTTATTTAGAGAAATTATGTAACAGGTATTCAAACAGTAGTATTTTCCATCATCGTAAGCAAAATTATTTCTCTTTGAGATATCAGGTGAAATTATTTTTCCAGATTCAAAAATTGAATAGTAATTACATGGTCTAAGTTCATACCAATTACTATTTGATTCTCTTATATCATATCTATTAGCTAGTTCTGACTTGAAATTATTCAAATATTGAAACAGGTTTGGGTATTTTTCAATATCTACAGCAATGTATTCTATTTTTTCATCATGTTGTTTTTTGACATAGGGAAATACAAGGTATCGTTCCTTAAAATCGATTTTATATCGTTTGATATCTTCTCCTTTTAACACGGGCTTTAAAAATTCATTTTTTATTTTTAGATCTTTCATTTTATCTTTATTAACAATATAAACGTCATTTTTTCCTGTCTTTACACCAAAATAGACGCCACATTTATCTTCAAGACGAAAATCAGAATTTCGTTGTATTTTATTGAAAACTTCTATAATATCTATAGGAACTAATTTCCATGATTCTTTCGTTAGCAATCCTTGTTTTGATTCGTAAAGATTAATTACATCATCTATATATCGTGTCTTTGAAATGTTTGCTGTAATAGTTTCTATTAGTTCTTTGGAATTTGATAATTCCTCTTTAAGATTTATACACTTGATATTACAGTTTTTTCTTACCTCATCAGAAGATTCTTTTTCTAATGTGAATATTATTGGGTCATTTGTAACATCTTGAAACACTTTAACTCCTCTAAAATCTAGAAATTGTTTGATACAACAAAGATTAGGAATATATTCTCTAAGTTTTTCTCCATATCTTGATTTAGTAAACTTGCCTGATACGATGTACCCAAATTGTCCATTTTCATTTAACCATTGGATTCCTCTTGCAATAAAGTAAATGCAAATATCATTGTCTCCATGATAAACTTCTGAATATGTTGGGTGAAGTACATTCTCCTTATAATCTGGGGAAATACGTTCCTTCCTCACATATGGTGGATTTCCTACAATGAAATCAAATTTCATTTCTTTAACAAAGTCAGCCATCACATTTTCTTCAATGTAGTATTTAGCTCTAGAATTGGCTGTTTTAATTAGTTCTAACTCCATTGTTTGTTTCTGTTCTTCTGTTAATGGTGGTGCTAAGGAATCAGTTTGATATATATGAAATCTCTTTAGTTTGTAGTCACTATATTTTCTCTTTACAACTTCGTAAAGATCTACTACTTGGAACAGGATATTCATTTCAGCTATGAAACATGCAAATGGATTAATATCAAGACCATAGATACGAGAGGCAACCTCATCAAGAACAGTTTTAGCTACAGTTGGATCCTTTAAGTTAAGACCTTTTGTTTCATATCTTCCTATCAGTCTTCTTAACGCCTCTACGAGGAAGCTTCCACTCCCACATGCAGGGTCAAGTAGGAACTTAGATTCAATTTCATTACTAGACGTATAACCCACTGCATCTAAAATGTATGTAATAACTTCATCTGGAGTGTAGAATTCCCCTAATCGTTTCCTTTCATCCGTAGGTAAATAGTGTTGGTATACATCTTTCAAGATATCCTTATCTACTTTAGCAAAGTCAAACCTATTCAACACTCTAAGCATATCTCGTACTACATTATTCAACTCTTTTTCAAGATCACTCTGTCTTCTTCTATCCTCTTCAGAGAGTAGGTTCTTATCAATTGGGGTTAAGTTCCACCAATCAAAGATGCCTAATGTATAAAAGTGTTCATAATAGTCATCAATACGTTCATAGACTGACTCAAAAATAGACAAGTATTCTGTACCAGTTTTTCCAAGAAATAATAAAGCCTGAATAATTTTTGTAATTGCTTCTCCTGATATTAACGGACGTGAAATTTCTTTATCTTCACAAATTCTTATGAATAGAAGTCTACCCATAAGCACATAGGCTGTTTCTTTACAAAAGACCTCAATTAATCCTTTTTTTTGACTTTCTTCACCCCAATTTTTTTCTTTACCTGAAACCTTTAACCAATCACTAAAAGCTTTATCTAAAAACTCTTTACTATGGTGGATACCACGTTTCCTGTAAGTTTCAAAGAATCTTTGCATTACATCTGTTAAATTTATGATAATTTGACCAAGATTGGTTGTGAGAACTTGAATACCTTTTTCTTTCTCTTTTAAAACAGGAATTTGTCGATAATTTTGAATAAAATATTCATGGTCTTCGATTTTAACTAATCTTCGTCTTTCTAGTCTTCTTAATTCGAGAATTTGAGATTTTTCCTTTGACGAAAATTCAAAATAATAATTATAAATCACTCTCTTAATGTCAATATTTACTATTATTTTCCAACCTATCTCAAGGTTATACTCATAGAGAATGAGACGGTGCCAGTTTGTTAGTATACCATAACGCGCAGAACCCACCTCTTCTATGTAATCTCTTATTTGCTTTTCATCAACATCTGTAAGGTCTACATCAGGATTCTTTGTCTCCACAATGATAACGTGGAATTTCTCTTCATCATACAATGCTATGTCATATTTTTCTCCAATAACGTAATGACCTTGACCTTCAACTCTCGTCCATCCGAGTAATGTCTCAAAAAAATGTTGAGCAAGAGAGAAACGAAAGTTTCTCTCTTTACCATCAACTTGTGCTTGTCTCGGTGTCTCTTTTTCCATCAACTCAAAACGTGTTATGAACCTTGAAATGAAGTTTTCATCAGATAGATCTAAACTCATAATACTTCACTAAATAAGCATTTATCTTTTTGACGCATCTTCCTATGTTTCTTTTCTAATGTATATAGTATTATATAATAAATCATACAGCAAAATGATTATTTATGATCATCAAAAAAAAAAACTGAAAAATATGAATGGTACGATTTAGTAGATGAAACAATAATATACTTAGATTGCTTTATTTGTTTATGTCATCTAAGATAAGAGAGGAAACGAGTGACTCTTAATAAATTGGACTTGAAAAAGTGGTATGATTCTGATGTAGATGACACTTTAAATGCGTTCTATATTCCGGTCTTATCTGAATCAGTTCTGTACAGAAGATTGACTGGTTTTTTCTCTTCAACAAGTTTCGCTGTTGCTGCTAAGGGAATTTGTCATTTGATTCATAATGGGGGAAGAATCGAATTAGTGACTAGTCCAAGATTCAAAGAGTCAGATGTAGAAGCGATAAAAAACGCTTATGAAACCCCTAAGAACTTGGCTGAGAAGGTCATGTTAGATGAATTGGATAATTTGGTAGATCAGTTTGTTAAAGATCATGTTAGAGCCTTCGGTTGGATGTTGGTCCATAATCTTCTGACTATTAAAGTAGCGTTGGTGTATGATGAATATGGGGCGCTTATGGATGAGACATTGATCAAAGGAAGGGGTTTGTTTCATCAAAAAGTTGGAATTTTGGAAGACTTGGAAGGAAATAAATTATCTTTCAGTGGGTCTGAAAATGAGACAGCGGCGGGATGGCAAAGTAATGTTGAAGAGTTTAAGGTGTTTAGGAGTTGGATAGAATCAGAAAGAGATTATTTAGTTGCCGATGAAAGAAAATTTGAGAAGTATTGGAAAGGATTCCCTAACAAAACGATCATTATTGATTTACCTGAAGCAGTCAAACGGAAACTCATTGAGATAGCACCTTCAGACATTGATGATTTACACCTTGAGAGATGGAATTATCTCCAAAAAGGGGCAAAAAAGAATGTCATTCTCAGAGACTATCAAAAAGAAGCCGTGAATAATTGGTTTCTAAATGATATGAAAGGTATCTTTGAGATGGCAACTGGAACAGGAAAAACATTTACTGCATTAGGTTGTCTTCGAACGCTCCTTACTAAACACGATGAACTCATTACAATTATTGCCTGTCCATATAATCATCTGATTACTCAATGGATTAAGGAAATCGACAATTTCGGAATTTCATCAAATTACATTATCGCAGATAGCACTAACCCAAGATGGAAAGATAAATTAACTGATGAACTACTCGACCTGGAAAATAAGGTCCGTAACAAACTAATTATCCTTACAACTCATAACACTCTCCCAAGCAACACTTTTCGAAAAATAATTCAAAACTCATCACTACCTATTTGCGTGATTATTGATGAAGTACATGGATTGGGGGCACCTAAACGAAGAGAAGGTCTATTACCCAGATATCAGTACCGACTGGGCTTAAGTGCTACTCCCAAGAGATGGTTCGATTTCGAAGGCACAGAAATCCTATTCAACTATTTTGGTGATGTTGTCTATCAGTTCCCACTAAGCAAGGCTATTGGAACATTTCTCATCGAATACGAGTACTATCCTCACTTTGTGTCTCTAACTGATGCTGAATATGCCAAATACGAACAGGAGACAGCAAAAATCGCTAAAGCGTATCATAGTACAAAAGATGACCACGAGAAGGACGAATGGTATACTCTTCTATGTATAAAAAGACAAAACATTGTAAAGACAGCTATAAATAAATATAAAGTACTTCGTGACATTTTAAATGAAAACCAAGAAATCAAACATTGTCTTGTATATTGTGCACCAGAGCAATTACAGAGGGTCCAAGAAATACTGTTACAAAATAATATTAAACAACATAAATTCACGCAAGTAGAGGGCACTAGACCTACGGTAGGATATGGAGGTATCAGTGAGAGAGATTACCTTTTGAAACAATTTTCTCAGGGAGTACTTCAGGCTCTTGTTGCAATCAAATGTCTAGACGAAGGAGTAGATATTCCTCCAGCTAGATTTGCAATAATAATGTCCAATTCAGGGAATCCCAGAGAATATATTCAAAGAAGAGGACGAATCCTGAGAAAACACCCAGGAAAGAAGATAGCGACTATCCATGATATTATTGTTGTCCCCTCCTCAAACAGCCTTGTTAAGTCAACATATTCTGAATTAGAAATGAAGATTTTTGCAAAGGAATTGAAAAGATATAAAGAATTTTCATTAACAGCAAAAAATTCGATTATATGTTTAGCTCAAATTGAAAGATTAGAAGAGAAATATGGAGTTTTTAGGTGAATAATATGTCACATATTTTAGGATTGAATGTTAGAATCATTAAAAAATTGAAAGAAGCAAAATGCGATAATACCACAAAGGAATTTTTAAAAGAGATGTTATTTTTTGAATTAGAAAATATTGAACAAGGGCGTCCTCGATATAAACAAAGGTATGATACTATGATCGAGAAATATTTAAAAAAGAAATCCAGAAGGTAAACGAGATGAAATTTGAATATTTACGTCTAAAAAATTATAGGCAATACCAAAACGCTCAGATTAATTTTTTACCTTTTGACAGTAAAAAGAACTTCATCATAATCATGGGTACAACAGGTTCAGGTAAAACAAATATTATGAACGCTGTAACTTGGTGCTTATACGGTATAGAATATAATATCAGAGATAAAGACCGGGGACTTCCACTTCTTAATCTAGTAACATTTGACAAAATGGAAGAAGGTGACACTTCAGAAGTATCTGTTGAGATTCAAATGAGAGGAGAACAAGATGAACGAATTACATTTAAGAGAACTTTGCAATTTATGAAGAGAAATGGTAAACCTCTATCTATCCCTGACTATAATGCTAAGGCAAAAGATGGTTCTAGCTTCTACATGTTTCTACAAAAAGGAAAGGATACAGTACCAATTCACAGTCCTGAATATCGATTAAACCAACTCATCCCACAGAGCATTGAAGAATACTTCTTCTTTGATGGAGAGCGACTCGATGACTATTTTCAAGAAACTTCAAAAGTAGCCATTAAAGAAGCAGTATTCAAAATTTCTCAAATTGGTTTATTAGAAAATCTCATTAAACATTTGGACGAGAGGAAGAATGATTATACTCGGAAATCAAATAAATTAAGTTCTCAAGCGATTCAAGTAAACCAATCTCTACAACGTTTGAAAACATCTTGGGAAAGAACGGAAGGGGAATATACAAAGTTAGTATCGCAAAGGAATGTAGCAAAAAAACGATTCGAAGAGATAAGCGAAAGCCTTCGAAATACATCAAATATTAATCTAACAAATTTAGAGGAACAACGTAAAGGATTAGAAATAGAGATCAAAGAAGTCGATCAAAGCTTATCTATAAAAGAGCAGGAAAAGTTTCAATTTATTGCAAAAGCAGCACCAACTATACTGATGTATGAACCACTCACAAAATTATTAGAACTTATAAATAACACAGAAGAATCTGGGAGAATCCCTCCAGAATATCAGAAGAGTTTCTTAAAAAAGTTGTTAAAAAATGGAAAATGCATCTGTGGTATTGATTTTTACAAGGAAACAGAAAATAGACAAAAAATCGAACAATTACTAACAGAACATGATGATATTAGTGAATTAAGTAGTATGCTCATAAGGCTTGAGGGAACCTTAAATATCATTCAAAATACATATCAACAATTTGATGAAGTGAAACGTAAACTCAACGACGAAATTCGAATCTTACAAAAACAGCATGAAAGAATTAGTAAAGGAATTAAACAAATTGAAGAATCAATCGGAAGCATTGACCAAGATGCAATACGTCGATTAGAAGCTTCTCGACAAGAATGGTCCAAAAAACTTGAGACTTTAAATAATGATTTAGGTCGGAAAAAATATGAAGTAGAAGGTTACCAAAAGAAAGTAAATGCAGAAGAGACTCGTCTAGATAAAGAATTGAGAAAAGATAAAAGAAGTGAAGAACTAGTTGCTATACGTGATTTCTGTAATAATGCTTTGACCATTGCTGAAACTATTAAAAAAGAAATCATGAGTGAGATTTTGAAGGATATAGCTAAGAAGACAAAGGAACAGTTTTTTTCACTTATCTGGAAAACGAGCGATTATAAAGATGTTACAATCGACGAGACATACAATGTATCAGTTAAACATCAGTCAGGATTTGAGGGTATAGGAACACTTTCAGCAGGAGAAGGGATTGTTCTAGCGCTTTCATTTATGGCAGCAATTAACAGTGTTTCTGGTTTTGATGTCCCGATTATGATAGATACTCCTTTAGGTCGCCTTGCTGGAGAACCACGTGAAAAAATAGCTAAAAATCTACCCAAATATCTTCCTGGTAAACAAGTGATCATGTTAGTGACTGATACAGAATATACAGAAACAGTGCGAAATCTACTCTCAAAAAGGGTAGGGAAGACTTATAAAATTGAATTTTCTGAAAAGGGTGTAGGTGCCACCGCGGAGGTAACTCCAATTGAGTAATGAACCAGATAGATTATACATAGATGAAAAAGATAGAGAAAAATATGATCAATTATTATCAAAAGGGAACCCATTTTCTCGTGAACAAGGTTTTGATAATAAGGACCTCTTTCTACTCGCAATGTGTACTGGATGTAATGAAGGAAATAAAACTCAATTAAAAACACGATTTGGATATTTCCTCAGTAAAAATCTATCGAATGAAGACGAAGCAATCGTCTTCTCGATAGCAGTCTTAGAAGAAGGTCTTGATGTTCTTCGAGATAAAAGAAAAATATACTTGATTGCTGAACAATATGCAGCAGGAGGTATACATATATTGTATAATAACGTTTTTGGCGGTCAGTTAGGAAGTTTTATTAAACGTTTTGAAAATCAATTGCAAACTAAATTTAGAGAACAGAAGAATAAATCGTTGAAACCTGCTGAATCAACTAAAGTCCAACCTCCATTTGACTTGATTGAACAGGGTGAAAATGAGAAAGTTGAATTCAAATCTTCAATGATCTGGGATTATATGGAGAATAAAGAGAATAAACGTCTCATGGGATCTGTCATCGCAAAAACGGTTTCCTCCTTTATGAATTCCGATGGAGGCACACTCATCGTAGGTGTTGATGATAGTAAGACAGTTTTGGGTTTAGCGCATGATTTTTCTTCATTGAGAAAAGCGACCAAAGACGAGTATAAACTACACTTTACCAATATAATAAATAAACATTTGGGTAAGGAAAATAGAACATATGTACATGAAGCATTTGAACTCTTAAATGGTCTTGATCTATTGATTATTCAAGTAGAAAAACGTGCTCCACGTCCAGTATTTTTTAAATCTAAAGGAAAAGATGATGAATTTATCGTTCGTATGGGGAATTCGTCACAATCTCTCGATGTTCGAGAAGCAAATGTTTACATTAAAGATAATTGGTAATAAATGTTCTGAAACTGAGTTGTTCCTATATGTTGGTTTGTGTTTGTTGTGGCTTGAAGATAACGGGAAAATATCACGAGATCGAGCGGGGTAAGGTATGTGATCGATGTTGGAATGATCCAAACCTATTCTTTCCAGAAAAACTGAAAAACTCCGATAAATGGGAAGCAGTCTCAACCATTTTGAATACAAATAACGATTTAGCAGAATCATTAAATCTTTCAGTCATTAAGCTTCGACAGAAAGAGCTGACATTATACACGGGGAAAATGAAAGTAAAAGATCTTCTCAGAATATATGGAGTTTTCAGTTTTGAAGAAGAGACCCTTGAAGGGTATCAAAGGGAACTTTATGAAAATAAGGTGAACGATTTATATCGCTATCTGATTGATTGCCCAGTGGCAGTTATGCCCGGTCTTTTCATAAGTATTCGAGAAGGTGTAAAATATGTTCCAAGGTTCAAAATAGATTCGAACGAAAAAGATGATGACATTGGAACATTAAACGTCCCCATAAAAAAAGGGGCTATATGGATAATTGATGGACAACATCGAATGGGAGGTTTTGAAAAAGTCCTTTCAAATGTTGCACAATTTCAAGGAAAAAACAGGTTTGATCAAGATTCCTTCCAAACTTTAATGAACTACGAACTTCCCGTTACATTTATCGATTCAAAGCAAGCCATTGATGGTCTTAATCATTCGCAAGGGTCTAACTTGACTCCGATAGACATCGAGAGATTGGCATTTTTCATATTTAACAAAACCCAGCACCGTCTAAATCCATCCCTCAAAGATACATTGCAATACTGCATTACAACATCGGGTATGAGTGGAATTCCCATCATTGAACGGGAAACCTGGAGGGTTGATGCAACATCAATTGCAATTGATTTTAATAGCTTAGATGATTCCCCCTTCCATAATTTAATAAACATAAGTGGACAGCGAGGACTGAACCGACCGATTCAGTTAAACTCTTTCGTATCATCTCTAAAACCCTTATTTAGAAATGTAGAATTCTCCATACTCAATAATAATGAAAAGAAAGAATTTTTACTGGGATACTGGAAAGTAATAAAACGAATAAATGAGAGTGCTTTTTCAGAAAAAAAACGAAGAAATTATCTTATTCTCAAAGTTATAGGAATATACACTCTCAACTATTTATGTCTAGAGTACATAAGAACCCATACTGAACAAGGACGTGATTTCCGTGATGATTCAAATATTTCCAGATTTATCAACAGAATCAAAGGCTTTGATTGGTCCAAATCAACTTCCCCCGTAGCCCATTTTGGGGGACTTGGTGGAGTCAAAGAAGCTCTTTCTATTTTGACTAGTTATATGTTCGAGAATACTATACAAGATGATTAGTGATTTTCTTGACTCAACATATTGTTCTAGCTGAACCAAACTATTATTCACAGTTTCCGCCCATCGGATTATTGAAACTATCAGCATATGAGAAGAGTAAGGGTAACACAACTGAATTAGTCAGGAAGTCACGATTCCCTCGAAAGAAACCTGATAAAATTTATCTTACTAGTTTATTTACGTGGGCTTGGAGACCAGTCTGGTTTGCAATTCGAAAATATAAAGCAAGATATCCCGAAACTGAGATTTGGCTCGGTGGTCTTTACGCATCCCTTCTCCCAGAACACGCAAAACTTTCTGGTGTAGACCATATATTCGAAGGGCTCTATCATGAAGCTGAAGAAATGCTACCTGACTATAGCCTAGTTCCAGACTGGAATGGAAGCATCATCTTTGCCTCACGGGGTTGCAATAATAACTGTATTTACTGTGCGGTTTCAAAATTAGAAGGTAAAATTAATTCAGAAAGAACAAGTATCCAAAAATACATCTGGCCAAGCCATACAAAGGTATTTTTCTTTGACAACAACATATTAGCGATGAGATACTGGAAAGACATATTCAAAGAAATCATCAAACTTGGTTTGAACGTTGATTTCAATCAAGGTCTTGATGCCAGATTATTATCCGATGAAGCAGCCACCTTACTCTCAAAAATGAAAAAGAAGTATATCCGTCTAGCTTACGATATACCTTCACAAAGCCAACATGTAAAACGAGCAATTAAAGTTCTACATAAAAAAGGAGTATATAAAAGAGCCATTCTCGTGTATGCATTATATAACTTCACAGATAGCCCAAACGATTTCTTCCCACGTGTAAAAAAGATTCTTGAATGGGGGGCAGTCTGTTATCCCATGCGATACCAACCATGTAACACACTCACAAAGAACAGCTACGTCTCACCAAAATGGACATCAGAACAGCTCGATATGGTAGAGAGAGCAAGAAGAGTTATAGGGTATGGTGGTGCCTTTCCACCATACAAAGGTTTAATCAATAAGTTTAAGAAAGCAAAGGATTTTGACGAAGCATTCAGTTTATATCCAGAAAATAATTCTAAAAAAACGATTTTTACAAACAAAGCTAAAACTAACTGAGATAAAATGAAAAGTTTATTCTATTAAAGAAATAGCGTTAAAATGGTTAGTTGGTTCAATTAATGTTAAAAATGAAAACAAATTATTATTTTATGAAGTGTAAAGAGCTATTAAAGGATCTTGGGAGGTGAGATATTTGTCAAAAGAGGAATTACCAGTCTTCAAGTCAGATGATCCATCCGTTTCAATCGATGTCCAGGAATATGAAACAATTAGCAGGTCATCAAAGTGGTGGAATGCAATTTCCCTTCAAATTCAAAGAGGAAGAAAGCACATTGCTTTGTACTTATGGAATAAACAAAGAGATGACACCTATTGGACGAGAAAACAGAAATATAATATTCGAAGACGACAAGATTGGGAAAAAATTAAAACATTTGTAGAGGCTCATTTAGATGATTTAGAATCCTAAGCAAATTCAAAGAGACAACATCTCTTCGATATTACTAAAATTTAATGCCATTTTGTGTAACTAGTGATTATTCTAAAACGGTGTAAGGATAACTCATAAGAACAAAAGAGAAATTTTTATCTACAAAATATTTTACCTTGATTATTTTTCTTCACTAGTTAAGCTTCATGTTAAATCTACAAGAAATATGGGGGTATTGAGAATTTCCTTAAAAATGGTTATATCTCGTTTAACATTATGAAATTTTGGTTCCTTGAAGGTCGAGACAACATAAACTAGCACATCAAGATCATCATGTTTCTGTGCCAGTATTGCTCTTAAGAAATCTCTGTGTACAGCATCAATAAGACTTAACTCAACTGAAACAGCGACTTTATCTTTATACGCATCCCACTTCCATGATACTTCTGGAAAGATCCGACGTTCTAAAAATCATCCATTATTATAAAACTCTGCTTGAATCTCTCCATGTTTAACACTTCTTATATTTCGCAGAAAAGAATTGACCTCTTGTAACAATCCTTTCTTATCAAGGATCTTATGAGCATCCCTGTAAACATATAGTGTAGATTTAACCAAATAAATTACCTCAACGAAAAACTCACATTAGTTTCTAGAACTTGGAAACATGATCTTACATACTCTAAATGTAAAGATATTATGTAATTGAATAGATATTGTTGGAGAAGATTATCATGGTAGTTGAGTGCGAGGCCATTATAGAAGCTTTTAAAGCATTGAAAGGAACGAGAACGATTGCTGAAATCCGAGGATGGGTTAAAAGAGAATATGGGGATAGATGGAAAGATTTCGGGACAAAAATGGCGGACATGTTCCCTTTGGAACTAGGAGGAAACCCTTCGTCTAATGTATCGGAAAAGTTTCGTGTTTTTAGAAGAGTTTCCCGTGGAAGATATAGATTAAGTGTAAGTTAGATCTATTAAGAACATTATAGGATATTGTAACGAATCTCCAAGAAGATCTAACTCAATAAAATAAGTCATAACACAGACCGTAACTGAAGAGAATATTTAAAAAAAGATCTTAGAGATCTAAAAGAGAGTCTTAATACCTTTAATGAATCGAGACTAGAATCAGATGAGGTTATGAATAGATTTTTTGAAGACACAGAATTTCAAGAAATGATTCGAATGAAAATAAAGGAAATGAGACTTTAGCACACGTTATCATAAAGAAGACCAATCTTCCGCATTCACATTTTTTTCTTGTTTTAATATATCTGTAGAAAAATATTTGTCATTTAATGACTATTATACATGGTAGGGTAACTGAGTACAATTATGGTAAATATGTACTTAAAATGAGTAGAGATTAAATATGATTACTAATCAATTATGTATTAATTAGTAATTTATAAAGCATGAATAAAGTGATCAATGTGACGAGCGGGGAAGTTCGCGTAAGAGTCATTGAAGCAAAACAGCGAGATGCTGGTCGCGGTAAAGCCCGAATTGATGATGAAACAATGCGTATTTTAGGAATAATGGTAAGCGATGTAATTGAGATCAAAGGTAAAAAATAACTGCGGCTATAGCTTGGCCTGCTTATAAAGAGGATCAAGGAAAGAAGCTTATACGAATCGATGGTTTGTTAAGAAAAAATGCAGAAATTACTCTTGATGAGTATGTTACTATAAAAAAGAGTGAAGTAAAAGAAGCTCAAAAGGTGATATTAGCGCCTGTTGATATGTATTTGAATGTGGATTCAGACTTTGTAAAATTCGTTAAGAGTAGATTAATTCAAAAACCAATAGTTGAGAGAAATTCAGTTTTCATAGTAATGTTAGGAAGCGCTATCCCTTTTACAGTAGTTAAGACTAGACCACACGGCATTGTAAAAATCTCTGAGACCACTAATCTTCAAGTGATCAATCAGCGTTACTCTGCTAAGAATAAGTTATCAGATGAGCTCACATTTCATAGGTTTGGATTTCTGAAAGAATTAGAGAGGGATTGTGCTGCTGATTATTCCTGTTTTCGTGTACCTAACCTCATTGAGCATGAGAATGAAGGTGAAGTTCTTACTGAAGCTAAGAAAAAAGCGAAAAATATCAATGAATCAATCAAAGTCTTCGTAGATTTATGGGAGAAGAGAGGAAAAATAGTTACTATTGACTGGGCAATAGTTAAACCGGATTCAACTGTGGAATACATCTATAATCCTCAGCAATTTACGAGTGCTTCACCTAAAGTGAACCAAAGATTGGATACAATTGATCTTGTAATAAAATCTTTAAAAGAACAACAAAATCTGATAGATAAAATGTTTGATAAGCTTAGACGCCAAATTGAAGCCTTAGAAGAAAAGTTGAAGTCAAAGAATTAATAGATCATTGAAGGCATTTTATTATTGGAATATCCTTTTTGATTAACCTTTGTATAATTTACTGAAAATCATAAAGGAAATTAAAGTTTATAACGAATTTTCATAGTAGTTCTTTTTTTGCATTCGCATTATTGTGTTATCATAAAAATTATAATGGGGTAGAGTTGATATGCGGAAATTTTAGAATTTCTTGATGAAATTATGTTTTCCTTCTATTATTTGAAGTAGATAATTATGTAAAAAACTGTAATGGATTGAAGTCGCAGTTTCTCTTGAAGTTATAGAAATGTTTTATTGGTGAATGGGGGTTTAAGATAGGCCCATCTCTTCTAACGCTTTCTTATCCTTCGGATTAGAGGTTTCTAGGCGTCTTGCGAGGTATTTTCTGCTATGAGGCCCTAAAGTTTTAGTCATCCTCACTATGGATCTTTTACATGTTGGCGTTATCTCACCTAAGAACATTTTCCACCCTGTTTCTGAGTCTTCACGCAACTCTCCGAAACAACCCTTAAGCTGACTCATTTTTTCTTTTTCAGGCATCTTATTCACTTTCTGCTATTAAAGCCTCACATTCCATTATTAGGATGTGTAGGTGTTCTTTTAAAGCTTCCCACGGGGTATCATCTGCATCATGTGTCCATTTGTATTCATCGGTCAATACTTTTTCGATGGACTGAATCTCCCTGCGGAGGTCATCTTCGCTTGGTTCCTCAGTAATATAAACTTCAATTAGTCTACTCATGCGTTCATCTAGAGCGTCCAATGAATTCGATTCCCGATCATATATCCAGTTATCTTCATCAAGTCTCTCTTCAAGTTCCAGAGTTATTCCTGAAATTGTTATGTAATTCGCTTTATTTGTGGTTTTAAGTGTGTCATATTCGTTGTAGAGCCATTTATTTTGTTCTTTCAGTTGAGATATGGTTTTGCGGTCTTCTTCGTTTGTGGTTTTAAGTGTGTCATATTCGTTGTAGAGCCAT
>SDBT01002121.1_pt1 | contig 35445 bp, 55 predicted proteins | sample 2277101 | NCBI WGS metagenome assembly SDBT01 (sample SAMN10404973, study PRJNA504765) | marine sediment metagenome | isolation source: marine sediment core GS10_PC15, 103 cmbsf | place: Arctic Ocean: Southern Knipovich Ridge | collected 2010 | reverse complement strand
TTAAATATTTTATGTTTAATCAAGGAGAATTAGGCGAATTATATAGTATAAGTAGAAGTCAAATATATAGAATTATTAATAATTTAAATAGGAGAATAAAATGAATTTAGATAAGTTAACTGAAGAACCTGAAAAGAAGTAAAAATGATGATGATTACAAATGAAATGACCGATATGGAAGTTTTAGAAACTGTATTAACAACAATAAAACAGTTTGATTATAAACCAGAAGTTATTAATTCTTATTTACAAGATTATAAAAGAAGAATTAGAGAATTACCTTTATGTTATATATTAGAAATTGAAAAAGAATATAAAAATGTCAAATAAAAAAGAGTTAAGGATTTTAGCGTGTGATCCAATGTCTGTATATGCAACATACGACGGAAAAAGTTGCAATACATATTCAATAGATAAGAATCATAAAGAGTTTTCTTTTTATTCAAAAATGATTGATATTTTAGGATTGATGAAAGGAAAAATTAAATATGATGTTGTTGTATTTGAAGAAACAAGATTCCCTCATGCCAATTCACAAAGGATTATGTATGGACAATTAGCAATTCTTAAAGTACTGTTGCACCCATCAAAATGTAAATTAGTAACTTTTGCACCAAAAGCAATCAAGAAAACTTTTACAGGAGATGGAGATGCAAAGAAAGAAGATATGATTGCAGAGTGCGGAAGAAGGAACATTAAGGTTAAAACGGATCACGAAGCGGACGCCGTAGCTCTATACTACCATTATTTAGAAGATATAGGTAAAATTGAAAAGGCATACAAATAAAATAACATGAAACAAAAATTAATAGGATTATCATTTTTACTTTTATCAATACCACTAGGTACTGCTTTATCTTTTGTCCCGCAACTTACAGAGGTATATACAGTTGCAATTATAGGTGAAACTTTTACACTTTTTTGTGTAGGGTTATTCATACTTATAAGTGAGGAGCTAAAATGAATAAATTCATATTATCACCTTCAAGTTTAAATGTTTTTATACGTGATGAAGCATCTTGGGTAATGAGGACATTTTACAAAGAATATGGAGAATCAAATATTTATGCTGTAAGAGGAATTTTAGTTGAGCATTGTGTAAATATGATGTTGGAAAGTAGAGGAAATACATCTTTTATGGATTATAGTTTTTCTGCAATTCTTGAAACAATTTCTCAAGGAATTGAATTTGATATGGATCAGTTGCGGTCATTTTATGATTGGGGAATTGAGTGTTATGCAATTCTACCACCAATATATAATCTTGTTGTAGATAAACAAATCAGATATAAAGGAGAGATAAAAGGTGTTAAGATGGCAGGATATGTTGATTATTTGGTAGAAAATAGAAGCTATTGTGTAGATTTAAAAACAGTAAGTAAATTGCCAATAATTGTATCAAGAGGAAAAAGAAAAGGTTTGATAGGAACTGCAAAGAAAGAGAATATTAGGCAAATGATTATTTATCGTATATTAAGTGGTAAACCTCAAAGATTATACTATGTAGATGAGCAAGGAGATTGTGTAATATATAAGGTCGGCTATAGAGATTATAAGGAACATTTACCAGTTATTTATGAAGCATTAAAAAGAATTAAATATCTCTTGACATTAAAAATTGAAAATGTTATAATAGAAGTACAGCCAGATGAAAAGAAAATGGACAACTCATTTAGCTTTGATTGGTCAGATAATTTAAGAGATAAAGCAAAACAAATATGGAGTTTATAACAGGTATAGTCTTAATAGGAAATATACTTAATAATAATATAATATTTTAATGGAAAGAAAAAATGAATATGAAGAAATTGATACAAGTGATCAGTGTGATCCCATTTTTATTTATCCCCCACGAGACACAAGCACTTTTTAAAGAGCATAAAGTCTCTAAGATTCTAAAGAGGGGACATTTTAATTTAAAAATTAGAGTTACAGATTTTTGGAGAAGCCCGCACGAACAAGCCCTATTGATTCAGAAGTTAAAAAATAGAGGAACTGATATTTCCTCCTTATATAGAAAATCAGAGATAATAAAAAATATTAAAAAAGCACAAAATACTCAAGAAATTGAAATTATTATCAGAAATTATATAAATCAGGGGGTATACCTTTCAAAGCATTTATGTGGAAAAGCAATGGATATTGCCAAAAATAAGTATACTCCAGAATTTATAACTTTTATGTCAGGTATTGATGAAATAAATATCCTTGATGAAGGGAACCACTACCACTTGGAATTAACAACTAAATGCAAATAATTAAATATGCCAAAATATTCAAATAGATCAAAAGCAAAATTACAAACTTGCCACCCAGAACTGCAAAGACTTTTTAATGAAATTATCAATCATTATGATTGTATAATAATAGAGGGGAAAAGGTCTGACAGAAGACAACATGAATTATTTAGACAACGTAAATCAAAATTGGATGGTCTATATAGGAGATCAAAGCACCAGACTACCATAATTAAACCATTATCAACAGCTGTTGATGTAATCCCTTATCCTATAGATTGGAACGATAAGATTAGATTTTATCATTTTATAGGTTATGTAAGAGCAGTAGCAAATCAATTAAAAATCAAAATCAGATGTGGTGCCGATTGGGATGATGATAATGATTTAAATGACCAAGCCTTTTTTGATTTACCACACTTTGAACTAAAAAATCAACAATAATAATGACAAATAATTTCTTACAAGATTCTAAAGGTAATAAATCATCAAAAAGACTCTGGGGTTCTATTTTACTAAGTACTGGAATTGTGTTTTCAGCAATTTTGTTTTTCTTTAGTCTAAGTCTAGGAGCAAAAGATGGAGCTACTGCACTTGGTATTATCAATATGTTTTTGATTTCAGGAGGAGGATTACTCGGTATTGGTGTCTTTGAGAAAATAACAATTAATAAATAAGTAATGTCAACAATAGGAATAGAATTATATTTTACAGATTCAGAAAGAAGAAACTTAAGGAAACAATCTTTCACACAATATTTTCATCTTAGGAAACTGTTAGGGAAGGTTGCCACTAGGAGGATTATTCTGGGTGGCTACAGAGTATTGACTACAAAAAAAGTATCTAATAATACACCTTACAAAGAGAAGGTTATAAATTTTTATATTAATGTCATTTTAATGGAGGAAAAAAATAATGAATCAAATAAATAAACCTTTAAATGCTATAGAACAAATCAATGAAAGATGTTTTGAAGTTGCATCTGAAATAGGTAAATTATCAATTTTAGGGGAAAATGTAAATAGAGAGAAGCTAGACTTTGCTCTTGAAATTTTAAAAATTATTAACAAAAATTTAGATTAAAATGAATAGAAAAGACCTTAAATTTTTAATGGAGTATGCAAGAAGTCTTCGTGATGAAAGAAAGAAAACTAGAGAAGAACTGATTAAGTTCTCAAATGAATTAGACGATCATTATAAAATGGGAGCTGATAATTTATATATTATCAGATTAAACAATATTATTAATTCAATTAAATAACGTTATGAAAAATTTAACAACAAATGAAAATATATTATTTCAAGTAGCTTTTAAAGAGGCTTGTATGTTTGCTAGAGAGGTTGATGGAACACTTTGTGACCGTGTATCTATATTACAAGACTCTTTAGATTTATACAAAGAGGTTTTAATAAAAGGTTTAACTCAATTATCAGAAGAAAAAGAAAACTCAATCGAAGACCATATAAAAACCTTATCAAAATTAAAAACGATTGAGGAGTTTAAAGTTTATCAAAATAAGAATGCAATTTCTTTAAAAAACTTATCAAAGACTGCAAAAGAGAGTTTGAAAGATTTTTGTAAAAAACATTTCAACATTAACTAATGGATAAAGAAGAAAAAACAACAGTAACTATTCAAAGATTCATAGATAAGCTAGAAGCTTATGATGATACAGTGGAGAAGTTTGTAATTATGAGAGCTTTAAAAAGTATGATTAATAACCTTAATAAATAAAAACAATGAAAGATAAATTTGTACCAAAAGAAAAATCAATTACCATTTTTATAAATACATATAAAAAGAAAGCCAAGCAACCAGATTTCACTGGAAAAATTATACTTGATGGAGAAACTTTACTAATAGCTATGTGGAAAGCAAAAGAGGGGAATGATATTAAAGGGAAGGTAACAGTAGGTTTTGAAAAAGGTGTTTCTACAGGAGAACAGTTTGATATTGTTTTAACTGTGAATGAAAGGAAAACAGAAGATAAACATCCTGATAGGGTTGGCACAGTAATATTGAAAGGTAAAGAGTATTCAGTCGGTGTCTATAAGCAAATATCAAAGAGTGGACTAAAATATTTGTCTGGGAAAATGAGAGAAAATGTTTCTGAACCGGACGATAATGGAAATGATGGTGAAACTACACCTCCAAACTCTGACTTTGATTTTTAACGTTATGGAACTGAATGTAATACCACTAGTATATGGAACTAAAATACCAATAAAAGATTTCAACTGGAGAGATAAAGGTAAACTAATACCTGTCTCACTAATAAATACCAATAATAATGGGGTAGGGTTACCTTTAGGTGAGAGTAGTGGGGTTGTTGCATTAGATTTAGATTATGATATTGATAATTTACACTCTAAAATCTTAAAGATTGCAGGACAATCTCCTATTAGAAAAATAGGGGAAAAAGGAGTAAATTATTTTTATAGATATAACGGAGAAAAGAAAAGTCAATTTTCAAAAGATGGACAAGTTGTTGTTGATATATTAGGTGAAGGTTCTTATACAGTATTACCACCCTCAATCCATCCAAATACTAAACTGTCTTACAAATATATAGATAAAGGTTTAGAAGATATAAATTTAAATGAATTACCATATTTACCAACAGATTTTAAGTCACAACTTGATGTTTTATTTGGAAATGCTAAGTCAAAGGCTAATAAGATTAAATCAGTTGACCCAGAGATTGAAGAAGCATTAGATTGTATTGACGCTGATAACTATGAAACATGGATTAGTGTTGGAATGGCTTTGAAGAACTCTTATGGAGAAGGTTCTTATGAGTTATGGGATAATTGGAGTCGTAAGTCTAAATCCTATGAAAAAAATACTATAAAAGTGTGGGAGTCATTTAAAGGTGAAGGATTAACAGTTGCTACAGTTTATAAATTAGCAATGGAAGGCGGCTATGTACCAGACGATACATTATACACAGTTGCAAGAGCAAAGAAACAAATGAAAGTTTGGAAGGAAGAAGGGTTCCCAGTTGGAGATTTCATTGGGATTCCAGAAATGGAAAATTCAGAAGGACTTACTTGGCATTTAAGAAAGAAAGAATTTACAATCATTACAGGAAAACCAAATTCAGGAAAGAGTGAATTTTTAGATTACATGGTTTATAAAAGTGCCATCACCAATGGTTTTAAAACACTCTTTGTATCTTTTGAGAAAGACCCAGTAAAGCACATTGAAGCTCATATTCATCGCTATACAGGAATATGTTTAGAAGAAAGATCAGAAGAGGAAGATTTAGAAGGAGAAAGATTTGTTAATGAACATTTTTATTTTTATAATCATTCTTATAGATCAAATAAAATTGAAGATATATTAAAAACAATTAAAAGCTTGACAAATAAGCTTGATATTGATATAATAGTAATAGACCCATTTAGTGATTTAGAAAGTGATAGTGGATCAGCAGAAAATAATATGGAACACGTCAAGAAAGTTTGTTTAATGTTAAGTAAGCACTCTAAAATGTTAAGTGTACACATATTTTTAGTAGCTCATCCAAAAAGTTTTGATGATAAAGAAGTATGGAACAGAGAAAAGAAAAAATTTGTTCCTGCAACAATAACAATGTATTCTGTTTCAGGAGGAGCAACATTTTATAATAAATGTGATAATGGAATTATAATTCAAAGATATAATAAGGATACAGAAGTTAAGTTTTTGAAGATCAGAGAGCAAGAGCATGACAAAATGGGTAGCTTCCTAATGACTTACGACCCCCGTACTAGAAGATTTAATAATTATAAGATAGAATTTTAATTATGACAGATAAAAAAAAATTACCCTTCAGTTCAATACTGTTATTTTCAGTAGACCCCCTGGACAATCTTCACATTGTAAAAAGTATAAATAAGAGATCAAGTAAGATATTATCTATTACATTCCTGGACGATACAAATATTACTTTTATGTTTTCAGGAGAAATAGTAAAGGATATAATTAAAGAATTTAAAATTAAATAAAAATGAAAATAATAATAAATAAAGCACAATGTAATAGATGTAAAGACATTATTGAATCAACACATCATCATGATTTTGTAACTTGTAAGTGTTGGAATGGTAGGAGAGGAATTGCGGTGGATGGTGGGAAAGATTATATAAGAAGATTAGGAGCATTAGAGGATATAAAAGAATTAAGCGAATATGATGAAATTAGTAGTTGATTTAGAAACAGATAATTTATATCAAGATGTGACAAAGATTCATTGCCTTGTTATAAAATCCTTAGATACAGGGAAAACAATTTGTTACTACGAAGCAGATAAATATCCTAATGATAATCATCTCGCTTTAGAACATTGTTTTATGTATTTACAAGAAGCAGACCAAATCATTGGACACAATTTCATTGACTTTGATATGAGAGTTCTAGAGAAGCTACATGGAATTAAATTAGATGTAAATAAAATAATTGATACATACTTATTATCCATAATGTTAGACCCTCATCGCAGAAAGCACCCAGACTGTCCTCCAAGCAGGTTGGTAGGGGAGAAGAGAGTTCCAATAGGCCCACATAGCCTTCAAAATTGGGGGTATGTAGTGGAAAGAGGAAAAGTAGAGCATGAAGATTGGTCAAAGTTTACAAAAGAAATGTTACATCGTTGTGTTGAGGACGTCAATATAACAGAATTGGTAGCAAAAAAATTAGGAATTATATAATGATTAGTAGCAAAGAATTAGGAAAATTGATAGACATTAATCCTGAAAGTATAGATCATATAGATTTAGTATATTTAATACAAAAACTTCTCGAAAGAGTTGAGAAATTAGAAAATCCAATTCCAAAGATTGATCCTTTTTGGGGTCGTGAATGAAAGTTAGCAATGAAAATCTTAAAAAGATTAGAAAAAAACATTTAAGAAGATTAGCTGCGTATGACAGGGTTATTAGTTCTTGTTCTAATATAGCAGTTGTTGCCAAATGGTTTGGCAGGAAAATAGATTATACAATTATGACTGACGGAAACGGAATTAGTTATGAAGATATAGAGAACTTTGGGAGAACAATTTATGAAAATTAGAGTGACTACAGGCAGGGGCTATATTTGGGAGGGAGAGGTTTCTTCTGAAGTATTTAACAACTGGAGAGAAGAGGACATAGTTCTTTATGATTGTGAGTGCGTCTCTTCTATGAAACCTTTCAGAAAAGATTTGCAAGGCAAGATTCATAGGTTAATAGTGAATCCAAAAACAATACAAGTTATAGAAGATGAAATTAAAAATTAACAACCATGACTGGGCATTAGCATATAAAATTGAATCAAACTTTAGATACATTATTAGTGAACAAGAGTCTTACGGATGGTTTATGGATAAAGAAGAGATGGACAATGTAGAATGTGATCTTAAGGCATTAGTTGTAGTGTCTTACACAAAGATCAGGGAGCAAGCTCCAAAAAGAATTTTAGATGAGAAAGAAATTAAGAAGCCATTAAAAAAAGACGGAACATTAAGTCAAGCTGTTTTAAATTGGTATAATAGATTAGATGTAAGAATGTTTTTGCCAGAAGATATTTGGGGACCTTTTACAAGAATTAAAGTTGAATTGATTAATCCTGAATCACCAAAGCAAAGGATTGAAGCTTTGCAAAAGATTGGTTGGAAGCCTACAGAATATAATTATAAGAAAGATAAATATAAAAAACCAATTTACGATGAGTGTGGGGAAAAGGTTCCATTGAGTCCAAAATTGACAGAAGATTCTGTTGTCGGGATTCCTTTAGGAGAAGAGATGGTTAAGTATGTTCAAGTTAGTCACAGATTGAAACTAGTGAAAGGTTTGAAAGAAAGATTAAGAGAAGATGGTTCAATAGGAGGAGGGGGAAATACAGTAGGGTGCAATACTGGAAGAATGATGCACAGAAATATTGTAAATATTCCTTCAATAAAAGAAGGAGCATTTTATGCAGAAGAAATTAGGTCAATGTTCTCTCATAGAGAAGGAACGATCTTATTAGGAGCAGATTTATCTACTTTGGAAGCTAGGCTTGCAGGGCATTATACTTACAATATAGATGGTGGAGTGTATGCTAAAGATTTAATGACAAGATGTGAACATGAAAGGACAGCAGAAGTCTTGAATGTAACAAGGAGTCAAGGTAAAACTATAAATTATGCAATGATGTTCGGATGTTCGTTTCATAAATTAAAAGAATTATTAAATTGCACTGATTTAGAAGCCAAACAGAAACATAAGGCATGGTGGTTGGATAGAAAACCCTTACTAGAATTAAAGGATAAATTGTTGCAAGCAGTAGAAACAAGAACTCCAATGTGGATTAAAGGGTTGGATGGCAGAAAGGTATACTGTAGATCAAAACATTCTCTTTTGAATGCGTTAATTCAATCGGCAGGAAGTGTTGTAAATAAATTCATAACTTGCTGCATTTATAAAAGGATCAAAGAAACTGGCATATCAGCCAACTTAGTTCTAAATTACCATGATGAAGTAGATTATGAAATATATGATGATAAAAAAACACTTGACACTATGAAGAATATAGTGTATAATAGTGTAGAGGAATGTAATAAGTATTTTAAATTTAAAGTTCCAATGGAGATGAATATAAAGACAGGCAGAAATTGGTCTGATATTCATTAATTTAATTATAAAAGAAAATGAAATATAAAAAAGGAGAACAGAAAAACAAGGGCTTTTCTGTAGAAGTATTTGAAGAAATGGAGAAAAAAGGTGGGGCAGGAATATTAGAAGAAGTAAAACAAGTTTTAAAAGAAAGAGCCAGATCACATGGAGATTTTAAAAAGAACTTCGAATCCATAGCTACATTTTGGAATGAATATTTAGATTTAGGAGATAAAATAAAACCAAAAGATGTTGTAGTTATGATGGAGCTATTGAAAATTGCAAGAATTAAAGATGGAGAACCGAGAAAAGATGATTGGAAAGATATTATTGGTTATGCAACACTTGGTAGCCGGCTTATTTAATAATTAAAATTGAAAAATTATAATGGATAATCATGAAAGCAAAACTTTAACTGAAATTAAAGAGATACTCTCTGAAATGAATGAGAGACAGAAACCAAAACTCTATCGGGTTCGGGGGAAAGAAGTAGGGTATATTAAATATCTTTTCTCTAATTTAATACTAAATATAAAATGAGCGTATTCGATACAATTAACATACATACAGAATGTCCTAAGTGTGGACGTATAAACGGAGAAGGACAAACAAAACAATTAGGCAGTGGTTTAGAAACATTCAAGCCTGGGGATTATGTAGGGACGATGTTTAGGTACGTAAGATTTTATCAAATCTGTGATTCAAATACTAATTGTCAACATTTCTATTATTTCACTGTTAATGTAAATAGCGAAGGAATATTAGGATATAAATCGGAGGTCGTAAATGATAAATAAGGATAAAAATTGTAAAATACTTTTTTGGGATGTGGAAACATCTTTCAACATTGTTAAAACCTTCGGAATATGGAATGTTAATATAAATCCATCACAAATTATACAAAATTGGTATATAATTTGTGGAGCATGGAAATGGTTAGGAGAAGAAGAAATATATCATACCTCTTGTTCAAGAAGTCAACTCTTAAAAGGTAACGATAAAAGAGTTGTTAAGGATTTATGTAATGCAATTAAAGATGCCGACATAATCATTGGACATAATGGAGATAAATTTGATCTTAAGAAACTAAGAGCTAGAGTAATTAAACATGGATTACCACCAATTAACAATATAAAAACAATCGATACATTAAAAGTAGCAAAGAGAGAATTTAATTTTACATCAAATAGATTAGATTATATTGGAGAGTTTCTAGGATTAGGTGGTAAAATGGCAAATCCTCCAGGACTTTGGGATAAAGTAATGGAAGGAAACATGGATTCTTTGAAAAATATGGTTGAATATAATGTAAGAGATGTAGTATTATTGGAAGATATATATTTAAAGATGAGACCACACATTTCAAATCACCCAGATGTTAATGTCTTTTCAGATCAACAAACATTAAATCCCTGTCCAAATTGTGGGTCATCAAATACAATTAAATATGGAAAGAGAAGAGCAATGAAAGTTAAAAAGATTTACCAAAGAAGAGCTTGTAGTGATTGTGGTACAGGTTTTATTGAATCAAAACCTTTAAATTAATAAAATGGAAGACATATTAAATGGGAAACATAAATATGAAATCGGGGATATAGTTGAATATCATTATACAAATAGGTTCAGATCACCAGATGAATCTAAAACCGAATTAGTAGAGCATGTCCAGACAGCAATTTTAAAAGGCATGATTAGAGGCAGAGTTGTAGGAGGAGATTATATCATATCATTAGAAATACCAATGAGAGGAAGGTTTACAAGGGACGCTCAAGATATTCAAGAAGGAGACATCATTAAATTAATTAAAGAACATACATGGAAAATATAAAAGAATTAATAACATCAATACAATATAGATTAATTAGACCAATAAAGAATTTCTTTTTTTGGGGAAAAGCTTTTGCAGAGAGTTATGATGATGAGCTTTACGGTTCTCTTGAGCAGTTTGTAATGTTGAAGACGCAGAAATTAATTGACCATTCAAAAACAAGAAAGTCTGTTTATCTTAATGGTGATAAGTATCTTAAAAAGACTAAGATATTAAATGAGTTAGCAACTAAGATGTGGAAGAGTGATTTCTACGGAAAGACTCCTTATGATTCCCGTCTTGAAGAATTAAAAGAAATATGGTGGAGAGACTCTGGAGAAAAGAGAGAAGGGAATTTCTTGAATATGGCTTATTATATTAGAAAGGAACGTGAGGATGGGGGATGTTGTTATACACCAGTAGAAGTTGGGTTTCATGCCACAGAGTATAGAATCAAAATCTTAGCAAGAATGAAAATAATAAATAGTCGGGAGGAACAATGTAAAAGATTGTTCCACAAATATCTAAAACAGTTTGATAATTTAGCTTGGTAGATTAAATAAACTTAGATAATGATATACAACGATAAAAATATATATTTTAAATTAAATGAGATACAAATCTTAAATAACTCTCTCTTAAAAATTAGAGATAGTAGAGTTGTAATTAGTTCTATAACAACCTATAGTTCTGCACTGCTTTATGTACCAAATGACATTACTTACTGCATACTAGATATAAATAATTCTAGGCTTTATTTCTCTGAAGAATCAAAAATCAGGATTGATGCTCTACTTATAAATTTAGATAGTATAATTAAAGAATTTTCCTAAGAAAAATTAAGGTTGCACCCCAAATTATAGTAGCGACTACTACGATTGCAAACTGTTTCTTCTCAAGCTTGGCTACCCTGGTATCTAAATCCTTTATCCTACCATCTAACGTATCTCTGATGGACTTTATATCCACAATTAGAGAGTCTACTTTACCTTCTAACCTCCCGATTGATCTATTCAAATTCTCGTCATTCATTTCCAATTTCCTTTTTAACAATTTCACCTTCAATAATCTTAGGCTTTTCTTCTGAAACGAATGATATTTTAACTTGTTTGATCTGAGTTGTCTCTGTTTTTGTAGATGATAACTTTGGCATTATGTATGGAGCAAATTCTTTTAAATATTTAAAAATCTCTATTGTATCATGTGCTTTTTCACACAACCAATAAATCGCTTCACTTAAATCTTTTTTCTCAACACATTTCTTCAACAACTTTGAAAATGTATTCTTATCTTTTTGTGTTAGTTTTGAAGTCTTTGGTCTCCCACTTATGTTCAAAGATGAACCCTTTTTAACCCTACCATTTGCTTCTCTCTGTATTTCCATTATTTCAACTCCTTTGGTATATAGTTTTTAATTACCTCTAAATCATCCATATCCTCCATCTCTGAAAGAATCTTGATAGGCAGGTCTCTAAGTACCTGTTTACCCACTTCAATGCTCTCAAGAGCTTCTTTGTCAGCTAAGACTCTTAACTGATGTTTATCTAATTCTTCAAGTATCTTATCTCTTTTACTTCTCAAATTATCAAGGTGCATTCCTTTTGCTGTCTTCTTACATATCTTAATTCCATTTTTGTTGCAAGGCTTCCAAGCTGATCTAAAGTATCTATCTTTTGGAAGAGCATCATCGCTTATTACAGCAATATCTTTTGCATCTTCTGGTACATCCTTTTTAATTATACCCAGAATACCTAAAGCTTTTAAGCCATCTAGTGTCGGCATTACTATATGAGTCTGATTGTTTTTTGTATATATTATTTTCATTTTAAGTTATTTATAAAAGATTAAATGGGCAAGAGGTGAAACCTGTTGGCCAGCATCCGCCCCAGACACCCTCCCTGTTCTTCCAGTAAAAGCAGATGTTGTTTTAGCATCTGCTCGTAAAGAAGATACAGTGTGTAAGGCAGAATTGAAACCCCTGCTGAAATTTCCTACAAGCATGTAGTTTAGATCAGGAGCAGGCTTTGAAAAATTTACTACATAATTCTCTGCAGCAGTGGTACTCATGACTACACTAGTAACGTTTAGAGAATTGATGATTGTTTGTGGAATGTTTGTTCCACTAGCCATCATAGAAACAGTCACATAAGCAAATATTCCCGTACCTAAATCTTCTGGATCACCCCAAGCAAGTGTCGCACTTCCATCTGTATATAAAACTTCATTTGCTGAACCATCTCCAGCGGGTAGAGTAAATCCACTCCAAAATGTTGCACCCCCTAAACTACATAAATCAATTGTAGTTTCATCTGAACTAACTCTTGTATAGAAATGAGCTTTATCTACGAAAGAAGCAAATACTAATCCAGTAACAGTTGAACTAAGTTGATTTATTAATACTCTATCTAATCTTTCTTGTTGTTTCTTTAAATTTAATGTTATCTTATCTAATTGATCTTCTAATTTTCCTGCATTATTTGCAGAGTTTATTGTATAATCTTCTCCTTGAGTTTCTCCAATATTAACTGTAGCTACTGCTCTTTCTCCACTTGTAAGTGCATCATTCAATGTTACAGTAGTTAATGTAGCGTTGATTGTATAATCAGTTGTTATTACAAGAGTTGCATCAGAAGTAGTATCATATTTTGTTACTAAAACTTCTCCAGTAGACCTTACTTGAAAATTAGTTATATCTATTGTTGTTCCAGAATCTGCAATTCTTTTTACATATTCTTCATTTGTTATTGTCATATTAGACCTCTGTTAAAATTAAAACACTCGACTCTATAGAATCAAAATTGGTAGCTGATGTCTGCGTTTGACATCCAAGAGCAGAAGTTGTTTTTATATCAACATCGTGTTGACTCAAAGCCGCTGTAAGAGCCGTATCCCCTCTTGCTGTACCCATAACTAAATAGTCAGGATCAGTTATGGCTGTTGTAAAGTTTATTGTAAAAGCTCCCAAACCCACATCTGTAACACTTGTAACATTTGTAGATTTAGTGATACTTGGTACAGATTGGTCATACATTAATAACGCCTCAACTGTTAATCCTGTAAGTCCAGCTATTGCAGAATTATTTGCCCAATTAATATTCCCACTCCCATCTGTTTTTAAAATCTGTTCTGCTGTACCATCTCCAGAAGGTAATACAAAACCTCCCCAGAATGTTATAGCAGTTATATCTGCAAACTCAAATCCGTTTTCTGTTGCATTCAACTTCATATATTTCCCTGCTTGTCCCCCTAAATTTGGCAGATCAAACGATCCAGAAGGTGTAGAAATTGGAGCAGCTATTACTCTATCTAATTTTTCTTGAATCTCTTTAAGTTTTAAAGTTGTCTTATCTAAATCTGCTTCTGTAACCTCTGTATTATGAGGATTAATATTTACATAATCGCTAGATTGAGTTGCTGGTATTGAAATTGTAACACTTGCTCTAGTATATATTGTACCATCGATTGCAGTTAAAAGTGTTAATGTATCTAAATCTGAATCTACTGTCCAATCTGTTGTCTGTACTAAAGTTGATTCTAATGATTCTAAAGATGGAGAAACAGGGGCTGCCAATCTAGTAACTACTAATTGACTTGCTGCTGTAACTTCTAAATTTGTAATTGTGATTGAAGTACCACTTGATATTTGAATCTTATTTACACTACTTGTTATTGTCATTTTATTTAATTATTATTATCTAGTTTCGGGTAAACCTTTTGCAATTCTTTTTTCAAATACGTCAAAGATAGGTTTAAGATAGAATATATTTTGATAAGGCATTAATGTTCTTGCTCTATGCACATCCCCTTTAGTTATTCCATCTTTACTAAGTGATGCTGCAAAATGAGTAGCCTTAGTTAGTGTTTGACCAGTTGGACCAAGAAATACCTCAGTAGCATTTTTAGCTCTTCTATCACTTTTTATTGTTGGATCATCTTTTAATAGCCCTCTATAATCGAATCCTGCTATAGCAGGAACTGAATTGCCATAAGACAACATACCTAATATTCCTGATCTATCTAATCCTGCATCAACCCATTGTTGAGGGTTTTGAGGTAGTGGTTGACCAGAACCTTTTGCTTTTAAAAATTCTGTTAGCATTCCTAAAGACATTAATGTACCTAATCCTGCTGCAACTCTTCCATCTGCATCTTGTAATCCACTTATAAGAACTTTATTATTAAAAGCAAAGTTAAAGTTCTGCCATTGAAATACTATTTTGCCAAGTAAAGTATTACCAAATCTAGGAATGTCTGTTGCACCTTTAGTTATAATTGTTCTATCTACTTCTTTACCAATAGCTGCTTTAAACTTTTCTTTAAGTTTTTTATCAGTCCATTTATCTATATTAGGGATAATGTTGCCATTAATTTCTTCACCAAATTCATCTATTTGTTTCTTCATAGCTATTCTTGAACTCTTGCCAATACCTACAAAGTTCATAAATTCTTCTTCTCTTTTTCCTAATTTCCCCTTATTAATAAAATCATCTATATTATTAACCATTCTAAATCTAACGCCTAGAGTATTAACTTGTTGGAACATATCATTCCAATAATTAATTAAATTTATGTTAGAGAAATTATTTCCTATATTTCCCAAGAATCTTTCAAATGGAGAACCAAATGCCATTGGGTCACCAATGCTTAATAAAGACTGAGTGCGAGAAGAGTTTACAGTTTCAAATGCTTGTCCGTATGATCTAGCTTCTGCTCTACTCATTTTACCACCTGTCTTGGCAACATCTTCTATAAAAGGTTTTAATGATTTACCAAAGAAATTAGTAAAACCTCTTCTTAATATTCCCATACCAGCATCCGATATTGAGGATATAACAACACCACCTAAACCAACTATATAGTTATATGTTAGTAAACTCTGAGATGCACTTCTTAAAAATGAATCTGGGTCCCCACCAAATCCTTTATAAGTTCCTCTTAGTAAATTGAATGTAGTATCAATATCCTTTAAGACCCTTTTTCTTTCTTTATCTAATTTCTTGGCTTCTTTAGGAGAAGCATTTTCTTGAAGAGTGTTATACTCTGCATGAATTTCTTCTTCTACTTTCTTCAAGCCATCTTCTCCAAATCTTTTTCTTATTTCAATTTCTGGAACAACTTGTCTTGTATATTTATCACTTAAATATAATATATCATTATCTAACCAATCTTCAATCTCTGCATCAGGTATATTGAATGCCCGCTTTTTAAGAGGACTTTTTCCACCAATTACAGTAGGTTGAAATCCTAGTATATCTTTATTCTTTAATAAGTTGTTTGTAACTCCATTTACAGATTCTTTTACTGTTTGGTTGAAATCTTCCTCATTATAAAATTTTCTTATTTGCTCTCTTGCATCTAAGGCTTCTGGTGTAGGTTTACCAGTTTTTTTATCTACTTCTTCTACTAAGCCCTCTAATCTATTTTTTATTTTAGTATGTTGTTTTCTTAAATATGGCTCAATATTAGTTTTAAATTTAGGAATGTCGTTCTGGATGGCTTGCATTCTCCACGACCTATTTAAATATCTTGCACCTTCTTTTGGTGTTGTTATCCCTTCTGGTAACATTTTTATTTCACTCATTTCTTCAGCAATTCCTTCATAGTATTTATTCATACCACTTGCTGCATTGGCAATATTTGGATCCGGATGTTCTTCTGCTCTACGAGAAGCCTTACCAACCTCATTTCTAAATTCCTTCCAGTTTAGATTTCCATTTGATTTTTTATACTCTTTCCAGGATTGTCCAAACTTCATAACATTTTCTGAATAATCTGAGTATCTTCTTTTTAATACTCCTTCCAAAGATTCATTCAATGCAAAACCTTCTTTTACTAATTGAGGTTTTAAAGATGTTTCTGCTAGTTCCAAATATAATTGCCTAACTCTTTTAGAACTAGCAGAAATCATCCTAACTGCTGGGTTCCATAATTTATTCAATTTAACATAACCATCTAATATTGGTTGTACAAATTTATTCTCTGACTTGGCTAAGCCCAACTGTTCTTTGTTTAAAGCTTCCAATCCAAGAGAATCAAATATTGCTTGTTGGTCAGATTGAGCTGCACCTACTGATTTATCAAATTCAGCAAAGTCTGATAAAGATTCTGGAGCTTTATCTATGTTTTGTTCAACAGCCATCTTTTGTTTTGTTTCGTGAGCTATCTTTTGCAACTTAGAGTTTTTAAATTTAACTCCTCCTCCACCTACTAATGCACCTAATACGAATCCTACAGCAGTATTTAAAGCAACTTCTTCATCTGTTCTCCCTGCTTGGGTAGCTTGCAGTATTCTTTCTTCTCCATACACTGTAGCTGCTGTTACAGAACCAGTGATAAGACCAGCTTTGTAAGCTTTCTTACCAGCTTTAAGAGAAGCCACTAATGCTCCTCCACCTATAAATAATGAAGGACTTGCACTTGCTGCTACCATTGAAGCCATCATGCCTGAAATCCCTGCTTCTGAAATTCTTTGTCTAGCTTCTACATCATGGTTAACTGAAGCTCTTGTTTTCTGATACTCTTCTTCATCATCTACATAAATAAAAGAGTTCCACAAATTTATATCAACCCCATCATCTTTTAATCTCTGTAGAGTATCGAATGTAGAATGTGAATCTATTGTTCTGTCTCTATCTTTGAACAATCCAACTACTGGATTATCAATATGAAAAGCATCCCCAATAACATCTATAAAACCCAACTGATCTGGATCGTCTGGGATTTCGTTTACTGGATTGCTAATATCTAATGTTGTATCTTTTGTTATAAATGGCATTTATGTCTTTTGTTCAAACCCTAAAAATTCATTTAGATCATCTTGTATATCAATAGATCCTCTTTTTATATCTTTGAATGACTCGTCTTTAACTTTAATCTGATTTACTACATTTCCACTTGAGTTTATATCTGGTCTCCATAATAATAGTTTATCATCTTTACCTCTTAGCATTAAAGGGATTCCATCTTTAGATAAATAGTTAATAAAATATCCTGGTGTTTCTGTACCAATTGTATCTGGATCAATACTGATATCATAATCTTTAATCTCTGAATCTATTAAAGTAACATCGTCTTTTAATTGTTCTTCCATCCAATTTGGATCTAAACCTTGTTGATTATAATACTTTTCTGGTGCGTGTTTCATATACTTCGGTTCTCCAGTTGCTGTTGAAAAACTTGTACCTTCTTTGGTAAGACCCCATTGAGAGTTTATTATTTTATATGCTAAATCCGAAGCATCATCCAATGACATATTTAAATTTGTGGCATAATTTTCATATAATGTTCTCCAATCATCTTTCATTGCAGCTGGAACTGAATTAGGATCATCTACAAAGAAGGAGGTAATTTTACCTTGACTGAATGATGGTTTTGAATCTTTAAATTCTTTTCTTTTTAAATCTTGTTGTACTGTACCCTTTTGTACAATCATATTATCTGCAGCTTTAACCGCTGTTTCTGGTTCCATTCCTGCAGATACAGATTTAGAAATTAACATTGCTCTAGCCATATCATTTGTAGTAGAGAACTGCCTACTTAATTGAGGATTGTTAGTGGTTAATGAATCAATCATTCTACTAGCCTTTACAACCTCGTTATCTGATCCATTATGTAATCCTGCCATAAGATCAGATTTAACCTTGTCTGGAATAAACGCGAACTTATCTACAAATATTGAAACAAGTTCATCTACATTTTCTTTTGTTAAGGTTGGTGCTACAATATTTTCATAATAAGAATTTAAATCTTTCTTTGTTTGTGTGTCTGTTGTATCAAAGGGTATCCCTAATTTTTGTCTTTCATTTACTCGGGTAATTGAATCAGAGATTAATGAATCAGTATTTTCTTTTGTTCTTAATTTATTAGATAAACCAATATATTCTTTAATTCCATACAATCCTTTTTCAAAATCTTCATCTAATTGTAATTGAGAAGTAGATCCTTTAAATATTTCTAATTCTCTATTTAAGACCATTGCTTCTTCCTCTTGATTTCCCTGTTTTATTAACTCGTTACTTGTCTGTATTTTTTTTCTTTCTACTGCATCACGATATTTTAAGACCTCATCTGCTGAAAATACATCAGAGATTGCATTTGAATTAACAAATATTTCTGCTTCACCAATTGATTTATCTATAAGACCTTTAACATAAAAGTCTGTAAGTCTTTTCTTTGCTAACTGCTGAAATTTATCTCTTTCGATTGGAGATAATATATCTTCTGTGGACTCAACAATAGCATCTATATCTTTTAAACGTGATTCAAATGAAGCTGGTTCTTCAAATATATCTATTGCTATCTGATCTAAATTGTTTGAAGCATCATTAAGTACCTTTTCAGCTAATAGTTTACTCTCTGTAGCTACAGCTTGTTGATAACTAGACATCTTCTTTTGAGCAAAAACATTTTGTAATGCAGCTCTTGAAGCATCTGTTGGTGCTTGTTTTAATATTTCATCATATATTTTATCTAATTCAGAATCTAAATTATCTGCAAAACCTACTGGATCTTCTAATTCTGATAATAAAGAACTCCTTGCTTCTATTACCTGTTTATTAGCATTAACCCTAGAATTTGCAAGATAATTATTTTCTACAATTTTCTTTTGACCTTGCGCCACTCTAATAGAAGTCTCATTTCGTATTTTTTCTAATTGTATAATTTTACGTTGTTGTTGTTTAGTATCTTCTCTTAATCCACTTAGCTTTCTCTCTCCTCCAGAAGTTCCTGCTGGTGATAATGTACCTGTCTGGGAAACTCTTTGTGAGATTCGTCCTGGACTATTTGAACTTGTTGATCTATCTATTACTATTTTTACCATTATATTTTATTAATCGTTAAAATTTGGATCAAGCCCAAACGATTCCCCCTCTCTTGGTCTAACTCCAAACTTTGTTTGTCCTGCTCTTAGTCTAACACCAGAAGTACTGACTGTCCCCTCAAATTCAGAAGACTCTTTTTCTACTTGTGCTTGTTCTAATCTAACCCTATCATTTGCTGCTTGTATCCTGCCTATTTCTGATAGCGATTCTTGGTTTCTTCTAGCTTGATCTATTTCTGCTTGTGTTGATAATAAATCTTGTTGTTTTATATTTGCTGCTTTTAATTTTCTAAATCCTTGTTCCAAATCTATTTTCTGAATTTCAATTTGTGAGTTCATTATATCAATATCTGCTCTATCAAAAACCTTTTGTTCTTCTCTGGCTCCTTCTAATACTTGATCTACTTGTGCAAGAAATGCACTACCTTCTGTAGTAACAACTCCTGCTGCTGCATAACCAGCTCTAATTGAAGATACGCTTCTCTTTGTTTCCCTTCTAATTTGAGCAGCATCTCTTATTGCTGAATCTCTTGCAAATGTTGCATTTATTCCTGCCAATTGTTTATTTAAATCACCAATTAATCCAGCAGTTTGTACATCAAGATCAATTTGTTGTTGTCTCTGTGATAATAAAGATGAGGCTAACTCATCTGCCGCCTGTGCTGATTGCTGGGCTAATAATTTTAAACTATCTATTGCCATTTATTCTGTTAATTGTCCTCTAATTATAAACCCTAATAGAGTAAAAGGTAATCCTGGTGTAGCTTCAAGAGTTAAATTCAATTTGCCTGTTTGTTTTGATTTTACTTTCACCTCTTTAAATCCTGTTTCAGATGCCATCCCTTCTCCCATTGGAGAGTTTCCTTTTCTATATACTAAATCTGTATCCTGTCCTGATGTTTGATATAATTTTCCACCAACTGATTGAAAATAATTTATTTGTACTTTTTCAAGAACTTGCTTTCCTGTAAAAGCTGTACCCAGTTGAGATGAAAAGTCAATATCCATTGTTGTAACTTTTGGTGTATATGATAAACCTACAATAATCCTATTATATTGTGCATCTAAAGTAATTGACCCGCTTGATACTGTTACATTTGGATGTGTTCCTCCATTAGACAATATGGAAACACTCTCTCCTTCCCAAGCTTCTAAACCAGTAATTGTACTTATAGACATATTCCAAGCTGCACTTGATACTGATGTTGATGCAAAGTCTCTTAAAATATTTACTGTAACAACTGTGTCGGAGGTACGAGAAATAATTTCAGCTTTTGATCTAGTACCATCTGTTTGCACTTCTTCTATAATTCTCCCTACTGGATTGTTCGTAGTAGCGAATGGTGTTCCTCCACCTGCTGTAGCTGTAATTCCTGTACCTGTAACTGCTCCTAATGTAAGTGTTTGTGCTATTACATCTCCAGTATGTTTAGTTGCCGAATCAAAAAATATTGCATTCTGTATATCTCTATTTCTATATTCAACATCTAATTTTTCTACATATTGTCTAGTTACACTATTGATTATCCTTGATACAATTACCCAAACTATATCTTGACCACCTGATGTGATAACTTTGATTGATTTTACTTTTGTTGTTGTGCCACCGAATACATGTTTATGCCATGCCAGTATACCTTCTGTTTTTGCATAAGTTAATGCGGCAACTTCTCCATCCTCTTTTGCACACCAAATAGTTGAAATTGGTTCTAATTGATAAGACATATCTAATACTCCTTCATCTGTTATATCACCTTTATTTCCTAATATATCTTCACTAATAATAGATATATCTGGATCAAATAAGGAATCCTTTTCAAACGAGAAGGATAATTCTCTCATAACCTTTCCTGATCTCTGAACAAACAATGTTTCACTTCCTAAATCAACAGGTTTTACTTGTTTACATCTTGTTGGTCTTTCAAAATTGGCTTGTACATTTGTTGGGGCAATTGTTATGTTATCACTTCCTCCCCATATAGACCACACTCCACCCTCTGTCCCCATTCTTAGTCGTTTTCCTGATCCTACTAGCCAGTAAATCGCATTGACTTGGGCAGAAGAAATCAAAAATGATACTGCATCATCATCAGCTACGCCTGGTATAAAGGTATAAAACCCTTCAATGGCTGATCCCCAAAGCTTATCTATTTCCTCATCTGTATTTGCTAAAAATCTTCTTTGTTGGTAATATGTAATTGCTTTTGGAAAACCTGTAGTTTCACTCCATGATCCCAATCTCCATCTCAATGTAGCTGTTCCTACTGCTGCATCTGCTCCTATTATTGTTGCTGTTACAACTGTTGTTGATGTATGAGCTGTTATTTCTAAGTATGTAAAAGCTGATGTATCAAAGAACCTTATTAATCTTCCTATATCTGTTGCTAAGAACCCATCACCTTGATTAATCCCCGCTAAGGCTGATGCTGTAACTGTTACAGATCCAGTAGTACCACTTAAAGCTATAGTTGTTGCAGTACTATTTTCTGCCAAATAAGGTCCATCTACAATCTGTAATGTTGCTCCAGTATCGTCTCCATCTTTCATCCAAGAAGTAATAGTCCAAGAAGTATCTGATGTTCTTGTTATATCTTTCGGAGAATAATTACCATGTACAACAGTAATCACATCTGCTGTTTGTGCGAAGTCTAATTTTGCTAAATCTGCTTCTCTCCAATCAGTTGTAATTGTAACTATTTTATTAATAACTCCTCCACTTGTATAAGTAGTAAAAGCTGTAGAATTTATATTGACTCCGTCTCTGTCTTGTATTTCAAAAGTATTTGCTCCTGTATTAACATTTGATACTGTATAATATAGTTTGGAATCATTAATCTCTGTCATTCCTCCAACCTCTGTAATATATAACTGATCTCCATTTGCAAAATTGTCTGCTCCTGAATAAGTTAATACGGCAGGATTAGCTTTTGTTATTGCTGTAATTGACTGATCTGAATTCAAGACAAGTCCTGAGTTCTTGTAGATTCTGAAATATAAATCTCCAAATTCTAACATATAAGAATCAGTTGTAGAGAATTGAAATGGGACAAGTCTTGTAAATTTTGAAGAGTCTTTTACTTCTGCCTGAAATATAGATCCAGGTCTTACTGTTATTCCTCCTTGCGGAAGTGTTTGGAAATTTTGCAGTTCTTTAGCACCATTTGAATATCGATCAAAATCTGATCTAACACCTAATAGTGCAGATAATCTTCCTGCTGTAAAATTGTTTTTTAAGAATTTATATAAACTCATTAGTAACTTGTTGGTGGTTTAATTCCACTTAAGTTGGATCTTTTAAAACTAGTAAACCCATTCGATTTGATTCTTCCTGGTGTACCAGCTTGTCCATCTTTTCTTTTTGCTTTCTTTAATTTTAATTCTGCTTCACCAAATAATCTATTTGCCAATGCTGAGTCATGTGTTATTACTTCTGCCATTTCTGCTGCCAGTTTAGTTACTAAGGCATCTACAAAACTGGGTGAGTATTGTGCTACATCTGTTTGTTTCATTAAATAAATAAGATTGGCTGTTGCAGCATCTGTTAATAATCTAGTTGATCCATCTTGTTTTACTTCAATCTTAAATGGTTCTTTTTCATTATATAAACCAACAGGAGCCAACATATTTGCTGGAACTAAATATTGATTTGTATATTCAAAAGCTGGTGATACAGCATCTTTACTTAAAGTAACTCTTGTTACACAAAAATTCCATGTATGTTCTCCTAATAAAGCATCTCTTACAAAGGTATAAAACCTAAGTGTTATTTCTCCTTCTGTAGTACTCTCTCCTATTGAAGTAATTGTTCCTTCATGTCCTAATCTATTAAATGCTAAATTACATATTTGTACATCTGTGATTGCCATTTATTTATATCCTATTAATTTAAATATTGCTATTATTATAATTGCTCTATAAGCGTTCTTCATCGTAAATATAAAAAGTCCTTTTAATTTGTATTTTATATTTGAGTATAATTTTCTTATTTTTAATTTTGTATCTTTTTTCATTTTATATTAAATCACTTGTATTGAATATTCCTCTTACTAGAATCATATCATAGAAAACAGTAGCAATAGTCCCAGAAGTTTCGGAGACTGATCTGTAGAATATGTCTGTTTTTTCTTGAAATACTCTAGGAATAATACTCTCTTCCTGAACTATGGAATTTCCTGATGTTGATAATCCAAGTTTATATAACTCTTGTGTTACACAACGAGATGTACCTGCCACTGGATTTCTGCTACAAAGTCTTACCTCTACAGTCTTAGCACCAGATCCTCCTACCGCTCTAAATACAGAGTAATGAATATCTGTTTGAAAACCTGTATATCCAGCTGGTATAGTAAAATGCGTACCTTCTGATGTAGATACTAGAGCATCCATTTCTGCTTGTACAGTTGTGGAAACACTAGATGTTGCAGTTATTATTCCCTCATTATGAAAACTACTTCCTGCATCTATTGCTAAAAGTTTATAAACCCTAAGATAACTTTTAGTGGTTAAAACATTAGTTGTCCCATTTAAAATTACATCTTCTTGAATAAGATTATAATCTGCATCTAATCCATGTATTGTTACTATTCTTGCTCCTGTCCCTGAAGCTGTATCATCCACATCTGTAGATACAATATTCATTGTTTCTGCAGAAGCTAAATATGTTAATGCCCCTCCTTGAGTCCATACATCTTCTTCTATATTAGCACTAAGAGATGCACTTTTACCATATTTAGATAGGGGCAATATATTTTCTCCGTACTGCCCTCTTACAGCAGCCATTGCTAATTGATCTTCTGTTAATTTATAAAATGTTGGTAAATACAAATTACTCATTGTACTATATCTTATTAAAAGTTTCTAATTCTTTTTCTAGTTCTTTAATTGCATCTTCTTTTAGAAAATCTGCTTTATTTTTTAAAGCTCCTATCATGTATTTAAATATTCTATTCTTATTATTTTGTAAATAATCAGATAACAAACCATTAAACATTTTTAAATCTATATCATTAATATATTGTGTCTTTCTATCTTTTGACTTGTAAACTAACAATTCAACTGTATTATCTTCTAAGAGTTTTAATCTTATATCAGACTCCATAAAAGCATCATTGAGTGCATCTAGTTGTTTTAATGTAAATTGGATTTCTTCTTTTTTATTCATAGTTTATTGTTGTTGTTGTTATCTTTCAACTCTCGGTAGGCAGTTGCAGTCCTACAAATGTCCGTCACAGACACAGGCAATAACGAGACTAATTACAGTTATTACACCTTGATTGTACTTTTTTATCTACGAGAGTTGGAGATTAAACTCCTCCTTCGTAATCTGTTGCTACTGTAGCTGGTCCAGTTATGATCTGTCCTGTTACAGGATGTCTGCAGCAAAAATACTCTCCAGCCGTATTTGCAGAATCTACTAATCTTAATATCCCTGCTCCTGATCCAGATGTAGCGAATAATACATGCTTCTTGGCTGTATGTGTTGCTGTAACAGCGCCTAACGCACCAGATGTCATTGCCCCTGAGGCTGCTGTAGATGTTAAAACAACTCCTGTTGCAGTGTCTGAAACCCAGACTTCTAAAGCAAATATTCCGGTAATTGCAACACCATTTGCATTGACAACTGTTAATGTAACGTCGATTGCATCTGTAACGCCCGAAGCTACGTAAGTAATTGTAACACTACTTGGTACTAATTTTTGGTCAATACAGAAATCTCCATCGTGAGAGAAACCTGTACCATGATTTTGAAATACATTTCCCATGTTATAATTGATTAATGTTAATAAAACGAGACCTCTATTGAAGTCTCGTGTGTGTTGGTATACTAATTGCCGATTTGACAGTCTATGTATATATCACCAATAGCTGTAGTAGCTTCTGATGCTGTAAAACATACTCTGAAAAATTGATAAGTAGTAGGTCTATCTGATAATCCAGCCAACTCCCATGCTTTCTGAGTACCAGTTTCAATGCCTAAGGCATCAAATCTATATTCAGTTAAAGCGGTTGCTGCTGCATTAACATCAATGCCGACTGCAAAACAATCTTCATTAATAGCTGCTGTATGAACTAAATCATCTACATCGGTTTCCCCATTGTAGAGTCCTAAGTTCAGATCACCAGTTGTACCTAAATCATCAAGAGCTGCTCTTATGCTTGCGACATGAGCAGTTACAGGGATTAAGATATTTGTAACGATAATATCATTATCTGCTACAATTGCTGGAGTAGTTATTAAATCCGATTTGAATTTAAGTGAGCCATCTTGACCAACTTCGCTAGGTAAGCCCAACTCTTGTCGGGTTACCAAAGAACTTTTTACTATTGCCATAAAATTTTCTAATTAAAGTTAATAAAATTAAGCTGTTGGATCACAACTGATAGAAACAAACTTTTCTTCATAGGTTCTTGCGATCCCAAAAGAAGAATGTATATCAATTATATTAGGAAACTGACGTCTTTCAGATGACTTCTCAATTTGAACAGTCACTGGAGAGTTAGTTCCTTTTATCAATCCACCAGATGCTACAACGATGACTTGATCGTCACCATTAGAATCATTAGGAATACTTTCGTAATGGATGAAATCAAAACCAAGATAACCAGATAAGTCAGAAACGACTCCAGGTCCTTCGTATGGTTTTTTATCTCTATAACGAGAGCTAATTGCTTGATCGTCTAAAGTCAGATTTTGCAATTGATGGATATTTCCAATACAGAAAAGACGGTCTGGTTCATTAGCACCATAAGCTGCCATGATATCTTCTCTAGCTTGTAAAAGTTTAGTTTTATCCAAGCCACGATCAGTTGCACCACTACCGTATATATCAGCATTAGCTGCAATTGCAGTTGCAATCGAAACAGAGGAAGAGGATTCTGTCTCATCTTCATCAATTGTGATAACTGTTTGAGTACCTACGATCTTAGCCATAATGGAAGTATCCATTTGTCTTGCGTGAGCTGATAAAGCGTTTCTTACGATTGCACTAGTAGGGTCAAGAATCATTTCCATAATGTCATCTTTGTCTACTAATTCGTTAAATCCATAAGTAACGTCAGTAAGTGGTCGTCTTTCGAACGCACTTGTTGCCAAAGCAATTAATTCACCTCGACTAGTTTTTTCGGTCACTGATTTCTGACCAATTTTATGGTAGAACTTTCTTTTAGCTGAAAGAGAATCTTCTTCCACTATTCCAAGAAGGCGAGAGCCTTTATCTTGTAGTTCATCCATAAACACAGTATTAAACAACTCTAAATAAGCTGTTGGTTCTGCACCTATTGTTGCCATAATAATTTTTAAATTAAGTTAGTATTTAGTTAAAATGCTTGTCTCCATCCTGGAGGGCCGTAATCCTGCTGGGACACAAAAGTGTTTACCCCTGCAATCCTTTTAATTGTGCCTTTAACCCATGTAAATGCACAAATTTCTTCTTGAGATCTGGGTCCTTCATAATGACTCCAATCCCATATTCTTTTGTCATCTTTGAAATCTCTGATATAATATCAGTAGGTTCCATATTAAACTCTCTGGTTTTAGATTTAAATTCTAATTTATCTTCACCAATTATTTCTCCAACTTTTGCCAAAGCTTTTATAAATTCTGGATCACTTGTAAACCCTTTATCTTTAAAGTAGGATATCTGATCTGAATCTGCAATTTCATATAAAGCTTCTTTTGCAAGAGATACTTTATCTTTATATGCTAAACCAAAATGAGATTCTAATTTGCTTCTTGATTCTTCCAATGAAAGTTTATTTGTATAATCTTCATCTTTAATTTCTGAGGCTATGTTTTCTCTTAGGATTTTATCAAAATCGTCTCCTTGTGTTTTTGAAATCCCAGCTTTATGAATGAGTTCTCTAAGATCAGAGATTGTTTTATTTTCTCCAATATCTTCAAATTCATATCCTTCAAGAGATTCTGGAACATTGAATTTCTTGTTCAATGATTTTAAATCTTCTGCTGATAAATCTTCAACTCTTGCTCCAAGTTTCTTTTGTAATTCATCATAACTCTTAACTATAGAGTCAACATCTTTAAATTTCTTTGCTGTTTCACTATTTTTTAAAGTTTCATCTTTAATTAAATCGGCTAATAGAGTATCGTCAGTAGTTGTAGTGGTAACAGTTGTACCTGTTGTTGTAATATTATCTACTTGATCTGGTAAAGGTGTCTTTGCATCGGAGAGCAAATCATTATCTTCATTTGGCATAATTTTTATTTATTTAAGTTAATATTTTTCTTAAGCATATCTCTCATTTGCTCTGCATCGGCTTCTGAAAAATTCATAAGAGTTAAAACTCTTCTTGCATAAGACTTTAAACCTTCATTGTATGATGTACGATCCGGTTTTCCTTCTACAAAAGAGGGTTTATTATATCCACAGAATTTTAGAATATCTTCTAAGATAAGTTTTCCTTCTGGGGAATTTTTTAATTTCTTGTAAGCATTTGATAATTCGCTCTTTTTAAATATCATGTTTTATTCCGCTATATTAATTCCTGCTGCATTTAAATCTTTTGCAGATTTAGCACTACTTTCTAATTGGGCTGCTTGTTCAATTTGTTGCTGTTCCTGTTGCTGTGCATCTCTTTCTTCTGCCACTTCCTCTTCACTCTTAATATTATCTAATGGGACTCCTGCTAATTCTGCTATGTTTCTAATACTTGCATCTACTTTAAGATTTTGTATTGCTTCTGGATCTAATTGTAAGAAGGAAGCTGCATTTGCAAAGAATCTGTTGTAAGATAATAATCTTTCTGAGTTCTCTGTGAAAGATAGAGTACCCATATATCGTATTAATAGTTCTTGTTCTTCTATTTTTGATACAAGTTTAACATCATTAAAAGCCATTCCAGCTTCTACCATAATTATTTTTTCCAACCATTCTGTTTTTAATCTCTCTGAGAATGGAGATATAAGTGTTAATCTTTTGTCCCTATTATCCAAAGTTTCTGTAGCTGTTAGGGGTTGTACCCCTTCTCTTTGTCTAAATTGTTCTACAAAATATGCTGATTCAATCGCTTTTGTAACCATTGCAATGATAATATCAATCTTTGATCCTCTAGTTCCAACTGTAGGAAATGGTTGTATTGTAGGTTTACCATCTTCATTTAGTCCTCCTGGATTGATTCCTCCTGGGAATGTTTCCAATGGAAGGAATGGTAACTCATCAATTGTAAGCATTGCAGGATCCATCGCTTTTTCCTCACTCTTACTATATATTTCTACTAGAACATTTAATAATTTTACATAACTAATTATAGTTCCGCTAACCCCAATTCCGTATACTTCTCCGCTTCTCTTATTCCATCTTGCAATTTTATAAGGGATATTCTTAAAGCCAGATGATTTAATTATATGTTTATCGTCTGGAATCAAAATCATTGATGCGTATTTATGGTTCTTGTTCTTCATTGTTCCACCGATTCTTTTGAAATCTTCACTCGGCATAACACAGTGAAGTATATTAATCTTATCATTTGGACTCGACAGCAATCTCTTCATAGATGTTGGTCCAATATCTTCCCCCCATCTTTGATGAGCTTGTCTTAGCGTAAGTTTATATTCTCTATAAACTACATCAGCTTGTCCAAATTCATCTTCTTCAAACCATATTTGAGCTGGATGAATTGTTTGGTACATTGTCTTGTTTCCTATTTTCTTCATCTGCATACAAGCATATCCAAAATGTACAATGTCGCCTATAAATTCTTGAGCTTGTAAATTAAAATTATTCTTTGCACTTTTGAATCTTCCCAGAGTAGCTTTGGTTAGTCTTTCCAAATCTGCTTTTAATTCTAGTGTTTGTTCATCTTGAGATTCAAATTCAAATTTAAACCAGGCATCTTTTATAAGTCCTGATATTAGTATAGAAGTTAAATCTTGTGCTGCAATTGTAGCAGTAGAATCATATTGCATATCTGTTCTTTCTTCCCCTCCAGGAACTACAGCTTTTAGGAAATCCCCTCTTTGGGGGACAATATAATCTACTACATCTTGATTTCTAGTATCATAACTAGACCTCTCTGTTTTAGAATCATTAAAACTTGTTACAATAATATCAACTAAATTTGTACTCATTAACCTAAAAGTCCTCCAGTTGTGTTAGTTTCTTCTGCAAGAAGATCTCCTTGCCTCCCACGTCTGGAACCTCTTGTTCTTAGTGATGTTGTGCCTCTTCTCTTCTTCTGCTCCGTCTTTAATCTATCTATTGATGACAGTTCTCTGTCTCTCACTTTTGGTGCATCCGCCACAGGAGTAGGTATTTGATCTAGTATAGATTCAGCGAACCGTTCTTGTGCCTGAATAATTGATTGTTGAGCTTCAAATTTTTGTAAATCTAAACTTCTTTGACTTGCTATTAAATCGTCCAATCCTACTTCTTGTTTAGCGAAGGTTATTGTTGTGCTTGAAACTGTTGTCTTATTTCCTTTACGTCCTCCACCAGTGGAAGAGATGTTACTTATATATTCTCCAGCAGCTACTCTATCTCTTACCCTTTGTGCAAATCTGCCCCTTGTAAATCTATTTTGATCTAGTCTATCTGCATGTTCTAAGGAAGCTTTAATCCGTTGTTCCTGTATCTTTTTCTTTTCTAATAAAGAGCCTAATTCAGCAGAGACTGGAGGTACACCTATTGATCCTTGATTTGATCCTTGATTTGATCCTGACTGAGAAGATGAACCACTTGGTAATAATTCTTTCGCCTTGTTTTGGTCTACATTGTTTGTTAATGCCATTATTTATTATTTCTCCTATTCAACGGGTTCCATTTATTGTTTACTTTCATTCTTCCAATCTTTAAATTATATCTTGATCTAGTTTGTATATCAAAATCCTTATTACTATGTTTTATCTTCAAACCTACTGCCAATGTTCTTAATGCTGCTCCTATATGTGAAGCATCGTCATGTTTTTCTTGTTCTCTTGAATGTCCTTCATCATCTACTTTAAACTGATATAATGATAAAGCGTCCAATGGAGTTGATTCTCCACCTTCAAACTTAAATCTTTTCTTTACACATTTATTTGTGATTTGTATCTTATTTATAAACATCCTAGTTGCAGCAACTGCATCCATAATTGGAAGTCTTTTTGCAACTTTAACTTTAAATCCTAACTGTTCTAATTGGCCTTTGGCTGTTTTACTTTTTTCTAATATAGATCTCTTTACTCCATCATGTGGTAATATTATATGATCGTAAACATATCTTTTCCCTAATAGCATATTTGCAGTATATGGTATATCTTCGTCTTTAAAGAAATCCATATCAATCAATACTAGTTGTGGGCCAATCTTTTGTACATACCAAATTCCAATCCCATCAAAACCAATATCCAATCCTGCTACAACTGGATATGCTGGATCATATTCTTTTTCTACAATTCTTTTTTCTTCTCTTAATCTTGAAACTTCTTTTCCAAAAATAGATCCTCTAGCTGCAGCTTCAAAAGAGCATTCCATTTCTTGCCTGTAATCTTCTGGCTTATACTTATATTCAATCTCTTTCTTATATTTTATTTCTTCTTCTGTATATACATTTGTATCATATATTGTAAACATCATTGAAGCCCAATCTTTTGCTTCTTTGTTTTTTCCTAATAAGTATCTATAATAAAAATCATTCTTTCCATTAGGTGTTCCTGTTAGAATTAGCTGTCCTTTATAATCATCTAATGTTGGTAATATTACTTTAGATAAAGCATTTGGAGAAATCATCTGATACTCATCTAATATACAATGATTTAAATATATCCCTCTCATGTTATCATAATTCTCTGCACCATATAGGGATATTACTGTACCATCAATAAACTTAATCTTTAGTTCTGATTCATTGAATTGTACCATTGATTGGGGCATATCTTTTAAGAACTCTTTATAATAAGCCCAAGTTATATCTTTTGCTTGTGAATAAGTAGGGGCAATATATGCTGCTCTTTTTCTTACATCTGGTAAATCTAATGAAAAAATATATTTTAATTGTTTATAAATATTCAATATAGTCTTTCCTGATCTACGATGAGCCACTATTGTAGTAAATCTTTTAAATTCTTTATCTGCTTTTTTTTGCCAATCTCTTAATGTAAGGTTAATTTTAAGATTAAAAGTTTCTGAACTCATTAAGCTTTTATTTCTGTTACTGTTATTGATGAAGCCATTGCTCCTCCAAGTCTTCTGGTACCACTATTCCCATTGAAAGTAGTTGTCCCAGATGTTTGTGCGCCAGATCTAACTTTAAAAGTGGTAGCGACTACTGTACCTGCTGTCATAAAATGTGTAAAACATACAACTTTCGGAGCATTTGCATCATCCAGAGCTACTATTTCCATTGCACCCGCTAGTGCAGCAGATGTACTATCTTGAAATAATGCTATAATATGTCTTTGGTTTGCAGCTGTCTGAGCAAAATTAAATACAACATCTATCTTTAATAAGTTGTTTACATTTCTCGGAGTAATTGCTAAAGTCATCCACTCGTCCCCTTCTGTATTGACTGGGATTGTATCGTCATTAAACATTCTAGTACTTCCTGTTGCAACTTCTCCGTCCATTACATTCACTACTTGAACTACTGAACCACTTGATAAATTTTTTCCTAATGCTGTCATATTACTTAATTATTGGTTTTGGATACTTCACTTTAATGGAAGTAATTAAATTTCTCCAAAGTTCTGTACTATTTATTTTATCTTTATATATCATATCTAATTGATCTACTATTGGTGGATAATCTTTTCTTCTCTTTTCTTTATAAGCTGTTTTTTCTTTGTACTCTTTTATTATAGCTCTTACTTCTCGAAAGGTGGGCTGAGGTACATCATAAACCCAATTTGTTATCATACTATTATAGGTTGTTAAACCTTCTTTATATCCATATTTATCTACTATTGCTTCCATGTTATTCTCTGTATTCTATAATAGTTATTGATGATGCTGCTACACCTCCAAATACTCTTGCACCACTGTTACCATTAAAAGTGGTTGTGCCTGCTTCTGGGCTACCTGCTCTTATTTTAAATATAGTTTCTAAATTTGTTCCTGCTGTCATAAAATGTATAAGTACTATTTGTGTGCTATTTCCAATACCATCATTTACTCCTGCACTAACGGCTGCTAGAGCATCTGCTGTAGAGTCTTGAAATAATGCACCCTCCATAGCTGCTACTGTATTGCTAGAGGATACGTTTAAAGAAACTTGTATAAGCAGTTTATTAGTGGACTTAGTAGGTGTAATCGCTAATGTTATAAATTCATTCCCTTCATCATTTTGTGGTATTGTGTCGTCATGTACAAATATTGTAGTGCCTGTTGCAACTTCTCCAGTTTGTACATTTACTATTTGGACTACTTCAGATTTATCATTATTAAATGCACCCATTATCTACCGAAAGATTCAACTGCCAAGGTTAATACTCTTTCTGCTCCTTGATTTACTGGTGTACCCGATGTACCACTTCTCACTTTTATATGTGTTGCTCCTGCAAATATATTTGGTTCGAAAGATAAATTCCTAGCATTTGCTGTTGTAGGATAAATTATTTCTGTATCTGTTCCTGCATCATCAAAGTATGCATTTTGATATGTAGTCCCATTGTCAAAGGATGTTTGAAAAGATAAACCTGCTGCTGTCCAAGCAGATGGTATACTCACTCCTTGCAATACCCCACCTCCCCCAAGAGCTATTGCTCCACTAAGAGATGAACCATTTGCTATTGTTGCTGTTACTACTCTAAATATTCTATTAGTCATGTTTTGTTTTAATTGTTAATGTATGTTTCTAAGTATTTGGAAGATAATGCAAATCCCATATTCGAAGAGTGTCTTAAATGTCCTCTTAATAGCATATAAGTATTTATTCCTACAAGTCTTCCACTTTTTAAAAATAATCCTCCTCCTGAATTACCAGGATTAATCATTGCATCTGTTCCAATATAAAGTATGCCTTTCTTGAAAGTAAATTGTGATATAATCCCTTTAGTAGTGAATTTACCTTGCCCTAATGGAAAGCCAATTGCATAAACTTCTTGCCCCACTTTTAAGTCTTTGAATCTTGACAGCTTTGCATAGGCAAGCTTTTTAGCAATATCAATCTTCAATATTACCAAGTCTTTTTTCTTATCGAAATCTATAACTTTAAAATCAAATGTCCTTGTAAATAATTTAACTTTTATATTTGCTAATATTTTTCCTTCCTTATCAAACACTACATGATAATTACTTACAATCAAACCATCTTTACTTATAATAACTCCAGAGCCTGTACTATGATCACTAATTATTTCTACTACAGTCTTTTTTATTTCTGATATATCTTTTCCCTTGTCTCCTAGATATATTATAATTATGGTTATTGCTCCTAGTACAATAAAGAGATTTATTATCTTATTTAAATTTTTCATTATCTTACAGTATAACACACTCGATTCTAAATGTCAAGCTTTTTTTTAATTTTTTTTAATTTCTATCTTTTTTAAATGTCAAGTACTTTCTTAACATTTTTAATTTCAATCTTAAGTTTTCCAGAGTCGCATCCGTCTCTCTGTATATAGTATATGATGTCGATCATAACTTTTTCAATAATAAAATTTAATCCTCTAGCACCAGTATTTGCTTCTAAAGCTTTTTCTGCAATTAAATTTAATGCTCCTTTAGTAAAAGATAATTTAATATTGTCCAATTCAAATAGCTCAATATATTCTTGAATGATTGAATTTTTAGCTATACTTAAAATTGAAATTAAATCCTCTTTTGTGAGTGCATCAATAGCAGTTATCAATGGTATTCTTCCCATGAACTCAGGAATCATTCCATAGTTTATAATATCATCAATTGTTATTCCTTTCTTAAGATCCTTAGAGGTAAATTCTTTTTTATCAATTTTATTATTAAAACCTATTGAGCAGTGATCAGTCACTCTCTTTTCTACAATCTCTTTTAAGCCAACAAATGCACCAGAGAATATAAATAAAATCCTACTTGTATCCAATGTGATAGCATTGGAATATCCTCTATCTTTCATCTCTATGCTGACTTTAGCCCCTTCTACCATTTTTAATAGTGCTTGTTGTACACTTCCTCCTGAAACATCTCTAGTATTTTTATTTTTTGAAACAGCTAGTTTATCAATTTCATCAATATATACTATTCCAGTTTCAGCCTTCTTAATGTCATAGTCGCACTGTTTTACTAGTTCTGACAACACTTGTTCTACATCTTTCCCAACATAGCCAGCTTCTGTTAGATTTGTGGCATCAGAAACAACAAATGGTAAACCTGAAATTCTACAAGCATTTTTAATAATATAAGTCTTTCCACAACCTGTAGGTCCTAAAATTAATAAATTTGATTTATTATTATAATTCTTTGTTTCTAATTTTCTCTTATGATTAAATAATGCTACAGAAATATCTCTCTTGGCATCTTCTTGACCAATGACATATTTATCGAGTTGTTGCTTAATTTGATGAGGCTTTAATATTAGTTTCTTCTTTTCTCTTTCTAAAGTATCCTTAAGATCCTGCTTCAATAATGATACTACTTGAGAATGACTATGTCCATTAGCTATAGCAATTTCCTCTACCTTTTCCACACAAGCATGACATAATAATATTCCCCTATCGGAAGTATAATCTGGGAGATATGTTATTTGATCTCTTGTAAAATATTTATTACAGCGTTCACATTGTTTCTTCATTTTATAAGTATAACACACTCAATTCTAAATGTCAAGTTTTTTTTTCAATCTGCCGCAAATGGGGGATGATAACGCTACGCTGTGTACAAATGACCCCTTCTATTTAATATAGAATAGCTCTAATCTTGATACACAGCCCCCTGTGATGATATTATTACATAAGAATGATCTAGGGTAGCTCTAATGTAAATGTATAGCCCTCACATCTCTTACAACGACAATTCATCATGTTCCAATTTTTATTGTGAAGTACATAAGCGACT
>SDBT01002120.1_pt1 | contig 35459 bp, 49 predicted proteins | sample 2277101 | NCBI WGS metagenome assembly SDBT01 (sample SAMN10404973, study PRJNA504765) | marine sediment metagenome | isolation source: marine sediment core GS10_PC15, 103 cmbsf | place: Arctic Ocean: Southern Knipovich Ridge | collected 2010 | reverse complement strand
GATCGGGGGATTTACTATTTACAACGGACGATGAAGTAACTCCTCCGAATGACGACTCTAATAATCTTTGGGACGCGGTTAATAAGTTTGCAGCTCCTGTTAATGGAATGTACCAGTTCAAAGCTTCGGAACATAAGATAAAAATTTCAATTAATTATACTTCGAACTTTGCCTCAAACCAAAATCCCGACAATGCTTTCTTAAGACATAGGCTTAGGTGTGTTATTAAGAACGCTTTAAGCGTTGTTCAGGAAGAAATTAACGTGACTGTTACTTCTGTTCAAACGTTTCTTCCAATCGCTCCTTTCGGAGTCCCTCAAAATATAGTTTTTAATGAAACACTTCCGGCAACAACTGTTACTTCGGTTGTAACTGGAAATAGGATTTATATGGAAGCAGGATGGACGGCTGAGTTTTTTATTGACGCGATTACTTGGGCGCTTAATTTCCCAAAGACAACTGTCAACTCAACTAAGGGCGAAGTTCTTCCGGGTTCATTCATAAGCAGCGAGAAATTATTGTATTCTTATACCGATAATATTCCGCTGGTCTTCTCGGATTTTGTGAATAAGAAATTCGAACAAAAGAAAGTTATTCTTGATGTTATTGCAAGGTACAATTGTTTTGTATATACAAACCCGGAGGACGAAAAAGACATTGTTTTCAATATCCGTGACGAGTTTTACGCGACAGCTCCCGTTTTAGATTGGACGGATAAGAAGGACTTTGATTCTAAGGACGAAATTAAAATGATTGCGGAGCTTCAATCCGAAGAGCTGTTATTGACATATAAAAAAGGAGGAGACAACACGAACAAGGGTTATACTGAATCAATCGGAGATGATAATATATTCGGTCAATTTAAGTATGTCTTTGGTAATGAATTTGTAAAAGGGAAAAAGAAAATTGAAAGTCCTTTCTCTCCAACTCCTTTAGTAAAACACGGAGCAGTTCCGGGAATGATTGTTCCGGCTATCCATTCAAGAGAAGATTTAAAAGGAGACCGCTTGCTTTACAACGGAGGCGTTATTGAAGTCGCAACTGTTACTTGGTCTTGGCAATACAGGGACGGAGCAGGCGCTTTACAAACGGCAACAATGAACGGCTATCCTTACGCTGGTCATTACGATCATCCGATTGTTCCAACGATTGACATAAACTTCGGGGGGCTTCCGTTTCCTTCTTTTTTTTACAATCCCACTCAAACAACAGGGAACAATTTATTTAGCCGGTATTGGCAAAACACAATAGATCAAATCGCGGACGGAAGACTTGTTATAAGTAAGTTCGATTTAACCTCAGCTGACGTTTTCTTTATCAAGAATAATCCCAACACAAAATTATTCATTGAAAATACTTATTATTACATTAACAAGATTGAATTTGAGGCAAATGAAGATTTAAAAAAGCTTACAAAAATTGAGCTACTGACTGTTGAAGACGAGCTAACTTTTGACTTCCCTATCCCGATTGAATTGAAGGAAGACGGAGACGTTAAAGGAGACTTCGGTCACGGTTCGCCTCCGAATAAATTATCGGATAACAATAATGATAATCCGGGAGACATGTCAAATGAAACGAACGGAGTAAACAATACTATCGGAGAAGGCAGCTTTCAAAATTCAATAACAGGAGACAATAATTTTATTGATACTCAGCGCAGCGGAAACACGATCAACGGGAATGGAAATAGAATTTTTGGTTCAAATATTACAATCATCGGGACAGATAATTTAACTGTTCGGGGAAATTATATAAGCGTTATCAATGGCATCGTGACGAAGGGTTGTCTTCAGTCCGTTTTCTTTAATGCAATTGACGGAGGGATTGACGAAGTAAGAACCAAGAACGCGACTTGCAACATAAATAAAGTTTGTTCTGAATTAGACGGAGAATCTGATTTATTTAATGTAAGTTTGTTTAATCTTATCAATTCGGAGGACGGAATTCCTGACGAAATAACGGATTTTTTTAACCAAGTATAGTATGTCAGAAGAGAAATCGCAGATTGACGCAAGAATGATTCAAAAGCGGAGTTCGACTCCTCTTGAAGTTCCGACAATTCCCGCTTCAGACAATCACACAGATGGAAGTTGGATTCCAACAGATATTTATGATGGGGAATTTTTCCTAAATATCCCGGATCAAAAACTTTATCAAAGGGTTGGCGCTGCAATTATTCAAATTGGATTTGCTGGCGGAGGGCTGAAGAAAAAGAAAATTGATTTAGGTCTTACGGGAGTTGATGAAGATGTTTTCTTGACCGACACTCCAATTTTAGGAGACTACGAATTCTTTGAAGATGGAATAATATCTGCAAGGGATCACAGTCAAACAGGAGCAAACGAAATAACAACAACGACAGACGTTCCAGCTGGAACAGTTGTCACAATTTTATATTAGAAACTATGGACTTTATAAAAAATTACGATGTAGTAGGCGGAAGCGCTGACATTATATTAAAAATAACTGAGAAATTTCAAGAGAAAGTTTCTCTTCAAGTAGAAACCGATGGAACTTTTAACGGGACAACTGATACAATTGAGTTAGTTCAATCCAATGATAGAGACCTTGCCCTTTCGAAGTGGCATCCGTTACCTGAACCAGCTCTTGTTTTAGCTATTGATGATTCTCATTTATTAATGTCGTTCGCTCATACTGCTAAATTCTTAGCTTTGCGTTATACTCAAGGAGACGGAACAGTTGGAATTTTAACCTTAACCGAAAACTATAAAAATTAAGATTATGCCTAAACAACAAAATCCATACGAAGCCGGAATTGATTCTGTAATGAGCGAAAACGGTTACTCTAACCGAGAAAAATTTGTTGTCGGTGCGGGAGGTCAAACTGAATTCAATCTTACTAAGAAAATAAAAGGCGGAGCTTCAGTATTTGAGGACGGGGTCTTAACGGTCAAGGCTGTTTCGATTACGGGAATAAAACAAGTAACAACCGATTTAATTCCTGAAGGGACTGTCGTTGAAATAATTTATTAAAATTTAACAAGATGAAAAAATTTATAACATTTATCGCGGCTTTTATTTTCATTAGCCTTTCAGCTTTCTCTCAGGTTAGGAAGCCGATTTTTATTGTACCTGATTCAACAACGGCTTTCGGTGTTTCGATGCCTGCCAGTTCTTTAATATTTGACACGGAGTCCGATAGGCTTTGGACGATCACAGCTTTCGCTCGCGATACTGACAGGGTCGAAACTGTCACAAAGAAATTGATTGTTGAAGGAGGAGCTGCTTCAGATTTAGAAGCCGTCCTTACGGCTGGGAATACTCCGGGCGCAAATGATATTTTAATGAAGCTCAGGGCTGTTCAATTTGGATCAACGGATTTAGTTTCGATGTCAGAAGACGGGGCGGGAGAGTTTATCTTATTAAATAACTCAGGCGCGACCTCTGCTTTAAATTTTCAAAATCAGAACGGGACAACTCTCGGAACTTTTGGTCTTGGTTTAGTTCAAGGAATCTTCGAACAAACGGGATTGCTGGACGCTGGAAAGATTAAATTAAATTTTGGTGTTATTGATCCAAGTATAATTTTAGAATCAGATAACGCAAGCGGAGGCTTTCATAATGAGATTGTAAGCACAACCCCAACAGCTGACAGAACAACAACTTTACAAGACCTTTCAGGAACGGTTGGATTAACTTCTCAGTACTTGGAGAACGCAGACATAACTATTGCGGCTGATAGGACGGTCACAATGGGAGCGAATGATTTTACATTCACAAGAACAACAGGGAATTTCGGAATTAATATTGCGAGTCCGACTCAAATTCTTGATATTGGACTCGCAGCTACTAACGGAATCGTCAGTTTTTTTTCTGACAGAACAGGAGGCAGCGGAGCTATATTAGCTGATAATCAAAATTTAAATTTTTATTATAACGATGATATTGGGACAAGGACTTTAGGTTCGAATAATATAACTTCAAGGGTCTCAGTTGCTCCAACAACAGGAGACGTTCAGACTGATTTAATTTTCGGTTCTCACATGAAAGTTCTCGCAACAGGGAACACTTTGTTTCATCCATCGGCAACAACACAGCCAGCGAGCGCGTTCGTTCACATGAAGCAAGACGGAACAGGGAATAATATTTCTTTGTTAGTAGATGGGAACGGCAACACAGGCTCACAAAGCATTGTATTTTTTAGAAACCTAGCTCAGAATTCTTTAATGAGAATTGACGGAGCAGGGAAGACAATTTTTAATGACGCTGGTTTAAATTTAGCTGACTTTCAAATTGAATCGGACTTATTGCCGTTTATATTTTACGTTGACGCTTCAGTAAATTCAATTGGAATAGGAACAAGTACGCCTTCAATTAAGACTATCTTACAATTAGAAAGCTCAACGCGAGGATTCAGATTGCCTTCAATGACAAGCACTGAAAGAGACGCAATCACAAGCCCAATTAACGGGCTTGAAGTTTATGATGAAACAAACGATGATCTTAATTATTACAATGGTGCAGCATGGCGAAGATTAGTTAACGTTGCGGCTGCGACATTGGATTCGGGAGGGGTTGCTTTTGCGGATGTGAACGGGTCTTCTTTAGCTACTGACACAGCCAACTTCTTTTGGGATCATACTAATTATCGTTTAGGGATTACAAATACAGCTCCGGCTTATCCTTTGGATGTAACAGGAGACATAAATTCAACGGGCGTTTTTAGATCAAGCGGGGCGGCTGGATTGTCCGCAACTTATGATTTCGGGGGAGGATCAGGGAATATTGCAACAATGACTTTCACGGGAGGAATATTAACAGGGATTACAACAGTCCCTTAAAATAAATTAACATTAAAAAACTTTTAAAATTTATATTATGAAAAAATTATTATTTATACTAGTATTATTTGCAGCAAGCTTAACAGCTTCGGCTCAAAACAATTTTGATTCAACAGCTTTAGTAACTTATCAAATAGATGTTTCGGGGTCTTCTGATTTATTACAAATTCCTGACACGTTTTATATTTCGATTACCGGGTTTAACTTGGAAAGAGACGGAGGTTATTATTACATAGTGACAAGTCAAACTTATATGGATTCAGAGAACGTTAGAAATATTAGGAATGATGATTTCTTAAGCGGGGCAAAATTTCCTGTTACGAAATCTCAACTAGCAACTTATACTCCTATTCAAATATTTACGAATACTGTTAAGGAACGTTTAAACGATGTTTACGGAGCTTCAAATGTAACGAAGCTGCCCTGATGTCAATTATTATTTTACTCATATTAAAACTTATCTTATGAAAAAATTTTTCGATTATATTAATGGAAATAAAACGTTAATTTGTGCAACTATTTTGTACGCTTTAACTTTAGGAATTGTACAAGACAATATTCATCCTGACATTTTAAAGTTTGTTGAATATTTGTTCATGACTCTTGGGGGAGCTGCATTAATTCACAAAGGTAAAAAGGCTTTAACGCCTGAGTCAGAAACTCCTAATACTTAGAAGAAAATGGACGCAATAGACGCAACGTTTACTCTAAAGGACGTCATTTATATTATTGGTTTTATTCTGTCTATCGCTGGCGGTTACTTTAAACTTACTGCGAGCAGCAAGGCAATTAATATTAGAGTGAAAAACCTCGAATCAAAACAGATCAAGGATGATGATACTATCCATAAGAGAGTTAATAAAACTCAAGGCGATATGAAGGAGTATATTTCTAAGTCTGACGCTGAATTCAAAGAAATCAATAAAAATTTAAATACTATTATAGCTTTAGTTAAACCAAAATAAAATAATTATGAAACAAGTAATTGCAATCGCTCTTTCTTACGTAGGGCAACAAGAAATAAAAGGAAATAAAGGATTCACAGACAAAGAATTCGAGAAGCGAATGAAAGCCGTTGGTTTTCAAAGCGGCTGGGCTTGGTGTTGTCTGTTTGCGGAGTTGTGTTATATTAGCGCCTTTGTAGATAAAAAAGAAGAGCTAACAAAATTGTTTTCCGCTTCAGTAACTAAAACAGCTCGAAACTTTGTAGCTTCGAAAAATTGGGAAATGGTCGATAAGCCAACTCCGGGAGCTTTAGCTATCTTTAGAGTTGTAAGAAGCGAACGCCCTCAATGGCAGGGACATATAGGAATCGTTGAAAAGGTAAACAAGGACAAAACTTTCCAATGTATTGAAGGAAACGCGAATTCCAGCGGAGGAAGAGAAGGGATTGAAGTAGCAAACAGAAAAAGAAGGCTTGTTTTTGATCTTCCTAACGGACTTGTTCTTCAAGGATTTATTGTTCCTGTAAAAACTAAAAAAACAACAGATGAAAACTAAAATTATTTACATATTAATTGCGATATCATTCGCGAGTTGTGTTGTCCCTCGAAATTATTCAAGGGCTAAAGAGAAGGTTGACAGGATCGTTAATAAGTTCCCTGAGATACTTCAGAACGACACGATTATCGTTTCGCTTGATACAACAATTATAACTCCTGAAGTTCAGCTTGACACGGTAATCCAAGTTAAGAAAAATGACACGGTTTATATTGAAAAGGACAAGCTGAGAATTCGATTTATTCGGGGAAAGAGAGATTCGATTTTTCTTGAAGCTGAATGTCTGCCCGATACAATAAGAATTTTCAAAACAAAGCTTGTCCCGGTCTATAAAATAGAGAAACATAATTTACTTAAAGGTAAGTTCTTGGGTCTTAGTTATTGGATTTGGGCTTTAATAGGACTATGTGTTATTCTTTTATTAATTGTTGTCTTCCGAAGACGGTCAAGACCGTCAAGTTAAATGGCGGAAGAAGTTCAAATCATATCAACACTTGACAACAAGCAGACAATCAAGGCTTTAACGGAGACTGAAAAGCAAGTCAACGATAATACTGAGGCTTTGCTTAATGCGAATGACGCTGTTGTCAAAATGGGTAATAGCATAGTAAAGGAAAGTAAGGCGGCTCAGAAAACTCTCCGTGAATTAGAGAAATCAAGCTCCGAATTAACCGAAGAGTTGCTTGATGTTAATAAAGGGACAAAACTATACGCTGAACTTCGTCAAGAATTAATCCAAGTAAACAAACAGATCAAGAATGTTGAGCTTTCTTTCGAGGCTTTGGATTCTGAACAAGTAGCCTCAGAGGTTGGATCAGCAATTGGAGGTCTTACGGATGTCGCGACAGGAGCTTTCTTAACTTTCGGAGTGGCTGAAGAGTCCGCTGAAGAGTTCTTTAAAGTATTGGTTCAGGTTGAAGGAGCTGGGAGGCTTGTCAAAGGATCAATCGAAGGAATTCAATCAGCTTCAAAGCTTTACAACAATGTTATTAAGAGCGGAAATCTTCTTCAGGTAGCCAATACGGTTAGTCTAGGAGCTTTGGGCGCTGCTCAAGGTGCTTACGCAGCTATTGTAGGAACTTCAACGGGAGGACTGAAGCTTTTTAGGATTGCTTTAATCGGAACAGGGATCGGGGCAATTATTGTCGGTCTTGGTTTGTTGATTGCAAACTTTGACGATGTAAAAGACATTGTAACTGATGCAAGTGGGGCTTTCGGTTTTATCGCTGTTCAGATTGAAATGGTTACTGATGCGCTTCAAGCTCTTGGAATTATTGCAAGTAAAGAAAGCGAAAGGCTTCAGCTATTAGCAACCCTTCAAATAGAAAATTTAAAGGAACAAGAGGAAGCAATCGGAAATAGATTTCAATTTGAAATTGACAAGGCAAAAGCAGCTGGAAAAAATACTATTGAGCTTGAAAAAATAAAAAGAAAAGCTGTCATTGAAAGTTTAAAAGCTCAAGCGGAAGCGATTATCTCTCTTGTTAGATTATCGGGCGAATTTACGGACGATCAAAAAACAAGATTAAAAGAGATTTCCGATTTAGCGAAAAAGCTTTCTCAAGAAAATATTGTTTCAGAGATAAAAAATATTACTGAGGTAAATAAGAAGGCTTCGGACGCAAGAAAAAAGAGAAACGATAAAGCAATCGCTGACGAAAAGAAAAGGCTTGAGGAGCTTGCAAGAATCGCTAACGAATTAGTCGATTTACAGATTGCTTCAATCGAAGACGAAGCGGAAAGAGAGCTTGCAATTTTAGATAAAAAGTTCAACGCAAGAATTGAAAAGCTAAAACAAGGCGGAGAAGAAGAAGTTGCTCTCGCTATTGCTTTAGAAAAAGAAAAGGCAAGGCAAATCGCTGAGCTTAACGATGCGGCAAGATTAAGGGAAGAAGAAAAGGACAAAGAGTCAAACGACAAAAGAGTTCAGCAAGAATTGACAGCTATCGACTTAGCCAATCAATTAAAATTTGCTCAAGCAATAGAAAGACAGGCTTCGGAAGCTGAGCTTGCTGTATTAAAACGACAAGCTGATCTTGATAAGCTTGCTCTTGAAAGAGAAGAGGACGTAATTTCAGAAGAAGAGTTTAATCTTAGAAGACTAGAAGTTGAAAACGCTTTTCAGCTTCTAGTAACAGAACAAAACAGGCAAGCAGCTGAAGAAAGAAAAGCAATAAGGGAGGAAGCCTTCAGTCAAAGCACCAATTTATTAGGAGCTGTTTCTTCTTTAAACCAATCTCTTTCTGATGCGGCTGTTAATAACGCTGAGGGGAACGAAGAGAAACAACAGAGAATTCGAAAGAAGTCATTTGAGCGTAATAAAAAGATTCAAATAGGCTTGGCAGTCATTTCAGGAATTCAGGGAGTCTTAAACGCTCTGACGGCTCAGTCTGTTATCCCTGAGCCATTCGGAACAGTATTAAAAGCTATTAACGCTGCGGCTGTTGGAGCGGCTGCGATTGCTAACATATCGAAAATAAGATCAACGAAGTTTAACGCTGGGGGCGGGGCTTCGGCAACAACCTCAACAGGAGGCGGAGGGGGCGGTTCAGGCGCTTCGATTAGTCCAATCATTCCTGAGCTACCCGAAGGAGCAGAAAGCACAGGAGCGGACGAGGGAGGCGATACTCAAGCAGCTGGAAGCAATCAAGTTGTTAAAGCTTTCGTTGTTGAAACCGAAATGACAGACCAGCAAGCAGCTGCAAAATTAATTGAAGAAAAAAGCGAACTAACTTAATATATTTGTTATGAAATTTAAATTCGAATCACAGAAAAAACCATTGCACAACGGACTACCTATTTTTGACATGGTTATTGATGAAAAGGAAGGAAACGAAGGAATGAATTTCATTTCATTGGTAAAAACCCCCGCAACAGAAAGGAACTTTTTCTTGTTTAATTTAACAGGCAAGAAAAAAAGAAGAGAAGTTGAAAAGGAATTTCAATTCGGTATTTCTGACGAAGAAAAACAACTTGTTACGGGTGTTGTTATGTTAGCTGACACTCCAATTTTCCGGGATATGGGAGGAGAGAAGTTTTATATCCAGTTTACAAAAGAAAATATTGAAGAAATGTCTTTCAAATATATGAAGGATCAATTCGGAAAGAGAGTTAATCTTGAACATGACGATGATAGAAAAGTTAATGATGTTTACCTTGTGGAATCTTATTTATTTGACAAACAAAGAGGAGCGAAAATTCCTGATTTTATAGGAGAAATTCCTGAAGGGTCTTGGATCGCAACTTTTAAAATAGAGAATGAAGAAGTTTGGAAGAAAGTCAAGGCGGGAGAGTTTGAAGGATTCAGTCTTGAAGGCGAATTCGGCTTAAAGGTTTCTTTCAGTAAGAATGATTCATTAAAAAGTAGTATCTTAGACAAGAATTTAAGCGACAGGGAAAAATATAACGCTATAACAAAAGCCGCTAGAAATGCCTAAAAAGAAAAAAGGTTTAATTGAGAGATTGAAAAAGTTCGATAAGCTTTATTCAACTAATGATAAGGTTTTTTTAAGTAATCATTTAAAAGACAAGGGAGAGAAGCAGCCGAAAAACTGGACGCTTATTCATTCTGAATTTTGCGAAGAAGATGAACTTAAAAAAGATGTTAAACCTTTGCTTGTCAGTTTACAAAAAAAGCATAGCTTTACAAAAGAATTTAATTTTGCTATTAGTATTACTAGCAATCCCGATAAGGACAGCTTTCTTGATTCAGGTCAATTCAGAGTTCGTTATCGTTACGGAATAGCTGCTAATCACATAGGAGAACAATTAATAAAAGACAATACAAGAGAATTTTGCTCGGCTCTTGTTCGTGCTAGGAAGATTTACAGAAGGGAAGATATAAGTATAATGAGCTTCAGGGGTGCAAATCCCATTGCAAATAGAAATTATTCAATATTTAACTTAAAAGGACATTGGAATTGTCGTCACGCTTGGATAAGGGAAGTCTTCGTAATTGAAAGAGACCCGGCTGAAACTGAAAACAATCCGATTGTTGAAAAAACGAGACTTATGAAAAATAAAAATGTACAAGCTGCTATTTTAAAATTTAAAAAAGCAACCAAAGGTGAAACTTTAACCGCTGAAGAAATTGTTGAAGTTAATAAACAACTTCTTGAAGATCAAAAATTCGCTGACGAAAAAGTCGGAGATAAGATTTTAAGAATTGACGGAGAAGTCGCTGAAGGAACATCTGTTTCTTGGGTTGACGAAGAAGGAGAAATGACTGAAGTTCCAAACGGAGACGTAACTCTTGAAGATGGTAAAGTTTTAACTATCAAGGACGGCAAAATTTCAGCTGTTGTTGAGGTTGAATCTGAAGAAGATTCTGAAGTTGAAGCTAAGCTTAAGAAAGAACTTGAAGAAGTTAAAGCTAAGCTTGCTAAAGCTGAAGCCGGAGGCGGAGAAGAAGACAAGAGAACTGATCTTGAAAAATCAGTAGACGCAAAACTGGACGCTCACTTTGCAAAAATTGACGAGAAGATTAGTAATATTCCAGCTTTTGGAGTAAAGAAAACTACTTCTAAGTTTGTGGCTAATAAGCCAGCGGAAGAAAAAGAAGAGAAGACTACTAAAAGACGTTCTGTGAACGCTAAGTTTTCTGATCCTAGAAAGAAAGACTAAGAAAAAAATTAACCAATAAATCAAAGACCAATTTAAAACTGAATTAAAGAAATTATTAATATAAAAAAATTTAAATTATGGCTTTTGATGCTTCAGCTTTAACGGATTTCGTACAAGAGAACGTTGAGCTTATTATAACTAAAGCAGTACTCGGAATGAATACTGCTAAATGGGTTACGGTTGTTCCCGGTGTAAAATCTTCAACCAAATTAACTGAACTTGATCCTGACGCTACGTTGCAAGACGGGGCTTGTGGTTGGAATCCTTTAGGGACTACAACTTTAACTAATAGAACATTAGTTATTGCGGACATAATGAACCAAGAAGAGTTGTGTACTAAAGACTTAGAGAAGAAATTCTTACAGTTAGAAGTTGCAGCTGGAACAATCGCTGGCTCGGAAGACATGCCGATTGAGGAATTGTATATCCGTCAAAAAATTAAGAAGATCAATAAGAAGATTGATGTTCTTATGTGGCAAGGTGACTTACTTTCGGGTAATCCTGATCTTGACAAAATGGACGGTTTTCTTAAAACGATTATTGCGGACGTTCCGGGAGGTAATCAAATCGCGAGAACTGCTTCAGTTGTAGACGATTTGGACGCGTTGCTTGAAACAATTCCTGAAGACATTTACGGGGACGATGAACTTGTTGCTTATATGTCTCATGTAAACTACCGAAAGTTAGTTAAGGAATTGAAGAAAGATAATCTTTTTCATCATGATGTTCAGGAAGCAAAAGACTTTACTCTTAGTTATCCGGGTGTTAATGTGATGGTTGTTGCCATTACAGGAATGACGGGAGCTAATAACATTGTTCTTGCTTCTAAAACTAATATGTTTATGGGAACTGATCTTGAAAGCGATTTCGAGGAAGTTGACTTCTTTTATTCTAAGGATGATAGAGTTCATAAATTTCACATGAATTGGAGACAAGGAGCGCAAATCGGTATTCCTGAGGAAATCGCGATTGCATCGTAAATTAACCTGAATTAAAAACTCAAAAAAAGCCTCTTCGGATTGAGGAGGCTTTTTTTTAAACAAAATATTATGAAAAAATTATTTTTATTCTTGGCTTGTATTATTACAGCTGGACGAAAACTTGACTGTAAAGCGGTTGGAGGACTTGAAGAGATTTACGTTACTTCTCATATAAAGAAAAATGTATTCATCAATACAGTTGGAAATATAATCGGAGGAACAGACCCCGCAACGGGAACGATTTTAACCTTTGAAACTCTTGAGCAAGAAGTCGAGACAGCAAGCGCCATTGAAACGATAGTCGGATCAACAGAAAACGGGACGCTTGTTTTCGAGCAAGCTGTTGCGATTACTTTATTTGGAGAAGACGATGCTCTTCGGACGTTAGTTATGCAATTAGGGGCGGGAAGATTCTCTGTTTTAGGATTGAGTCAGCAAGGACAACATAAATTATACGGAAAGCAAAACGGATTAAGTGTTAACGAAGGGGAAATTAAGTCAGGGCTTGCTTTGGCTGATCTTAACGGAGTTACCTTAACTCTTTCAGGTAAAGAGAAAGAGCCAGCTGATCTAGTTGACTTAGCCGGAGACGGAGTAGGCGGCTTGATGGATGAATTCGTTATTAATCCAGCTCCGTGATAAATTTAATCTTAGGAATTAATGCAGTATTTGTAACGCTCCGTGAACGCGCGGAGCTTGCAAACGCTGATATTTTAGTCGAGCTAACCAATAGAGACACTAAAACAGACGCTAAGACACTTTTAACCGCTGATACTAGCGCGTCAACTGACAGAGTAAGCGAAATTGCTGTCGAAGTTGTTGCTGCAATAGGAGGAGAGAACTTGCCAAACGGTCAAGTCTATTTAATTTCAGGGGATTACCAATACAGAATTTTTGAAAGTCCGCTTGGCAGCGGTTTAGATATCGCAGGGAAAAAATTATTAGAAATCGGAGTCTTAAACTTCAACACAGACAAGGCAAAAACTGAGTACGAAAGAACAACCAATAAAGTAATTTATGAAGGATAATAAAGACGAATTCACGAAGATGGGGACAAAAAAAGACCCTGCCAAGAAAAAGAGTTTCGCTGTTCAAAGTTTTAGGCTTTCATTGGATAATGATTTTATTCAGAAGCCAAAGTTCGAAGAAGATAAAAAAAAAGGATATATTAAATACGGAGATAAAAATCTTTTCCCGGACTTCCTTCTTGAAGTTTTCTTTAAAAGCGGAAAACATAACGCAATAATTAATCGAAAGATTAAAATGATTGCGGGTAAAGGTTTCGAACAAGAGACTGAAGCAACCAAAAACGAGCAAGGATTATATCCCGGAAAAACAACGGCTAAGCTTTTGGCTTCTGATTTAGAAATTTTCAAGGGTTACGCTTTGTTTCTTCGCTGGAACGTTAAGAAAGATAAAGTTATTGCTTACGATTATTTACCATTTCATAAAGTTAGACAAGGGATCAATGAAGGAACTTTCTTTGTAAGCGAAGATTGGTCTGCTACAAGAAAAGATAAAAATAAGCCTGTTGAATATTTCGAATTCACAGGAGAAAAGGGTCTATCCGCTGAATTTAAAAGTCTTCCAAAACTAGGGAAGGGCGCTTCAGACAAAGAGAAGGAAGCAAGAGAGGACGCGCTCCGAAAAGAAACAGTTGAAGTTTGTTATTTTACTGACGTTTCAGTCGGAACAGACGCTTATCCAATTCCTAATTACTTTAGTAATATTGAATGGGTATTAACTGATTCAGAAATAGGAGAGTATAGCTTAAACTTAGTTCTTAACGAATTCTTGGGCGGGTTTCATATTGGATTTAAAAACGGTATTCCTGAGGAAGATGAAAGAGAAGAAGAGAAGAAAGCTTTCGAAAAAGAGTACACAGGATCAAACGGAAAGAGAGTTATTATAACATTTTCCGAACCTGAGTCAGAGGGCGTTGATTTTAATCCTCTTCCTTCAGCTGGGAATGAAAACATTCTTGAAAACACAGAAAAAAGAGCAGCTACAAATATTTTTATAGCTCATGAAGTTGTTGATCCAATCTTATTTGGAATAAAGGACGGAGAAGGCGGTCTTGGCAGAGCAAAGAATGAAATGATTGAGAGCTTGGCAATTTTCCAAGCGGTGTATATTGACGATCAGCAAGAGCTTATTGAAGACACCTTTCTCAAAGTATTTTCTGCAATGGGACAAACAGACCCAGTAAATTTAAAAACTTATTCTATTGGAGAAATGAAGGCAGGAGAAAAACCTGAGGTTGAGTTTACTATTACAAACAAGAAAAAATAAAAGATTAATGTCAGATATAGTTATATTTTTAACAGCGGACGCCTTGACTAAGTCAATGCCTGTCAATAATGATTCGGATTCGGACAATCTTTCAAAGACAATTGGAATAGCTCAAGAATTTCATCTTCAAAGCGGCTTAGGGTCAAATCTTTACAAGCATATCAAAGACTTAGTTTTTAATAATACAATTGGCAATCCGGGAAACTCAGATTATAAGCTTTTGCTTGACGACTATATAACGCCCGTACTGCTTCGTTATTCTTATTACCGATCAATCAGGACTCAATCAACTCAAGTAACTGATAAGGGCGCTCAGAATCGCAACGGAGAAGCTTCTGTTCGCGCTCCTGAATCAAACGTTCACGCTTTGAGACAAGACGCTTTAAACGACGCTGAGTTTCACGAAAAGCTTATGTTAAAATTTATTTGCGATCAAGGCGCTTCCGTGTTTCCTGAATATTTTACTTCAGACGCGGACGACCTGAAGCCAAAAAAAGGAACGCCTTTCAACGGGATCGCTTACTCAAGGAAAAGAAAACAAACAAGGGAGGAAAGATTTAGATAATGGAAAACTATTACATTAAAATATTCTGTTTGATTTGGGTTTTTTATAAGCTGCAATACGAGTTTAGAAAAATGAAATATGAATTCTCTGTTCAATGGTTTAAAGATAACGTTGTTCGCGTTTTCGACTGTTGGTATTGTGTTACCTTTTGGCTAACTTTGATTGTTACTTTAGATGTTTTCGCGGCTGCTATTTTAGCTTTTGCCGCGCACATTATAGAAATCATTATTGAAAAATTACAAACTTTTAAATTATAATACCATGAATAAAGGAAAAGAAATATTCTCTTTCACAGCTGAGGAAATCAGATACGTAAAAGAAATCAAAAAAACTAGAAGGATTAATACTTCTCAAGGAGATTTCATTCAAAATATTATTAGGAAACAAGTTAACCCTCGTTTTAATATGTGTACATCTTGTCCCGGAACAGTTAGAAATCAATTTGCAAAAATTGTTGCTTGGATGGAAGCTTTCATCGGTTGTAAGATAGATAAGTTTTCAGAAAAAAATTGCGAAGGATTGCTTGAGAAAGGCGAAGACAGAATTGTTCAAGAGGACAAGACTATTGAGCAAGAAAAAGCAGACGCCAAGAAAGCAAGAGAAGAGTCTGAAAAAGCTGAAACAAAAAGAAGAAAGGATTTACAAAAGAAGGCTGACGCCAAGCAAAAAAGAGCTACTGATAAAAGAACGAAAGAAAGAAACGAGCTTAAGGAATCTCGTCAGAAAAAGATTGACGATGAAAATCAAAGCCTTAAGGATAATAGAAAGAAAGAATCAGACGAAGCGGCTGACGCTAACGAGATTTACAAGGCAGCTGTCATTGTTTTGTTGGTTGGAGAACATAAGCTTTTAACTGAGAGAAAAGCCGTTGAAGATTTGGGAACAGCTGCGGAAATAATTGAACACGTTGAAGAGACAACGGGAATTGTTATCGAAACTGATCCAAAGTCTAAGCAAAAAATTATTAATGAAGCTCTTTCAATCAACAGAAAAATAGCTGATTACGCGAGAAACAATAAAGAGGAAGTCGATCAGATCGAAGCTAAATTAATCGCTGATAGAGAAGAAGCTACTCTCGAAGCTAAGGGATTAAGATTAGACGTCTTAAAAGGCTTTGAAAAAATGAAGATCAACAAATTAAAAGAAGAGCTGACTGCTCAGAAGATTGAGTTTGACGCTGAAGAGAAGAAGAAAGAAATCTTAGTTGATTTGTTAATGAAAAAGTATGACGAAACGGTAAAGACCGCGTCAGAATAAAGATATTCATTCCTTCTAATGCCAACTTAAGGGCGCTCTTCGGAGTGCCCTTTTGCTTTGGGTTAAAATTATTCTTATTGACGTTCAGTAAGTTAGGGAATATTGTAATAAATAAAACCATAAAACAAGTATTAATTAAAAAACATTATATATGTTTGTATCGTTAACCAATAATTATTAACCAATACGTAGAAAATATGAAAATTGTAAAAATTAAGTTGTATGATTACAACGAGCTTTCTGAGAAAGCAAAAAAAAATGTTAAACTTTATTTAAACCTAGTTCTTGGAAAAGATTTCTTTAAGATGGTTACTTACGAAGAACAGGCTTCTAAAAGTCAATGGTTTGAAAACGGAGACGTTTATAATAAAGCCAAAGGAGAGATTGAAGAAGGCGTTCCTTATAAAATACGTGACGGAATTGCTTCAAGTATGCACGAAGTTAAAGAGATTGAACCGGGTCGTTATATACTCGGACATCGCTCAAATGGTTCAATTACTTATTATGCTAAAAGCAAAGAAGACGCTGAACACGTTCTTCGTCTTTGGGACAATGCCTCGCAACTTTTAGCAGCATTAGAAGAGGTCTTAAGTTGTGAACGATGTGTAACCGTTCAGTTAGGAAGACAAACAGGAAAAACTCATTATAAAAATGCTTTAGAACAAGCTGAAAAAGCAATCAAAAAAGCAACTGAATAGAAACTTTCTACGTAAGTTAGCCCTTCGGGGCGCTTACGTTTTTTAATTTAATTATATAATATGCCAGAACAAGAAACACCAAAACCGAAAACTACTTTCGAAGTAGATTCATCCGGGTTACATCACGATTTTAAAGACGCTTGCGGGCGTCAGGGATCAGATATGACGAAGGAACTCAATAAATTTATAGTTCAATACGTAGCCAATTATAAACGCGCTAAGGAGTCAAAGGAGGGAAGTAATGTTTGATGAAAAGAAAATTGATCCAGCTCTCGTTGAAGTTTACGACGACATTGACGCGTTAATGAATAAGATTCTTGAGCGCTTAAACAATCAAACAGGAATCGTTGGAGCTATGACAAAGCTCAGAGTTACTAAGATGTTTATTAATCAAGTTTGTACGGGAGGAAATAAGGTTCATTTTATGAATGAGTACAATAAAATCGCTGACAAAATAAACAAATTCCAAACAGACGGAAAGCCTCTTGAGGTTGAGGAAGAGCTGAACAAGAAAAAGGCTGTTAATAAAGCCGCTGGAATTGTTATCAAGATGCCTTCGCGAAAAGAAAGGAGAAAAAATAAGAAGTAAAAGAGAGCGCCCTCTCGAAAGAAAGGGCGCAAGGTAGAAATTAATTAACCAATAAATAATTACACCAAAAAGTAAAAGTATGGATTTAAATTCAATTAAACAACTCGTTCAAGATTCTCTTGACGGAAACGAAAACCCTTTAAAAGCTTACGGGATTATTTGCAATCAAATCGAAGAGCTTAAAATTTGCGCTGAGCAAGTGAAAGAGGCAGCTATATTAGAAGCGCTGAATCAAGATAAGAAGACTTTCACAAACTCAGGATTCAAGTTTTCATTAAAAGAAGGGGGCGCTCGTTACGATTATAAGCATATTAAAGAATGGGCTGACGCAAAGAAAGTTCTTGACGATATTCAAGCAAAGTTAAAAATTGCTTACGCGGCTTACAAGCAAGGACTAAATACAGCTGACGGAGACGGAGAAGTTGTTGAGCTACCTAACGTAACTTATAACAAGGAGTCATTATCTGCTAAGATTGTTAAGTAATGAAAAAACAAATTTATTACTCTAACATAACAATTGAAGTTCATATTCGCGGGAATAAATGGGACAGCCCTCAGGTAATTACAGGAGTTGTTGTCGCTGGAAGTGACGCTGAAATAAAGAAGGATAAAACGCTGTTAAGAAAGATAGCTCAGAAGCTAAAAGGAAAAGCAGCTGGCTACAAATTTGACCTCGATAGAATCCGAATCATAAAGATAGAAAAGCGTTGGCGAATGGGATTAGGATTCATGCACCAAGAGAAAAATATAAAAAGTAAATCAATTAAAAATTAAGGTAACTATATACTTATTAACCCTAAATAATAAAATTATTCTATTTGATTATCAGTAAGTTACGTTATTTGACTGAAAATAATTAAGTGAAATGACTTATATGTGATAATTATTCGTATCTTTATACTATAATTAAAATAAACGATATGAACTTATTAGAAATTAAAACAACATTAGAAGATTTAAGCAACGGACACCAACTTACAATGGCTAATTTACCAATATGGTCAAGCATTATGCAATTAGCTGATGAGAAAGGACACTTTGCTTCTGAAATAGTTGAAAAAGTAATTTTAGACAATAAGTCAGTATCAGAAAAACAATGTTGGGTAGTTGCTTATTTTGCAAAAAACAACGGATTAATTAACTAAAAAATAAAAAGATGAAAAAATTAGAACAAGTAAAAAAGACATACAGCATTATTCAGTATGAAAATGGGATTCAAGAAATGTACACTCAAATTAAAGTGAAAAGTACAAGTGGTAAAGTGTTTGAAATTTACAAAAAAACAAACAATGTAGAAGAGGCTGTTTTTTATATTACTGATGATGTCTTTAGAATGTCAAAAAAATCAGTAATAAACTATTTAAAAAAGAATTAAAATGGTAACCCTGCAAAAATTCACAAACTTAATTAATTTATTCGGGTACTTCTCAAACGAGCAAGTATGTCGTGATTATTTAGAAGAAATTAGATGGAATGGTAATTTACAATGTCCTTACGAAGATTGTGGACACGACCATATCAATAAATATAGTGATGGTAAGCGTTACAAATGTTCTAAATGTAAACGACAATACAGCGTTAAAGTAGGAACTATATTCCACGATAGTAAAATTTCATTACAAAAGTGGTTCGCTGCTATTTACTTAATCACAAGCCATAAAAAAGGTATTTCTTCTTTACAACTTCATAGAGATGTTGGCGTTACACAAAAGACAGCGTGGTACATATTACACCGTGTTAGAAAATCTTTAGGGATAAACGAAGATTCACAAAAATTAACAGGCGAAAAGCATTTACAGTTTTACGTTGATGAATTTGTGTTTAGGTACAACACAAGGAACTACTCAGAAGATTATCGGTTTGATTTAATGTTGAACCAAATTAATAACGCAATGTCATATAAACAACTAATCAATAATGAACGACCTAATAATAAAATGGAAGCTAAGCAGGGGTCTTTTGGCTTCTAAAATTGGAATGGCACAAGGCACATTCAACAATAAACTTAATCCTAATCACTTTACATCCTTCAACGATAAAGAAATTCAATCGTTAAAGGATGTTTTAATTGAATTAAGAAATGAATTGCAGTTTATTGATAATATAGGCTTTAATGATGCGTTGAAAATTATAACGCAGAAGAAAGTTTAAAAATGAGATTATCAATTATGAGAAACCGTATAGAAAAAAGAGTTAATAAGTATATAGTTACCAAAATTAATATAAACTTTAAATTAATATAAACTTTAAATTACAATTATGAAAACAATGAAAAAAATCGCATTAATTTTAATATTGGCTTTAGTGTCAATAGCGTTAACCTCCGATGCTGAAACAGGAGTCAGTTCAGCTATAATTGGCTGCCCTATTATTTTAATGGCAATTATAGCCACAAATAAAGGCGGAAATTATGAGCCTGTTCCTGAGGGGATGCACGTTGCAAGATGTGTAGCAATGTATCACGTTGGAACTGTCCCGGAAAAATTTGACGGGACAGAAAAGATAATGAACAAAGTAATTTTAACTTGGGAGTTACCAAATTGCTTACACGTTTTTGACGAGGAAAAGGGAGAGGAAATAAGGCTCATTTCAAAAGAGTACACGCTCTCAATGAATGAGAAGGCAAACTTAAGAAAAGACCTTGACTCTTGGAGAGGAACAGCTTTCACAGAAGAAGAGGCAGCTGAATTCGATGTGACTAAATTACTTGGTATTGAATGTATGATTCAAGTCGTTCACAAAGTAGCGAAAGCAAGCGGGAACACAAACGCAAAAGTAAATGTTATTACTCCTGTTGCTGACGGAGTAACTGTTCCTGAGCAAACGAATGAAAGCTTTGAATTCAATTATGAAAACATAGCTGAAACTTATCCAACTGTTCACGAATGGATAGCGAAAAAGATTCGTACTTCTGAAGAGTTCGCGGCTTCGGGTTATGTTCCTGAAACGGAAGCTCCGGCTGAAGCTGCAACAACAGCAACTCCCGCAGCAACAACAACGCCAGCGGCTAAACCAGCGGCAAAGAAAGCAGCTCCTAAGAAAGCAGCGGCAGCGAAACCAAAGTTTTAGATAGTACACTAAAAAGCTAGTGGAGTGAACATTGTCCCCGTAGTTTACTAGGGGTTAAAGGTCGCAATAGAAAGGCACACTCATTTTCCGAAGCAGCTCAGGGGGTAGAGCGGCTCTGTAAATAGCGGAGTAGGGGTGCGGGTTCGACTCCCGCCTTCGGAGCAAAAATTATTTAATAATCATATAAAATTATAACACAATGGCAAGAGACGAATTTAATAGGAGTTGGATTTTACAAACAGGAATTTCAATCATAGAACAATACGGAGGCAACTTAACAATAAGAGGGCTTCATTATCAATTAGTCGGGGCAGGAATGACTAACACAATGCAACACTATAAAAGAGTTGTTGCGGCAATGGGTCACGCCCGTTGGGCTGGTCTTGTAAGCTTCGATGCTTTCAGGGATCACGACAGAACTGTTCTCGGGGAAACTAAGTACGAAGAGACTGACGTTAATTCAAAGGTCAATCAAGCAACAGGAGAAGTAAAGGCTTGGATTTCTCACTATCGAAAAAACCATTGGGAAAATCAACCAAATTATGTTGAGGTCTTTATTGAAAAGAAAGCTCTCATAGGAGCGTTCGAAGAGCCTTGTCAGAAAAACGCTGTTGCTCTTTGTCCGTGTAAAGGCTACCCTAGTTTAACTTATATCAAAAACGCTGTTTATCGTTTTGAAGAAGCAATTGCAGCTGGAAAGAATCCTATTATTTTGTATTTCGGAGATTACGATCCGAGCGGAGAAGATATTCCGAGAAGTATTAAAGCTAATATGAATAGGCTCGGTCTTGATGTTAATGTAAAACGGATCGCTTTAATGGAGAATCAAGTTGTTAAGTGGAAGCTTCCGCCTGCTCCGGCTAAAGTTGGAGATTCAAGAACCGCAAGCTGGGGAGGAATCGGACAAGTTGAACTTGACGCTGTTAAACCTGAGAAGCTTGTTAAGCTGGTTCAGAAAGCAATTGACAAGGAATTCGACCTTAAACTTTACGGGGAACTTATGGCAACTGAAGGGAAAGAAAGAAGGATTTTTAAGAAGAAAATGAAGGCTAATGTAACTGAAATTGTTAAGAACTTTTAATGCAACTTCGACACTATCAACAAAGAGCAAAGAATAATTGCAGGGCAGCTTTTAACAACGGTTGCCAAGCAATTATTCTCGAAGCTCCGACAGGATCAGGCAAGACAGTTACGTTCGCAGACATTGCAAAGAGCGCTGTTAATCTCGGCAACCGAGTTATCGTTGTTGTCGATAGAAAAGAGCTACTCGATCAAGCGACAGAGAAGCTAAAAGCTTACGGGCTTCTTCCTGAGATTATAACGGGAGGCAAGAAGCACATCAATTACGCTGCTCTTTGTTACGTTGCAACTGTTCAAACTTTGAAGCGAAGACAGTTTCCTGAAGCGGCAATTGTAATAATTGACGAAGCTCACAAACAGATATTTGACGAGGTCGCCTTGACCTATAAAAAGAAAGGCGCTCTTGTTATCGGAGCAACTGCAACCCCGATCAGAAAGGGCAAAGCAATGACTCAGCTCTCTTCGATTTACGATGATATTATTTCCTCGACATCTATTAGGGAATTAATCAAGGAGGGATTTCTTGTTCCAGCTCGAACCTTTGGAAAGAAGATTGATCTCGAAGGAGTCAAACAGAAAAAGGGAGACTACGATCTTGACGCAATGTTCAATATTTACGACAAGCCTTTTCTTTACACGGGGCTAACAAATAAATATTGGGAACATTGTCCCGGAACAAAAGCAATTTGTTTTAATATCAATGTTAAACATTCTATTCTAACAAGGGACGCCTTCAGGGCAGCCGGAGTTTCGGCTGAACACGTTGACGGGAACACATCAAAGAACGAACGTGAGCGACTGTTGAGGGAGTTTAAGCAGGGAAAATTCCTTGTCCTTTGCAATGTTGATATTCTGACGACAGGATTTGACGAGCCAAGCCTTCAATCAATTATAATTAATAGAAGAACTAAATCTATTTCTTTATACCTTCAAATGTGCGGGAGAGGGTCAAGACCGTTTGAACACTTCGGATTCAAGAAGGAGTTCTTTAATATCTTAGACATGGGAGGCAACACAGCTGAACATGGATTTTGGGAGAGAGACAGAGAGTTTTCTTTAACTCACAAGGTCGGGAACGGAGGCGGAGTTTCCCCTGTTAAGAATTGTCCTGAGCCTAAAATCGTTGAGTTTAACGGAGGCTTTAAACAGCTGGCTTGGCTGAGCTTAACCTTAGAAGATCGTAAGAACTACGGCTGCGGAGCAATCGTTCACGCTTCAGTTCCTTATTGTCCTGAGTGCAATTACATCTTCCCAAAGAAGAAACGAGCTGAGGTTGAAGCAGACTTTTCAGAGCTGAACAATCCCGAAGGACTTCCTGAACATTTAAGAAAGCCTTTCGATAAAATGACGTTTGACGAACTACTTCAAACACAGCAAATTAAGGGCTATAATATGAATTGGATTTTAAGGCAATTCGAAAACACTGAAGAGAATCTAAAAAATTATGCTAACTTTATGGGCTATTCTAGCGGCTGGGTTTATCAGCGTTTGCAATTAGTAGACCAGCAAGAAGAACAAAATAATTAACCAATAAAATAAATAATTATGGAATTAACAGGAACCAACAGAGATCAGTTTGACGAATGGGCTGACAAAAATTTCGAAGGCGAATCTAATAAACATGAAATTAATACAATGTTTATCGACCTACCTTTCGAAATGCAATCGGGAGTTTACAGAAAGTATTTCGCAGAAAAACATAACATTGTTATTAATACTGATTTCGAATGTAAATTAGAAATTTGTACTTACTCAGCTTTAGATTACAGCAAGAACAGAGAAAGAAGCTCACATGAAAACTATCATGTTATTGAGAATACGCTTTGCGATGGCGTTTTTTATTCAGACGTTCAAACAGCTTTAAAGGATGCTATCGAAACTATTGATAAGTATTTAAATTTTATCCTGTAATGATAGAAAAATTTGAGCCGATCAACGCGCTCTCTGAGGAAGAGCTGACAAAAAATTACTTCATTGGTTTTAGAACTGATCTAGGAATTAAATTCATTTACCTTCAGAATAAAGGATTTGTTATCAAGGATAAAATCGAGGAAACTATTTCTGTATTTCAAGAGGGTGACGAAAATTCCGATATAATTTTTAAAGCAGTTAGAAGAAAATTTCCGTTAGCTCAAAAGCTCCCGGTTTTAGAATTTTATAATCAAGAGAAAACATGACAGGAAAATATTTAATTACAACAGACGAATTCTTTATTGCGCCTGACGGTCAAAGCTATCAAGCTGTTTGGGGAGACGTTAAGATTCTCGGAGACGAAGCGCTCGGATTAAAGACAAATAGAAACGCAACGAATTGGTACGCTAAAGTAGGTAGTTCGGAAAAGCATATAATAATTGCTGGCTGCCAAATTCATTATGCTATTAAGTGTAACAAGAAGCCAAAGCTTCATAAACATTTAGTTGATAATGTTCACGAAGGAAAAGTAATTGAATATAAATCAGCAACAAGGATTTATTTGGCTCAATGAAAGTAACTCTATTTAAAAATATAAAGGCTACAACAGGCGGAGAAGATTATTTAATTCAGGACGTTTTCAATTGGATTATTGAAGGAGCTTGGAAAGATAAAGTTGAGCCGATTAGAACTTTAACGGACAAGGACGAAAAATCCAAAGCTAAGAAAGAGCTTCCCTATTTCACAGCGTCCGGGACATTCAAGGCTCGTAACCTTGACGGACTCAAAGAACACTCAGGAATCATTGCAATTGATATTGACAACATTGACGATCCAACCGAAGCGAAAGGCTGGCTCGCAAACGATCGCTTCTCTTGGTTCACTTGCTTATCAGTTGGAGGAAAAGGTCTTGTCGTTTTTGTAAAGATTCAAAAGAATAAGCAGCTCGAAGCTTTCAATTTCCTTCAGGAATATTATCAGCAAAATTACGGAATAGAAATCGACAAGGCTTGCAAGGATGTTCCAAGAGCGCGGTTTGTTACTTACGATCCTGACGGCTATCTAAACGAATCAGCTGAGACTCTAATCATTGAAGAGGAAGCTCAGTTTGATCCTGAGAAAATGCTGAGCCAAATCGAAGCGAGGGTTGCGGCTGCTCAGTCAGGCGAACGGCATAATGTATTATTAAAGCAATCTATTTTAGCGGGCGGTTATATCGCTGGGAATCTTATTGACGAAGGCGTTGCAATCACAAGGCTTGAGCTTGCTTTTATTTCGACTCCTTATACGCCTACTTACGATTACATGAAGACTATAACTGACGGAATCGGAAACGGGAAAACAAAGCCAATTAATATTGAGCTTTATCGTCAGGTTGCAAAAACTAATTCAACCAAAGGGAGAAAATTAACCGAGCTTCGTTTCATGGTTCGCGAGCAACACCGCAACGGAATCTTTATAACAGAAGAAGAGCTGAAGACTTATTGTAAGGGCAGGGACTTAGATTACCAAGAGGCGGAGGACGCGGTTAACGAAATCTATTCCAAAGAAGAACAATACTTAAACTTCAATAAGAAAGCGCCAGCGATCAAAGCGCAAATAATTATCGGAGATCAATTCGAATTCCAAAACAATGTAGTTAAACAATCAATTGATTTCAAAGACGCTGGCGCTGAAGATTGGCAGCCTGTTTCTTTTGAAGATGTTTGGTTATATGTTCAGGAGCGAACGGTTTCAAAGGTTGCTATCGGAGACATAAAGAATTTGCTCAACTCTTCTTGGGTTGATAAGTACGATCCTTTCTTAGAATACTTTGAAAGCCTTGAGGAGTGGGACGAGCCGCACGATTATATCGAAGAACTAGCAAGCTACATCAACACGACTAACGACAAATACTTTTCGGCTATGCTTAAAAAACACCTTGTCCGCTCGGTTGCCTGCTCGCTTGCTGAGCATGTTAATAGATATGTATTTGTTTTCGTTGGGGAGAAACAGAACACGGGAAAGAGTACCTTCATTCGTTTCCTTAATCCATTTGATAAGGGTAACTATTACACTGAGGCAAAGCTTTCAGAAAACAAGGATTCCCTTTTCGCTATGTCTGAGAATTTCCTCTATAATTTAGAGGAGCTTTCCGAAATGACGAAGCACGACGTTAACAGAGTCAAGGCTTTAATATCCCAATGGATTATTAATGAGCGAAGACCCTACGCTCATACAGCCGTGACCGTTAAGAGACGTTGTAACTTTTGGGGATCAACAAACAACGCTCAATTCCTTACAGACACAGAGAACACTCGCTGGCTTTGCTTTGAGGTTAGCTCGATTGACTGGACTTATTCTAAGCTTGACGTTCATAAGATTTGGGCGCAAGCGTATTATTTATATCAAAATGGCTTTGACGCTGAGCTTACCAAAGAAGAGAACGAGCTTCAGGAGAAAGTTAACAAGTCTTACGAGGTTTCCGATGTCGGCAAGGATTTGATTTCAAAGCATTTTAAGCCTACCAAAGTTAAGGGCGGCAATACTTCCTTCTATTCAGTTGCGGACATCATACAGACTTTGACAGAACTCACAGATAACAAGGTAAAGTTTAATGAACGATCAATCGGAAGGAGTCTTATTCAGCTCGGCTTTGCTAAAGGGAAACAATATGTTAACACTCAGCAAGTTAGGGGCTATTGGGCGGAGAGAATTACGGGAGCTTATTCAGGAGAGAACGCTGAACAAACAAAAGCAAAATTTTAATATTAACAAATAAATTATATATTATGAGTAAAATAGCAGAAAACAATTTAGAAGAACAGCAAGAATCTAAATTAACATTAAATCAATTATTCGCTTTTGGAAAGATTCAAATAATTGTAGATGATTTAAGTAAGTTGAGTCTACTTAAGAGCTTTTTAAAGAAAGCTGGATTCGTTTATAATCCAATTAAAAAATTTGCCAAGAATAGATATATTTTCACGACAGCTTATCTTTGGGGAAAGGGTCGATATATAAATAATAGTATGTATAGGAATAAGTATAGAAACGGAATGAAGGTTGTTAAACTATCTTCTCTTGAAGTTCAATAATTGTTCCAGCGCGCCCGGTTACAATTGAAGGATTCTCTCATTATCTCGTTGGAGCTTGGGGAGGGTTTATCTTTAATACAAGGACAGCAAAAAAGCTTTACTTCAGACGAAATAATTCAAGGAAGAAAGGGCGGAATGTCTCATACTTTTAAAATTTCGGCTTCAGAATCTCATAAATCTTTATTTATTTAATTATGATTTGTTTTAAACCTAACGTCTTAAACGTCTTATCATTTCAACAAGACGTTATTGTTAAATGCAAACGTCTTGCTCTTAGCCCTTGCCGTTATTGGTTTTTAACCTCAACAAGACATAAGACGTTAGACTTCTCAGAAAATCTCGTCAGCAATACTAAAGGCATATATTATATATATACTAACTCTTTAAAATTTAATGTCTTTAATGTCTTATATAGTTTAACCTTAATATTAATAGGCTCTTCAGCGAGTCGTTATTCAAAAACCCTAACGTCTTAAACGTCTTAAACGTCTTATATTATGTCATTTAAACCTTACAACCCCGTTCCCTATTGGTCTGAAGATCAGCTTCAGGCTTTTATATATAAAACCTTTTGGAATAAATGCCCTCTTTACAGAAGAAGATTATTCTCAGTTCCAAACGGAGGGAGCAGACACCAACTTGAAGCAAATAAATTAAAATCAACTGGACTTGTTCCGGGAGTTCCTGATCTGATTTTCTTCTCAAAAGATTTGCTCGTTTTTTTTGAGCTTAAAAAAGAGAAGGGGAAATTATCCAAGAATCAAGTTATTTTAAAGAAGGTTATCAACGGTCAAAAAGTTCCGTATTTTTTAGTGCGAACTCCTGACCAATTTTTTTACGCTATATTTTTTATACTTATGACTAGAAATAAATTAAACAAACAAGACTCGGTTAAATTAATGCGAGCAGTTCAAGACGAAGAAGGACTAATTTTCTTTGGATTAACAGAGGCACAATTCGAGTATGAAATGAAAGTCTTCTCATATATTTTTGAGGCTGAAATGGATCAACCCGAAAACATTCTCGAATTAACAGAACCTGAAACGAGGGAGAAATTTATTAAGACGATCAAGAAGTTTATTCATTTGGAGTACGATTACTCGAATAATTTTCAATTGGTTTTCTCAGAAGATTTCACGACATTTGTAAAACAGTCAATTTTATAATGGAAGAAAACAGAGATAATGTCGATAGCGCTTTAAATTGTGGCTGCCTTGTATTAGGCGTTTTCTTGCTATTAAATATTGCCTTATGGTCTTACGTCATTTACATTTATTGGATATGACAGATAAGCTTACAATCAAGGAACAGACCTTTGTTGCCAAGTTCATGGAATCGGGCAAAAAAAACGATGCTTACGCTTGCGCGTACAACGCTGAGAACATGAAGCAAGCAACTATTGATAACAGGGCTTATGAGTTGTCAAACAAGCCAAGAGTAAAGAGGGAGATTGAAGGGAGACGAGCAGCCCTCACGGAAAGATGTCAAGTAACTCAAATAAGAATCCTTCAGGGTTACTTCAAAATCATTGACGATTACAACGAGGGTATTCGGCTGGCGAAGTCAAAAAAGAAGGCTGACAATTCAGCGTCTTATAGGATCGCTAATTTTGTCAATGGCTCTCATGTTGTAGCAGCTTTAAAAGCTATTGCCGAAATGACAGGATTGACTGCTCCGAAAGCTGACGCAATTAACAACGGAATAATTATTAATTATATAAACCCACAATGAAATTAACAATACCTTTAACTCAAATTGAAATCGAAGACGGCTGTCATTTAATTGCGGCTATTTGGATCAACGGTTCAATCGCTAGAATGATAATTGATTCAGGAGCTTCGGCAACTGTATTTGATGAAAAAAGATTAGTCAATTATGTCAGCCCGGAGACGGCTCGAATCGAACACCGAAAAGTCTCTTCAGGTCTTGGCGTTGATAAGGTCAAAGTGTCAGGCGTTATTCTTGATAAGATTCAAATAGGAGACTTAAGGCTTTACGAGTTTGAAGCTAACGCAATGAACCTCAGTTCAATTAGTAGGGCTTATTATGACATGAAAGAGAAGCCAGTTGAAGGTGTTCTTGGCAGCGATATTTTGAAGCGTTACAGGGCTATTATAAATTACGATGAACTAAAGCTTGTGTTGTTTATTTAATTGTTTACATTTGTAAAATATCGCGGGGTAGAGCAGATGGCTAGCTCGTAAGGCTCATAACCTTAAGGTCGTCAGTTCGAGTCTGACTCCCGCTACTAGGTAATCAATGTTTTATGTTTTAGATAGGCTCAGAAGCTCTTGTTAATTTCAAGGGCTTCTTTGTTTATATGAATTAATTTGTTACATTTGACCTATGAGAAAATTCTTAGCTTTAAGTCTGACTTGCATACTTGCATTTTCGACAGGGTTTGCCTCAACAGGCTCAGACCCCGCACAAACTGAAAACGGATTCATCTTGATCGCTGACGATGTCAGTTCCGAAATGAGTCCTTTGTCTGTTGGCGAATGCGATGTGTTATTTGACGAGGCGGAGTTCGCGTTCAATAGCTCTATCGAGTTTAAAACATTTACTCATTCAATTAAAGCTGCTTCTGAAGCCGCTCATAATTGCCTGAAGATTAAAAGATATCCCGACAAATCGAAATTGATTTTTAACAAGGCAAGAGACAAGTTAACGAGTTAATGCCTTTTGTTTAGAAAACAAAGAGAGCCTTCTTTCAGAGAGGGCTTTTTTTGTTGTTAAGTTTTTCTTATCTTCGCATCTAACCAATAAATTAAAATCATGTTAAAACCTAAACAACCGCTCCAAAATTGGACGGCAAGAAAAATCAATAAAGGAGACTTTGAAATTGCAAACGAGGGCTTACAAAATATTGCTGACATTTATTGTCGTGAGGGAATGAATGATGAAATGAGATATCCAACGCCTAAAGAAGCTGAATTCAACGCTCTTCTAATCAAGAAAGCTCCTCAAATGGCTCAGACTTTAATTGATCTACATAGCCAGTTCAAGGACTCAGGGAAAATGAATATTCACGCTTTAGGAATTGAAGCCTTATTAAAAGGAATAGCGAAATGAGCAAACACGGAATAGCACTTTACAAGAAGCCTTCTGAAGAGCTGCTTCTTAAATACGGGATATCTAAGAAGCATAAATTAACGAGGGCGAAAGTCTTGTTCGTATCTTCATTTGATCTGAATAAAATGTCTCAGTTTAAAAATGCAAATGAGATTGCTTCTTTCTTCGAAACGGATTCAAAAATAATCCGAGCAGTAAAGAAGATGCAAAAATTTGACATGACTCCTGAAGAAGTATTCCCGAAAGAATTTCCTAACTTTGAAGATCGGATTGAACCGAACGGGGATTTTCAACGACTAAAGAAAACCTCGTTATATAAACGTTTGGCTTCTTAAATAAATGGCAATTGATTTCGCTCCCTCAATAAAACAAGATAGGCTCTTCAAAGCTTTTCATGACGAGAAAACAACTCAAGTATTATACGGAGGAGCTGCTTCAGGCGGGAAGTCTTACGGGCTTTGCGCTCTTGTTGTAATGAAGTGCCTTGAGTGTCCCGGAATCCGTGTTCTAATGGGAAGGGAAGAGCTGAAGAACTTGAAGGCTACAACGGTCAAGACCCTCTTCAAATTATTGGCTGAATGGAAATTCGAAAAGGATAAGCATTATAAGTATAATCAAACCGAAGGAGTCCTAACTTTTTACAACGGATCAGAGATACTTCTTAAGCAACTTAAATACGAGCCGTCTGATCCTGAATGTAATTGGTTGGGTTCTCTTGAAATAACTTTCGCCTGTGTTGACGAAGCTCCTGAAGTTGTGGAAAAGGTTATTGACATTTTACACTCACGTTGCGGACGTTGGCTCAATGATGAATATAAGATCAAGCCAATGTTGCTAATGACTTGTAATCCTTCAAGGGGTCACTGCTATAGTAATTTCTATAAGCCTTCGTTAAAAGGTAAGCTGAAGAAAAATCGAATGTTTATTCCAGCAACGATTGACGACAACGACAGGATGCCTAAGGGCTACAAACAACATCTACTTGATACGCTGGATTACAATGATAGGCAACGACTTGTTCATGGTAAATGGGAGTTTGACTCTGATCCGAACGCCCTCGTTAAATTCAGTAATATTGACAAGGCTTACGATTATATAAAGCCCCAAGTTTTTACAGGGCAACCGTACCTGACTTGTGATATTGCTTTTTTATCTGATAAGTGTCTGCTCGTTCGTTGGGTCGGTCTTTGTATTGTAGAAATTATTGAGATTGACAAGGAGAAGGAAAAGCCCGAAGAGATTATAAAAGCCCTAATGATTAAACACTCAATCCCAAAAGCAAACGTTTGCTACGATGCGACAGGCGCGGGGCTATATTTAAAGAACTATCTCAAAGGTTCTTACATTTTTCATTCAGGAGCTAAGCCGATAACTAAGAAGAAGAAAGATAAGGCAGGCGAAAAGGAATTTGAACACCTGAAAACGCAAGTATATTATATGTTATCTCAGGAAATAATGAAGGACGATTCAGCGTTCAAAATATTTGATTCGTTCTTCCGGGAAGAGCTTATTGAAGAAGTCCTTTGTATCAAAACGTTACCGAAAGAAAAGCTTGAGTCCGTTATCAAAATGATTAAGAAAGACGAGATCAAGAAATTAATCGGAAGGTCTCCTGATATCCTTGATGCGATTGCAATGAGATTCGTTTACGAAATTAAAGTAAAATATAAGAGAAATTTTTAATACATTTGTAGCTTAACCAATTAAATTTACATTATGCCTGAACCAAAAACAATAGAAAAAAAGTTGCATCCCGAACCTATCGAAATTGAACAAGTTAAAAATGGGTATATAATTAAAACCGCTCGCGATTATTCAAGAGAGTGCGGGAGTTTTGTTTCATCCGAGCAAAAAGTTTTTCAATCAAAGAAAGAGTTATTAAAACATATAGGGGAATATTTCTCTTTCGAAATTAAAACAAACATTGAGAATGATTAACACTCTAACAAATCACGATTTAAAAGTCAATACGCTGAAAGGCTGGATTGAACAATTGCATAAAGCGAAAGTTATTGCCGTTGTCGGAAAGACCCGGAATAAAAACGTAACTGTAAGAACCTCAACCAAAGCAGCATGAGCGAAACAATGACAATAAAGACTTCTTGGGACGAGGTCAATCTTGGAGAATATCTCAGGATCAGTAAAGTCGAGGCGGACGAAAAGAACCTAAAATCAAATCTTGAGAAGCAATTGAAGTTTATCGCGATCCTTTCAGATCAAACAGAAAAAGCGATCGGGCAAATGGATAACAAGATGTTCATAACTCTTATGAAGAAAGTTGCTTTCTTGACGAACAGCTCTCCGAGAGTTAAAAAGAATTTGCCATTTAAGATAGGAGACACTTCTTACATTTTTCATCCGAATTTCAATTCGTTAACAGCTGGGGAAATGATTTCAGTTGAAACCGTAATAACTGACGCCTTAAAAGAGAAGCGAGCGTTTCTCCCTGAGCTTCTCGCAATTTTGATACGTCCTTGTATCAGCGATAAAGATAAGGAGCAGGGAAGGAGAGTTCATAAGATTGAGCCTTTTGATGTTGATAACTTAGAATTCAGGCAAGGCTTGTTTATGAAGGAATTAAAAGTCCCTGATTTTATAACGCGAGTCGAGGCTTTTATGACTGGCGCGAAGAGGTCTCAAATAATTACGAGCCTGTCTTCGGTAAGAAAAAACCAATTGGAAACTCAGGAAAGCGCACTAAGAAAATTATTAAGAAAGAGAAGCCACTAGACAAATATTCTTGGATTGCGTTTTTAGATTCCTTATCTTTGGGAGATATTTCGAAACACGAAAGTATAACTGAAATGAATTACTTGCATTGTTTGACGGTTCTTTGTTATCGAATTGAAAAGGCTATTCAAGCTAATAAAAATAAAAAATAGTATGGGAGTAATAACAAACGATATTTCATTAAGAAGATTAACGGACATTTTGCGAGAGGTCGCTGACTGTCATAAAATGCTTAAGGGTTTTGAAGTTGGAGAGGAAGCCGCCAAAGGTTATTCTGACGACAACGAAGCCGGAACAGGAAAACAAGAGCTTGCTTATCCTTATCTTTGGGTTGACTACGGCTCAGTTGGTTACGAGGTTGGAGACGGGAGAAACTTTTCAACCAAAACTTATAATATGCGGCTCTTTGTAGCTGACAAACAATATGAGAATATAAAATCAGATAAGGACATAATGAGCGACACGGAGGGAATCCTTTCGGACATCGTTCAATATCTTTTAGGAGAGCCAAGCCTGAAGAAAGTTATTATAGCTCAGGGATCAATTACAGCTCTTCCAGCGAGAGAAGAAACTAAAGACAATGTTTACGGCTGGGTCTTAGATTTGCCGATAAGAGTCGCCTCCGCTTTCTGTCATTCTGATTTGCCGATAGTACCTAAATAATAATCAATGGCAATTAATCCTGTTCCATTTAATCGGTCTTTACTCGGAGTCGCTGACGATTTCGGGGAAGCTCTTACTGAAGAGTTACAATTTCAGGTAGCCGAACATGATAAATTTGCAACGGGAAACTTAGCGGACTCAATGTTTTACGAAGCTAAATCGTCTGACGGCAAAGCTGTTATAATGGTTTTTGCTGCTCCTTACTTTAGGTATGTTGAAAGAGGAAGGAGACCCGGAGCAAAGATGCCTCCTAAAGCTCCAATTGTAAAATGGTTAAGAGTTAAGGGAAAATCTGAGAAGCTTGAGTTTGTTATTAGGAGGTCGATTGCTCGCAAGGGTATCAAAGGAATCTTTATTATTAATCCAACAATAAACAAAATTACAGCTGAGTTCTTGCCTAAATATTCAAAACAATTGGCTAATATTGTAGGTGTAACTTTAGTGAACGATGTCTTCAGCAAGACAAATACTAAAGGACAAATAATACCTAAAAGTTTAAGATAATGGCAATCGTAGTTTTAAATGAACCAACCGAATTTTTTCCGATCTTTCATTCATCCGTATTTAAACTCGACTCAACGAACAAGGGTCAAACGAATTTTAAATATGTCTTTAGGATTTTCGTTAACGCTGTTGAAGTCAGGAGCTTAAAAGTAAGTCCTGAGCCTGTAAACGGTCACGGCTTCCTTGACGTCAGGAATCATTTACTTGATTTTTTGAATGTAGATATTTTTGACATAACCGATGTTAATTTTCAGGACGCGGCAAAAACTGAGTACATTATGAAAATTGACGAGTCTTACATTGATGTAGGCGGAAATCCTATTCTTAATGTTGATGAACACGTCTTCGCTGAGAAAATTGCATTTGATACGAAGCTGAATAGAAACGATTTCTTTGGAGACCTCACAAAGCTTCAAATTAGTACGGCTACTCCGGGAGAAATGTTGATTAATATTAAGCCGCTTTCTTTAGTTTATCAAGACGATGTTTTCTTCATTCATTTTTCAGGAAAAAATTTAGCTCCTGTTCGTCCCCATCATTTACAAATATTTGAATTGAATAAATCGGGCGGAGCTTTGGCAACTCATTTTGTTTCGGGAGACTTGGCGACAAACTCCCAGCTGATTACAATGGATTTATCGACAATTGTTTTCAATGCTGCAACTCATTACATTGAGTTTAGGTTTGTTGACACTGACACAAACCGAGTAACAGACCCAATAAGATTATTAGTTGAGCCAAGACCATGTACAGCGTACACGCCTATAAAATTGATCTATAAAGGAGCTAAAGGAAGCTTTCTTTCATTGAACTTTGACGGGATTAGCACTCAGGACTTCAAGAATAAATCCAAGACATTTAGAAAATATATTGATCCGTTAACTGAGACGGAACAAAGCAGAGGAATCCAGCGATTCTTTCAAGATACTACTGAGAAATTTAAAATAAATACCTTTTTTACTGAAGAAGAAAATAACTTGATGTTTGAGGATTTAATGAGATCGGACAGGGTCTTTATTGACTTAAGAAATGACGCTGAGTTTAGCAATGTTGACTTCTTTCCTGTTGAGGTTTTAAAGAATTCATTCAAGCCAATTAAAACTGAAAATAAAGGAGACATACCTCAATTTGCTTTTGATATTCGATTCGCTTTTGAACAAATAGACCGTTAAAATTATGCAGCAATTAATTGCCGGAAGTACAACCCTTGATCTTGAGAAACTTGTTTCAGTTCCTTTGATTTTTAGGATTGCGGACATTCGGGACATAAGCAAGAAGAGCGCAGCCTATTCTAAAACGGTAGTCCTTCCGGGAACTAACGTCAACAATAAATTCTTTGGCGGTTTATATGATTTTAATTCTGATTTTAAAATTTTCAATCCAAATGTAAAAACTCCTTGCCTATTTTCTTTAGACGGGGACGAATTTATTCGGGGCTTCTTGCAACTCAAGACAATTACTAGAAATGACAAGGGAGAGATTAATTACAATACAGTCCTTTACGATAGCTTAGTTGACTTTTGGGCGGACATCGGAAAAGAGAAGCTTGAGGCTTTGAACTTTACGGCTTTGAATCACATATATAGAAAAGCTGACATTGAAGCAAGTTGGTTACATACTTGGACGGACGGCTATTACTATCCGATGCTATTTAATAATCAAAGCTTAATCAAAACGACTGATTTTAAGCCAGCGATTTTTGAAAAATATCTTCTTGATAAGATAATAACTGACGCGGGCTTTACTTGGAGTGGAAACCTGAAGACTGATCCTCAATTCGAGAAGGAAGTAATTCAAAATGAAATCCCAGCGAATATTTCTATTGATCCGTTGATTGCTGAAACCAAAACTTTCAGAGCAGAGAAGACAGCAATTGAAACGATCTATACAAATCTTACTTCGAATATGTCTTTCGGGACAGGATCGGGGGATTTACTATTTACAACGGACGATGAAGTAACTCCTCCGAATGACGACTCTAATAATCTTTGGGACGCGGTTAATAAGTTTGCAGCTCCTGTTAATGGAATGTACCAGTTCAAAG
>SDBT01002119.1_pt1 | contig 35460 bp, 41 predicted proteins | sample 2277101 | NCBI WGS metagenome assembly SDBT01 (sample SAMN10404973, study PRJNA504765) | marine sediment metagenome | isolation source: marine sediment core GS10_PC15, 103 cmbsf | place: Arctic Ocean: Southern Knipovich Ridge | collected 2010 | reverse complement strand
AGCTAGAGCTTGTCCCTGTGTGAGTCGGCTGGGGCTTGTAGAGGTCTGAAGCGGCACGGCCTGTATCGTAGGGCCGATCTGATCCGCTGTCGATCTTGGTCTCGTCGTCTCTGTTGTACCTGTAGTTGTTGTAGCTGTTGTTGTCGTTGTTCTTGTTCTTGTCGCTATCGCTCTGCTTGCTTTTTAAATCGGGATGAAGACAACAGAAAACACTACTCCTACCTAACGGTAGAAGTAGACCATAGACCTAGGCTCTACCTGCTTTCGATCTAAGATCTCCAAGAGTGCTCCTGGGAGGACCCTCCCCTCCCCATCAAAGACTGATCCGATTCCACCCTCTTCAGGGGTGGTCCAGTGGTGACCCGTTCCGTTAAGTACTAGGCATCCACCAACACAGCCGTGTGGGTCTTCCAGAACCTGAACCGCTGCACAGATCTCACGATCTGCACCAACACAGCGGCATCCCTCTGACTTGTCCCCTTCGGTAGGCAAAGGCGGAGTCAGTGGCTCCTGTTCCAGTTGGTATGGAAATTTCACGTTCGGTTAGACCTTCGGTGCCCTGGGCGGGTTGACCCGTGCCGGGCGAGGGCTGTACGTCACAGCCACTTCAAGAAGGTCTCGGATGGGTTGGGGCCCATCGTAGTCATCCAGTCGGTCTGAGAAGGCTGGGACCGGTTCAATCTGCTCGGGAGCGATCTTGAAGAACTCCTCGAACCGATCTCCCAGGATCTCACGAAGCCGATCCAGATCCGCTTCCTCTGTGAGCTGGACAGAGGGACGCATGAACATCACCTGGGCGGTCCCAAGCTGTCCCGTGATGGGTACCCTCTTGTCGTCCTTGAGCTTCTTGAAGGCGTCGTTACGGATGCCCTCCTTCAACTCAGTCAGGGTGATCTTGGTCCGTGCGGCCATCCAGTGGAGCGCAGTCATCTGATCGATTTTCTGAGGACCCGCCTGATGACGGATCGTCTCGATCGCCCGCAGGATCGCTTCGCTGATGCGGACCGCCTGGGATTTACTCGTGCTCACGTGCGCTCGCTCGGTGAGGGTTCGCCACCCCCCACTATACGACGTTAGCCCATGAGCATCTTTGCCAGCTCCTTGGTGACCTCTATGTAGAGCTTATCTGAAGCGGCGTGGCCGATCTTGTTGATCATGTCCTCTGATCTGGCGTCTGCGAGCTTGTCCGCGAAGTACTCGTACCTCGCCTCACGTAGCTCACGTAGGATCGTCTTGCCGGGCGTCAGGCCTCTACCCACAGATCTGACGGTGAGCCAGATCTTGTGCTTGGGCCATTTCCAGAAGATGTACTTGAGTGGGGCTGTCATGCGTGAACTCCTTTGAGACCATACGCATAGGATCAAGCCCGAGCGCTAAAATCGACGCGTCGAAGGCTGGACGCCGTCGATGGCGTCGTAGAAGCTCTCCATCATCTCGCTGTCCTCGATCGCCTTCATCGTCTCCTCGATGGCCTTCTGGAGTCGCTTCTTGAAGCGGTTGAGCGCGTGCCTGACCTGTTCAGGGTCCTGACCCTGGGCTAGCCCTTCCTTGGAGAGCTGGACGGCTGTCTCGCGTGATTTCATGCCCTCCACGAGCATCAGCTCGAAGACGCGCCGAACTGGGAAGTCGTACTTCTTCTTACGACCGCCTCCGGACTGCTCGCGCTCATCGAACTGGTCCAAGACCCGGAACACGTCGGTCTTGATCTGCCTCCACATAGGGTGGTTTTCCCAGGGGATGCGGTCTCGGTGTTGGAGCTGGTTCTTGACCATCTCGGCCTTCTGACGCTCGTTGGGCTCGTTCGGGTCCTTCTTCTCCATGTCTTTGAGCTTCCTGTTGATAACAGTGAGCCCACGGGCATGGTCTTTGGCTGCGTTGTGAAAGATCGTAAGGATCCAAGCCCGGTTGGCCTTGAAGGTGTCACCCCTGAGGCTCTGGAACTTGCGATCACGTAAGAAGACACGCTCAAAAGTTGACTGCATCACATCGTTGATGTCGCTGCTCCTACCTAGAACACCCAGGATCTTCTTGAAGATCGCGACGCCTAGTTCCTTGATGGCCGGATCTCGTAGGTTCACGTCGCCGTTGGGCTTACGTGGTACTGGCTTGTCGTGGTCAGCCAGGACAGACACGATCCCGATAGCGATGCCCTCTTGGATTGATGCGATCATCCTCATCAGGGCAATCTTGAAGCGCATCCCGAGCGGAATGGTCGCCCACACTTGGCGCGCAGCTATGCGAAGCTGTTGACCAGTGACGTGAGCGGCCTGCTTGGCCTGTCCCTGCCTCCGATCGTAATCTAAGCTCGAAGTCAGCAAAATCAACCTCTACAGCGGATCGAGAACGGTCTCGGACGCCAGGGTTTGAACCAGACGCCTCCGTCACAGAGGTCATCGTATCAACAGATCCGCGTCGCGATCTACGCCTTGAGGCTGTCCCGGATCTGATCCTTGCCGGTCTTCGGATCGGAGTTCAGGAGCACAGCTCGCTCGACCTGCCCTGGGCCGGATCGACGCAGCACGATCGTTCCCACGATCAGAACGTCACCGCACTGGACCTTCACCCGGGCTCCAGCCTTGGCCGCAGCCACCTCCTCGGGAACCTCGACGTAGTGTGCGGTCGTGAGTGCATCGAGCGCGGCCTTGCCTGCCGAGTCGAGGCGGTTGAAGCGTTGCTCGACCTCCACGATCTCAGATTCGGAGACCGGGTCAGGCCCGACCAGGGCGACGAGCTGATCGATACCCATGATCTCTTCGGAGTTCGGCACGTACATGAGCTGGTGGGTCAGCGCGTCCCGCTTGGCCTTCTTCATGTAGTCCATGCAGATGTGCTTGGCGGCCACGGTCAGGTACCGCTTGAAGCGGAGCGGGTTCCCGGCCTTGGGCTTCCAGTCCCAGCCAGTCAGGTTGGTCCGTTCGTAGATCCCACGGTTGATCTTAGTGACCATCTCCAGGCGCACCAGCTTGCGCATCGAGTTCCGGCAGCGTGAGGTATGGTCCCCCGCCTCGGTGGTCATGAAAGCGCAGTAGTCGGACAGGCCCCTGATCGTCCAGCGCTCCTGCTGGGTGAAGGCGTCGAAGAGGAGCTGCTCGCTGGCGTTGAAGCTGACCCGCGCCTCCTTGAAGGGGACAGGTACCTGCTCGACCAACCCGCCCTGGAACAGATCCGCGAGCGCTTCTCCGACAGACGAGCAGGAGCGCTTGAAGTGGAACGAGTGGTCCGCCTTGGACCCCCATCCTATCGAGTTGATCCGCTCATAGGTCCCACGGCCCGCCTTGGCGACCAACTCCAAGCGGACCAGCTTGCGGATCGAATTCCGGCAGCGTGAAGTGTGGTCCCCAGCCTGGGTGGTCCTAAAGGAGCAGAAGTCCGACAGGCCCTTGATAGTCCAGCGCTCCTGCTGGGTGAAGGCGTCGAAGAGGAGCTGCTCACCAGCGTTGAAGTTGACTGGTACCTCCGTGACGGGTACCTGCTCAACCAACTCGCCCTGGAACAGATCCACGAGCGACTCCAAGCGAAGGGCCAAGCCCTCGGTTGTGGTTGCACCCTTCTTGAGTTCTGCCATCACCGCGAACTGCGGGGAAGGCAACGTGTTGAGGATTTCGGCGTCCGCATGCTTGGTGTGGTACTTGCGGATCAAGTCCCGTTTCAGCATCACCATCAGGACGTGTTGGAACACATCGTCTACGTCCTGGGACCAGATCTTCATCGATCGGATCTTCGCCCTGATGGTGGGCTCAAAGTCCCGCAGTAGCTCAGTGTAGTCGCGCGGGATCGGGGGAACGTTGGCTTGCGCCTTCGAGTCGCTCATCGTTGCCTTCCTGTGACTGGGGCGACGGTGACGAAGTCAGCGAGGCCCGAGTATTCGGTGGATGGAGATCAGTTGGTTGTCACGGACGGCGCTTGGCGGCCGTCTTACTCACGGGGATCAGTGCTACCTTTCAGCTCTGTGGGCTGTCAACCCTGATGATCGAACTTTCGTCTAAGTGCGCACGGAGCCAGGAAAATCAACCCTCACCGAAGGTCAGGATCAAATTGAAAGGCGCCGTACCACCATCACCACGAAGGGTGATCAAGTGGGCAGACACGTCGAGGTTCTCCATCCGATCCCCTGCGATCAGCTCGATCTCGGGGCCGTCGTCGTCCGTGGCGAAGAACAGCGAGTCCCCAGCCGGGGCGTTGAGGTTCTGGATCGTCATGAACTGACACGTCTGCGGGAGCACCAGCACCTCGGCTTCGGCCACGTTCGCACCGTCTGGCGCGACGGAGTTCACGATCAGCACTGGCTTGGGGGCGTGATGCCAGTACGGCCTGGGGATCAAGAAGTTCCGGTTGAGACCCCCACCGAACACTTCGGGCCGGACGATCTCGTAGTCGTCAGCAGCCGAAGCACCACTGAGAGCCGTGCCGCCATCCAGGGTGAGCGTACCGACACCGGGCGTGTCGATCAGGAACTCGCCCGCCTCGGGACCGCTCGTGATGATCAGCAGGTCCCCAGCCAGGACGCCCAGAGCGGCGTAGTCCAGGCCCGCGTCTGAGTCGTTGTAGGTCGTGCCCACACCTGGGGAAGTTCCCGTACCGGACCGGGCCGTAACCGGATCGAACCGGCGCAGCCTCATGAAGTGCTGGGCGTCCTGCGTCAGGGTCGCTGGAGCGACAAGGCCAGCTCGATCCAAGATCCACGAGGCAGCTCCACGACGCAGACCTGTGCTCTGACCCGAGATCGGAGCCAACTGGGCGTTGGTGATCCCAGGCTCCTTGAACCCCACGCTGCCCCGGAGCGGGGGGCGCTGGACGCCCGTGGGGTTGAACGCGTGGAGCGTGGTGTAGGTTCCGTCGAACGTCTGGGATACCGCGACTTCCCAGAGTGAGGAGGGCTGCTGATCCGTCAGCAAGATCTCCACGAGCCCAGGGAAGTTGGTCGCGATCTGAAAGGGGTTCTTGAAGAGCTGCATGCGACCTCCGTCATGCGTGTCCGCTCATAGACAGATTATGTGGCCCGAGGAAGCCAGAACCGACCGTTGCTCCGGTTCACGTCATCGAGCCGCCTCAACGCCCAGTAGACCACCCTGGCTCCCTTGGTGCGATCTGCGGGCAGAAGATCAGGATGGTCGCGCGCGATCGCGGCAGCGATGACCTTGGACGTGAGCGCTTCTCCTCGTCGTCGGTTAAGCACGACCCAGGCCGCTTGGACCACTGGGCTTTTGACGGTCTTGACCGTCTTGGGCTTGCGCGTCCTGGGCTTGCGCGGAGCTGGCCGCCTGATCCGGATGTAGTCCCGGACCACGTCGGTCATGGACTTCACAACACGTCCAGTACGTCACCGAGGTCCCGCTGCAACGAGTCGTGAACCTCGTAGAGCTTGACGAGTCGGTGCCCGTCGTCCGTGACCTTGAACCACCAGCCCTTGGGCCCAGACGGGAGCGGGTGGTACATGGACGCGAGAACCTCGCGCTTGGCCATCGACAACAGGCTACGTCTCACGTTGCTGGTGTAGCGCGGGTCCATGATCAGACGCTCGACCCCATCCTCACGGAGAACAGGGGTCGCGTCCTTCACGGTGAACCAGCGCGGACCGAACCGGTCGATCAGGCGTCGGGCTGCCTGGATGTGATTTGGGTATGGGAGCCGGAGTCGGGCCACGTCTCTATGGTACGCGAGGGAGGTCCCCGAGGTCACGGAGAGTCGTCACCCTACTGGAGGTAAGGGGACAGCTCGCCCGTGGTGATCGTCAGGATCTCAGGCCAATCAATTCGACGGAATTCAGGCCAGTACGGCTCGATCCACTCGTCTTCTTCGCCATCCTCACCCTCGATCAACTCACCCTCAGGCTCAGTCTCCAAGAGGCCTCCATAGCCTGTGTTGTACCAGAGGGTGGTCCCTGCCCATTCGTCTAGGACATCGATGATTCGATCGGTAGCCGTCTCGAAGCCAGGATAGGGCTCATCTTCGTCATCCTCAGCTTCGATCCCAACAGGACCATACCAAAGGTCGAACGTGGCCTTATTGAGCAGTCGACAGGTAGGTTCGTCCAGCTTGCTGTACAGCCATTTCAATAGAGCTGTCTTCATTTCTTTCATCTTAGGTCTCCTTCCTCTGTTCGGGCTCTACGGTCGATACCGACCTGAACACGTGCAGCCTCGGCGTCCTTGCGGTCACACCACACGGCGAAGTGGAACGCCCTATCGGGGCGCGAGGGCGCCGCCGTGTGCGCCTGGGTGACAGGCGTATCGTCGCCCATGAAGTCGAACCACACTTCCTCTTTCTTTGTCATCGGCGTATGGCGAGTGTTTTCCATCTTCTTCTCCTGTTCACTAACCATACGTCGGGCCCCAAGTTGTGAGCGCTAAGCCCCTAAAATAAAGGTCGAAACGCTCAAAAATTCAGCCCTGTCGTATAGGGAGTACACCCCTTTTCAGGAGAAGCGCATGTTGGATGTCGATTACAAGGGACTCGCCAAGCTCATGGAGCGGAAGGGTCCAGAGTGGTTGGTCTACGAGCTGGTCCAGAACGCGATGGACACCGAGACCACCACCGTCCAGATCCGCGTGGAGAAGCTGGCCGGACGCCCCCGTGTGAACATCGAAGTCATCGATGACGATCCCAAGGGTTTCAAGTTCCTCTCCCACGCCTGGACGCTCTTCGCGGAGTCCGACAAAAAGGGTGACCCCGAGAAGCGCGGCCGGTTCAACCTGGGCGAGAAGCTCGTCCTGGCCTACACCGTCGCCCACGGCGGAACCGCTACGATCAGTACCACTTCCGGAACCGTCCGGTTCAACCAAGCGCAGGGGCGCACTCGATCTCGCAAGAAGCGCGAACGTGGCTCAGCCATCCTCCTCAAAAATGTAAAGCTCAACCAGAGCCAATACGCCGCGCTCGTGGGAGGCATCTACAAGCTGATCCCACCCGAGTCGATCAAGGTCACCTTCGATGAGGGCAGCTTTGCCCTGGACTTCAGCGACAAGATCTCGCGGCCCCACGAGGTCACCAGCTTCGAGTGTACGCTCCCGACCGAGCGGTCTGACGAGGAAGGCATCCTCCGGCGCACCAAGCGCAAGACGACCGTCACCGTCTTCGACACCAACGGCGGATCCGGCTGGATCTACGAGATGGGGATCCCCGTTGTCGAGACGGACGACAAGTACCACATCGACGTGGGCCAGAAGATCCCACTGAACATGGACCGGGACAACGTGACCCCGGCTTACCTGCGTCAGCTCCGGACCGAAGTGCTCAACCACACCTTCGAGCATCTCACCAAGGAGGACACCACCGAGAGCTGGGTACGCGAGGCCAGCTCTGACGAACGAGCGGACAACACGGCCGTGACCAAGGTGCTGGACCTCCAGTTCGGCAAGAAGCGGGTCGCCTACGATCCGTCCGATCCCGAGGGCTCCAAGCTCGCCATGAGCGAGGGCTACGCGGTCGTTCACGGTGGCTCGCTCAGCGCTGGCCAGTGGGACAACGTCAGGCGGGGTGGCTCACTGCTACCGGCTGGACGCGTCACGCCCAGCCCGAAGGTCCGCACCAGTCCGGACGGCAAGGAGCCGATCCCCGAGCACAAGTGGACCAAGGGGATGCGTCACGTCCACGACTACTGCACGACGGTCGGCAAGTACCTCATCGGTTCGCCCATCGTGGTCCGCTTCTACGCCGAAGTGACGTGGAACTACGCAGCCAGCTTCGGCGGTCGCACGCTGACCTTCAACAAGGGCAAGCTCGGCAACGCGTGGTTCAACACCAAGGGCAAGGCCGGAAGGCACGCGGTAAACAAGCTCCTCATCCATGAGCTGGGCCACTACTACAGCAACGACCATCTCAGCTCGCGATACCACAACGCGCTCTGTGAGCTGGGCACGAAGCTGGCCGAGTTCGCCGCCAATGGCCGGATGCATACGACCTGGGACCAGGGCAAGTGAACAACGTCGCCCTCCAGATCGCCCTCGAAGACGAAGACCTCGACGCCTGGGACGGCTTGTGTGGTGAGCTGGCTGACGCCGTCCTCCACCAGTACCCCGAGGCTAAGATCCTCTACGTCCAGCTCGAAGACTGCCCCATGAACTGGGGCTGGCACATGGTCCCGGTCATCGACGGCTTGGTTCACGACGCTTGGCACCCTGACCAGATCCTCCCACCGGCCGAGTACGTCCAAGCCGTCTTCGCGGACTCCATCGTCATCGAATGGGAGATAAACCCAGAGCCAGGGATGCGGTCCCGGCCTGGGCCTTCCCGAACCTCCTGCGCCTAGGCTAGGGCGTCCACGATGGGCGGGTACTTATCCCCTCCGACAGTGCCGTCCGATACGGAGACGCTCAAGTGCATCAGGACGTTCAGAAGGGCCATCTGCGGGTCCTCCTCGATCGCTCCGTTGGTGAGGGCAGGGTCCGCCAAGATGTCACCCCTGACGTTGCCCGAAGAGTCAACGAACGGGGTGGTGCAACATGGGAACGCCTTCATAGGTTCTGGCCTTTCTCGTTTCACGTAAGAGCAAATCCATCAAAGGATTCTCGACGCTACTATACGATTTGGCCCAGGAACCTAGATTGCCAGGGCGAGCTGGGCCTTCTCCGCGATGACCTCGACCGCCAGAGTCGGCCTGACAGCGCCCTTGCACTTCAGCTTGGGAAGTCGGTCGACCACGTCCGTTCGGAACATCTTGACCGCGTCATCGACGCCGACCTCTTCGAGGAGCGCCTCACTGGCGTCCTTGTCCAGGGTCATGGCCTCGGTGAAGACCTCGACCAGTAGCTCCATCGCCTTCGCACGGGTCACACCCATACGCCGGAGCAGAAGACCCACGGTCGCCTTGCTCAAAACCTTGACGGTCGCAGCCTTCTCCGTGTCCTCGGCCACGTCGAGCGTGCCAGTGACCCGGATGGTCACATCGACCGAGTGAACTCCTGAGCCGATCTCAGCACGAGCTGCTGCCAGCTCCTTCCTGTTGAGGATCTTGCCCAGGGCAAGTCGGGTCAGCGCGTCGGTTGTCGTCAGGTCCATGAATTCACCTCCATGTACTAGACGACGGCCGCTCTCCGTTGAGCGATAGAATCTGTTGATACCCTGTAAAGGGGGAAGCTCCCGCTACTCGGTCCGAGGAGTGTCTTCATGGCGATCGAACGCATCATCCCCGCTGGCGAACTCAAGCTCGGCGGAAGTGTCATCACCGTCCCCACCTACGTGGTCTCCCCCGGATCGACTCCCCCGGTCAACCAGTGGGTCGAGTATCTAGGTGCTGGAAGGTGGTTGAGCTGCACCGGTGAAGGGTCCAGCGATCCCCGTACTCGTAAACCGGCCCGCTCGTTCAAGGCCGCTCTGGCCGCTCTCCCCCAGGGACGCCGAGTCGTCTTGGGTACCACTGAGGGACTACTCCGTTCCGAAGAGGCACCTCCCACACCCGATCCTGAACCAGATCCTGTCGATCCGGTCGATCCTGAACCCGAAACGGTCGATCCTGAACCAGATCCTGTCGATCCGGTCGATCCTGAACCCGAAACGGTCGATCCTGAACCCGAAACGGTCGATCCTGAACCCGAAACGGTCGATCCTGAACCCGAAACGGTCGATCCTGATCCTGAGCCCGAGCCGGAAGTCACGGTCGAGACCGTGGACGAGTTCGACCCCCAGGTGGGCGACAAGGTCTTGGTCATCGTAGACGACGAGTCCACCGGAGGCGTCGTGGTCGTTGAAGACGGCCGCACGATGGACGTGAGCTACGACGGCCAGACGGCGACGTTCACGGTGCGAACCAACGGGACCTGGGTCAAGAAGGGTGAGAGGACCGACTCGGGCGTACGGGCTGCTCTGATCAAGTGATCTAGGGGGCCCAGTGGCGACAATCGAGGACAAGCCCCTCACTCCACTGTTCCTTCGACTGACCCACACGGGGTTCCACCGAGACGGGAGTGTGAACCTCTCGTCGGTCCCGATCTACGATCTGGAGATCGGCCTTGCGTACGGGACACGCAAGCAGACCATCTACATCCCGGTCGGCGGGTTCGTAGATCTCCCGATCGCTCCCCGAGTTCTGCTGGCCCTGTCCGAGGGGACCATCGGTAAGTTCGTGCGCGACGGCATCTTGGCCGTCGACATCATCGCCCGCTTCCGGGACTTCTCCGACTGCGGTGGAGCTGCTGGAGCTGGCGTGGTCCTGGCCGCCGTCGCACCCAACGTCGAGCGAACTGGCGGCAAGCTCTGCTTTGTCGTCAGCTCTGGATCGGACTCCGAAGGCTTCATCGCTGGGGAGAACGTCCGGATCACCGGTCTGACTGGGGCCTTCGCCAGTCTCAACGGGACCTTCCCGATCACAGAGGTCAACAAGACCGAGAGCCTCACTGGGATCAGCCCGCTCTTCTACACCTTCTGCGTCGACAGCGATGGACCAGACATCCCAGGCGCCCTCCTGGCCGGTGTGATCGCGACGCTCCCAGACGGCAAGGTCAACGTCGAGCTGTCCAGCGCTGGCTCAGGTCTCAGCGGCCTGGGCGCCAACTCACACGCCTACGTCGCTGGTGACGCGGTCATCACCGGGACCTTGGGTGCAGGGCTCCTCGCCTTCTGCAACGCCTTCAGCGTCGGCACGGTCCCCGAGAACACCGTCTACCTCGACATCGCGACCGGACACCCCTTCTTCAAGGACATCGCGGGAACCCCCTTCGACCTGACCTTGGGAGGCGGTGGGGGTGGCGCCAAGGTCAGGGCCTACCAGTTCAGCATCGAGAAGAAGGTCCCTGCCTTCGGCACGCTCTTTATGAGCTACGGCCGCCAGCCGACCTCCGCAGCTCCCCTGGTCGTCAACAGAATCGCGACCCTGGCAGGCGCTTCGTTGGCCGTCGACCTCATCGACGGGTCCAGAGACTACGACCTGCTGATCAACGTGAACGGCACCACCGTCGAATCGGTCACGCTCAGTAGCGGATCATCCAAGGTGATCGACACCAGCTTCTCAACCGTGCTCTCGGCATCTGACGAGATCACCGCACTTCTGGTTCGCTCCGCTGGGGCAGGCCCTTCCACGTTCAAGAACGCAGCCGTCTCCTTAGAGATGGTCGAAGCATAGGAAAGCTACATGGCCACCCTTATCGTCAAGTCCAATGCGAGTCAGGCCACCGTTGTCACGATCGATGACGTTGGCGTCCTCATTCCCGACTCGGGCGGGATCGAGACCTTCACTACGGTCGAAGAGCAATTCCAGCTCCAAGGATCCGAAGATCTACGCGCCTTCCTCACAGATGACGCTCACGGGGCCGGATCGAGCACGCTGATCCTCAACGACGGTAGCTCCGACATCTCCCAGGCGGACGCCCTCTTCTTCCTCGACGCAATGGTCTTGCCCGACGCCAGCAACGACTTCGGCGTCGTCAAGAACAACGCGTCCGGTCAGATCGACACGAGCTTGACCTTCGACGGGATCGCTACGGTCAGCAACCTGATCGCTGGCAACGACGTGAACCTCAACTCGAACAAGCTCACCAACGTCGCGGCTGGTACGGCGGGTACAGACGGGATCAACCTCGATCAGCTCAACACAGCGGTCACCCAAGGCAAGGTGTGGAAGGAAGCTGTCCTCCACTCTAACCAGCTCGACTCGGTGAACGACGCCCTGAGTCAGGCCATCGCCTTCTACCTCGATGGCCAGCCCACAGCCGCTGACACGTTCATCATCACCGATGGCGTCACGACCGAAACATTCACGTTCGTCGCCGCAGCTCCAGGCGCGTTTGACGTGCTCATCGGTGCAAGCACTGACGACACGATGGACAACCTCGTGTCGACCATCAACACGGACTCGACGCTCTGGAGCGCTGTCCAGTCCACACGCTTGGAGTCCATCAACGACGGGTCCGGAACGTCCACGGCCGGTGAGGTCACGACCATCTACCGGACCATCCAGTCCTCTACGAGCTTCGCAGATCGCATCCACGGCTCCTTGTCAACAGCGAGCTTCGGTCAGTACGTCAACTTCAACGGAGAGGACGACTACACCCTGAACACGTCGACCCAGCTCCCGATCGGTGACCCAGCTCAGAAGGAGTTCGGCTTCGGGCGCGATACGGCCAACCTCACTCCAGGCGAGACACACATCACTCTGGAAAGTGATGAAGCGTGGACCTGGGACGCTGATGACCTTGTGTGGAACCTGACCCAGACATCCATCACGGTGGGCCAGTCCGGTAAGATCTTCCAATTCGGTACGGCCAAGACCATCCCAGGTGGTGGTACTCGATACTTGGAGAGCGGTGGGATCGTAGGGACCGCAGCTCCAATCTACATGCTCCGTCCTGGCAAACTGTCCGGAGCTTCCATCACCGTCGACCAGATCGACGCATCGCGAGCGTTCAAGCTGTCGGTCCAGAAGAACGGCGTTGAGGTCGAGTCTGTCGCACTCCCTCTGAGCACGACCGCCGCAGCGGACCTCACCTTCACGACCACCTACATCGCTGGGGACCTGATCCGCTTAGCCGTGATCCGGACCAGTGGAGCTGGCTCGTCCTCGTTCGATGAGGTCCACGCAACCCTGGAGATCATCGACAACTGATGCCTACGCTCGTCATCAAGTCCAACCCGGCCCAGGCCACGCTAGTCGAGATCGAAGATGTCGGCGTGGAGATCCCTGCGTCCGGTGGATCTGAGACGTTCACGACAAACGAGGAGATCCAACAGCTCATCCTGTCGCGCGATCTGGACGGTCTCATCTCGGATGACGCCCACGGAGCTGGCTCAAGCACGTTGATCCTCAACGACGGTACCTCGGACATCTCCCAGGCCGACGCACCGTTCTTCCTGAGGTCTCGCATCCTCGCGACAACGGGTGCGTTCTCAGTCCCGGTCCGAAATGACGCGAGTGAAGACGACACGCTGATCGACGGGCTGGTACCGACCAACTTCACCCCTACGGCCCAGACCGCCAAGGGGTTTTGGGCAGGGATCGACGCCGCCCTGGCTGGTGGAGGGATCACCGCTTCGGTCCACAAGACCCTACGTCAGCTCATCCATCTGGCTGATGGTGTCGGCGGTCCAATGGATGGGTTCGCATCTGGAGCCTTCCGAGAGATCCTTCCCTCAGCCGATCCGTTCCCGACAAGCGTGACGTGGTACGACGATGCCACCAAGGTCAAGAAGCTCGTGGAGAAGATCATCACCCGGAACGTCAACCAGACTCCAGCAACCATCGTGTGGAAGGTGTACGACACGGACGGATCGACCGTACTGAACACGGCCACTGACACAATCGCCTACTCCGGCATCTTCGAGACCGACCGCACACGGACGTTCACCTAATGCCTGCCGAAAGCCCAGCCGTCATCCTCTTCGACGCCAACGGCGTCGCAGTCGCCGTCGCGGACGACACGACCATCCCGGCCAACACTCAGGGCCTCATCATCGCGGGTAAGGACGACTCGGGTAAGGCCCAGTTCGCTTCGATGGCAGACGACGAAGGCGTCAAGAGACTCCGCGTCGACTCGGTTGGAAGTGAAGGTGATCTGGAGGATGGAAGCCCAGTCTTTGAGGATCCCACCAAGATCTTCTTCGAGCGCCTGACCGAAGGAGGGGGATCCATTGACCTGATTGTCGATGGCAGTGGCACCCCAGTCGTGTTCTCAGTCAGCGCCGATCCTTCCGTGGACGTGTTCGTCTCAGAGATCCGAGTCGTCATCATCTCCGACGTTCAGCTCGGACAAGACAAGTTCGCAGCCTCCGAAGCACTTACCAACGGCATCCTCATTGAGGTCGACAGCAACGGGGGTGGTGACGTTGGACTAGCCAACATCAAGATCAACGAGGACTGGTTCATGTTCTTCCGTTCTGGAGCTTCGATCTTCCATAGCGAGGGCAGCGCGGACGACCTCATCGCCTTCAGCTATCCACTTGGACGAGTCAAACTCGTGGCAGGCTCTTCGGACATCGTCAAAGTGACCATCCGAGATGATCTGCCAATGGTGTCAGGACTCCAGTTCCTCCAAGGCGTAGTCTTCGGGATCAAGGCGTAGCCATGAGTTCGACACCCAAGCCAGTTCTCATCAAGCAATTCAAGCTAGGGATCAGTCCCTTCAAGCGTAAGGACGACGGCTCAGAGTCCATGAACATCGACGGCGACCCCACTGGTACCCCCGTCGTCGTCTGGAACGGTACAGGAGCTGGTGACACTGGAGGGGACTGGACTCACGAAGCCAGCGGGACCGAGACAGCCGGATCGATGCGCAGCGGAACCAACGGCCTGGACACTGGCGTCCAAGCCCTCAGCGACAAAACCCGGTTCGACAATGGGGCCGATCTCGACATCAACGGGATCTACACCACGCTCCGGTTCTGGATGAATCCGCAGGCGTTCCCAGTCGGGGCCAAGCTCAAAGTGAAGTGGCGAAACTTGGCCACCACCGTGATCGGAACCAACCTCAACGTGGCCAACTACGTCAGCGACTTCGATACAGGGGTTTGGCAGCAGGTCGACATCCCCATCGAGGACTTCCTTCTGACTGGGGATGTGTCAGAGATCGTACTGACCTACGCCAATGCAGCAGGACAGCACTTCTACTTCGATGACTTCGAGCTGATCCCGCCTGGGGGTGGACCCTACAAGTTCAGGATCCAACCACCCGCTGGGGAGAACTGGCACATCGAAGAAATCAAGCTCGTGATCGCGGCTGGGTCAACAGGCTGGGACAGCAGTGCATTCGGGAACATCACTGGTGGCCTTACTTCTGGACTGCTCTTGAAGCATCTCGATCCCAGCGCTACCCCAGAGACCATCGTTCACTGGAAGAGTAACACCAAAAGCAACGTAGAGCTGTGGGGACGGTACTGTCAGGAAGCGGACGTGAGCTTCTCCAACCCTGAGCGCCTGTTCGTGTTCACAGTGCAGCCCTCACTCGCCTCGGTCCTTGTTACTCCAAGTGAAGTCATCGACTTCGTCGTCCGTGACGATCTGTCCTCCTTGGCGAACCTGCGGGCCTTCGCCCATTACGGCATCGAGGACATCCCAGCATGACCGATCTCCGTCCATCCCATACCGTCCACATCGACAGCGAGCAGAGCGATGGCGCCATGCCTGTCGCTACAACTGGTCGAGAGGGAACCGAGTTCGTCCTGGCCTCGAACAACCTCTGCGACAAGCTCACGTGGTGGCACAACAGCGTCCGCTACGACGATCAAGCCTGTAGCGAGGTTGCCCCCAACGACGGTACGACATGGGAGCCCGACTCCAACAACGTCCCGTGGGTCGATCTCACCCACGGCCGGGTCTACAACGAGGACAAGATCCGAGCTGAAGGCCCGACAGGGAACTACGAGATCGTCGTCAAGGTCGACTCGGTAGTGATGACTGAGGACCCCAAGTACGGGGACATTCAGGACTACTCGATCGACTACGCCACCGGGACGATCACCTTCACTACATCCCAGGCCGGTAAGACGGTCACGGTCAGCTACAACCACGCGATCGACAGCGTCTGGAAAATGATCCCCAAGACAAGCAAGAAGCTCATCATCGAGGAAGCTGAGGTCCAGTTCTCCGGCGACATCAGCTTCGATGCCGGAATCAAGATGTCCGTCTGGGGCTGGGTGCAGGTCTTCGCTCCTACGGCCTGGGATGGTTACGATCCTCCTGGCCCACTCGCCACGAACACCCTGGTTGAGCTACGTCAGGAACGCTACCTGACGGTCGACCAGATCATCGACTCAGCGCGAGGATCCTACCCCACCATCCCTGTGATGGCGGGCCCAGGTGGGACCGCGACGACGCGCAACGGGTTTCCATTCAGGTACGGAACGGTCTCGGCAATTCAATCCCAGTACGGGATGGAGCTGCACATCGAGATCGAAGGCCATGTTGCGTTCGGGGGCGAACGCGGGACTGTCACATTCTACGGGGTTGTAGCAAGCGACCCCTGACCCCCGAGGTAACGATGCGTGCTCTTGTACTCAGCGGCGGTGGAGCCAATGGCTCCTGGCAAGAAGGTGGCCTGCGCTACCTGATCGAAGAAGAGGCCCTGGCTCGGATCGCTCCGACCGTCGCCTGCGAATCCCTGGACAACTACCTCAAGGACGTGCCTGGGGAGCTTCAACCCTACAAACGGCTCGAAAGCGTCCTGCACGAGCTTCGAGAGCACATTGGAGGCGACGCAGCCGACGCGCTCTACAAGCCTTACGACATCATCTGTGGCGTCAGCGTCGGGGCCCTCAACGGCTCCATGCTCGCTCAGCAGCTCTCAGACGACCACTACAGCGCCTTCATGGCCTACCGGTACCTGTCGAAGATCTGGGACGGTGTGTGCCCCGAGGTCATCCGGAAGGACTGGTTCTTCGGCAAGCTCGCTCCGTTCTTGCCCTGGGGTCAGCTCAAGCGGAACGCGCTCTACGACTCCCGCCCGCTCGGGCAGCTCATCCGTGACAACCTCGACAAGGCCAAGCTCCAGGCCAGTGGCGTCGAGCTTCGGATCGGAGCTGTCAGTCGCAACAGCCGGATGTACCGAGGCTTCACCCAGGACGACGCCTCGATCGTGGACGCCGTGATCGCGTCCTCGGCCTACCCGATCTTCTTCCTGCCAGTCGAGATCGAGGGAGAGCTGTGGACCGATGGCGGTGAGAAGAACATCGTACCACTCGGGGACGCCATCGCAGCCGGAGCTACCGAGATCGACGTGATCGTCTGTCAGCCCCTGGAGCCAACTCCGTGGGAGGGTGAGCCGACCCTGCTGAACCTGCTCAGCAACACCCTGGGCAACATGACCGAAGAGATCGTCCGAAACGATCTCAAGTGGTGTCAGCACTACAACGACCTGATCGACCAGGGCGTGGATCTGCCCGGCAAGATGCCGATCAAGCTGCGCGTGTTCGCGCCACCCAAGGGCCTGGGGAGCGGCCTGAACTTCGACGCTCAGCGGGTCGCCAAGCTACGGCAGCGTGGCTACGACGAGATCAAGGCTCTAGCTCTAGGTACTGCTGAGCATACTGCTTGACCAGCTCGAAGGTCTCTTCGATCGACTGCGACGCGTCGATGATGTGGACCGCGAACGGTGGAGACATCAGTGCCCTGATGGTGTGATGAGTGGCCCCTGTGAGTGGGCCATCAGGACCCAAGACTTCCTTGTAGCGGGCTTGGATCTTCCTGAGGGTCCCGATCTTCTCGTACATCTCCGCGTGGCCTGGACGACGAGTCGCCCGCTCCAGTCCGATCTTGGGGTCTACGTCGAGCAGGAAGATCACGTTCGGCTTGGCGAGCATGGTCCGATGCAGGTCCACCAGCCAGTCAAGCGGCCACTGCTCCTGCTGGTAGACCAGGGTCGAGACGAAGCTCCGGACGCTGATGACGTGCTGACCAGCCTTCATCGCTGGGACCACGTAGGTCGCGTGCAGCGCCATCCGGTTCGCCAGGAACAGTCCGGCCTGGGCCTCGCGGTGCTTGCCCGACTTCAGAAGCTCCCGCAGCTCCACTCCTCCAGGGAGACTCTTCTCAGGCTCGTAGACCAGCAAGAGAGGACCCTGACCCTGATCCTCCATCCAGATCGCGAGCTTCTCAGCCATCGAGTCCTTTCCAGATCCGTCGATCCCCTCAAACACGAAGTACATGGGCGTCCCTCCTTGAGGGGACTATACGATCATGCCGCTCCTGGCAGATCTGGCTCGGGATCAGGATCGTCCTCCAGTACCTTCTCCGAAACGATGCTCAGAACGGGCTGTAGAACGCTCGGAGGCTTCGGGACAGGCATGGAGTCGTCCAAGAGGCTTTCGAGGTCTTCAGCGGCCTTCTGGAGGGCCTCTGCGCCCTTTTCGAGCCACTCCGGGCGTACCGGTGCAGCCATGATTGAGCCGCCGTCCGGTGTGTCGAAGAACTGGAGCTGGTTGGTAGAGCTGGCCGCGTTCATCGAGGCCGACATCGTCCAGAGGTCCGCGATGAGCTGGTGTAGGGTGCGTTGGGTCAGCATGAGTCTTTCACGCCTCCGATAAAGAAGAGCTGATAGACGCTTCTCGCACCTTCGTCTCGATCTTCGAGAGAACAGAACCACATGATCTCTGTCCCATTCTCATGAGTAGCAAAAACCCCGTTACCAATCCACGTCAAAGCCACATCCCCGATCTGAGCCGTCTCGACGTACTTTGAAGTCCCGTCAAGCTGATCGATCTCTTGTCCGTCCCACATTAACTACCTCCCAGGATCTTGAGTCTATGATCGAGTGGGATGAACGCCCCCATGCCAGCGTCCACCAGCGCTCGAAAGATGGCTTCGGCGTGCATGCCCAGCATGTTGAGAGGGAGGTTAGCGATCCACCCGATGTGGTTGAGGTTCCAGTCACTCATCAGATCAAACCCGGTCAAGGTTCGGCAATGGGTCCAAGACTCTCGATCCAGCTCAATGCGCACGGTCTTGAGAGTCGGGTCTGGAGGCGGGCACGGCGAGAGGTGCGCCGTACGCCACTTCTGACCACCCTCGTCGTAGTGATCGTTCGGACCTTTGTAGATGTACGGATCAAACGCCTCGAAGACATAGCGGGTCGGATCGATCACCGACTCATCCGGCAGCAAGATCCAGCCGTGCCGGATGAAGGGCATCGGAGGGTCCATGTAGAAGGCCGTGACTACACAGTTGGGGCTGACTGGACCAAGCCAGTGACCGTAGACCGCTCTTGCTCCCTCAGGGGTAAGGTTGTCCTCCACGATCGCGCTGGCCACGGCAAAGCAGTTCCCAGGCCAGCGCTCCAAAGGGAAGCCGATGCGCTTGGCGATCTCGGCCGGACTCAGATGGAACTTGTACGTCAGGAACTTGGTGATGATGGGACACCTCCTACAGAGATAATACGACTAGGCCGCAATCTTGAGCGTTCCGTAGGTGCCCCGACCGACTTTTTGCGACTACACCGCTGTTGGTCGGTGAACCTTCCCGGTGGAAAACTGTCGAACGTCACTCTGTCGATCTACGAAATGGGAGAGACGGGGATCGAACCCGCATGGCGTGAGCCCCACACCCTCTGCTGGTGGGGGAAAAATAACCCCACGCGCCCGAGGTAGCAGGCCCCACTCTGACCTTCGTGAATCAGGCTCTGTCCAGTTTGAGCTACTCTCCCAGAGGACTATACGATTGACCGTGGCCTCGGGGGGTTCCAACTACGAAGCCGCTGGACTGGCTCTGACTGATCTGTCGGGAGCATGACCCGGATCGAAACTTCGATCAAGATCGTATAGTCGGATCATGCACACCCAGACCTACGTCTACCAGTACGGCCTTCTCCCCCCAACTGTGAACGCCGAGCTGGTGGACGAACACCTTTGGGCCTCTCACAGACTCTACAACGACATGATCGAGATCCAGCGCAAGGTCAAAGAGAAGACCTGGGCCCTCGAACGTGACCTGAGCACTGAGCTAGACACCAACGTCGAAGCGCAGCAACAGGCCAAGACCGAGCGTGAGGATCTGCGAGATCAGATCAATACATTGAAGGGAAACAAGCCTGCGGGGAAGGAAGACAAGGCCGCTCATCGTCAGCAGGTCAAGGATCTCCAAGCGAAGGCCAAACCGCTTGAAGCGCAGCTCAAGGCCCTGCGTGAGCGAGCCAAGGAGATCCGGAAGGAGCTACGCGAGAACCCCTTGTTCGTTGAACCTCGGCAGGCCTTCTTTGATGACGCCAAGGTCAAGGACAAGGTGCTCTACAAGGACACCATCGTATTCTGGCCGACCTACAACCTGATCAAGAGCGCAGTAGATCAGGCCAAACAGAAGTTCGGAATGCCCAACTTCAAACGGTGGGACGGGGAGAGCCAGATCGGCGTCCAGCTCCAGAAGAAGGCCTCGCCCGCCGAAGTCTTCAACGGCAACACGTTCCTCCAGATCGATCCCGTCGATCCAAGGGCGTTCGACCCGAACGTCCCCAAGGGTCAACGGAAAAAGCTGACCCGGACCAAGCTCAGGATGAGGCTGGGGACAGTGAAGGGCACGCAAAAGCCTATCTGGGCTGAGTGGCCCCTCATCTTACACCGAGACTTCCCAGAAGGAACCACGATCAGCTCGGCCACGATCAACCGACGCAAGCACGCGAACAAGGACAAGTGGACCGTCCAGATCACGATCGCCGTACCTGCGGTTGTAGCTGTCCTACCTGAGTCCCCCAAGGCCGTCGCACTAGACCTGGGGTGGCGTAAGCTCGGCTCTGGGGAGCTACGCACCTTCTACTGGGGCGACACGGAAGGCAACACAGGTGAGCTGAAGCTCCCCCTCAGAGTTCGAGAGGGTCTCCAGAAGGCCCGGGACATCCGAGGCATTCGTGACCAGCACCAAGACACCATGAAGGCCACCCTCCTCAAGATGTTCAAGGACCGAGCCAGTCTTGATCCTGAGCTGAGGAAGGAAGTCCAGAGCCTCCACAAGTGGAAGTCCCCCAAATCGTTCACACGGCTCTGGAACAGACACAAGGACGTGATGCCCGAGAAGGCCCGCGAACTGCTCCGGGTCTGGCTCTGTGGGACGTGGCCCGAGGACAAGAGCTTCGGCGGGGATCGACACCTCTGGAGGTACGAGACAGGAAGGCGATCCCGGGCGTTGAACCACCGCAAGGCCGTCCACAACAACTTCGCTCACTGGCTCGCCAGTACGTACGACGTGATCGTCTTGGAGAAGTTCCGCCTCACGTCCATCAAGAAGAAGGCCAAGCCCGAGAGGAAGGCGCTCCTGTCAGACAACATGGCCGCCATGAACAACGCCTCGTCCAGGCAGCGGGATGAGGCAGCTCCCGGCTACGCTCGGCGTGCGATCAAGAACGCAGCTCGGAAGGCTGGGAAGATCGTGATCGAGGTCGACGCCAGGAACACGACCAAGATGTGCGCGTCGTGCGGGCACAAGGGAAAGTGGGAGGTCCCCCATGAGCTGATCCACACCTGCTCCTCGTGTGGAGAGACCTTCGATCGCGACGCCAACGCTGTGCGGAACATCCTGACGAAAGGTATGGCGGCAGTGAGCAAGATCGATCCTTCCGTCGATCTCAAGCCCAAGGAGCGGGAGAAGAAGTGGTCGAAGCGACACAAGCCCGCTGAGACCGAAGAGGCAGCCTGAGCTAGCGCTCTGGTTCATTGACATCTCGCAGAGCCAGTCCAGCGGCTTCGTAGCTGGAACGCCAAGTTCTTCTTGTCGTCCCCTAGAGCCAGTCCAGCGGCTTCGTAGCTGGAACCCTCGGAAGCGTTGAGAGATACCAGTTCACGAGCAGAGCCAGTCCAGCGGCTTCGTAGCTAGAACAAGCCCTTCCCCATGATGTCAGAGCCAGTCCAGCGGCTTCGTTGCTGGAACATGATGCGGATGTCGAGTGCTCGGTCCTTGCTGCCCGGAGTGGTCACCAAACCCAGAGCCAGTCCAGCGGCTTCGTTGCTGGGACTTCGACAGGATCGATCATGTCCAGAGCCAGTCCAGCGGCTTCGTAGCTGGAACCAGCGCTCGATGGCCAGAGCCAGTCCAGCGGCTTCGTTGCTGGAACGTGCCAGTGAGGACGGACACGAGGGATACCTCTACAGGCGGGAGTCCCAACCTCACCGAAGACCCACCACAGAGCCAGTCCAGCGGCTTCGTAGCTGGAACTACAGTACGCCGGTGGGGTCCAGAAGGTCAGAGCCAGTCCAACGGCTTCGTAGTTGGAACGGCCTACGACGTTGGGATGACCCACTCGACAGTCAGAGCCAGTCCAGCGGCTTCGTTGTTGGGACTTGTACGAGTCTGAGGAGCAGAGCCAGTCCAGCGGCTTCGTAGCTGGAACGATCGTCTGGGGCCTGAAGCCCCGCCAGAGCCAGTCCAGCGGCTTCGTAGCTGGAACCTGCGACGGACGTGTAGCAGAGCCAGTCCAGCGGCTTCATAGCTGGAACGATGGTCTGGGGCTTGAGCCCCGCCAGAGCCAGTCCAGCGGCTTCATAGCTGGAACCCCAGGGTCTGTAGCTTCACCCTCACCCAGAGCCAGTCCAGCGGCTTCGTAGCTAGAACAAGCCCTTCCCCATAATGTCAGAGCCAGTCCAGCGGCTTCGTAGCTGGAACCTGAGTCCATCTTCGGGTCAAAGCCAGTCCAGCGGCTTCATAGCTGGAACCTGAGTCCATCTTCGGGTCAAAGCCAGTCCAGCGGCTTCATAGCTGGAACGGAACGAGTCCGCAGCCAGAGCCAGTCCAGCGGTTTCGTTGCTGGAACGCCCCCTTGCCCACGATGGCACCCAGAGCCAGTCCAGCGGCTTCGTAGCTGGAACTGCATCATGAGCAGCTAGGCGGCGAGCTTGGTGGTGGCCCGGTAGGTGCCCCGGAAAGCCTTCTCGACCAGCCCGTTACGGAGTAGCTTGCGGAGGCTGTTCCGCACGTTCGAGTTGGTGAGTCCCGCGACCTCAGCCAAGTCCTTGAGAGACCAGAGCCCTTCGTCGCTCAGGAGCGAGAGGACCAGCTCCTCTTTCTCGTTGAGCTTGGAGCCGGCCACCCGAGGAGCCGGAGCCGTCCGAGCGCCCATCCGAGTCGAGCCCAGCGAGATCACCACCGGAGCGGCTGGGGCGTCGGGAGCGTCGCAGGTCATCGCCAGGGCCGAGTCGTCAGCCTTGGGAGCCTCCTCCTTCTCGAAGGCGGGCTTGTTGAGGAGGTCGGTCACCTCGTCGTCGGTCAGGGTCGTCACGAACCCGGTGGCCTCGGCCTTGGTCAGCTCCGAGCCAGTCAGGATCGCCCGGTTGACCTTGGAGAGCTGCGCGAGGTAGGCCGCCAGCACTCGCCGGTTCCGGCTGGGCTTGGCCGCCGCGAAGGAGGCCAGGAACTCTTCGACCAGCTTGGGGTCAGCCTTGACTCCGCAGAACTCTTCGAGGAAGACCGGCCCGTTCGCGCCCGGCATCATCATCGTGAAGCCCAGCTCCATCTCCTTGGCGACGTAGGCTGCGTAGAGGGTCGGGCGAAGCCGCGCTGCCGTCGCCACGTCCGTCTTGCTGGACATGATGCAGAAGGAGCAGCTCAGTCGGGTCATCCCAGCCTCGTAGGTCCAGAAGGGCTCCTGACCGGCGTCGCGGATCGTGTCGAACACGTCGTCCTTGGTGAGGCCGGGGATGAAGTTCCGGTCCGTCCGGCAGCGGAAGTCGTGGATCGGGAGCCACTCGTAGACTTCGCGTCCCGCCTTGCTCAGCTTCTTGGAGAACTTGAAGGCCGAGGGGTTCTCCTTGGTCCCGAACCCCGGAGCCCGCTTAGCGCTCTCGGTGCCTCGGATGCCGATGCAGGAGACGACCAGCTTGTTGTCGAGGCCCTTGACCGCTGCGCGGATCGCCTTGTCGATGGGGTTGGTCTTGAGGTCCGAGGTACACTGGCGGATCGTCGGCTCGGGCCAGGGGTTGGTTCCGACTGAGTTCTGCCGGACGAAGCGGGCCATGTTCATGTCGAGCAGATCGAAGAAGCCCTTGTCGAGCCCTGCCGCGTCGACCGCCTTGCAGACGATGAAGTCGCTGTCGATGGTCGCCTCGATGTGCGCCTTGGTGGCTGGCCAGACCGTTTCGTCTCCCAGCTCAGCGTAGACCGTCAGGCGCTGAGCCTTCGGGACCAGGGCCTCGACGATGATGTTCTGGACTTGGCTGTCCTTGCCGCCCGAGTTGCTCAGTACGAAGAGCGCCCCTCGGTCCCTCAGCTCCGTGACCCTTTCCAGGGCCTCCATCATGTAGGTAGCTCGCGTCATGTTCCCTTCTTCTCCTTGGAGGGTCCTCCCTCCACCTACTGTACGTAGGGGGTGCGGGCCTGAGCGTTTCTTTCAACGATTTCGGTGAGTTGCTCACTTGTGCGTACAAGTGCGCACTTTCTAGGCCGCCTTCGCGGTCTCCTCGTCCTGCCAGCCACAGCCAGTCGCCTTCGTGGCCTTGGACGCTGCGCCGCAGATCGGGCAGAGCGGCTGAGCCTTCGTGCGGTCCTTGGTGGTGACCCACTCCGAGATCGGCGTACCCTTGCAGTTGCTCTTGAGCGTGGTCTTGTTGCCGTCAGCATCCTTGTTCCACTTCCGGGAAGTGAAGCCCATGATGCTCATCTTGACGCCCTTGCTGGTCTTGGGCTTGGCGTCCTCCAGCTCAGCGACCATCGCGAACTTCTCCGGCAGCTCCTGGGAGAAGGTGATCCAGTCAGTCTTGGTGCCCAGGGGGCAGAACACACAGGCACTCTTCCGTGGGACCGGGAGTCCAGCGGCTCGGATCGTGTCTACGCACCGGCAGCGGCAGAGGCCCTGCTCGATGAGCGGGTACCGGTTGACCCGGATCGCCTGACCCGGAGTTGGCTTGCGCGTCTTGCCGTTGTTCGGATCGTTGCCCGCCCGGTCCGTCTCAGCCGCGTCGAAGCCCAGCCAAGTCTCGACCGTCTGGCCTGGGAAGGTGTCGTCCATCCAGCGCTCGGCCCGCTCGATTTTGGCGGCCTCGGTACACATACGCTGCTTCTTGTTGGCGACTGGGACCTGAATTCCGCGTGGCTTGCTCTTGCCCTTGGCCCGAGTCTTGGGCGGGTTCCGCATCCAGTCGAAGAGGCTCCGGTGTCCGGGGTGCGCCTCGATGGGTCCGCGCGAGTCGTGTCCAGCCTTGCGCGGGCGGATCGGGTAGCGGGTCGTGTCCAGCCACTCGAACTTGATGTCGTTGGCGTCGCAGAGCGGGATCACCACGTCGCGGAGGTGGCGGTAGGTGCCGGGCCACTCAGCCGGGTCGAGTCCCTGGGGATCGCCCACGTCGCAGAAGACCACCCAGTCGGGCTTGTCGTCGCGGTTGATGGCGTCAACCAGCATCCCGAAGGAGTCCACGCCGCCTCCGAGGAAGAGGACAGTCGGGCTTCCCGGAGGAGCCTTCGGGAGCTTGTTCAGATCGAAGGGCTCAGTCGCCTTCTTGACCTTCTTGCCCACGCGTGTGACGTTCTTGTCAGAGCCAGTCTGGCGGCTTCGTAGCTGGAACCCCAGGGAGATCGCTACTGGAGGAGCGTCGTAGGTGCCAGCCGCGTAGGTGCCTCGTCCGAGCTTCGCGGTCACTCCGTTTCGGATCAGCTTGCGAAGGCTGTTGCGGACGTGTGAGTTGCTGAGTCCAGCCTCGTCAGCCAGGGCGTTGAGGTGAAGTCCCTCAGGTCCAGCCGCGAGGAGGGCTTCCCAGATCACTGTCTCTTTGGCGTTGAGCTTCATGGTGGTCTCCTGTCCACCTACTGTACGTATGGCCCTGAGCTGTGAGCGGCACAATCCGTTGATGGCTCAGCTCCTGCGATGTACGACTACGACCGGCGTCAGGCAGCCCAGGAGAAGATCGCCCTTCGACGGCGAACGCTCCTGACCCTGATGAGCAAGGGCCGTACCTTCGGGGTAATCTCGGCGTACGGGACTGGATCGAAGCGAGAGAACCAGACCCGACACGGTGAGCTGATCGCAGACCTTCAACGATCTGGGCTCCGCAAGATCGAGACCATCCGAGGTCAGTGGGAGGGGATCGCTGAGAAGGCCGTCTTGATCGCACGCATCACGCCTGGGCTCCTGTTCGAGCTGGGCCGCAAGTTCGATCAGGACGCCGTGATCTACAAGAGCGCGAACGGCGTCCTGGGGATGTACAACTTCCGGTCCATGACCGCAGAGATCGCGATCGATCCAAAGGGCGATCCCGCCTTCGAGATGTCCCGGAACCCAGATCTGTTCTCCAGGGTCCGTCGAGACTGGAGCTTCGAGTTCGGCTTCCTCTGGGGGCAGAAGGTCCCCTGGGATGGCCGCACCCCGATCTCGAAGAAGACCGTACGCCAGCAGTTCAGCTAGGCGTCGGCCTCTTCTGCGACCATGAGCGTCGCCTCTTCCAGGCCTGCGCTCGGATCGTCCTCGTTGAACGGGACCGGGACACCACTGAACTGGAACCGCAGCTCCGCTTCATCGCCTCGTCGGGCCTTGCCAACGAAGAGAGCCCCGGACGGCCTTGACCGCCCGGGGCTTCGGGGCTTGAGCGCCTCTTCAGCTACGCGTCCCTTCCGCGCCTTGCGGCGCTTCCGGTTGCGGCGTCGGCTCATGCATCGACCAGCGGCACCATCGCCAGCGCCTCTTCGGCCTGGAGCGCGGCGACCTCGCCCATCACGGCCGCGTGAAAGCCGGTGTAGCGCTTGAAGGACTCCATCGCATTGGCCGCCTTGAGGGCTTCGGTCCCGGCGTTGTACAGGCGCCACATATCCTTGTCGAGGAACTCCGCGTGGGTCGGGACCTTCCACGCCTCGATGGCCTTGGTGAACTGCTGAGACCGGAGCACGCCCTGGCCGAAGCAGCGACCCAGGAACGAGAAGGCCCGGTCGTCGTCCAGCTTGGCCATGCCCATCGCGTCGAAGTCCGCGCTCACGTCGCCGTACTTGACCCGCGCCTCGGCCGCTGCGCTGGTGAGCATGCGGGTCAGGTCCGGGATTAGGTAGGTCGTGTGCTTACGCAGGATCGTGACGGCGTCCCCGCTGAAGGCGAGGTTGTCGCAGACGAAGACACGTGCGCCCACCGCGATCCCCGCTTTCAGGGTCTTGTTGTAAGAGTTGCGGAAGCCGACCGCGATCCCGTGCTGACCCAGGGCCGTGTCCGGACCGCTGTCCACGTCGAAGCTGGCGACGCCGAAGAGCTGCGCGCCCTTGCTGTTCAGCCCGAGCTGGAGCTGGGTCATCCTAGCGCCGAGTTGGTCCGAAAAGGCCTTCTCAACCATCTCGACCATTAGAGCGTGAGGCAGGGGGCAGTAGCTGTTCGTCTCCTCGGGGATGGGGACAGCGTTCAGGTCGCTCATGCTCGCGTCACGGGCACCACAGTGCAGGACCAAGTCACTCATCACATCACCTCCTCAGGTGGGTATTCGTTCCGTCAGTTTTTTGACGGGCTCTGTAAGCCTATACGACACCGGACCCGAGGTTGAGCGTAAATAAGTGATTTTTTGTTGATGGGCACCCTCAAGCGTGCAACGTGAAGTCACAGCTCGTCGCCTGATCATGGCCGCTCGGATCGCCAAGACCGCAGACGCCACGGACGGCAAGAAGACCGGCACGGGCGAATGGGTTGGCCTGTTCATCCCGCTCCCACGAGGACTGGCCAAGCAGTTCCCACCCGAAGGGCGTCAGGTCGCAGACGACAACACACCAGCCCACGCCACGTTCTTCTACGTCGGGAAGATGGACCCCGCTCGGAGCGCCGAGTTCGTCCAGATCGCTCGGGACACCCTCAAGGAGATCGGACCGGTCAAGGCCACCCTCGGGGACATCGGCTACTTCGACAACGACGACTACCGGGTCGCCTACTCCAAGGTCTCCTTCAACAAGGATCTGGCCCGCTTCCGACGTGTCTTCCGTGACCGGCTGACCGAGGCCAAGATCAAGTTCTCCGAGCGCTCACCAGACAAGTACAAGGCCCACTGCACTCTGGCCTACCTCCCCGCTGGCTCTGGTGAGAACTGGAGCGGGCCCAAGCCGACCGGGTCCTGGGACATCAACACGATCGAGATCTGGGGCTTGCCCACGGCTCACCGGTTGAAGGTCGCCGCCACCTACGATCCTGAGAGCTGGTACTACGATCTGGAGTCGAGCGCCCCGCTTCAGCTCGTGATCGATCGCTGGCAGGTGCAGCGGCCTGGACAGGACAAGCGGGGCAGCCCCATGCCCAGGCAGAAGGTCTACGACCGGTCCATGCCCGCCTTCTTCTCAGCTCGGGATCTGTGGCCCCACCGCGAGTACACGTGGACCCGAGCGAGCGCTCGGGCCGACGCGGTCATGCTCAAGGGCAAGCGGGTCATGCTCGAAGGACCGGACAAGTGGGACGTGCTGGTCGAGTCCATGAAGCAGCGGGGCTGGGACGCCAGCGATCCGCTCCACTTCTACATCGGGACCGATGGCGGGTCCAAGGTGGGCGAGGGGAACCACCGCTTGGCCATCGCCCGTGAGATCGGCCTGAACAAGATCCCGGTCTGGTTCCACTTCCAGGGCGGTCGGGTCACCAAGTCCAAGAAGCCCGATCCGCCTACCGAGGTCACGCCCAGGGCCGTCAAGAAAGTCATCGAGCGGAAGCAGGATCCGCGCAAGAAGAGGTCTCCCGAGGAGGAGAAGCGGATTGACGAGATGGTCGATAGACTGATGAAGCTCCTGTAGTATTGATGGATCAGATCACCCGATACTTGATCGCGAGCAAGCTCCTGTGGGCCAAAGGAGGACGACAGCCGTTCGACATCGACAAGCTCGTTGCCCAGCTCCGACGTAAGCCCGGCCTGAGACGCCCGACCGACATTGCGGTCACCAGTCGCGTGTTCCAAGTCACCTACGCCAACAAGCTCGTGATGAAACTCGGGGTCGAGGGGAACCGTCTGATCCTCGCCATCTACGACATGCACGACTGGACCTCTCGACGGAATGCGCAGCCGGTTCGGACCGATATGTACCCCAGCCTGATCCCCGACGAAGCCTACGAAGTGATGGCAACTCAGGTCTCGATGGCCTGGATCGGGATCGAGCGGGACAGGCAGAAGCGGCAGTTCGCAGCGGCCGACAAGTACAAGAACAAGAAGGAGGTCCCCAAGGCCAAGGGCAAGGGGACCACGACCGTCTACGAGTACAGCGACCAGCAGGTCCAGCACCGCAACCGTGAGAAGGCCAAGCGGATCGAGAAGCTCCGCAACGGGATCGAGAAGCTCCGGACGCAGTACAAGAAGGATCTCAAGTCCACCGACGACACGACCCGAGCGACCGCTCTGGTCATCGCGCTCATGGACGTGACCTACGAGCGCGTCGGCAACGAAGGCTCAGCCAGCGACGGCCACTTCGGCGTGACCGGCTGGAAGGTCAAGCACATCAGCTTCGGTGGCTCCAAGGCCACGATCAAGTACACCGGCAAGTCCGGAGTCGATCAAGCCAAGATCGTCACAGATGCCGCTGTGGTCTCGGCCCTGCGAGCTGCGGTCAAGGAGAAGGGCGACGCCAAGGCCATCTGCGACGCAACCGCCGAGGACGCCAACGCCTACCTCAAGCCGTTTGGGATCTCAGCCAAAGATCTGCGCGGCCTGCACGCCAACCAAGAGATGATCGACCGGCTCAAGGCCGTCCGATCCAAGGGTGGTCAGCTCCCGTCAGATCCCAAGGAGCGCGACAAGAAGCTCAAGGCCGAGTTCGATGAGGCCCTCAACCAGTCGGCCGAGGCTGTCGGTCACGAGCCCTCCACGCTTCGATCTCAGTACCTCGTCCCTGGCCTGGAAGACGGCTTCATGAGTGGGGGTACGGTCAAGACCAAGATGGCGAAGATGGAGCGTCAGGTCAGGCTCGCTCGGAACGTACTGGCTCGGGTCTAGTCTCGGTCCCCGTAGAGCATGTCCACATTCAGCTCCTCGACCACGGCCAGAGCCTCAGGCCAGTTCAGATCTGACGAGCCCTTCAAGAAGGCCGCGATGAGCTTGATGTTGTCATGTCGATCGCCTTCATCGACCTCAACGAGCTGCGACAAGCACTCTGCCCAGACCTCGACCGTGATCCAGTGCTCAGCCTGCACAGGCTTGCGTACGTCCCCGACCTCCTTGACGAGCTGCATCAGGACCCCGTCTACCAGCTTCCGCTCGGCCCGTACTTCGCCCTCCTCCAGAATCTCGACGTAGCCCTTCTTGGGCTTGTCCCCTTCGACGTGGATGGAATGATCCGTCTGAGGAGTCCCCATGCCTTTCCAGTCGCGAAGCTGCTCCTCGTTGACTCCGGAGTCCTCAGGCTGGGGCGTGTGCTCCAAGACCAAGGTCCCACCGGGCTCAGGCGGATCGAGCAGGCGGTCCAACGTCATGTCCCCGCCCAGGAGCTGGGGGTTGTCCCCGACCCGTTCGGTCATGATCGTGAGCATCGACTCGCCCACCATCGAGACCTCTTCCATCGCCTGCTGAGCGGCGAACGCACCCAGGCCGCCCGTGTCCCGGATCGCCAGCTCCAGCTTGTCGATGATCTCGGCCCTGGCCTTCTTCCCCATCTTCGCCTTGTCGAGCATCTTGATGGCACCGTGAATCCAGCCGTGAGCGTCCTGGGCGCTACGCTTGACGCGCTCCTGCACACGCCTGGAGATGCTCACCGGGTCCGGGACACGCTGGTCCTGCCGCATCCCATCCCGATCGAAGAAGCTGGTGACCGTGACCGGCGTCGTTCCGTTCGACACCAGAAGCTCCGCGAGCTGCTCGAAGCTCAACCAGAGGTCCACGATCTCCCGCCCGTGCTCGTCCGTGATGGTCATTGACGGGAACCGGCTATGAGTGCGCAGCGACCCGTTGAGCGCGGTGAGCCCACTGGAGACTGAGAGCCGCGCCGAGCACCTGTTGACCGAAGACCAACCCATGTAGTCCCGCTCGGAATACTCGGCCAGCCAGAGCTTCCACGTGGTCTCGTCGTCCGGTAGATGCTCCTTGTGACGGGTGTCCTTGTATACGTCGGGGATGCGCCCCATCGTCTCGTCCGACCATTCCGTCCGGAAGTTGATCCCCTTCTGCGGACGCAGATCATGGTCGTCAAAGATGGTGCTTTTGTCGTGCGACTCGAAGAAGTCCGGACACTCCATCCCGTTGAGCTTGAGCGCGGCACGGCCACGTCCGGTCAGGCGGGCGCAACCCCAGGTCCCCTCCAGCATCCGGTACCTCAGGAGCTTGGGGATGATGTGGCTCTTGGCGAGGGTCGGCCCGGTGGTGAACCCTCTCTTGGGCTCGTTCTTGAAGACGGGCGGGTAGGACTGATCTTCCCGCGCCTTCTCGTGATGGTTGCCGTACGTGCTCACGTCGGTGATGTCCCGGTACCCCGGGGGATAACGACGGCGATGCTTCCAGTCGAGCTTGTGGATCTCCGGAGTCCAGGCGGCAAACCAAGCCAGGACCGTCAGGTCCCCCCCGGTGAGTGGGACCAGTGCGTCGTCTCGGATCTTGTCGTTCTTCATCGTTGCTCCTACCAGACCGGAATGGCGTCGTCGCCTGTCGCGGTCAGATGCTTGATTGCGTCCTCATCGAGGTCGTCTTGGTCGATCCTCTCTTGGATCGAGATCCCTTCGTTGTACGCCTCGACCAGGGCCTCAGCGGCCTCATAGGCCCTGTTGTAGCCCGGCGAGAAAAAGCTGGACTCCCCAGCCTTGAAGACATGGAACGACTCACCCTGAGCCGTGTAGAACCCGGCCGTAGGGACAGCCATCGGCCTGGAACGCCACTTGGCTTGGTACTCCTCTGTGTTCTCGGTGTCCTCCTCGAAGGCAGCGTCGACCTGCTCCAAGGTCCACTCGACCACGCCACCCCGACCGAACGAGAGGAACGGATCGCTGTCGGAGATACACCCAACGCTCGCGTGGGTGCAGACGAAGACCTCCATGAGTCCGAGGATCTCCTGACGGAACTCGTCCTCCTCCTCGAAGCAGCCGATCCGGATCGACGTGCCGTCCTGACCCAGGACTGGAGCATCCCCAAGCACATCCTGGGTGAACCCGGCCCGATCCTGCTCCTTGCCGTAGCCCTGCTCGAAGAGCATCACAGCCCGGTAGACCGGCTCCAGAGCGTCCCAGGTCTTCTTGGTAGGTGACTCCATCCCCACAGACTCCATGACCGAGACAGCCGTCTCGGGTCTGTCACTGGTGTCCGACAGGTCAGCGCCTGCGTTGAACTGGAGATCGGACGGATCGTAGTAGCCCTCGGACCGCCAGAAGGGGAAGCCGACTTCGGCAGCCTCGTTATCCCCGATGAGGCCACGGACCGGCTCCAGTCCGAACAGCTCGATCGAGTCCCCGTCGAGCTTGGCGAAGATGCCACCGTGCTTGCACGGGTCCACGTCCCCGGAGACCTGCTTCCACTCGTTCTCGTTCAGCTTCTGAGTCATGCCGTGTCCTGGGGTGAAGTATGAGGACAATACGACAGAGGGGTTCAGTCTGAGCGTTTCAAAGGTCAAATCCCTCGTAAGGAACTCGTTCCAACGCGACTTGCCACGCCTCAGCCAGCTCCCTGTACTTCTCTGGATTGGCATCGATCGTACATCGGATCTTCTCTAGCACCGCGACCTCAAGCTGTCGGACCCGCTCCCTGGTGAGGTTCATCCGCTGACCCATCTCTTCGAGGGTCATGCCGTCCGGGAACTCCCGGACCTCATCGAGAGAGCAGGAGAACTCCAGATCGAGTGGCGAAAATACAGGGAAGTTGATCCGGATCGTGTCTACGGCTTCACGTGGTATTTTGCGGCTCCTCACTACGCGCTGCACCTTGCGAACGTCCAAAAACAGGTGGTGCGCGCAGCTCACAAACGGACACGGCCTGACGCCGTTGTTGATGCACTCGCTCCGCAGCTTGGGGCGTACTTCCTTGGGCTTGTACCATCGCAGCTCGTCAGCGTCGTCAAGCTCTTCATTCGTCAGCTTCCGTCCGCTGAGCGATCTGGGTGGGGTTCGGTTCACAAGACTAGATACGATCCATCAACGGACTAGACCACCTGTTCAGGTGTCAGCCGTCCAACCACCCGCCCGGCGTACGCCTCGAAGGCAGGGACCGAGACGATCTCCTCTGATCCGTCCTCGTGGATCACCAGAGCCGTGAGCTTGTCGCCCAAGACGCAGCCCAGATCGATCCCCAGCGCGTGCGGGAACTTGATCGGCTCGTCGGCCTTGAACGCCTCATGCCCGAAGACGACCCGGCCGAACCGCCCGTCGTAGATCTTGGCCCAGAACGAATCGGTCGGCAGGTGCTCTCCGAGGACCCGCATCTTGCCCGTCTCCGGGTCGATGAACCGCACCCGCAGGAGCTTGCCAAACGCCTTCTTGGCCTTGCCCTTGAAGTCCGACAGCTTGGCTCCGTCCGGAGGTAGCTCCTCCAGATCGGGCATGATCCCACCGTGGACCACGACCGTATCGTGCTCGGGGATCCGGTACATCAGGACGGCCGTGTCGAGGAAGGCCACGTCCGCTTCGCTCAGACCAGCCGTGATCTGCTCGATCTCGTCGGTCCGGCTCATGGGGTTGGGCTTGCCCGTCTTGGCCTGGACAGCGTCGTGTCCCCGCCACCGCCGATGCCGCTCTTCGTGGTTGCCCTCGATGAAGACCACCTCGTGGCCCTTCTCCCGGAGGATCCGAGCCAGCTTGACGACCCCAGCCGACTCCGGCCCCTTGTCGACCAGATCCCCGACGAAGATCAGCACATCGCCGTCGAGCGGACCACGGAGCTTGTGGAGCAGAGCGACCAGCTCCACCAAGCACCCGTGAACGTCTGCAACAATGATGTGCCGTCCCATCCTAGAACTCCGGAGTCTCGACCGACTTGAACCCAACCGAGTCGACCATGTGGGCCTCGCCTCCGACCACGAACACGTCTCCGACCATCGAAGAGCGCGTCTCCGAACCGAAGCGCGTCACGCCGACGAGGTCCCACCACGCGCCGTCAACGTGGTTGGTGTTGCGGAACGCTACGTTGAGCGCCTCAGCCGTGTAGGACCCATCCGGGACCTCGACCTCCGCGACCTTCTTGTACGTCGGCTTCTCGTCGCCGTACAGGTCATCGAAGAGGGGATCGTACATGCGGCCATCGGCCATGCGCTTTGCGTGTAGAACTGTGACTGTCGTCATGTGGATTCTCCTTGTCCATAGACAATACGTCGGGCCCAGCTCCATGAGCGCTTGATCTTGTGTGAAAGTGTTGATGAACTGGCTCGCACGTATGTACCGCTACGGACGCGTTTCGATCGAGCTTCAGGATCACAACCTCGTGATCACTGGCGAGCTGCGTCTAGCTGAGTCGGCCGCCACACGGATCGATATGGCCCTGATCGGGGTCGGCCGTGGCACCGACGTGTGTAAGGTCAGTCCAAAGGTCTGTCAGGGCAACCTGGGAATCTCTCGATCCAAGATGCCGCAGCTCACCACCGCTGTGGTGAAGTCGTTCCTCAAGACCATGCAAAAGCAGGGCGTCCGGGTACAGAAGACCTCCCTGGCCGTGGGCCGACTGAAGGCCACGCAGAAGGAGATCCGAGCGCACCACATGCTGGAGATGGCCAGGAGCTATCTGGCTGGGACGTTCCCCTCCATCGATGACACGATCATCGTCTCCGAGGACAACTACATCCTCGACGGGCACCACCGCTGGGCCGCCCTGCTCACGATCAATCCGAGCAAGAAGATCAACGTCAACAAGGTCTACTTGCCGATCCGTGATCTGCTCAGCAAGGCCAACAACTTCGGCGGGATCACTCGACGGGCCTACTGGTTCACCAAGCAGCGAGACCCGACCCGACAACGCAACGTCTCTGGCCCAAAGAAGACCCTCCGACTCAAGCCGATGGGCCGAGCCCTCTGGCTCCAAGACGACTGGTCCGGGGGCGAATGGTCCATCTGGAACCAGGGGCCAGGGCGAGTAGAGGTCACCGACCACGCAGGCTTCACCAAGACCGTCCGGACCGTGAAGGACGCGATCAAGCTGATCGAGAAGGAGACGTTCTCCAACGTCGTCCTGGCCACGCAGCAGTGATCGTCGGCGGTCAACACCTCTACATCATCCAGATGGACCGGACGGGCGTGGTCAAGATCGGCCGGTCCTCTGACGTAGATCGTCGGATCGGTGAGCTACAGACGAGCTGCCCCTACGAGCTGCGGATCGTCCTGATCCTCGAAGACCAGGGCCACCGTGAGCGGGAGTTCCATCGCCGCCTGCGCCGGTTCAGCACGCGCCGGTTCAAAGGCGAGTGGTTCGAGGAGGACGGTCTGTCCCTGCTACCCGACACGATCTACGAGCAGTTCGATCTCGACCAGCTCACATGGTGGGAGAAGTCGAGAGCTTCCTGACCTGATGCTTGTGGCGGGCGTTCTTGTTCGAGCAGTCCCGGCTACAGTACTTCGAGCTGGGCCTGCTGGCCTTCACGCAGTACATCCACCCGCACTTGCCTGCGAACAAAGCCGGGAACGTGATCACGGGTTCGGGCTTGGGTTCGGGCTTGGGTTCGGGCTTGGGTTCGGGCTTGGGTTCGGGCTTGGGTTCGGGCTTGGGAAGCGGTGGCGTAGACGAAGACATCGGGTCCTTGGGAGGCTTCACCCTGACGCGCTTCATCAGGATCGAACCACCCCTCACAGGGCGCCGAGTCTCACAGTAGTAACACTTGCGGACTTCCTTAGAGAGGACCAGAGATCGAAGGTGGTTCCGACAGACCCACCGTCGCTTGTCCAGCCATTGGCCTTGACTCACAGCTACTCCCGTTCAGCCCCAAGCTGTACCGGAGTGATCCCAGGTGCGCAAGAAGAGAAAGTGCTGATAGTCGCGCTCCAGCATGAGACGCCTATTCGAGTACGTCGATCCCAATGGTAACTCCTTCTGGAGCTTCTACCGCCACAGCGCGATGACGCTCCCAGCGACTCGACTGGAGATGCGAGATCGTGCGGGCGTTCCCGTGACGACCTTCATGGCCAAGCTCCGTGAGATGGCTGGGGAGCCCAAGGTCGCCGCCTACGACTACGGCCGGAAGATCGGCGCCAGCATCCCGTCCGCCCGGTGGGGCGACGAGTACTCGACCGACGACTACCCCTACGG